>Ga0224495_10001004_pt1 | contig 20851 bp, 24 predicted proteins | sample SF_Jul11_sed_USG_FD_168128 | JGI IMG/M metagenome (GOLD analysis project Ga0224495, IMG submission 168128) | Sediment microbial communities from San Francisco Bay, California, United States - SF_Jul11_sed_USGS_4_1 | ecosystem: Environmental > Aquatic > Marine > Sediment | place: USA: California...
GACGAAACGGTCGTGGCCGTCGATGCGGTCGTGAGGGCCTCGATAGACGCGACGGTGGGCCAAGAGGCCACGAGTCTTCTCGGCGACGTGGAGGGCGCTTCCGACGACCTCAACGCAGCCATCGCCATCATCGGCGACGTGAAGGACGATCTCGCCGAAGACGAGGCCGGGCAAGCCGAGGCCTTGGCCGACTCAGCCGAAGCCAGGTTGCGGATGCTCGAGCACGCGACGCCCATTCTGGAAGCGAGTGCCATGGTGGCGGCGTCGCTCGATCCCGCAGATACGGCCATGGATGTCCTGGTGGAGGCCGAAACGCTCTCCGACAGGGCGGTCAAGGAGTACAACAAGCTGACAAAGGCGAGCGTCAAGAAGTCGAAGGACCTCGCTTCGCAGTCGGAGGAGAAGGTCAAGGAGGCGAAGACGCACTTCGAAGAGGCCGAGAAGGCGTATCCGAGTGCTGATTTCGCATCCTATGAGGCATACTGCGACGAGAAGATCGCAGTCCTCGCCCTCTCCAAGAAGGCCGACGACGCGTTTCTCGCCAACAAGCCCAAAGACGCGAACGAGTACAGCGACAAGTTCAACGCTGCCGAGAAGAAACTTGTTGCACAGGCGGAGAAGCTGCCGGAATCCGTCCGTGCGGTCATCTCCGCCGCCTATGAGAAGGACGTCGAAGAGGCCTCCGCCGCTTATTCGCAGGCGCGTGCCGAAGCAGCCGAGGCCGACGCGCGTTATCGAGAAATGACGGGCGAGTGAGAGGCATGGCAGCTTCGGGAAGCGCCTGGGTGCGTTCCGTCTCGGCGTGGCAGTCTGCTGTCGTGCGGTAGCGGAGGGGACATTCGATGGATACGGCGTTCTGGTCGCACTGGGGATGGCCGTTGGCCACGGCGGCTCTCGGCTATGTGTATGTGGCACTGCTGATGGCTCAGTGGCGGCAGCGTCGCAAGCCCCACCAGCTGGCCTGGGCCCTCGGATTCCTGCTCTACGCTGTTGCAGCGACTATGGAGGCGTGGTCGGAGGCCGCGCAGCACTGGGATCCCACCGTCTATCGCGTCTACATCGTGATCGCGGCGGCTCTGGTTGGTCTTCTCGGCCAAGGAACGGTCTACCTGCTGTTCAAGGATCGCAAGTGGGGCAACATCTACCTGGCCTACAACCTGGCTGTCACGGCGATCTTCCTATACGGAACGTTCACCACCGACCTGGGGCCGCTCACGCCTGGAATCACGGTCGGAGGTCTGCCGCTGGGGGCTTCGGGCACGTTTCCGCGGTTCATGTCCATGTTCCTGACGATTCCGGGTTCGGTCGCACTGCTCGGCGGATCGGCGTGGTCGGTGGCGAAGTTCTGGTCCAAGCCCGAGTACCGCTATCGGGCGTGGGCGAACGTGCTCATCTTCATCGGCACGCTCGTCATCGCCGGTGCCGGCTCCATGGCCCGCACAGGGCAGACTGTCGGCCTCTACCCTGCGGAGATGGTCGCTTCGGCCATTCTGCTCGCCGGCTTCCTGATGGCGGGGACGTTGGAGAAGGGTGCCGCGGCCGTGAGGGCACGCCTGGGTGCCGCACGCACAAAACGAGAAGACGCGGACACGCCGACCGACAGACCGTAGGCATCCGGGTCGCGCACGGGCCGGGCTAGCCCTCCTCGTAGCCGCTGCCGAGACGCGCGAGTGCGCCGACGTCGCGCACGACGACCGCGCGATTCCGCACTTCGAGCACGCCGTCCTCCTTCAAGCGCGCGAACGCTCTCGAGAGGGTTTCGGGGACCGTTCCAAGGGCGGCGGCAAGCTCTCCCTTGGTCATGCCGAGATCCACAAGCAGACCCGTCGGCGTCGTCTGCCCCACCGCAAGCGAGCGCTGAAAGAGGAAGCGTGCCAGCCTCGAAGGCACGTCGAGGGCGAGCGTCTTCACGACGCTGGTGAACAGTACGAGCCGATAGGCAAGATCGCTCACCATGCTTGTGGCGACATCGGGTTCCTCGGCGATCAGGTCGAAGAGCGCTTCTTGTGGAAGCCAGGCGACGGTCCCGTCCGTCGAAGCCTCGACGTTGGCGGGATTGCGTCCGCGCGCGAGCGCGGCCACCGCCGAGAAGGGCTCGCCGCTGCCGAGGTCCTCGTAGGTGATGCGCTTGCCGTCCGCGCCAAGGTAGTAGACGCGCGCTTTGCCCGCGATCACTACGCCGAAGCGGGTCGCGGGTTCGCCTTCGGTTGCCAGAGTCTCGCCACGGCGCACGGTTCGCGTGTCCACCTGTTCGGCGAGGCGACGAATGGCGGCGTCCGAGGCCGAAGACCAGAGGCGGCATGCCCGGAGAGCGGAGACGACTTCCGGTGCGATGTCTCGCGGTGGGGACATGGCGCCCTCCTCGACCTGGGGGTCATCGGCAGCAGCGTAGGCGATCTTTGAGGATTCTTCCCGATTCTTGACATGCGTCAAGGCATTTGGACCGGCCCGCGCGTAGCGTTGTCGGCGAAAGGGCGGCCCAGCGGTGGAGGCAAGAGAAGTGAACGATAGCTTCGCCGACAAGATGAACGATCGCGATGTCGCACACGATGTGCGCGTACTCGGTGGCTTCATCCAGATATGGTGCGACGGTAGCCACGAGGACCTCGAGCGGAGTCGTGTGGACACGCGGGGCGCCGTCTTGGGAGTCTACGGCCGCAAGATCCCGAGGCTGTGTCCCGATTGTGAGGCACACCTCGCCTACGGGGAGATGCGGCGTGCCTACTGCCCGAAAGACCCGAAGCCGTTCTGTGCGCACTGTGACACCCACTGCTATCGCCCTGAAGAGCGCGAGTGGCACCGTCAGATGATGCGCTATTCCGGCCCGAAGTCGTGGCGCAAAGGCTACGCGATCGATGGGATCAAACATGCGCTCGAGGCGCGCAAGTATCGCAAGATGGCGGCTCGGCTGCCAGCGAAGAGAGGAACATCATGAACACGACTACCGTGACACGCCAGATCGTCCGCATCGATGAGGACCTGTGCAACGGCTGTGGGGTGTGCGTTTCGCCATGTGCCGAAGGCGCGATACAGATGGTGGACGGCAAGGCCAAGGTGATACGCGAGGAACTCTGCGACGGCGCCGGCTTCTGCCTCGGCGTGTGCCCCACGGGCGCGCTGGCGATCGAGACGCGCGAGGCTGTTCCGTTCGACCACGAAGCGGTCGAAGAACACGTAGCCGAGCGACCGAAGACCTACATCGCGCAGACGTGCTTCCGATGCGGTACGGACGAGGACCACTCACCGCTTCTGCCCGTGCGCCACGATGGGCACAGCGAGTGGGTCTGCATGCGCTGCCTGCCGGCTCTTATCCACGGCTAGACGGACATGAAGAGGCGCGCGGCGGTTGTGGCGCTCATCGCTCTTGCGGTGATTGTCGCGGGTGCGGCGGTCGTGTTTGCCTTCGGCACGCCGAAGGCGACCGCGCCATCGCAGTTTGGAGGCAGCTCGTTTGCCGGTGGCGAGGGGCCCACCGAAGTTCCCCCACCCGACCCGTCCTCGCCGTTCGCGATCGAAATCCCTGGTTGTGTGTGCCACAGCGACGACCCTCGGGTGGTCGAGGAACACTCGAGCTACCGCATGAACCAGTGCTTCGGCTGTCACGCTGACGGCATGCCCGAGATGGCGCGATAGCTTGGGGTTGACCGGGTTCGCGCTGAGCCGTCCCTCGTGGATTATCATAGGCCTGGAGAACGGCTCTCGCCGTTCCGTCGCGCCCTCGAACAGCCGGGAGGATAGATGCCGGAGGTCGACCAGTACCTTCACGCCCTCGCCGACGACATCGGACCGCGTCCAGCGACCACAGACGCAGAGGCCGCCGCCGCCGACTACCTCGAGGATGTCATGCGCGCGCGCGGTCTTGACGTCGAGCGCCAGGAGTTCGAGTGCCCGCGCACCTACTCTTGGGCGTACGTCCTCTACAACGCGCTCACTATCACGGCCGCCGTAGCTTCGGGCTGGCCGCGCTTGTTGTGGCCGTCGTTCGCGGTATCGGCTCTCGTCGCGCTTCTCATGTGGATGGACCTCGACCTTCGCTGGGGTCTTACGAGTCTCATGCCGAAGGGTCCGAGCCAGAACGTGATTGCGAGGTACACGCCGCGCTCTCGCCGTGGCGAGAAGACACGCAGGGTCATCCTGGTGGCGCACTACGATTCGGCCCGCGCGTCGCTGGCATTCGCGCCAAGCATGGTGCGCAACATAGAACTGACGTTCCTGCTTCTCAAGACCTGCACGTTCCTTGTTCCGGCGGCGGTTCTGGTGCGCGCGTTGCCGCAGGTCTCGCAATACGCCCCTTGGGACTGGTACGCGACGATGGCGCTTTCGGCATACCTGCTCCTGCCACTGCTGATCAACGTGCATCGAGAGCTGTTCATGAAGGCGACGGACGGGGCCAACGACAATGCCTCGGGTGTCGCGGCGATGCTCGGCGTGATGGACGCTCTGGTCCCCGAGCGCGAAGCGCCGGACCTTGGGGCGACTCAGCCGATCAGAAGGGCCCCCAAGACGACTTCACAGCCCGAGGAAGCACAGGAAACCGGACTCCTGGAGTATGCACCAGCGGGGGCTCCCGAGGCCGATGTCACCCAGCTTCCGGAGGACTTCGAGTGGGCCGAGCCGACAAAGGCCTCGTCCGACCAATCCTCGTTCGAGTTCGACACCATCGAGTTCGACGAACTGTCGACGTCCCGGAAGCGCAAGCCTGCACCTTCCGGAGACTGGGCCGATGTAGTCGATGAGGGAATCGCCGCCGAACCGCCTGCAATGGCTCCGGTCGAAGAGGAGTCGAGCGGTGAGGCGGGACCGGCGCAAGAGAAGTCGCGCCGCCGCGGTCTCTGGTCTCGCTCGCGAGGGGATCGCGAAGGCGGTGTGTCGAGCTGGTTGGGACTAGGACGTGACTTCGACGCGCGGGACGAGGGCCGCAAGATCGGCTCCTGGGACAAGCTCGATGACGACGACGGCTTCGGCGACAAGGGCGGATGGGCTGGCGACGACCCCATCGGCGACCCGGATTTCGCTGCCACGGAAGCGTCTCGCATACGCAAGCGGGTGACCGAGTCGATCGACCGAGCGTTGTCGGAGAAAGAAGTCTGGTTCGTCGCCACAGGGGCCGAGGAAGCCGGAAGCTACGGCATGCGCGCCTTCCTAGACGCGAACGCCGAGGACGTGAAGAGCGCCGCTATCATCAACCTCGACAACATCGGTGCGGGAACGCTGCATTGGGTCACGGCCGAGGGGATGGTGCGGCGCTACCGGGCTGACCGCAGGCTGCTCAGCGTGGCCAGGAAGGTATCGCGAGAAAGCGAGATCCTCGTCAAGGGACGCGAGTACAAGGGGCTTTCGACGGACGGCACGGTGGCGCTCAGAGATCGCCTGAAGGCAATGAGCATCATGGCGTTCGACATCAACGGACGTCTGCCGAATTGGCACTGGCGAACGGACACGAGCGACAGCGTGCAGATCGAGAACATCGAGAAGGCCAAGAAGTTCGTGGTGGGGATTATTCGCGAGCTCTAGCAGGGCAGCGGAGTCACGACGCGCGCCCTACTCTCCCCCCTTCGCCACCGGGTGTCGCACGGCGAAACGGTCGGCGTAGAAGGACAGAACGGTTCCTCCCAGCATCAGGACGGTTGCGGTCCAGAAGACCGGAAGCATGAACGCCGAGTCCTGCATGGCCACAACGACCAGGCCGAAGACGATGAACCCGAGGTGGAGAAGCCCCGAGCCGGTCTTGGTCAGACGTCCTTCGGTGATGTATGAAGGCGCCCGCGTTCCCGCAACGGTGAGCGCCACCACGGCGACCTGGATGAGGCCGGCCAGGGCAAGGTAGACGGTGAGCCCGGTGGCAAGCGACGCCGTCGCGAGCCAAACGGCCAACCCGACGGCGAGCATCGCGCCCGAGACGGCGACGAGGACCTTTCGCGAGAACAAACGCTTGGGAACGCAGAGCCCCATCACTACCACGAGGAGCACGATCTGGGGGGCCGCGATCGCATTCATTCGCGATACGAAGTCGGAGTAGCCGAGCTGCTCCCACGCCGGGTTCGATCGCTGAGCCCACCACACGTACAGCGCGCCCAGGAAGGACTGGATCCCGAGCGAGCCGAGCAGGATGACGGTCGCCAACGCAAGGCCGAAGTCCCAGTTTCTCCTCAGGGCCGACCGTTCCATCGCCTCGACCTCATGCATAGCTGTGCGCTCCTGGTATGACGTAGGTAGCCAGGTACGTGAGCAGCAGCACCAAGAACGACAGGATGGCGACGAGTGCCACGAGTCGCCACATGCCGCGGCGGCGCAAGTAGAGGCGAGCGTGCAAGTACGCGGTGTACAGCAGCCACATCATGATGGACATGTTGACTTTGCCCGACCACCACCACGACTCTCCCTGCCATGCGAGAATCGCCCACGGGAAACCCAACAGCATTCCTGCCGTGAGGGGCGTATACCCGAGTCTCGCCCACCGATAGGCGGTGGTTTCGTACGCCGAGTAGCGCGACTTGACCATCTGCAATGTCGCGACGAACGAAACGGTGAAAGCGCCGTACGACACGAACAGTAGCGGTGGGTGTACCCACATGTACCACGTGTTGTAGAAGAACTGGCGCGCGCCCTCCATGCCCTCGTAGGCTGTCATGGACATCGCAGGGACCCCGGATGCCATCCCGGTCAGGTAGGATCCGTACTGGCCGAAGAACGACGGCAGTGGCTCGGTGAACGGTCTGCCCCAGACCGTAGCACCGGCGACGAGCCCTGCCAGCAGAAGCGCGACACCGGGGAGAAGCTCGTTGCGATGTCTGCGCATCGCGAGCGCCATGACCGCAACGACGACGGCCCAAACGTAGAGCTTCTCCGACTCGATCCAGAGCGGTACTGCAATATGGCCCGTGACCTGCCCCGTCTGGGGGTTCACCACGACCGCGCTCTCGTAGATGCGCCAGTGGAACCAGACCAGCACCAGCTCGCCTGCAAGCAGCAGTGCCGAGGTCGCTACGAGGATGTGTCCGAGCCAGCGGCGCAGCGGAGGTAGAATCGCGGCGGCCGCAAGTGCAACCGCCGCAATACCCAGCAACCATTGGATCGGTGCGCCTATCAGCGCGGTCGTATCGATGGCCTTCACGACCGAGTCAAACGTCGACTGTGCGTCCATCTGTCCTCCGGCTTGCGTTCGGGGCAAGTATACGCCGCGCGCGCTGAGCGTTTGCTGTGCGGGAAGTGCTGACGATACACTTCGATTCACCCTGTTTCTCTGAGTTGGCCGAAGTTGCAGGAGGGTGCCGGTGAGCCCGAACCGGATGGTCAAGAAGTTGTCTCGACTGCTCAAGGTCTCTTGGCGCGAGCAACCGACTCGGTTCGACATCGAGGCGATGCAGGCGAACGTGCGCCGCATCGGCCTTGTCATTCGCGTTCGCTGGATCCTGGTCGGGGCACTTGCCATGTTCTCGGTGCTGGCCTCGAGCGCCTATGCGGCGGAGTACCCCTGGGGCACGCTTTGGCCGAACATGGTAGTCCCGGCGGTCGCCCTCGCCCTCGTCCTCGTATACAACACCTTCTACCAGCTCAACTACCGGCGGATGGGCAACATCGCCATCTTCGGCCACGCGCAGCTTCTGCTCGACGCCGCGGTCGTGACGGTGCTCGTCTACTACAGCGGTGGCGTGCACTCGTGGTTCTGGGCCATGTACTCGCTGTTCGTTCTCGAGGCGGCATTCATCCTGCCGAAGCGTAGGGACGCATGGTTCATCGCGGGCGCGGGTGCCGTTCTCGCGGGGTGCGTCACCTGGGGCGAGTATCTCGGCGTCCTTCCGCACGTCGAGATGCCGTACGTCCCCGACCCACTCAACCAAGACTTCACGTTCGTGTCCGTGCGCTACCTGTGGCAGGTGACGGTGATGGCGGGAACCGCAACCATCGCCACGCTGATGATGTCCGTGATTCGCGAGAGGGAGGCCGAACTCGCCGCCTCCTCGATCGTCGATGACACCACGGGCTTGTACGACAGGCGCTACTTCCTGCGGGCGTTGGGCAGTGAGGTGCTGCGCGCCGAACATCACGGGCGCACGCCGCACGTACTGCTCGTGGATATCGACCGGTTCGGCGAGTTCAATCGGATCCTGGGCCTCGAGCTTGGGGACGAGATGCTCAGACAAGTCGCATCAAGCGTTGTTGCAGCGCTCGGGAACGGAAGCGAACACACATCCAATGTGGCGAGTCGATACGGGGGCGAGGAATTCGCTCTGCTGCTCGCAGAGCGTTCGGATGGCGGGATGCCGACGGTTCAAGACGCCTTGAACCTCGCGGAAGGTCTTCGCGTCGCAGTCGAGGAGTTGCGGCTCCACGACGCAGGGGTGACGTTGAGCATCGGAGTCGCCTCCTACCCCGAAAACGGCTCTTCGGCCGACACCCTGCTGGATTCTGCAGACCACGCGCTCAACGAAGCGAAGACCGTCGGCGGGAACGCCGTTCGCGTCGGGGACTGACGTGCGCGAGCGAATCGAACGCGTCTCCGTCGGGTTTGCTTTGGCGATTCTCGTGCTGGGCGCTTGCGCGATCGCGCTGGCGACTCCGGGCTTCACGCGTATCGTGATGGTCCGTACGGGCGGACCGGAGCGCGCCGGTTTGGACGTAAGCACGGCGATTCGCACTGCCGAAGGTGTCCGCGCCTACATCACCGGTGTCGCGGCAGAGCCACTGCCGGATGAAGTCGACGGGCGCGAGGGTTTCGACAAACGCGTCGTCGCACACCTGGATGACGTCCGCAGCCTGTTTTCGCTCGCTCGCGTGGTCACGTCGCTAGCGGCCGCGATTCTGGCGATCTGGCTGTCCTTGTGTCTGGCGCGGAAGCGAAGCGAGGCACTTGCGGCCGGACTGCGCAGCGGGTCGCTCTTCACGCTTGGACTCGTCGCGGTGGCGAGCGTCGTGGGCTCATTCGATTTCGCGAGCTTCTTCGACGGCTTCCACAGCTTGTTCTTTGCGGCGGGCACATGGACATTCTCGTACGACGACCTGATCATCCAGTTGTTCGCCCAGTCGTTCTGGGCGACAGCGGCTGCTTCTTGGGCGATCCTGGCCCTCCTGGGGTCCGCCGTCCTCTACGTCGGTTCGCGCCTCCTGCAGCGACCAAGGGCCGACACGGCGCATTCAGGGCATGACAACCCCGTGAACTAGTGTTAACGTGCCACACGGGAACTCACCCTGAGGGGTTCTGTACATTGCCTGGGCTGTCAGCGCTTCGTTTCGGCGCCGAGAGGCCGGGAGCGAGGAGGTGGACAGCGCATGACAGCAAAGGAAGGCTTCTGCGTCAAGTGCAAGGAGAAGCGTGAGATCCAGGATGCTCAGGAGATCACGATGAAGAACGGACGCCCGGCCACGCAGGGTACATGCCCTGTTTGCGGCACCAAGATCTTCAAGATCGGCAAGTAGCGGCCGATTCGTTCTGTGCAGGAATCGAGCGTCGCGCATCGTGCGTGGCGCTCGATTGTATTCCGGCCGAACCTGCGCTCGGGCGATGGGTGGGCGTGTTGACACTCTGCTGACGGCAGGAGTAGCGTCCATATGCATTGTGGGCCGTGTCTAGCTCGTGGAATGGAGTTTCAAGCGAGATGAACGTGGTCGTAGTGGGATGCGGGCGCGTCGGCTCTCAGCTGGCTACGCTGCTTTCCGTCGAAGGTCACAACGTCGTGGTCATCGACAAGGACGCCGAGGCGTTCAAGCGTCTCGGCACCGTCTTCAACGGCATCACTATCCGGGGCCTCGGCTTCGATGAAGATGTGCTGGAGGAAGCCGGTCTCAGGGAAGCGGACGCGTTTGCGGCAGTCACCAATCTCGACAACACGAACCTCATGGCTGCCGAGGTCGCTCGCAAGATGTTCGAAGTCCCACACGTTGTCGCGCGTCTGTACAACCCCATTCGGGAGCGGACCTACCAGCAACTCGGGCTGGACTATGTCTGCGGGACCACGCTTGTTGCGGAAGTCCTGCTCGACAAGATTCACGCGGGCCACGGACATCACGTGTCGGCCCTCGGGGATGTCGAGGTCATCCAATTCATGGCGTCGGGAGTCTTGGACGGAAAGCGCCTGCACGACGTCGAGATTCCACGTCGCTTCCGCATCGCCGCTGTCTGCCGAGACAATATGATGCTCGTGCCCGAGCCGGACACGGTTCTCAGGCAGGGCGACATCGTCCTTGCTTCGGTCAAGGAAGAAGCGTTCGAGAGAATCGAACGCTACATGGAGGAATAGACGGTGTACATCGTCGTCAACGGCGGAGGGAAGGTCGGGTCGCACCTCGCGCAGATCATGGCGCAGAGCGGACACGATGTCGCGATCATCGAGAAGCGAGACGATGTCGTGGAGAAGCTCGTGACGGAGCTCGGCGGGCATGCTCTCGTGATCCACGGCGACGGTTGTGACGCTTCCTATCAGGAAGATGCTGGCATGGCCAGGTCGGATGTCTTCGTGGCTGCAACCGGCGATGACGATGACAATCTCGTTGCGTGCCAGCTCGCGAAAGTGGCCTTCGGCGTGCCGCGAACCGTTGCCCGCGTCAACAATCCCAAGAACGAGCGCATCTTCAACACCCTGGGCATCGAGGCCATATCATCGACGACGATAATCGCGCGCATGATCGAAGAAGAAGCGACCGTCGGCGACATTCGAACCCTGATCTCGCTACGCAAGGGCAACATGTCGATCGTAGAGATAGAGTTGCCCAGCGACCGTTGCGTCGTGTGCAACAAGAGGGTCGCGGAACTCCCGCTGCCTGTGGACTGCGTTCTTGTGGCGATCATTCGCGGCGAGGACATCGTGACGGTCCACGGAGACACAGAACTGCTTGCCGGGGACGTAGTCATCGCCTTCACCTCCGTCGAGCACGAGCGCGATCTCAAGAAGGCGCTCACGGGACAGTAGGCCTTCGACGCAACGATGCCTGTCAACCGCGGCTCGACTCGCGCTGCCGTTTGCCGCTCGGCGGACCCTGTTCTACAATCCTTGAACGCGATGCGGGCATAGCTCAGTAGGTAGAGCGACAGCTTCCCAAGCTGTAGGTCGCGGGTTCGAGACCCGTTGCCCGCTCCAGACTCTCTCGCGGGCCGCATTCGCGGCCCGCTTCTCATGTCGGCGCCGTCCGTCGCTCCAATTCGCCGCCTGTCGGCAGCAGGCAGGAGTCGGCACTCCCATGGCGAACGTACGTTCGTAGAAGCTCGCATGGCCGCGCGCCCCTCTCCTCGGCGGCCCGAAGAGAGGCGGTCGTTGTGTTTCGGCGAATCGGGATGTGCCTTTGCGTAGTTCTCTGCGTAGTGTTCTGTGTCTGCGCGTCGGCGGGAACGGCGTTCGGTAGTTCAACATGCTGGCCGCTCGCGAGCGGAGGGCCGATCGTCCTGCCCTTTGACGCGCCGTACGCGGCGACAGGCGGCGATGTATGGACGCACCGCGGCGTGGACATTCAGGCGGAGCCCGGCGACGAGGTCCGCGCATGCGTCACGGGCGCGGTCGTCTTCGCCGGGAGGGTGCCAGCCGGGGAGGGCGCGTCGACGATCGCGGTGACCATCCAGCAAGACGACGGTTCCCGACTGACGTGCATGCCGCTGGAGGAGGTCTGCGTTTCGGAGGGCGAACGGGTCGAGCCGGGTGCAGCCATCGGACTGCTCGCCACGAACGGGGATCCGTCGTCGGAGTCGCCGCATCTGCACGTCAGTCATCGCGTGGGGAGCCGATACACGGATCCGATGGGCGTGCTTGTCCCGCCTGCATCCGCGCTGCCGGAGTCTGAGCCATCGACGGTGCGTCAGCCGGCCGAGTCCGAGGCGGCTCGATCGGCGCACACGGGTAGTGCGAGAGAGAGCTCGGAAGGTGAGCCCGGCATGTCTGCCGAGCTTGCCCCCCACGCGTCGTCGAGTCTGCCGAGGGCCGGGCAGTCGTCGATCTCACAAGCGCGGGCGGTCGCTCCGGTTCGGGTCCGCACGACAGCTGCTGAGTCGTTCGATGCCGCGCGGCGCTACGAAGCGCGGGCAACGGACGTAATGGGATCCCAGTCAAGACACCAACGATTCTCGGTCGTCGGCGACACCTCTGTGCCGTGGACGATCGTGCTGGCGACGGCGTTGCCGTTCGCCGTGCGGTTCGGTCGGAAGAGTCTCTTGTCGAGTCGGCGCCCGGGGGAGAGTGAAGTTGCGGCAGCGGTAGGGCGGTGATAGACTCCAGAGGCTCATTTCCTGCTCCGGGTCAAAAGCCTTCCGATCCCGGGGCCATTCAGCCCAGAGGAGGTGAACACGTGAAGGCGTATGAACTCATGCTTCTACTCGACCCCAATCTCGAGGACGATGCCCGTGCCGACGTCGTCGGCAAAGTCGAGGGCCTCGTTGCCGCGCAGAAAGGTTCCGTCGACAACGTCGATTCGTGGGGCAAGCGCACGCTTGCCTTCGAGATCGGCAAACTCACCGAGGGCGACTACATCGTCGTCGACTTCCATGCTGAACCTGATGCGATCGCCGAGATCGACCGCGTGCTGCGCATCACCGATTCGGTGGTCCGCTTCATGCTCGTGCGCCGTGAAGATCGCGACTGACGCTGGGCGCGCTGGCGGAGCGGTTCCGCCGGGACCGATCCGTTCGAGTAAGGGGTGTTACCAATGAGCATCAATCGAGTCGTCATAAGCGGCAATCTGACACGAGACTCAGAGCAGCGCGCAACTGCAAGCGGTCTGTCCGTCTTGAAGCTGGGCGTTGCAGTGAACGATCGACGCAAGAACCAGGAATCTGGCGAGTGGGAAGACTACGCGAACTTTGTGGATGCCACGATCTTTGGCGCGCGCGCGGACGCTCTGGCTCAGTATCTCGTCAAAGGCACCAAGGTCGCCATCGAAGGCAAACTGCGGTGGAGCTCGTGGGAGAACCCGCAGGGTGAGAAGCGCTCGAAGCTGGAGGTGGTGGTCGACGAGATCGAGTTCATGAGTTCTCGCAGCGACACGACGAGCTTCGCGCCTTCGGATGAGGGAAGCGCTTCTCCGGGCCCGGCGAATGACGAAGAGATTCCGTTCTAGAAAAGACGGCGTCCGGCGAGCCCCTCTCGCCGGGCGGCCGCACGACCACGCGTCCGAGTACGACGCGAGAGGAGGAATGAGATGTCGGACTATTCGCGCAGACCGCGTCGCAAGTACTGCGCGTTCTGCAAGGACAAGGTCAAGCACATCGACTACAAGGATGTCCAAGCGTTGCGCAGGTACATGACTGACCGAGGCAAGATCAAGCCCCGTCGCGTGACCGGCAACTGTGCTCAGCACCAGCACCAGCTGTCGATTGCCGTCAAGCGCGCCCGCGAGATGGCTCTCGTGCCCTACACGGTGCCGGTAGTAAGCGGCAGGATAGACAGAGGTAGGGGCAGATAGCGCGCACATGAGCCCACACGATCGTGACATACGGCGCATCGCGGCACTCGGCGGAGCATGTGCGATCGGCTCTGTCTTGACGCCGATTCTGCCGCCGCTTGGACTCCCTGTGGTCGGAGCGTCTCTTGCGAGGCTCCGGTACCGCTTCGGGAGCAAGATCGCGGTTGCCGTGGCGATCGTTTCTGCGGCACTGGCGACGCTACTCTTGGGAGAAGCGTCGTTCGCCCGCTTGGCCGATGCGGTAACCGTCGTCGCTGCCGTCGTGCTGGCGCTCGTCTTGGCGCGGCGACTGGTTTCGATGAGTCCGGGACTTGCCGTCATCGAGGCAGTCGTTGTCATGACCATCGCCGTCTTTGGCGCGCAGGCCCTGGGGGCTTGGATGTCCGGGACTACCGTCGTCGCCGAGGCTCGGGCTGCAGCCGAAGCATCCGCCGCTCTCACGTTCTCCGTGTTCGGCGGTTCGTCCGTGGCGATTGCCGATTCCGATGTCGCGTCGCTGGCCGATTTCCTGTTCCGGGCCTGGCCCGCCGACTACCTATTCAACGCTGTCGTCTCGAGCATCCTCTTGGTCGTCGCGATAGGGTGGGTCGGGCATGCGTCCGGCGTGTCCGTGCGACGTCTCCCGGCCCTGCCGAAGATCGATCTCGACCCGCGTATCCTGTGGTTCCCGGTGGGGGCCGTCGCGCTGATGATCGCAGGTCGGCTGGTCGCACAAGGCGAAGTGCTGGAGACTGCGGGACTGAACATCCTGTTGGCGACGCGGCCGCTGTTCCTCTGGCAAGGGCTAGGCGTTGTGGCCGGGCGCGCATCGAGTGCGGGCGTGAAGATGCCCGCGCGAGTCGTGCTGTACGCGTGTGTACTGATCCTCGACCTTCTCTTCCTCGCGACAAGCGTCGTGGGTCTGTTGGACATGCGATTCAACTTCCGGCGGCTCGCGCGCGCGGACGACCCCAGCGGCCGTCCGCTGGAGCGAGAGTCCGGAATGTAGGGAAAGTGCACGTAGTGGCCGGGCACACGAAGTCCGGCGAAAGCAAAGGGAGCAACCGATGAAGGTCATTCTCCTGCAGGAAGTGAAGGGAAAGGGTGGCGAAGGCGACGTCGTCGACGTCGCTCGCGGCTTCGCCGTGAACTACCTATTCCCGCGCAAGATGGCCGTGGAGGCCACGAACGGGAACGTGAAGCAGCTCGAGCAGCGGAGACACAACATCCGGATGCGCGAGGAAGACCGGATAGCCGAAGCCGAGCGGATAGCCGAAGCGCTGGACGGCACGTCTGTGTCGATCACGGCGAAGGTGGGCGAAGAGGGCCGCCTGTACGGGTCCGTGACGTCCACGATGATCGAGGACGCGATCGAGCAAACACTCGATGTGAATGTGAACCGGCGCAAGATCGACGTGCACGGCCACATCAAGGAAGTCGGCGAGCACGAGGTCACCGTCCAGGTGTACCGGGATATCAAGGCCCAGGTGACCGTGAACGTGATCGGTGAAGGGGTGGAGCCGAACCCGCTTCTGGCTGAGGCTCTAGCGGAAGACTCCGTTGAGACCGCAGAGCCGAAGGCGGAAGCTGCCGACTCCGAAGAAGCGGAGGAGGCCCCCAGCACCGAGGAGGCTTCCGACGAAACGGAAGTCGAGCAGCCGGGTGTCACCGACGACGAGGCGACATCAGGCGAGTAGCCGCAGGCTGGTTTCACGTCATGCGACGCGCCGTCCAGCGGGCGGCGCGTCTTGCTGTGCGCAAACAAAGTCGCGAATCTGTGGAAGATGCGGAAACCCATAGAATGAGCAGCTAGGAGGCGTTGCGCGACTGTGGATACCGACAAGCAGCCCGTTTGCATGTCAGTGCTTCGCGATACATTGGCAATGCGACACACGTCCCAGCGGACCGGCACTAGAGCGCAAGAGGAGAGAATACCCACGTGGCAGACACGAGGACCAGGCCCGCCCTAGCTCCGGTGACCGACCTCGTCAACCGGAAGCCCCCGCACAACCTCGAAGCCGAGCAAGCGATTCTGGGATCGATGTTCCTGTCCGCTGAGGCTGTCGAGAACACGCTGTCCAGCCTTCAACCCGAGGATTTCTACCGGCCGGCTCACGCTCGCATATACAGAGCCATACGCCACCTCTACGATCGCAACGTGCCGATCGACCAGGTGAGCGTTGCAGATCGCCTCGAAGCCGCTGGCGAACTCGACCAGGCCGGAGGGAAGGCATACCTACTCGATATCACCGGTGTCGTGCCCACGGCGGCCAATGCCCACAGGTACGCCGAGATCGTGAAGCGCATGTCGATGCTTCGGCAGCTGATCGGTGCCGCAACCCATATCGTGGAGCTAGGCTACGAGGCCCCGGACGACTTGACCGAGGTCGTGGAAGAGGCCGAGAAGCGCATCTTCGATGTAACGAACCAAAGGGTCACGAGCAACTTCACTCACATCCAGGAACTGCTCGGAACGGTGTTCGAGGAGCTCGAAGACCTGTTCGAGCATCAGAGACATGTCACCGGCGTTCCTACAGGTTTCGAGGACCTCGACAGGCTTCTCGCCGGACTCCATCGGGGCGATTTGATCATCCTTGCAGCGAGGCCGTCTGTGGGCAAGACGGCATTCGCCCTGAACATCGCAGTGAACGCCGCGAAGGCGGGCACATCGGTGGCCCTATTCAGCCTCGAGATGGCCTCCGATCAGCTCGTCCAGCGCGTCCTTTGTTCGGAGGCGCGGGTGAACTCGCAGGACATGCGGACGGGGTACGTCAAGGAGCAGGACTGGACGCCGATCTCCAAAGCGATGGCGCGCCTCGCGGAACTCGACGTCCACATCGATGACACCTCGTCGATGTCGATTCTCGAGCTGAAGGCGAAGGCGCGACGCTTGCTCCGCGAGCGTCCCAACTCCATCGTGATCGTCGACTATCTGCAGCTGATGCAGCCGACCACGAGGCGCAGTGAGAATCGTCAGACTGAGATCGCCGAGATAAGCCGGGGCCTGAAAGCGCTTGCCAAGGATCTGAGCGTGCCCGTATTGGCTCTATCTCAGCTGTCACGTGCTGTGGAACAGAGGGCGGGCAAACGCCCGCAGCTCTCGGACCTCCGCGAGTCTGGCGCCATCGAACAGGATGCCGACGTCGTGATGTTCATCGACCGAAACACGGATCCGCGCGGAAGCGAGGACGAAGACGATCGGCCTCCGAGGGGCATCGCAGAAATCATCGTGGCGAAACATCGCAACGGCCCCATCGGTTCGGCGAAGCTGGCCTTCGTGGACCGCTTCGCGAAGTTCGTCGATGCGGCGCGCGAGCCGATGTAGTCTTCGAGTCGCGCCTAGGACTTGGGCTTGAGATGGTAGAGCCGTTGAAACTCCGCCTCGTCCCAGCCGACCATCGCTCTTGAACCGATCTCGAGCACGGGCACCCCGTACTGCCCCGTCATCAGCGCCATGCGTTGTCGCGCCTGGGCGTCGTGGATTATGTCGACCTCGACGTACTCGATGTCGTTGTCTTCGAGATATGCTTTGGCGACTTTGCACCACTTGCAGGCCTGCGTAGTGAAGAGGGTGACGCGCTTGGGGTTCGCCATCAGCGCCTCCTCTCACTACTATGGTCGCCGAGAGGGTAGTCGCGCGGCAAGGGCGGCGCGGGAAGATAATGGATAGGCGGCCCGAACACACAGGAAGCACGTCACGGCAGATTCGGGGGTCCCGCGCGCGCTACCCGGCACCGGACGCGTCACCGAAAGACGGGAGCGACTGTGAGCGAACGCTATGACGTGGTGGTCGTGGGAGCTGGACCCGCGGGCATCTTCGCGGCTCTCGAGTATGCGCGAGCGCAGGCCGGTCGGATAGCGATCTTCGAGAAGGGACACGAGATAGCGAAGCGCCGGTGCCCGGCACGCGAGACGGCCTGCGCCAGCTGCCGATCGTGCGACGTCATGTCGGGCTGGGGCGGCGCCGGAGCATTCTCAGACGGCAAGCTCACGCTGTCGGGAGAGGTAGGCGGTTGGCTCGGCGAGTTCGTCGGCCACGACGAACTGGATAGGCTGATCGAGGATGCCGACGAGCTCTGGCTGAAGTTCGGGGCCGATGAGACCGTTCACGGCCCAGACCCCGACACTGCCGCGCGTCTCCAGCGTCAGGCCTCGCTTGCGGACATGCAGCTCGTACCCATGCGCATCCGTCACCTGGGAACGGACCGCTCCCCGGCAGTACTCAGCGCGATGCGGGCTCACCTCGAAGGCTTGGGCGTGGAGATACGCACTGACACCGCAGTCGGGAGAATCCGGGCGCACGGCGGTCACGTGGAAGGCGTCGAACTGACAGACGGCACGTTCTTGCGAGCGAACGCGGTGGTCGCTGCTCCCGGGCGAGAGGGAGCCGAATGGCTTGCCGCGCAGGCTGCCGAGCTGGGCATCGGGCTGGCCAACAACGCCGTGGACATCGGCGTTCGGGTCGAGGTCCCGGCTGCGGTAATGGAGCCGCTCACGGATCCACTCTACGAGGCCAAACTGCTGTACTACTCAAGGGCGTTCGGTGACAGGGTTCGAACGTTCTGCATGAACCCCTACGGCGAGGTCACGACGGAATCGTACGGCGATGTGGTCACTGTCAACGGGCATTCGTATGCCGAGGACAAGACCGAGTACACGAACTTCGCGGTTCTAGTGAGCCAGAGCTTTACGCGCACGTTCAGGGAGCCGATAGCCTACGGGCGCTCGATAGCGCGCCTCGCGAATCTACTTGGTGAAGGAATCATCGTCCAGCGTCTGGGGGATTTGAGGGTCGGCAGACGCTCCACGCCGGCACGCATCCAGCAGTCGGTTGTCAAGCCGACGATGTCTCACGCGACTCCGGGGGATCTCGCATGCGTGATTCCGTATCGGCACTTGACCGACATCCTGGAGTTTCTGGACGCGATGGATCCTCTCGCTCCCGGCGTGGCTTCTCCCGGGACGCTTCTCTACGGCGTCGAGGTCAAGTTCTACTCCTCGCGCATCGAGGTCGACCAGAATCTCATGACCCAGGTCGCCGGCTTGTATGCGATCGGGGATGGTGCGGGAGTGACCAGAGGGCTCATACAGTCGAGCGCCAGCGGCCTGGTTGCGGCAAGATCGCTGCTCAGCGATCGGAGCCGCTAGAGCGGTTGGTCGGAAGACTGAGGGCTGTCGCCCGAGCCCGGACCCCCCGCATCTTCGGCCGAACTCGTCTCCTCGGCGGTTACCAGGTGCACGAAGACGTCCTCCACCGTCGGCGCGACCCGCTCGATTCGCAGCACCTTGAAGCCGGCAGGCTCGAGAACCTCTCGAATGGCCTCGGCACCGGCAAGCGCACGGCCGACGTTGACGTGGAGCGCGGTACCGCTGGCGTACACCTCCACGAACGCATGCGAGGAGTCAAGCACCTCCAGGGCTCTCTCGGGGTCGTCCACCTCGACCTCGAGGATGGAGTCTGGCATCTGCTGCTGCTTGATCTGGGCGGGCGTGCCGATTGCGGCGAGTCGGCCTCGGTAGATGAAGGCGAGCCGATTGCAGTGAGCGGCTTCGTCCATGTAGTGAGTTGTCACGAAGAGCGTGACGCCATTTGCGGCCAGGTCGTAAAGCAGATCCCAGAAATGACGGCGCGCAGTAGGATCGACACCCGACGTGGGCTCGTCCAGGAAGATGAGATCGGGCTCGTGGATCGTTGCGCATCCTAGCGCGAGGCGCTGCTTCCACCCCACCGACAGGTTCGCGGTGAGCTCCTTCTCTCGGCCGACAAGATCGGCCATCTCCAGAATGTACGCACGGCGCTGGGCGAACGCATCCTCGTCAAGGCCGTAGACTCCCGCGTAGAATCGCAGGTTCTCGTCGACGGTCAGGTCTTGGAAGAGGGAGAACTTCTGGCTCATGTACCCGATGTGGCGCCGTATCTCCTCGGGTTCGCGCACGACATCGGTTCCGAGGATCGTCGCCGTGCCCTCGGTGGGTACTATCACGCCGCACAGCATGCGGATGGTTGTGGTCTTGCCGCTTCCGTTGGGGCCGAGGAAGCCGAAGATCTCGCCTCGCCGCACGTCGAAGTCGATAGCGTCCACGGCGGTGAAGTCGCCGAAGCGCTTCGTGAGTCCGAGAACCGAGACCGCAACGTCCTCGTCGGACACGGTCGCCTCTTCGGCGGGTTTCTTCCTCAGTAGTGCCATCGTGACCCTTCAGTCCGAGAGACGCTTGTGGAAGCGCGAGAGAGCGAGGCCGAATACGACGACCGAGAACGCTGCCATCGCCGCGAATTGCGGCCAGAGTGCCTCGAAGCCCGCGCCCTTCATCCAGTTCGAGCGGAGAATGACGAGAATGTAGCGAAGGGGGATCGCGTAGGTCAGCGGCTGGATGGTCTCCGGCATCGATTCGATTGGGAAGATGTAGCCCGACAGAACCATCGTCGGGATCATGATGAACATGGTCGCCTGCTGCGCCTGATGACGCGTTCGCGAGACCATGGACACGAAGATCCCCTGTCCGATGGCCGTGAACAAGAAGAGGAAGAGGCCAAGCCCCACGACAAGCACGCTCCCATTGAACGGCACTCGGAACCAGTACGCGCCGATCACCATCGCCACGGTCACCTGAATGGCGGCGACCACCACGTACGGCGCTATCTTGCCGACAAGGTACTCGGCCCGGGTGATGGGGGTGACGAACATCTGCTCCAGCGTCCCGCGTTCTCGCTCCCGCACGACCGCCTGGCCCATGATTGCGGTGATCGACAGCATCAGGATGAGGGCCGCGAGTCCAGGGATCATGGCGTTCACACTGCGCAGGGACGGATTGAAGAGCACCCGCACCCGCGCGTCTATCGTCGCGGTGTCGGGGTCGAATCCCAGATCTTCCAGCCGCTTCGCGTTCAGATCGCCGAGGATCTGCTGCGCATATCCCGAGGCGACCGACGCGGTCTTGCTGTCGGAGCCGTCCACGACGATTGCCACGGCTACTTGCTCGTTGCGCTCGAGGTCTGCTTCGAGACCGGGCGGGATGAGTACGGCGACCTGAACGCGATTGCCGTCCATCAGCGGTTGAACGGCGTCTTCCGACAGAGGTCGCTCCTCGATGATGAAGTAGCCGGAGTTCTCGAAGGCGTCGGCGATGCTGCGAGAGGTCTCCGTGCGGTCCTGGTCCACGATCGCGGTCGGGAGGTTGCGCACGTCGGAGCCGACCACGTATCCGAACATGATCAGGTAGAGCATCGGCATGATGAACAGCAACGGCAGAAGGAGCCGGTCCCTCCTGAGCTGGAGGAACTCCTTCCACATGAGCAATCTGACGCGCTTCATCCGCACCTAGTGCGACCTCCTCGCGTAGAGGAGGGAGGCGATCGTCACCGAGACGACCGCATACGCCGCAAGGGCCATGACCTCGGGCCAAAGGATCGCGAAGCCCGCGCCCTTGAGGAACACTGAACGGGCGATCACGACCATGTACCTGCCGGGGAACGCGTACGACACCCACT
>Ga0224495_10001005_pt1 | contig 20850 bp, 17 predicted proteins | sample SF_Jul11_sed_USG_FD_168128 | JGI IMG/M metagenome (GOLD analysis project Ga0224495, IMG submission 168128) | Sediment microbial communities from San Francisco Bay, California, United States - SF_Jul11_sed_USGS_4_1 | ecosystem: Environmental > Aquatic > Marine > Sediment | place: USA: California...
GCCTTGCGATACAGACTGCCGCCGCTCACCGCCGAGACGAAGGAGCCGATCAGCTGCGCCGCCGCGGGCGCCTCGAACAGCACCGGCGCCTGGCGGGTCGAAATCTTGCGCGCGCCCAGGCGCGCCAGCGCGCGCTGCCCGGCATAGCGGCCGAGCGGCTCGGCACCCGCCATGTCGCCCGCGGCACGCGCGGCACTGTACCAGTCGTCGCGCTGCATCAACCCCTTTTCCTCCGCGATCACCGAGCACCACAGCGAGTGGCGCGTGCTGCGCATGCCTGCCATCATCCCAAGGCTGTTCGCGAGCACCCACTGCGAATGCTGCGCAGAGAGCGATGCGCCCTCGGAATTGCGGATCTTGCGCGAAACCGCGAAGGCCGCCGCCTCGCAGCGGCGCGCGACGGCGATCGCCTCTTCGGCGTCGATATTCCAGGGATGAAAGACATCCAGATCGGGAAGATCCCGGGCGAGCGAATCCGCGTCGGGCGGCCCGGCACAATCGTCCTCGGCGGTATGGCGCGCGATCGCAAGCGCCGCCTCGACCGCCTGATGCACTGCATCAGTGGAGAAGTCCGCGCTGCTCGCATGACCCCGCCGCGCTCTGGGCCGATCGCCCAGGTACACCGTCACACCGAGCGACTTGTCCCGGTTATGTTCGATCGTGTCGACTTCGCCCTTGCGCACGGTGACCGACAGGCCATAGCCTTCGGAAACATCGCACTCGCAGGCACTCGCGCCCTGGCGCGCCGCGTGAGCGAGAACGGCTGCCGAGATTTCGCGCAATTGGTCCTGCGAACTCGCAAAGCGCGCGCCGTTGCGATCCTTGGGGCGGTCATGAGGTGGCATGGCGCGCTATCATAACAGCGTGAACCCAAGCCCCGACCAAATCTCCGCCAACGAGGACAGCCCGCCGGACCCGCTCAGCAAGACGCGCAGGAAGCAGGCGATGCACGAACTGCAGTCCCTGGGCGCCGCGCTGCTCGAACTTCCTCCGGCACAGCTCGCCAACCTTGCGCTGCCCGAAAAGCTCGCCCTCGCCCTGCGCGAGGCGCGCAGCATGACGCGCCACGAGGCACGACGCCGCCAGATCCAGTACATCGGGCGCCTGATGCGCGAAGTGGATGCGGAACCGATCCGTGCTCGGCTCGCCACGATTCGAGGACATTCGGCCGAGGCCACCGCGCAGCAGCGCCGGCTGGAGCAGTGGCGTACGCGTCTCGTCGAGGACGACGGCGCACTCACCGAATTCGTATCCGAATTCCCGCGCGCCGACGCCCAGGCCTTGCGTACTCTCGTCCGCAACGCCCGCAAGGAGCACAACGAAGGGCGCCCGCCGCGCGCGTTCCGCGAATTGTTTCGAGCGCTGCGCGAGGCGGCCACCGCGGAACTGCCCGACGACGCCGCGTCGCAGGACTGGAAAGATGAAACCTAGCACCGCGCGCAACGACCGTGCATTCTCGCCATGACGGATGAACTGCTCATCGGGCTGGTTTCGATCAGCGATCGCGCCTCGCAGGGCGTATATCGCGACGAAGGCATTCCGTCGCTCAAGGACTGGCTCGCGCGTGCGATTGCCGCGCCCGCCTGGCGCGACGAAACGCGCCTGATTCCGGACGAGCAGCCGGTGATCGAGGCAACCCTCCGGGAATTGGTTGACAACCACGGCTGCCATCTCGTTCTCACCACCGGCGGCACCGGCCCGGCGCTGCGCGATGTGACGCCGGAGGCCACGCTCGCGGTGGCAGACAAGGTAATGCCCGGCTTCGGCGAGCAGATGCGCCGCATCAGTCTCGAATTCGTACCGACTGCGATTCTCTCGCGCCAGGTGGCGGTGATCCGCTTTCGACGAGGAGACGAGACCGGCCGCGGCTGCCTGATCGTCAATCTCCCAGGGCAGCCCAAATCAATCCGTGAAACGCTCGAAGGGCTGAAGGACGAACAAGGAAGATCCCTCGTGCATGGTCTGTTCGGCGCGATTCCCTATTGCATCGACCTGATCGGCGGCCCCTACATCGAGACCCACGATGCCGTTGCGCGCGCCTTCCGGCCCAAGAGCGCGTTGCGTCCCAAGCGCTGAGCGCCGGGCGCGTTCGCTCACGCAAGGACAGTCCCGAGACCATGCGATTCCTGATCGTCGCCGCGACTCACGAGGTCCACGAGACACTGCTGCGCATGCTGCGCACGCGCTGGCCGGATGCGCGTTTCGAGCACTGGCAGTTCGGCGAACGCGATCTGCCGGGGCGCGGCCTGCTGCGCGGGCGGCACGATGTGATCCTGCTCGAACTTCCCGCGGACCCCGAGGAGGGCCTCGCGTGGACCGCCAAGCTGCGCCTTGACTCGCTCTCGCCCCCGGTGATCCTGGTCGCCCCGCATGGCAACGACCGGCTCGCGGCACAGGCGATCAAGACTGGCGCATCCGACTACCTGCCGCAACGCGACCTGACTCCCGAGCAGCTGGTTCGTTCGGTGGACGAAGCAGTCAAGGAGCACGAGGCGAGGCGCGCCGAGGCAAGCGGCGTCGACCCCGCCTTGCAGCGTACCACCCCGATCGACATCCGTTCGGTGGGCAAGCCCCTGCGTAGCCAGACCGTCGCCGTCCCGGGCTACCGCGCGCTGCGTCAGATTGGGCAGGGCGGCATGGCGCAGGTGTTTCTGGCCGAGCGCGAACACGACGGCCTGCAGCTGATCCTGAAGGTGCTCGACCCCGCGGTGCGCGCCGACCAGATCTTTCTCAAGCGCTTCGTGCGCGAGTACAAACTGATCGCCGGGATGCAGGATGAACACGTCGCACGCATCCATGACCAGGGCTTCGCCGGCGACTACCCGTTCATCGCGATGGAATATTTTCCCGGCGGCACCCTCGCCGCCCGCATGCACGAGGGCCTCACCTCGCTCGCGGCGCTGCGCATCGTCTCGCAGATCGCGCGCGCACTCGACGCGATCCACGCGCGCGGCATCGTGCACCGGGACCTGAAGCCGCAGAACATCATGTTTCGCGCCAACGGCCGCCTCGCGCTGGTCGATTTCGGTCTGGCGCATGCCGCGATCGACGAATCCCGGCTCACCATCGTCGGCCAGATGGTCGGCACGCCGCTCTATGCGAGTCCCGAGCAATGCCTGGGAGAACCCGTCGACCATCGCTCCGACCTGTATAGCCTCGGCGTGATCTTCTACGAAATGCTCACCGGGCACCCCCTGTTCGACGCACCGGGAGCGGTGGAAATCGTCGCGATGCACGTGCACAATGCACCGCCCAGGCTGCCGCAGCGGCTGGCGGGCTACCAGCCGGTGCTCGACCGGTTGCTCGCCAAGAAACCGGGTGAACGATTTCAGAGCGCGCGCGAACTGTTCGCGCGCGTCGCGATATGAAGGACATCGTGAATCCCGGAGAACGGCAGTACCTCGATCTTCTCGCCCATGTGCTCGAGCGCGGCGCGCGCAAGTCCGACCGCACCGGCACCGGCACGCTGTCGGTGTTCGGCTGGCAGATGCGCTTCGATCTGGCACAGGGCTTCCCTCTGCTCACCACCAAGAAACTGCACCTCAAGTCGATCATCTACGAACTCTTGTGGTTCCTGCGCGGCGACACCAACGTAAAGTGGCTGCAGGAGCGCGGCGTGACGATCTGGGACGAATGGGCCGATCCGTCGGGCGAACTGGGGCCGGTATACGGACACCAGTGGCGCCATTGGCCGGCACCAGGCGGCGGAGAAATCGATCAGCTCGCGAAGCTGGTCGAGTCGGTCCGCACGAAGCCCGATTCGCGGCGGCACATCGTCACCGCCTGGAATCCGGCTGATGTCGACCGCATGGCACTGCCTCCCTGCCACGCGCTGTTCCAGTTCTACGTCGCCGACGGACGGCTCTCCTGCCAGTTGTATCAGCGCAGCGCCGATCTGTTCCTCGGCGTGCCGTTCAACATCGCCTCCTATGCGCTGCTCACGCTGATGATCGCGCAGGTAACCGGACTCGCAGCGGGTGAATTCGTGCATACCCTCGGAGACGCCCATCTGTACACCAACCATCTCGAACAGGCACGCGAGCAACTTGCGCGCACCCCGCGGGATTTTCCGCGCATGAAACTCAATCCCCGGGTGTCAGACCTCTTCGGTTTCCGGTACGAGGATTTCGTCATCGAAGGTTATGATCCACACCCCGCGATCAAGGCACCGATTGCCGTGTAGGCCGCGATAGGCAAAAAGATGGCCCACCTGCTGGGGGAAGCGAGGCGGGCCAGAGGGAATCGTTGCCTGACTGCCCGGCAAACAGGAAGCGCCGCAAGTTATTCCCCGTAATGATAGACATTCTTGGGTGTACGCCCGAACGCCAACACAACCATCATGCGACTTTCGATTCTCGACCAGTCCCCGATCATCAGCGGTCTCGATGCCCGGCGCGCGCTGCACGAAACCCTCGCCCTTGCGCGGAGTGCCGAGGAACTCGGCTATACGCGCTACTGGCTTGCCGAACACCATGCGATCGCCGCGCTCGCCGACCCCTGCCCGGAAGTATTGCTTGCACGCCTGGGCGCGGAGACCTCGCGTATCCGCATCGGCAGCGGCGGAGTGCTGCTGCCCTACTACAGCGCGCTCAAGGTCGCCGAGGTCTTTCGAATGCTCGAAGCGCTCTACCCGGGACGCATCGATCTGGGCATCGGCCGGGCGCCGGGAGGCGATGCGCGCACTGCGCAGGCGGTCGGCGGCGGGCGATTCCCGGACAGCGACCGCTTTCCCGAGCAGGTCTGGGAAATCGTCGGCCACTTCGACGGAACCCTGCCCAGCGCGCATCCGTTCAAGCGCGTGCGCGCACAACCCGAGGTCGAGGGCAGGCCCGAAGTCTGGTTGCTCGGCTCGTCCAACTACAGCGGTGCGCTCGCCGCGCAACTCGGACTTCGCTTCGCCTTCGCGCACTTCATCAACGCGCAGGGAGGCGACGATGTGACGCGATCGTACCGCGCCGAATTTCGGTCGCGCACGCCGCAGACCGCGGAGCCGACGCCACGCGAGACGCAACCGCAGGCGATCGTGTGCGGCTTCGCAATCTGCGCGGAGAGCGACGCCGAGGCCGAGCGTCTGGCTGCCTCGATCGACCTGCGCCGGCTGCACATGGCGCGCAACATCGATCATCCGGTGCCGACGTTCGAGGAAGCGCAACGCCACAGCTACAGCGCGGAAGAAAGGAAGTATGTCATGAGCCAGCGCGAGCGCGCCGTGATCGGCGGGCCGGAGAAGTGCCGGCGTGAAATCGAGGAACTTGCGCGCCGCTACGGCACCGACGAGGTGATGCTGCTCACCATCACTGGAGATTACGCCTCGCGCAGCCGCTCCTACGAATTGCTCGCCGAGGTCTTCGCGCTGCGTTAGCGCCGAGGGAACGAAGAACGGGCGATCGGTTCATGCGCGGCGGCACCCTTGGCGCCACTTGCGGTCGCGATGAAACGGCGCCTCCCCGCGATCGCCGCGTGCGGATAGAATTGGTTGCGCGCCATGCCGGTGCACCTCGTCGCGGGAGAAATGATGAATTTCGGGGTACCGATTCCACCCGATCGGATCGATCTCATCGGCGGTTATTTCGCCAGGCGTCTTCCGCGGAGGGCCGCGCCCGGCGCGAACCCCCTCCCCGTGCTGGTCGCGGCATGGTGAACGTCGCGACCATGACCGGAACGCTCGATCTCCCCGCACTCATCGCCGCGGTACAGAGGAATTGCGACATCGCCGACGCACGTCATGCGGGCGAGTTGACGATGTGCATTTACCTTCTGCGCATGCGCGACTTCTACTGCTGGGAGCGCGAGCTGCCCCCGGGGCGCGACGTGGGGCGCGCCGAAGTCGGCGGCTGGCTGGAGAAGCGAGAAAGACACTGGGAAACAATCGAGGCCGCGACCTACGGGAACCTGCCGCTGCCATCGGGCACGACCGATCCGTTCGACAACACGCATATCAATGCAGTGCTCGGCGAGCAGGGTCTCGTCTATTCGGCCGGCTACGGCCGGCGCGGACGGCCGCAGTTCTTCCTCGGCGAGCTCGCGTGCGCCGAGACGCGCGGTCGGCGCCAGATCAGGGTGTCGGGCCGTGAATTCGCGCGCGATGTCGAGGCGCATCCTGGAATGCTGCTTGGCGACACGGTCTACGTGCGCACCGAAACCCTGCGTCGCTGGCTCTGGGAGCGATTCGAGGAATGGCGCTGGAGCCGCAAGAACGAGGCGCTGGGCCGGGCGCTCGCCTGCTATCCGTTCACTACCGATCCCGAGGCCGCGCTCGAGGCGATGACGCGCGTCGAAACGGAATCGATCATCTTGCATGAACTGGGCGAGGCGGTCGTCGGCGCCGAGCTTGGCGACGCCTGGGCGGCGATGCTGGGGGATGTTGCCGGCACGCGCATTGAGATCGAAGCGCGCGCGCTGCGCGATCTGGCTGCGGACTGTGCCTCGACGCTGCCCGCTCTCGTCGAGCGCGGCAACCCGGCGTCGATCCACTTTCATTTCGCGAACCTTACCGGGATGCGGCGTGAACTCGATCCGGCGCTCGCCTCGGCATACCGGCGCTGGGCCGAGGACGGCGACGGGGCGGCGCTCGCGCGTGCCGCGGCACAAGGCCTCGTCCGTGCGCGCGCACGCGCGCTCGAACTTCTCGACCGCCCTCGTACCCGCGGCCCGGGGGCACGCTAGGGATTGCCCCGGCTTACCGCAATCCGGACCTTTGGTATATTCCGCTGACCATCCAAGCCGGCCCCGCGACCACCGCCATGCTCCTTGCCCTCGTCGTCCTGTACCTCCTCGGCACCCTGGGAATCGGCCTGTGGGCCGCGACACGCGTCAAGACCTCGGCCGACTTCGCGATCGCGGGGCGAAGCCTCCCGCTCGCGATGATCATCACCACCACCTTTGCGACCTGGTTCGGCGCGGAAACGGTGCTCGGTATCAGTGCCAAATTCGTTTCCGGCGGACTCAACAGCGTGGTCGAGGACCCCTTCGGCTCGTCAATGTGCCTGGTGTTCGTCGGTCTCTTCTTCGCGGCGCGCCTGTACCGCATGAATCTGCTTACCATCGGCGACTTCTACCGCAAGCGCTTCGGCAAGACGGTCGAGATCTTCTGCTCGTGCGCGATCATCCTTTCGTATCTGGGTTGGGTCGCCGCGCAGGTGACGGCCCTCGGCCTGGTGTTCAATATTGTGAGCCACGGCGCGATCAGCATCGAGACCGGGATGGTGATCGGCACGGTTTCGGTCCTTATCTACGTGATCTTTGGCGGCATGCTTGCGGTAGCCTGGACCGATTTCATCCAGATGATCGTATTGATCCTCGGACTGAGTGCCATCGCATTCATGGCGGGCGGCATGGCGGGCGGCGCCGACAAGGTGCTGGCGCTTGCCGAGAGCAACCACTGGTTCCGCTTTCTTCCCGAACCCAATTTCAAGGACTCGGTATTCTTCTTCGCGGCGGCGATTACCATGATGCTCGGCTCGATTCCGCAGCAGGACGTGTTTCAGCGCGTGATGTCGGCAAAGGACGCGCGCACCGCCTCGCACGGCGCGGTGATCGGCGGTCTGTCCTATCTCGTCTTCGCCTTCGTGCCGATGTTCATCGTCGCCTGCGCGGTGCTGGTGATGCCCGAGCAGACCAAGGAACTGCTTGCCAGCGATCCGCAGAAGATCCTGCCGACCCTGATCATGACGCAAATGCCGTTTGTCGCGCAGGTGGTGTTCTTCGGTGCGCTGCTCTCGGCAATCAAGTCCTGCGCCTCGGCGACGCTGCTCGCACCGTCGACGAGCTTCGTCGAAAATATCTACAAGCATCTGCGCACCAGGCTCTCCGACAAACAGCAGTTGTTCGCCTTCCGGGTGACGCTGTTCATCTTCACCTGCGGCGTGCTCGCCTACGCGATCACCATGCGCGGCAAGCCGATCTACGAAATGGTTTCGAGCGCCTACCAGGTGACGCTGGTCGGCGCATTCGTCCCCCTGGTCGCCGGGCTGTTCTGGCCGCGTGCCACGCGCCAGGGCGCGATTGCCTCGATCGTGTTCGGTGTCATGACCTGGCTGATCTTCATCCTGACTCCGCTTGGAGAGTCGTTCCCGGCGCAGCTTGCCGGCGTACTGTTGGCCGGGGTCGGAATGCTCGCTGGCTCGCTCTTCTTCCCCGCGCATCCCCATGAGGCGCACCCGGCTGCCCCGAAGACGCCCCACAGCGTCGTGTGAGGGTCGTCGGGCGAGGGGCGAACAACGCCCCTTGCACGCGGCAGACGGGCACGAAATACCGTGCTACCATGCGCGTCCGCAGGATCTCAAGCATGTGAATGCCCGTCCCCTTTACCGCCCAAAGCGGCAGCTAGTGGCAGTCGATTCCCTCTCTTGATCATCGTGCCCGAAGCAGGCTCGGACAGCCTCGCGCATAAGCAATAATTCTTAGGAAATGGAACGATATGGCTACAGGTACCGTAAAGTGGTTCAACGATGCGAAGGGCTTCGGGTTCATTACGCCGGATGACGGCGGCAAGGATCTGTTCGCCCACCACAGTGGCATCCAGGCCACAGGCTTCAAATCTCTGAAAGAGGGACAAAAGGTCTCCTACGACGCGACGCAGGGCGAGAAAGGCCCGGCCGCGATCAATATCAAGCCGCTGTAAGGCGGCCGGAAGCGAGACGGCGTGAAACCGCCTCTCGCAGCGTAAGCAAAGAAGCTGGCCGAGGCCGGCTTTTTTGTTGCCCGAAAATCCTTTCTCGGTTCTTGGCAATTCGCCAGAGATTGCGGCCAGACGCCGTGCGTCAATGGATGGCGAGCGATGCGGAAGATGACGGGCACGGATCGCGAGCCGCTCTCTTGCGCGCGACAATCCACCGCTTTGCGCAGGGTCCCGACGCGATGGCGCCCGCTCGGCTTCGCCGGCGAACCGTCAATGGGATGGCTTCCCGCAACACATTTCCCAATCTCATTCTCATTCATCATCGGCGGCAAACGACGGCGACGCGAGCGATGGGCTCGCGCTCGGTACGGGCAAGACGCCGCCCCCGAAACGAATAGGTTAAGTTGTGATTGGTGCGTGATCAATATCACGTATATATATGAATCTACGAATTATTCCAGTCCTACACTGGCTTTGCGGGTGTTGTCGCGATCGCCATTTCAATTCACGCATGGATTGTTCGGCGGCGCACCTTCAACGACACAAGGAGATCTACATGATGAAGCAGAAACTGATGGCAGTGGTGGTCGCCGGCGCACTGGCCGCACCGGCAATGGTATTGGCAGATACCGCAATCTACGGCTCGTTCAATGCGGAATACGGCAAGGTGACCATGCCGGACCGTGCGGCAGCCGGCACGTCGTTCAACAACTGGGATGGCATGAATTCCGGCGCGTCTTACCTTGGCTTCAAAGGGGAAGAAAAGCTGGACGGCGGCATGGCGGCGTTCTACCAGTGCGAATCCGACGTTCGTTTTCTTGCCGGCCCCGCGACACCCGCGACGCTGTGCGCGCGCAATAGTGCGGTTGGCCTGAAGGGCGCTTTCGGCGCAGTCTCGATCGGCACCTGGGATTCTCCGCAGAAAATCGCGGTTGGCAAGACGCGGATTACCGCCGACACGGGCTGGCTGGGCGTGACCCATCTCCTGCTGCGCGAGTCGAACCGCAACAGCAACTCCATCAACTACAGTCTGCCCGACTTTGGCGGGATTTCGATCGGTCTCCAGACCACCACGACCAACGCCGCGAGCGACACCACGACGCCAGGGAATACCGGCCGCAGAAACGGCGCCAACGCGGTGTACGCCCAGGGCCCGCTGATATTGGCCGTTGCATTGACCAGCGAGTCAGACAACGCGGCAGGTGGCGTTGCCGGCGACAAGGACACCTCCACATCGTTGGGCGCAGCCTATACCTTTGGCCCGGTCAAGGTCGGCTTTACCTATGTGACCGACAAACAGCACAGGGCGGCCAGCGATACGGAACGTCGCTCGTGGAACCTCGCAGGCACCTATAACCTGCCCGGCCCCCACTCGCTGTGGGCGGGCTACACCGTTGCGGGCGACAAGAAGGTCAGCACGGGCGCAGGCGCCAATACCGGCGGTACGGAGTATCAACTCGGCTATGCGAACCAGTTGTCCAAGCGGACGTTGTTGGCGCTCGGCTATGGCAGCGTGAAGAACGGCAGCGCCGGGACGAACTACAAAATCGGCGACACGGCGGCGACGGGTCTCGCGGCGGGTTCCAGCAGCAGCGTGCTGACCCTGCAACTCAAGCACAACTTCTAAGTTCATCTCCGCAAGGCAGTACCCAGGGGCGCTTCGGCGCCCTTTTTTTGCGGCTGACACCGGAGTGCCTAGCAGGTTATCCGGTACGGCACCGGCTCGCCTCAACGGGCGATTTGCGTCGGGTCCTGCGCGGCGAAGTATGCCGGCAGCGGGCATTCCATCGACGCCGCCACGATGCGCACCAGTTCAGCCTCGGCGATGTTCAGTCTTCCGTCGGCCAGGGTGACGTCGAAGCAGGCTTTCAGTACGCGCGGCTTGGCGAGCGGCGCGAGCACACGCAGGCGCTCGAGCGCACGGCCAACGCTCGGTCCGGAGAGCTCGGTCTTCGCAAGCACGCCTCCGGGGTCGAACCCGAGCGCGTCGGCCGCCCGGGCGAAGGCGAATGCCGGATCGGCGCTCGAGCAATGCGCGATGAGCGAAAGCACGACGCGCAGATCCGCCGCCACGTCTTCGATGCGCGCGATCCGGGTCCCGATCGGCCTGCCGGCTCCCGGACGAAGCCGCTGCCGCATATAGGTAAAGAGCACGAACTCGGCGAGACTGACGCGCCCGTCGGCCTCGACCACCGCGCCAAGATCGGCGATGAGGGCATCCCGAGCGGCGCGCCGCAATTCCTTCAGGACCGGCAAGGCGAGTTCAGCGAGCGGCAGCGCGCGCGAGCGCGCGAGCCAGCCGATCTCGACCGAACATGCCTGGGTCTCGAGGGCGAAGGCCGCGCCGCGCCGCGCGCTCAGCACCGCCAGCTCGGCGCGGCGCGCCGCCTCGCCCTCGTCCAGCGCGAGCGCGAACACCACTTGCGAGGCCCCCGCGGGGGTTTTCAACCGCTCGCGGGTCGACGCGGGCAGCGAGGCGATCAACCGGGCCGCGGCGTCGAGGTGCGCACGCCTCGGCTGACCGACGCTCGCCAAAAGACCCGCCGCGGTGCCGGCCTCGGGCGCGCTGCCGATGATCGTCTTGACCACATTGCCCTGACCGTCGAGCACCGCCACTTCACGGCGCACGCGCAGCCCCTCGCGCGTCGCGCGATATTCGTCGCGACTGAAACGCGGATGTACGCGGCGAATCCGATCGTCGAGCGGCGGATGGGTCGCGAAGGACGGTCCGAGACCGTCGCCCACGGCCTGACCGAAGAACATGTGACTGGTTTCCTCGGCATGCGCATTCCGGACGAAAGTGCCGAGGTGCAACGATCGCGTGCTGTCGAGTGCGCCGGCGATGCCATCCGGATTGCGAGTGAACTGCACGCTTGCCGCGTCGGCAAGGTACTCGCGTTCGCGCGAAATCGCCGCCTTGATCAGCCGCGCGGCGAACAATCCGAAATAACCGATCAGCGACAGCAATCCCCCGGCAACAAATCCCTCGATCGCGCCGATTCGCTCGGCGCGCGTGAGCGGTACCGCCGAGACATCGGTACGCATCAGCTGGTGGGCGGTCTGTCCGATCGCGGCAATGCCGTACAGCAGCCCGATCAGGCGCAGGTTGAGCCGGATGTCGCCGTTGAGAATATGGCTGAACTCGTGCGCGATGACTCCCTGCAGCTCATCGCGCGTAAGCTTGTTCAGCGCGCCCTGCGTGACGATGATCACCGCTTCGTCCGGCGCGTAGCCCGCGGCGAGCGCGTTGATCGCGGACTCACCGTCGAGCACGAACAGCACCGGCACGGCGATTCCTGCGGCAATCGCCATCTCCTCGGTCACATTGAGCAGCCGTGCCTCCATCGCGCTCGCGTGTTGACGCTCGATGCGGCGAGCGCCCATCAACTCCGCGACCGACTCGCCGCCCTCGCGCAACTGCCAGATGCGCCACAGCGACGCCGCGACCATCACGGCGAGCGCAACTGCGCTGGTCGAATAATAGAGCCTGGGCGGAACAGCGGCGGTCAGCACCTGGAAGTAACTGCGCGTCAGGTGCGTGTAGTCGAGAACCAGGCCCTCGGGAAGAGGGCCGCCCCAATAAAGAACGAACAGCGCATACGCCGCGGCGACCACCAGGCCCAGCGACCCCGCCACGCCAAGCACCGCCGCAAGGTAGAGCAGGACGAGGCGGGTCGTGCCGCGCCGCGCCTCGTCCTGCAACTCGAAAAAATCGGCGCTGAGGCGAGCCACCCTCACTCCGACAGGTTCGCCGGATCGATATCGGCAAGCAGCGGCGGCAGCGGACAATCGAGCACCGCGCCCGCGAGGCGCAGCAATTCGGCCTCGACCACGCGAATCGTGCCGTCATGCGTCGCTGCGGCGAACAGGCCCTTCACCAGTCGCGCCTTGGCAAGCGGGGCGAGCTCGCGCAGCGTGTCGAAAGCGCCGCCGGCGGCCTCGAGCGTCAGCACCGTCGCGGCAAGCGGTGCGCCGTCTTCGAGGCCCATTTCCCGGGCGCCGGCGAGGAAGGCCTGGCGCGCCGCCTTGTCCGCCTCGGACGCCGAACCCGCGTTCGCGCCGGCGCGCGCCAGCAGGGAAAGGAGCAGCACCGACTCGCTGCGCACCGCGCCGATCGAAGCATGATTTGGCGCGCGCCGCGCGGCGATGGGCGCGAGTTGCGCGCGCACCAGCGTGAGCACGACGAACTCGTGCAGCGATACGCGCCGGTCGGCAAGAACGACCGCCTCGAGGCCTGCGACGAGTTCGCGCCTTGTCTGCTCGCCCGCGGTCTTCAGCGCAGGCAAGGCCAGATCAACCAGCGTCAGATGAAAACCCGCCCCGAGACGACGCAATGCAGGCGCCAGTTCGCGCGCCGCCTCGCCGAGCGCCTCCAGGCCGGCGCTCTGCAGCGCCGCTCTCTGCGCGTTCATCACCTCTTCCTTCGGCGCGAGCAGCAATGCCACCAGCACTGCGCGCGCTCCCTCTGCCGCCCGCAGGCGCTCACGCAGTCCCGCGGGTAATGCGGCGAGCAGGCGCGCGGCGTAATCGATCTGTCCGGCGTCGGTCCGGCCAACGAGCGCCGCGCTGTCTACCGCGTTGCGTGTCCAAGTCGCGCCGCGATCGCCGTCGCGACGGCCGTCATCGGCCGGCAAACTCGCAGCCGCTGTCGCGAGCACGCCCGCGGCGGTCGCGCGTCGATCGGGTCTTTGCGCGGCCCCGCCTTGATCGGCCCGATTGCGCTCGGCCCGATAGCGCGTCGGCACGAACCCGGGACGCACCTGCGCGATGCGCGCCTCGATCGGCGGATGGGTCGCGAACAGGCCGCCGATCCAGACATTGATCGCCTGGCTGAAATACATATGCGCCATGTCCTCGGCGTAGCGATTCGCGAGCCGCGCGGGGACCGCGCTCGCCCGAATTTGGTCGAGCGCACCGGCCAGACCATCCGGATTGCGCGTGAACTGGACGCTCGCGGAATCGGCGAGGAACTCGCGCTGGCGCGACACCGCGGCCTTGATCAGTCGCGCAAAGAACAAGCCGATATAGCCGATGACGAACAGCAGCAGGCCGAAGACGAAGAACCCCAGCGCACCGCCATTCCTTCCGCCGCGGCCGCGTCCGGCGGCGCGCATGATGAACCCACCGATCGCGCTCAGGAACACGATTCCGGCGAGCACGCCCATCATGCGAATGTTGAGGCGCATGTCGCCGTTCAAGATATGGCTGAACTCGTGGCCGATCACACCCTGCAGTTCGTCGCGCGTGAGCGTATCGAGCGTGCCACGCGTCACCGCGACTACCGAGTTCGAAACATCCGAGCCGGCAGCGAAGGCATTGATACCCGCTTCGTCATCCATGATATAGACCCCGGGCACGCGCACCCCCGAAGCGATCGCCATTTCCTCGACCACGTTGAGCAGACGCCGCTCGAGCGGATCGGCGCTGTCGACGGCCACCGGCCGGGCGCCCACCATGCGGGCGATCTTCTCGCCGCTGCCGCCGAGCTTGACGATGTTCCACAGGCTCACGAGGACGATCACGCCCCCGCTGGCGAGCGCACCGCCTGCAAGCAGGCCCTGCGGCATCAGCCTCAGCCAGCCTCCCGCCTGGCGCGCTGCGCGCGATGCCTCGGCAAACACGTCGAAACGCGATGCCAGGTAGGCCGCACCGAGCAGCAGATCGACCGCGAACACCACCGCGATCACCGCAAGCAGATAGAGCAGCACCAGGACATGCGTCCTGCGTTGCGCCGCCGCCTGATTCTCGAAGAAGCTGGCCGCCATCACGGCCGCCGCGATGGTCGAATGTCGTCTAGCTGAACGAGACCTTGGGCACCTTGCGCTCCTCGACGGACTCGGTCGCCTGCAGCAACTCGGCCTCCTTGAAGGCGAACATGCCGGCGAGGATGCTGTCCGGGAAGGATTCGCGACGCGTGTTGTACTCCATCACCGCGTCGTTGTAGGCCTGGCGCGCGAAAGAGATCTTGTTCTCGGTACTGGTCAATTCCTCCTGCACCTGGAGGATATTCTGGTTGGCCTTCAGATCCGGATAGGACTCGAACACCGCCATCAGCCGGCCGAGTGCGCCGCCGAGCGCTCCCTCCGCCTGCGCGAGCCCCTGCATCGCCGACGGATCACCGGGCGCCGCTGCGGCACGGTTTGACGCCGTGACGGCCGCGCCGCGCGCTGCGGTCACCGCTTCGAGCGTCTGGCGCTCGTGAGCCAGATAGCCCTTCGCCGCCTCGACCAGATTCGGGATCAGGTCGTAGCGGCGCTTCAACTGCACGTCGATCTGCGAGTACCCGTTCTTGTAACGGTTGCGCAATGCCACGAGGCGGTTGTATACGGTGACTGCGAAGACCGCCGCCACCACGATGACGCCCAATACTATCCACGATGTACTCATTGCGGTTCTCCGTTCAGGGTTCGGCAGGCCGGGCTAATATAGCAGGAACCCAACCAGCGGCCATGCCCCAAACACCCTCGCTGCCTCATAGTTCCGCTCGACGCGGCGCCTTGCACGGGTTGCGCAACCGGCCGGCAGCGCAGCCCGGCGCCGACGTTTCGTTGCGCCACGCCGGGGCGGGAACAAGAGTTAAGATGAGCGCATGGATGAGATCTCCGGTTCACGCCGCCGGGTTCTGCGCCTGTTCGCCGCGGCGCCGGCATTGCTCGCGATGACGCACAGTCCGGCCAGCGCCGCGCCGCGCCTCACGCGACCGATCGCGGCAAGCGGCGAGACGCTGCCGGTGATCGGTCTGGGCACCTGGCAGAGCTTCGGCGTCGGCGCGGATACGGCGGCGCGCGCGCCGCTACGCGAGGTGCTGCGGATCTTCGCCGCTGCCGGCGGCGGGATGATCGACAGCTCCCCGATGTACGGTTCGAGCGAGGCGGTGGCGGGCGACCTGATCGCGGAAGCCGGCCTGCGCGACAGGCTCTTCGTCGCCACCAAAGTGTGGACGAACGGTGCCGCCGAGGGCGTGCGTCAGATGGAGGAATCGTTTCGCCTGCTGCGCGTCGCGCGCATGGACCTGATGCAGGTACACAACCTTGCCGACGTCGCGACGCACACCCGCACTCTCGCCGGCTGGAAGGCGCAGGGGCGAGTGCGCTACCTCGGCGTCACACATTACAGCTCGTACGCCTATGCCGAAGTCGAGCGCGTGCTCAGGGCGGGAAATTACGACTTCCTGCAGATCAACTACTCGCTCGCCGAGCGCGAAGCGGAGGACCGGTTGCTGCCGCTCGCGCTCGACAAGGGCATCGCGGTGATCGCCAACCGGCCGTTCTCGCAGGGTGCGATGTTCCGTCGCGTACGCGGCAAGCCTCTCCCCCCCTGGGTCGCCGAGCTCGGCATCGCGAGCTGGGCGCAGTTCTTCCTCAAGTGGCTCGTCGGCCACCCGGCGATCACCTGCGCCATCCCCGCTACCGGCAAGCCCGCGCATATGGCCGACAATCTCGCCGCCGGCCGCGGCACGCTGACCGACGCGGCCATGCGCCGACGCATGGCCGCGTATTACGACGAGCTGTAGTGCGGCCGCCTGGCGTAATATCGCGCGGTCGAAACGTTCCGTTTGCGGGCGATGGCAGAGCGTCTCGTCGAGTCCAGTTCGAATTCGACCAACAGGAGGGTCATGTATGGCACACATGTCGCGCGCAATGCGCTTTTTCTCCCGGGCGCCGGTGCTCTGTGCCGCGCTGGCGGCGATTCCGGTGCAAGCCGACGAGATCAGGCCGATGTTCAAAGTCGGCGCCGATTTTGGGGGCGACAAGCTGGCGACCGCGACCTTCAGCAATGGTCAGGTACAGGACATCCGCGCCAATGACGGCTTCTTCATCGGCGGCGGCGCGTCGATCCTCAATGACCAACGCGACCTCGAGGCTGAGATCTCGTTGACGGTCAAAGTTGATTCGATCAAGGCTTCCAACGGAGAACTCGTCTGGTCGCGTACGCCGATCGACGCGCTGTTCTTCCACCGCATCCCCGGCGCGCGAGTGGGCGGCGGACTGACCTATCACCTCGGTCCGGAACTCAAGGGCAGCGGCGCAGCCGGTAATATCTTCACCAAATTCGACAACGCACTGGGAGTAATCGCGCAGGGGGATTACAGCATCTCGGAGCAGCACCAGCTTGGTTTGCGATACACCCGCCTGACCTACAAGACGCGCGGCGTGACCCCGCAGGCAAGCGCGAAGAGTAACGGCCTCGGGTTGGTGTTTTCGATGCGCTTCTAGGAATGTCCTGGGTTAGGGCGGCGACCACTCGACGTACCCGCGACCCAACTCGATCACCTCGCCCGCGACGAATACGTCGCGACGCGCATCGATGCGCAGCCGCAGCCGCGACGGCCGCCCGGCCATCTCGCCCTGGGAGATGAACCGGGTTGTCGGCAGCCGCACGCCATTCGCCAGGAACCAGCCGCCCAGATTGGCGGTGGCGCTGCCGGTGGCGGGATCCTCGACGACCGACTCCCCCTGGCTGAAGAAGAACCGCGAGCACAGCGTATCGCCGCCGCTGCCCGAGAAGACGTAGACCTGCGCGCGCGGACCATCCTGGGTCACGTGCCTCAGCGCGTCGATCGAAATCCGCACCCGGCGCACCGTCGCTTCGTCGGCCAGCGGCACGATCAACTGCTCGCTGCCGGAATCGACCCACAGCGCCGCGCCGGCGAGATCGCTCTGGTCGAGCCCCAATGCGGCCGCGATCTCCGCGTGCGACGCCCGCGGCGCCCGCGTCGTCCCCGCATTGGCACGCAGTTCCCATTGATCGCCCTGCGCGACGAGCGGGATCGGGCCGATCGGCAATTCAAGCGTCACGCGATCGCCGCAGTTGACGAGGGATCGCACCACATGCGCCGTTCCCAGGGTCGGGTGGCCCGCGAAGGGCATTTCGTAGGTCGGCGTGAAGATGCGCACCCGCGCATCGGCCTGTGCGCACGGCAGGACGAAGGTCGTCTCGGAAAGATTGAACTGCCGGGCGAGCGCCTGCATCTGCGCGGCGTCGAGCCCGTTGCCATCCTCGAACACGCATAGGGGATTGCCTGAGAGGGGCTCGCCATGGCGCGTGAATACGTTGACGAGACGATATTGAAGACGCACACAAACCTCGCTTTCCCGTGCCGCCTTGCCGGGACTCAGCCGACTTCCACTTTGATCGTCCGGAATCCCACGCGACAGCTGCCCACCCGCAGGGTGAGCGTGCCCCGCCCTTGCGCGACCAGTGATACCAATCTTTCATGCCCGTTACCGCGCGTCCACGGCGCGAAGATGCCGATGCCGCCGTAGCGCCCGGTGCCCCAGCCGTCGAGGTGGCCGATTTCGATGATCGATTCCGCCGGCGCAACGAGGCGCGGACCGTTGCCCTCCGCGGTGAGGCGAAGCGGCTCGGCGTGGGCCAGTTTCTTCGCCGAGGCGAGGCCGTGGGTCGCCAGGTAACCGCTATTGGCCACGCGAAGCTCGATCCGCGTGTGATCCGCGCCGAGTCGTTCCTTCTTCACCACCTCCACGCCCACCCGCGGTACGAGACTTGCCACACGCAGGAACGCCGCGCTTTGCGCGTCGCACACCCCGGCGAGTTTCTCGTAGGGAGGATTGACGATTCCAACAAGCGTATCGAGTCCGCCGACCTCGACCTCCCCCAGTTGCGGATGCATCACCTTGCGCCACGGCTTGAAGATGCGACCGTGATTCGCTTCGCGATCCCATCGTGCGAGCGCAACGAAGTCCTGGCGTTCCAGATGCGCGTAGTGATCGACGAAGGGCTTCTTACGCTCGATGCCAAGCTGGTGAAAAAGATCCCAGAGTTCGACTACATACGCGAGACAGCCGCGCTGGTGGTAGGCGTAGTCAATCATATCGCCGCGCAGCGGTTTCTCCGGCTCGTAGAGAAACTCGTGATAACCGCTAACCGTCGGATAGCCCGTGAAGTCACGGGTCCACGCTTCCACCTGTCGGAAGATTGCGAGGTCCGACTGATTCATCTTGTGATCGGGCTGATCGCCGAGCGGGCGGATGAGAACGCCGCCGAAAGTGTGCAGGTTCAGCCACGTGAAGATATTCGGGTGGGCGGTCACGAACTCCATCACCGCACGCGTCTCGGGCGCGCTTCCCGGGAAATGGCCCGCGCCCGCCTGATCCGCCTCGGGTGCCCATTGATAGGGAAAATTGCGGTTGAAGTCGTACAGGTTGTCGGACAGGAACCAGGGATCGGGAATGCGCCGGCCGTCGAAATTGGCGATGCGCCCCTCCGGGTAGAGCTTGTAGTAGGGGCCCGGGTCCTCGGGTATGCGTGCCACCATCACCGCTGGCACGAGGGGCACACCGCCCTCGTCCCTGAGTTCGACCAGTTCTCCGTCCGGACAGGCTCGACGCATATAGCCCATCGATCCGTCGCCATCGATATCGGCTGCCTCCCAGTACGCGTGATTGCGGTATGCGCGATCGTTCACGGGACTCGACCGGACGTAGCGGCCGGTCTTCAGTACCGCCTCGGCGCCATCCGGGGAGATGCGCGGGACCACGTAAAACAGCGTCTCCCGGATCGTCTCCGCCATATGCGCCGGGAGCGGTTTCGCGCCGGCCTCGTTCCTGCCTTGGTGGATGGCGAGGATGTCCGCGACGATCGCGAGCGCCACGCTCGTGCCGCAGACCTCCGCAGCATGCATGTTGCCGTCGATCCACACCGCCGGGCGCGGCTGGTCCGGATCGCGGCCGACGGCGAGCAACGGAATATCGCGGCCTTCGGCGCTCTTGCCGATCGAAATCAGGCGCACGAGGTCCGGGTGCTGCCCGGCCCAGGAGGACAGTTGCGCGCAGAGTTCGGCGTAGTCGAGGTACTTCGAGCGAAACATCGGTCATCCAGTCCCGGTCCGGCACAAAGGCCGCACAGTTTACGCTCGACCGCGGGAAGTCCCGAAATTCCCGCCTGCCACGTTCAGCGGACTCAAGCGCCAGGTACTATCGGTGATGTCGAGCACGGGACTCGACCGCAAGATCGGCGCAGAAAACCTGTTCGCGACCGACGCGGTGGCGATCGATCGGATCATCGAACGCCTCGGGCGGGCCTAGCGCGAGCCGAACGCCGCGCCGCCGGCCTCAGCGCGGCGCCTCGGTCGGCACCCGGATTCCCTCGTACAGCCACGCCATCCCCTCGAAGCTCGGCGCGGCGCCGGGCTTGGAGCCGACAATCTGATTCCGCAGTTCGCGTACCACTCCGGCGGCATGATAGACGTCGCCGTAGTAGCGCGAGGTGATCTGCACGCGCGCGGTCCGCAGGTATCTTGCGTCCTGGTACCACTGGAAGGCGCGCTCGAAATCGCCGTCTGATATCTCGACGTACGCGGCGAGCACCACCGCGTCCTCGATCGCCATATTGGCGCCCTGCGCCATGTATTGGAGCGTCGGGTGCGCCGCGTCGCCGAGCAGCGTGACGCGGCCCTTCGACCAGGTGCGCACCGGCTCGCGGTCGCACAACACCCACATCTTCCAGGTATTGATCTTGGCTAGCAGCCGCGTGACCTCGGGCCGTTCGGCATGGAATTTCTGCTTCAGTTCCTCGGGGTCGCCGAACACATCCCAGCCCTCCTCGTACCGGTCGCTGTGGAACACCGCAACCAGGTTGTACAGCTCACCGCGGCGCAGGGGATAGTGAACAAGGTGGGTCTTCGGACCCGCCCACAGTACGACGTTGTTCTGCCACAGGTCGTCGGGCACGTCGGCGCGCGGCAGCACCGCGCGGTAGGCGATATGCCCCGAGACGCGCGGCTTTTCCTCGCCATGCAGTTGCGCGCGCATCTTCGACCACAACCCGTCGGCGCCGACCAGCGCGCAGCCTTCGATCCGCTCGCCGTCGGCCATGTGCAGCGCGACCCGGTCGCCCAGGTCCTCGTAGCGCCGCCCGGTCTTGAGGACCGACAGGGCGATATTCTTCTCCGCCTGGCAGGCCTCCAGCAACACCCGGTGCAGGTCGCCGCGGTGAATCACGCCGTAGGGGTAGCCTTCGAAGCGCTTCTTGAACTCTGGGCCGCCGACCGGCATCTGCAGCACGCATTCGCCGGTCATCGCATCCATCATGGTGATCTTCTCGGGATGCACCGCGTAGCGCGCGATCGCCTGGGTGAGGCCGAGCACCTCGAACATGCGAAATACGTTCGGCCCAAGCTGGATACCGGCGCCGACTTCCTTGAACTCGGCGCCCTGCTCGAACAGGCGCACCTTGAGACCCTTGCGGGCAAGGGTCAGCGCGGCGGC
>Ga0224495_10001006_pt1 | contig 20850 bp, 17 predicted proteins | sample SF_Jul11_sed_USG_FD_168128 | JGI IMG/M metagenome (GOLD analysis project Ga0224495, IMG submission 168128) | Sediment microbial communities from San Francisco Bay, California, United States - SF_Jul11_sed_USGS_4_1 | ecosystem: Environmental > Aquatic > Marine > Sediment | place: USA: California...
CCCGGTTGTACTTTACTCCGCCAGGATAGTAACATCATTCGCCCGGCCAAGTCCCTGCCGGCTACTACACCGTGGGATTTGATTGCCTTGAGCAAAGTGCCGCATTACCAATGGTCTCAGCAAGTGGGCCAAATAAGGTCGCTTTTCTATGAGGGGCAAAATTATAAGGGTAAACCAACGCGAGTCTTTGCTTATTATGCAAGCCCGTCCACGCTGGATGGAAAGAACGCGGAAACTCGAAGCTTTCCGGCGGTAGTATTGGTTCATGGTGGAGGAGGAACAGCTTTCAAGGAATGGGTCCAGTTGTGGGCAGAGCGCGGTTACGCTGCAATTGCAATGGACCTTGCCGGCTGCGACCCAAACCATAAACGTCTTTCTGATGGAGGCCCCGGCCAGGGCCACGAAGAAAAGTTTGGAACTATCGATGAACCTGTCCAAAATCAGTGGACCTATCACGCCGTTGCTAATGTCATCCTGGCCCATTCCCTGATTCGCAGCTTCGAAGAAGTCGACGCTGACCGTACTGCTGTTACAGGCATTAGTTGGGGTGGATATCTGACCTGTATCGTTGCGGGACTGGATAATCGCTTTAAGGCGGCAGTCCCCGTATATGGTTGTGGCTTCCTGCACGACAACAGCACCTGGCTCAATGAATTCGCAAAAATGACCCTTAAGCAAAAAGCAAAATGGGTCCGGCTCTGGGAACCCTCGATGTATATCGCTTCGGCCTCGATGCCGGTGTTCTTTATCAATGGAACTAATGACTTTGCATATCCTCTCGACAGCTATGCGAAAACGTACGGTTTGGTTAAGAGCGAGCGCAACTTCAGGATAACGGTCAATATGCCCCACGGCCATCAACAAGGCTGGGCCCCAATCGAGATAGGACTCTTCATAGATGAGCATTTGAAGAACGGACCGCCCCTCCCCAAAATACTAAGCCCGCAGTCCCTCAATAACCGGATTCGAGCAACGGTCAAAGCAGAGACGAAATTAATCTCCGCTGCCCTCCATTACACAGCCGGCACAGGGCCTATAAACAAGCGTCAGTGGCAGACTGTTACAGGTAACCTCGAAGGCTCCTCTATTGTAATAACATCGCCGCCCCGGGAGGCCGCTGTTTGGTTCCTGACGGTGAAAGACGAGCGGGGAGCGGTTGTATCAAGTGAGATTATGTTTGCCCATAAATGATGTCATCGCAGGTAATGTGGCCACTTTCTTTGCAGGCAGGGAACGTCAATGAAAGAAAAAATATCCATACTCCTTGTTTTGATGTTTGGCTCGTTATTGCTGACGACATGTACAGAGCAAAGCGAGCAGGCGGCCGGTCAGACGACACCTTCCCTCGTTGAACTGGTAAAACAGGGCAAATCAGAAATCTTTACCGTACCCTTTTACCGCTACGAAACTAATACGAAACCGCTTCCCATTGGAGTCTTCGATTCCGGCATTGGCGGCCTCACGGTGCTCGCAGCCATCCTGGAGCTCGATGTCTTTAATAACCTCACTCACGAACCCGTCCCGGACGGCCGGCCGGACTTCGAGAACGAGCGCTTCGTGTACCTCGGCGACCAGGCAAACATGCCCTACGGCAATTACCCATCCGAGCAAAAGGTCGGTTTCCTGCGCGAGCTCATTATCAAGGATGTTGTTTTCCTGCTCGGCTCCCGATACTGGCCTTCTGCTGATTCGCCAAAGCCCCACCACGATAAGCCGCCGGTAAAAGCCATCGTTATCGCCTGCAACACAGCTACTGCTTATGGCCTGGAAACAGTGCGTGATGCACTCAAGCAATGGGACCTGACTGTTCATCTCGTTGGTGTTGTCGAGGCCGGCGCCGATGGTGCCATTCAAACGATAAACGAGCCGGGCAAAAGGGGAACTGTCGCTGTCCTGGCCACCGTTGGCACATGTAAAAGTCAGGGCTACGTGCGCGCAATCAAAAAGTCCGCCAGCCAGGCCGGCATCGAGCCGCCGGCAGTTATTCAGCAGGGCTGCCTTGGCCTTGCCGGTGCCATCGAGGGCGACCCATCATACATTACCTCACCCGAAGCCGCTGCAGCCGCAGATTACCACGGCCCGGCTGTGGATAACAAAGAAGCGCCAATTGAACCTTCGCTGTTCGCACAATATAATTTCGAGACCAATGGTTTTTTAGGAAACCTCGACTCCCCACTCACCTGGCGGCTCAATTCTGTAGAGAACTACATCCGCTATCACACCACGTCCCTGGTGGAACGGTATCGCCAGAGAGGCGGCTCAGAACCAATCAGCACTGTCATCCTGGGTTGTACACACTTCCCTTACCAGATGGAACGCATCGCGAATTCGTTTGGGCGGCTGCGCAATTTTCGTAAGTCGGATGGCAGCGAGCCTTACAAAAACTTGATTCTCGAACAGCTTTCCTTTATTGATCCGGCCGCTCTTACTGCCACCCAGCTTTATGAAGCCCTCGCAGACGCGAAACTGCTCATCGACAAAACCGATGAGTCTATCCTCACAACGGATGAGTTCTATATTTCCGTGCCTAACGCATCTCTGACCGGCCCCAGGCTGGCAGCCAACGGTGGATTCACCTACGAATACAAGTACGGCCGTTTCCCCGGCAACTTTGCGGTCGAGTACGTCAAACGCGTACCTATGAGCAGCGCCAATCTCTCGGACACTGTGCGCCACAGCATCAAAACGGCGATGCCCGAAGTATGGAAAAGGCTCGTCACATTCAGCCACAAAAGTCCCCGAACAAAGGACTTGCCCAATTCAGCACGTATGCAGTAAATTACTATAATTCTGAAATAAATATTGATATACTAAACAAAAACCAGGTTCAGCAGTGTAGTTGAAAACATGTGAATTAAAAAACAGTTCAGGGAGCACTCAATATGTTTGTACGACGCTGTATATCTGTTCTTATCTGTTTTTGTATATTGTCTGGTTGTATGGCATTTTCCATTGCTGAGGAAATCCAAATACGCAAAATTCCCGTTGCAAAAGGCTTGGCCTCACATCCGGTCAACGGCGGTCGATGTTTGATTTCGGACGGCAAATACCAGTACATCGCTTTTTATGACGGCGACCACAATATGACCGTGGGAAAGAGGAAACTGAACGAGACCGAATGGGACTTCGCCAGGCTCCCGGAGCGGGTTGGTTGGGACACGCACAACCGCGTCATACTTTTTCAGGACCGAAAAGGATATCTTCACATTACGGGCAATATGCACTGTGCCCCTTTGCGATATTATCGAACAAAAGACCCTGCGAACATACACACATTCCAGCCGATTCACAAGTGGACCGGCGACCACGAAGACAGAGTCACATATCCGAGCGTATTGGAGCTCCGCGATGGCTCAATCTACGTTATGTACCGGCACGGAGGCAGTGGAAACGGGATGCGAATTCTGGTCCATTATGACGAAGAGACCCAGCAATGGACAAAGACCGTACCGGCCCTAACCAATGGCCGCGACCGCAATCCTACATGCAACGCTTATCCGTTTGGTGTTGTCGCAGCGGACTCGGCCGGAAAAATTCCAAAGTCTGGTATTTTGGAGGACAAGGATGGCATCTGGCACATTGCATGGTGCTGGCGCGAAACTCCGGATGTCGTCACCAATTTTGATATTTGTTACGCAAAAAGCTGCGACCATGGCGTTTCCTGGAAGGGCTGGGATGGAACTGATTTGGAACTGCCCATCACACCCGAAAATGCCTACGTAGTTGAACATATTGAGCAGAAAAGCGGATTGCTCAACGGCGGCTCTTTAACTGTGGATGGCCGGGGACACCCGTATATTGGCTATACACGCTTTGACAAGGATGGCAATAATCAAATATATATCGCAACACCGGTCGATACGAAATGGAAAATCATCCAGCTTACCGACTGGAAACATCGCTTTTATTTTCAGGGCCGAGGAACGATTCCACAAAATCCTCCTGTACCCGGAGTGTCAATCACAAATGATAATAAAATCCTGATAACGTACAGCTACACTTATGCAAGCCCCAACAAAGGACAGTTGCTCCTCACCAGAAAACAATTGCTTAATACCAAACCCGGCCAATATCCTTTTCAGAAAGCTAAAGTCGCTCATTCCGGTTTGCCGCATATCCGCGCTGTCAATCACGGCCCCCTGCCGCAGGGCTATATACATTATATGCAGCAGGAAACAGACTCACCAAACCGGGACCGCAAACCGGAACATCCGCGAGAACCTACGATGATTTATGTTGTTGAAGTGAAGGAAAAGGAATGACGGTTTTCCTGTGCAGGTTCTCAGTAAACTTGAGGCCGGCGTTGTAATCTATTGGCACTTAAGAATGAAAGAATATCTTACAAAAATCAAAAAACTCGCCTGTATGAAATTGAATGCGATACATTTGGTTCTTGCATGTTTGATATTCGCGACAGTAATCCCCGGCGTGAAAAGATTTTGGCAAAACGTGCCAAATACTCTCATAACACATGGGCAAAAAACGAGGGCAGAACAGAGCCGCCAAAAAAAAACAGCTATTCATTCGGCTTCTCGGTCATCATGCGCACCTTGTCGTCCTCTATCAGCTTGCGGGTTGTCTTGTCCCATTTACGTGTGCGATAGCCCAGACGGTGCTCTCCGTGGCAATTCGTGCAGATAGATTCATTTGCGTCAGGTTTGGCCATGACACTTTTATGTACTGCGATATCAATCTTTTCCTTAGGATGACATCCCATGCAGAACGGCCTGATCTTCTCCGCAGGATACATAATATCAGGCGGCGTAATGTTATCTTCGTCACCGCAGTGGGCATCGGAGCTGCCATGACACTGCTCACAGCCAACATTGGCCCGTGCGTGCGTTACGGCCAAGGATTCTTCCGAGTAATTTATATGGCAAACGTGACAACGGCTGTTGTCCGCAACAGGCCCTGTTGCTTCCTTCTCTTCAAGCAACAGTGGTGGTTCCTCAAGCAAAAGAGGTTTTTCTTCAAGAAGCACCGGCTGCTCCTGCTTCTCCCTGACTTGCTGTTCACAGGCCACTATCGCAACAACTATCGTTGTCAACACGAGCATCCACAAACAATTCCTGAACTTGCTCACCAAAATCCCTTTCATATAGAGTTTGTCCGGTCTGTATTCGCCTTAATATTATCCTTAAAGCTTATCAGCTTTCGCTTGTTCTTATACGTACTCCCAGTTCTTCAGCCACTGGTAGTTTGCCGGCAGATTGGCCCACGCCTCGTCCATACTCTTCTCAAGCTCTTGTGCCTCGGCAACATCCAGTTTTCGGCGTTCTTGTATTGCTTTGGCCATATTGTCCACCTGGTGCGGGCTTATGAGACCCGGGATCGGCGCTGTGAGAAATTCGTTGCAAAGAATGTATCGGATTGCCAGCCTTGCTCGGCGGTCGTCCTCTTCAGCTTGAGGATCGTCCGGGGCGCTGCTGCCTTTAAACAGCGAGTTGCTGGCAAAAGGCTTTATGCCAAATGCCCCTATATCACATTTCTTAAGTGCGGGAAAGAGGCTATCTTCCGGCGCGACCTTGCTCTTGGCCGTGTAAGGAAAGAGCACAACTTCAATTTGTGGGAAGTATTCAATCATGAACTTGATCCATCGCCGGTCGTGCGATGAGAAACCGATGAAACGGGCCTTGCCCTGCTTTTTCGCCTGCTCAAGCGCCTCAACCATCTCGCATGATGTATTGAACGAGTGTTTGCCGCCCGGTTCGAAGCAGGTGATGCGCCACAAATCAGTGTACTCCTGTTTCGAATCCCTCAGTAGTTCGTCGAGGCTCCCCAGGAGCTTCTTAGCAGTACGATATTGTTCGTTGCGCGTCTCCTTCGCACCATTAGAAAGAGCCATATACATCTTGTCGCGTCGCCCGGCCAGGGCCTTGCTGTACGCCTTGACCTCGTTGTCCCAGCAGGCGTCGATATAGTTGATGCCGACGTCAATGCACCGGCTGACGACTTCGCGACGGTTTTTGTCGAAGTCCTGATTCATTACGTTGACGCGTTTCCAGTGTCCGCCAAGGCACACGGCCGAGACCCAAAGCCCGGTCTTGCCCAGACGCCGATACTCCATATCAGGATTATAGCTGGGGGTCTTCCTGATGGCCGACTCGGCGCTCTCGCTCAGGCCCCTGCTCCTGCTGGAAAGTACACCGACAATTGCCCCCGCTGCGGTCAGAGAAGTATTGCGGATAAAAGTTCTTCTCGATATTTTATCGTCTTTCATAGGTTCTCCTTACAATTTCCGAGCGATTCTGACGTTTTTTCTAATACTAACCAGGGTCATCCTGAGTAACTAATTCTCAGGTCTGGTAACAGCAATTTAGCCTCAATATTATAACACAATCAATGTAAAGTGACAATACCATTTCCACATTGTTAGACAGGATTTACAGGATAATATAAAAGAAGGATAAAACAAAACTCAGCCGTATTTACCGGTATTCAGGAACTGAATAAGAAACTGTAACGTTTTTGCTTTTTATACATCACTCAATAGAAGTGGGAAATAACCGCGTCAGTGATTATCACATATTAAAGTTCCTGGCACTATAGTTACGAAGAGGGCATTGACAAAGCATCAGTGATCCGTAAAATAATGCAAACTTACACCTCAGTTGCTCTTCCTCTAAACACACAATCCTTTCGCCCCCTGCAATAAGCTTTATCTTACTGAGATTTTCGAAGCCCGATTTATAACATACAAAATTCTTCGGGCATTCCATTTCGCTGATGATTTGCTCGATAGGACCTTTATGTTCCTGTGTTATTTCCATTTAGAAAATGTCTTCCTTTTGGTGTAATTTCGCATTTTCCATCACTATCTATAACGATGTATTCATCTTTACTCAACGACCTGCATATAAGCTCGGCATAGTAAGGACTGATTTTAATCATGTCAGCCAGTGCTGTGTTAAGGAGTACTTCCTTTTTTGAAATATTGATAAGCGCTTCTCGTGCCAGGCTTAACATCTTAATCATCTCCTTATAGCGTCGATTTATGCTGGTATTTACATAGAGAAAGACGCTCTTGAAGCAGTATTAAAATTGTTAGCCACTTGCTTTCCTAACCGCTCAAAATAAACCTCGGCGAACTGGATTGCCGGTCTTGGTAGCTCTGAACCATACAAAAATGTCAATTCCGGCAATCCACAGGCAGCAATCACAAAACCATCCTCTCCCCCCCATTTATTACCTTTTTGTCGACATCAGAACAGCCTGCATTTTGGTTTACACACAACACTGGCTTTATCGCATCTTAATTCAAGATTTCGGTTGAATTGCTGGCAGCAGCATATAGGATATTCCTATTTTTGCGCTGCGTTTTTCCTACAATAAGACAAAAAGGGTTTGTTTTTGATGCTACCAAGTTTATCGTTCTGGGACCATGACAAGGCGGACACCGCACCGACCGAAGTGAACATCTCGATAGATTCTAAGCATTGGGCAAAGGTATATGGAAATTCCGCCTGGAAATTATAATAACGATGTTTGATATGAATATAACGAAGCTTTTTTCACAGCCCTTATAAAGTGGTATCCGTCCGGGTATCACCTTTCGAGAGAGATTACTCCGTTCTCGATGGCTATTATGACAAGCTCAGGTATACTTTTTGCATCCAGCTTTTCCATAATTTTACGCCGGCTTGCTTCGATGGTTTTGGTACTGACGTGAAGCTCTAAAGCCATTTGCTTCGTGTTTTTTCCTTCGCATATAAGTTGAAACACCTCGCGTTCTCTCGGAGTCAGAACATCCATGGGCGAATTTGGCAATGGATTTGCCAACACTTCAGTTACAGTCTTGGCTGCTTTCGGACTAAAATAAGCACCGCCTCCCGATACGGTTCGTACGCCCTCGATAAGTTCATCAGATGAATCTCCCTTCAAAATGTAGCCTAATGCTCCTGCTTTAAGCATATTGAGTACGAAAATCCTGCTGAAATGCATGGATAAGGCGATTACCTTGATTTGTGGAAACTCGGTAACAATCCGTCGTGTAGCATCTACTCCATTTAGATTTGGCATCGTAATGTCCATAACGACCACATCCGGCTGTAGTTTCCTTACAAGCTCGACGGCTTTTCGACCTTCTTCAGCTTCGCCAACTATTTCAATATTACTTTCCTTCTCAAGCAGCGAACGTATTCCCTCACGCACCATTTGGTGGTCATCAGCTAACAAAATTCTTATGCTCATGCTTATTTGTCCTTGCTAATCTTCTCACGACTTAATGGTGATGTAATCGTAATTCTGCACCCGCAGCCTGGTGAAGATTTGATCTCGAGATCGCCACCGAGGTGTTCCAATCTTTCTCTAATACTGAAAAGCCCAAATGCCTCTTTGCTGGTTATCAATGATTCTGCCTTGGCAGAGTCGAATCCCACTCCATCATCCTCGACACTGATGCGTATTCGGCTGCCGACCCTTTGAATAGAGACTTTTATTTTTTTTGCCCGTGCATGCTTTACGACATTGATGAGCAGTTCTCTAACATTACGGAACAAAATAACTCTAATATCGTCATCCATCTGCTTTGGAAGTCCATCATCTTCGAACTCAGTTGCTATACCGTGCTTTTTCTCGACCTGTTCATTAAGCCATTCCGCTACGGCTTCCTCAAAACCAAACTCATACAGTATCGGTGAGCTGAGGTCAAATGTCAGCGATCGCATGGCCGCGATTATCCGGCCGAGAGATTTATTGATTTCGTCTAATGTATCATCATATTTTTTGTCCGAAGCGGATTTGTCAAGCGCTTCCAGTTTCATCTTCGAAATGAACAGTGACTGGCTGATTTCGTCGTGCAGCTCTGTTGCAATGCGGCGTCTTTCCCGCTCCTCGGCCAGAGTCAGTTGAGAAGCTAAAGACTTAAGCTGCTCCTGATACTCACGAAGTTTTTCTTCCGCCTGCTTGCGTTCGGTGATGTCTCTGGTCATGGCCTGAAAGCCTATTGTCTTGCCCCTCTTCTTGATTATGCTAATATGAACCTCGCTCCAATGCTCAGATCCATCCTTATGAATACCAACAAATTCCAAAGGCTCAGGGACCTTTCCTGCAACAAGCGAACCGAAAATTTTCAAATACTTTGGAATATCCTTTATCCGTATAGTCGGATTCTTTGAAAAGTGCCTGCCAACAAAGTCTTGCTCAGAATATCCTGTTTGTTCTAAAAGAGCAGTGTTGCAAGATGTAATGATACCCTTTAAGTTAACCGTTACTATACCATCGGGAGCCCGTTCGACGATGGCTCTGTATTTCTCTTCCGACTCTTTTAATGCCTCTTGTGCCTGCTTGAGTTCTGTTATGTCGGTTATTGTACCAAGGATTGAATCTTCTCCGCCGTATTTCATCAATTTCGTTGTGATGATTGCGTCTAACCTTTCGCCATCTTTAGTGATAAGCCCATATTCGTAAGGCTTAATCTCCTCACCTTTCATATGCCTGCCGAAATTTGTTTTGATTAACTGCCTGAATTCAGGTGCGATTAAAGTCATAAAGTCAAAATCCGGATGGTAGAATTCCTCTCTTTTGTACCCCATAACCTCTTGACATTCTTTGTTTGCATACACGACCCTACCTTTTCGATTGATAAAAATCATGTTTGGCGATTGTTCCGCAAGATTTCTGAATTTCTCTTCGGATTCTATCAGGGCTTCCTCGGCCTTCTTACGCTCGGTAATATTTTCAGCGGTACCCTCGTAGTACAGTATCTTGCCGTCTTCATCCCTCACGGCTCGTGCATTTTCAATCACATAGAGTTTTTTTCCATCCCGCGTTATCCATATCGACTCCCAGCTAACAACCCGGCCCTTACACTCAATTTCTTTTCTGAACGTCGAGCGCCGATACTGAGGCTCAAATCCTTCTTCTTCAAGATTCCGCTGACTGAGCTCTTCAAACGATGAATATCCCAGCATGTGAACAAGAGCAGGATTGGCCATCAGAATCCGTCCGTGTGGCGTAGTCCGGTACACACCTACGGCAGTATTCTCAACAATATCCCTGAACCGCTTCTCTGATTGGCGCAGTGCCTCCTCCATTCGCTTGTGTTCGGTGATGTCAACGAAGGCCAACTGAATTGCAAATTTGCCCTGGTATTCAATGTTACTAAAAAACAGATTCAGCCAGAACTCTTCTCCATTTCTTCGCACAAGCCGTAATTCGTAGTTTCCCGGTTCATTCTTTCGGGCGAAACGGTTCTTAAGCCGCTCCAGGGTGGCCGCTCGGTTCTCGGGCGGGATAAATGCCATCATGTCTTCCAGCGAAAGAGATCTCGCCTCATCTATCGTGAGCCCTGAGATTTCAGTTGCCGCTTTGTTGGCGAAAACAATCCGGTAGTCCTGAAGGATGACGATGCCATGCAACGACTGCTCGACTAAAGCCCGGTATTTTTGTTCCGACTCACGCAGTGCCTCCTCCATTCGCTTGTGCTCGGTGCTGTCTCTTATGATATGAACGGTACTGCTTACATTGCCCTTTTCGTCGAGTATAGGATCCACCGAAATTGCTACCCAAATATCCCTGTCAGGTATATGAAGTTCCACCTCCTCGCGCACCTTCGTCTTTTTCACTATTTTCATAAGGCATGTATCGGGAGCCACATTTGTCCCGTGAATTAACTCATAACAGCGGCTTCCAAGTATGTCGTCCAGGGGTTTGCCCAACAAACCTGAAGTTGCAAGATTTGCCTTGAGGACCCTGAAGTCAGTATCAACGAGCATAATGGAATCCTGCGTTGTATTAAAGGTAACCTCCCACTGCTCCAGAGCTTTTTGCAGGGCCTTAGTCAAATTCCTGAGCGCAGAGCTTTCGACAAGCTCCCATCGACCATCACGCCTGATAAGGGCAAATCGATGGTTACAGACCACATCTATAGCCTCAGATGTCCCGCACTTATTGAGGGGATAGGTACAAATGGCGAGAATTCGACAGTCGCCGATTATATCATTTACCCCTGCTTCATATCGAGTGATTTTTATCCAATCTCTTTTCTCAAGCCAAAGAGCGTTACCAGTAACGCGAAGCCCGTCAAATCCTCTTTTTACAGCCTGCTCATACTTCTCATTCCAGCGCTGTAATACTTCATCGGCGTCAAACCTGCCTGATTTCGTATACCACTGGCTGTGGTCCAGGATTTCTATCTGTCCCTTTTCGACATACTCACTGAGGTTATTAACTGCCTGTCTTAAAAACTCCTCGGCCTCCCTGGTATTCAACGGCTCTGAGGTAATCCATACGCAAAATTCATTATTTTCCAGCCCTGCTTTGAAGTAAGGCACAAGAATATCAATTAAATCCTGTTTGTCCCGATAGAAAACGCAGATGTGTGTACCCCATGGGATGTCACCTAAAATCTCAATCCCCGCTCTTCTTGCCTCTTGTTTGGCTGCTCCAATTGCTGCCGGTATCTTGTTGTAGTCGGAGACTTTACGTCTGAAACGCTCTAATTTTGGTTTGACTAAGCGCAGCGATTGAACTTCCTCAATAGGCTTCTTTCCGCTTGACTTGGAATGTCGCATCGTTCTGTTTCCCGTGGGCCAACTAATCACCCTATTCTTTTATTGCGAACCTTATAGCAGGTATATCCAGTGTAGGAGCTTCTATCTCAAAGTCAAACTAATTTATTAGTAAGAATCCTCTCCGGCCGTGAACCTATACGGCAGATGCGGGAATAATGCAGAGCATTCGCAAAATAGAGTCACCCGTATTTTTGAATTGGTGTTCGCTGCCTGCAGGAACAAATATCACGTATTCGGGGCTGAACGGGTGCTCCTGACACTCATGAACAAAAGCGCCCTGGCCCTCAAGCACAAATACTTCATGTTCGTGCCGGTGTGTATGCAGCGGCGTATGGCCGCCGGGCTGCAATTCAAACATTCGCATCGCAAAATTTTCCGCCCCGTCGTCTTTGGAAATAAGCCATCTTATTTCGACACCTTTTGCACCTTCAATCTCTACTGAACATTTACTGATATTGCTGCTTTTTTCTATTTTCATCTTTTTAACCTTTTTCCTATAAGACCCTTACCGGAGTTTTTTGGAGAGTATTTGGGAAACGATTTTTGGATTGGCCTGTCCTTTTGTTTTTTGCATGACTTGTCCCAGCAGAAAACCCAGGGCCTTTTTGCTTTTTTTGCCGCCACTTTTCACATCATCAACCGCTTTGGAATTTTCCGCAAGTATCTTGTCAACAATTGTCTCCAGCTCGCCCGCATCGCTCTTCTGAATCAAGTTATTTTCTTCGTAAATTACTTTGAAGGATTTGTCCGGGTTTTGTGTCTTCAGCTCTATCGCTTTATTCGCTCCGGTGGCACTGATTAGACCATTGTCAACATCTTTTGCTATCTGTGCAAATTCTCTGGGCGTAATACCCAAGCCGGAGACGGTACATCCTCTTTCATTTGCCAGTTTCAAACCGACCTGGGTGAGCAGATTACAAACTCGCTTAGGCTCACCGCCGGCTTCTATCGACTCTTCGAAGAAATCGGCTGTTGAGCGTTCGGCTGTCAACACTCCTGCATCGTAATCACTTAACTTGTATTCATTGACATAACGAATTTGTCTCTTAATCGGCAGCTCACACAGACGAGAGCGGATATCATCGATCCATTCGTTCGTAAATTCAACCGGAACGAGGTCGGGGTCGGGAAAGTATCTGTAATCGTGGGCCTCTTCCTTTTCTCTTTGCAGGACAGTTACCTCTCTTTCATCATCCCAACCACGTGTGGATTTACCGCCGGTCTCTATCGTTTTGCCGGTTTGAAGGAATTCGTCAAGCTGTCTTTGGGTCTCATAGTCGACGCTTTTTTCCAATGCGCGGAAGCTGTTGAGGTTCTTGACTTCAACTATAGGTGTTTTATATTCCTGGCCGTCTTTGGTGATAACCAGATTGACATTCGGCTCAAAACGCATATGGCCCTTTTGCATATCGGCTTCGGAAACGCCGAGGTATCTGACTATTCGCTGCAATTCCACCGCCAAAGCACGCACTTCAGCAGCATTGTTCATATCCGGCTCGGTGACGATTTCCAGTAATGGTGTCCCCGTCCTGTTCAAATCGACCTGTGAAAAATTTCCCGCCGGGTGTAGATTTTTACCTGCATCTTCTTCCAAGTGCGCCCTGATTATTCTGATTCTTTTGGCCTGCCCCTGTTCAAGCGGTATTTCAATAAAGCCATTAGAGCTGAGCGGTAAATCATACTGGCTTATCTGGTAGTTCTTGGGTAAATCGGGATAGTAATAGCTCTTTCTGTCCCACTTTGTATGCCCGGCTATTTTGCAATTCAGGGCCATCGCAACCAGTACTGCATACTCTACCGCCTGCTTGTTCATCACCGGCAAGACGCCCGGCATACCAAGGCAGACCGGACATACCCTGCTGTTAGGCGGTTGGCCGAACTCCACCGCGCAGCTGCAAAACATCTTGCTCTTTGTACAAAGGTGTACGTGTATCTCCAATCCTACTACAACCTTGTACTTTAGTTCGCTGCTCATTTCCGCTCTCAATTAATAACTGTTGGTTTTTTTGTATGCCAGTCGGTTTTTGCCTCGAACATTCCTGCGATTCGCAGGAGCTTATCTTCGGTAAAAGCCGGCGAAAGAATTTGCAGGCCGATTGGCATGTCATTATCGTCGAATCCACATGGAATGCTAATGCCCGGTATTCCTGATAAATTAGCGGCTATTGTATATATATCCGAAAGGTACATTTTCAGCGGGTCGTCAACTTTTTCACCGATTTTGAAAGCGGCCGTAGGTGAAACCGGCATCATGATGCAATCGCACTTTTCAAAAGCGCTGGTAAAATCGGACCGTATCAAATTTCTGACCTTGAGCGCTTTCAAATAATAAGCATCATAATAACCGCTCGAAAGTGCATAAGTTCCCAGCATTATTCGCCTTTTGACCTCTTTGCCAAATGCCTCGGCCCTGGATTTCGAGTAGACCTCTATGTAATCGTCAGCTTTTTCACTTCGATGGCCGTAATGCACGCCGTCGTACCGGGCCAAATTGCTCGAGGCCTCTGCGGTAGCTATTACATAGTACGCGGCAATGGCATAATCCAGATAGGGCATACTTATTTCTATGACTTCGGCCCCAAGCTTTCTATAAATATCTACAGCATCAGTCAGGGCTTTTTGGACCTGCTGGTCTGCTCCGGCATTAAATTCCGGAACAACTGCTATTTTTAGATTCTCTATCGGCTCGTCGAGTTTTTTAAGATAATCACACACAGGAGCATACGCTTCATCGACACTGGTGCTGTCTGCGGCGTCGTGTCCGGCTATCACATTCATCATCAAGGCCGAGTCGGCTACCGTGCGGGTAATCGGTCCGATTTGATCCAAGCTCGAACCGTACGCCACAAGTCCAAATCGCGAGACCCTGCCGTATGTAGGCTTTAGCCCCACTACTCCGCAGAAACTGGCCGGCTGGCGAATTGAGCCGCCCGTGTCCGAACCAATCGCAGCAAAACACAGCCCCCCCGCCACCGCAGCCGCCGAACCGCCGCTGCTTCCCCCGGGCACCCGGCTATGGTCCCATGGATTTACTGTCTGCTTTAAGCCGGAATTTTCCGTGCTCGAACCCATAGCAAACTCATCCATATTCGTCTTGCCCACTATTATCGCATCAGCAGAGATGAGTTTTTCAACAGCCGTGGCGTTGTAAGGTGCGTGGAAATTGTCTAATATCTTTGAAGCACAGGTTGTAGCGCCGAAAGTTGTGCACATATTGTCTTTTATCGCAATTGGAACGCCCGCGAGCTGCCCTACTCGCTCACCGGCGGCTATCCGCTTATCAACTTTCGCCGCCTTTTCCAGTGCGCTATCGCGAAAAGTGCTGATGTAAGCGCCAATGGTCGGCTCCCGCTCCTCTATATTCTTGAAAATAGCCTCGGTTGCTTCGCCGCTGCTTATCCGGCCGGCAGCTATCTTATCGCGCAATTGTTTTGCACTCAGGTTCTCCATTGTCGCAAATCACCTGTCATTTTGTCTTACTGATTTTGCGATGTTCAAGGAACCAATCATAAAGCTCCTTGTTGTTGTATGTCTCTGTCCATGAATCATGGCCGGCATTGGGATAAACCGTCAATCTGGCGTCCCCGCCACGGGCCTTAATCGCATCGACCATCTCCTCAGATTGTTTCAATGGGACAACGGGATCTTTTGCACCGTGAAAGGCCCAAACAGGAACATCTTTTAGCCTGAATGCCATGATGCGATTACCCCCTCCGCAAATTGGCGCGACGGCGGCAAAACGTTCAGGATACTCGGCCGCCAAAGCCCACGAGCCGTACCCACCCATGCTAAGACCCGTCAGATATATACGCTCGGTGTCTACATTATACCTGGCTGCGATGTCATCCAGCAGGTTGATCAGCACCTCTACTTTATCTGTCCACCAGTCGTCTTCGGGACACTGCGGCGAGACTACGATAAAAGGAAAGTCTTTTCGTTTCTCCACTATTTTCGGCGGGCCGTGTATCTTTACCTTATTCAAATCACTGCCCCGTTCACCGGCACCGTGCAGAAACAGCATCAAGGGCCAGCCCTGCTTATTTTTGCTGTAGCCTTCCGGTAAAAACAGAAGGTATTCACAGCTTAAATTTTTCGTAATCGTCTTTTCAAATACCTGAGGATGCTGACCAGGCGTCAGAACTGGGTTTGATGCCATCTTAATCTTCTCCGTCTGTCCACAACCAACCAAAAACAAAGCGATCAACGCAAAACATACCAAGGGAATTGCTTTCATAGTTAAAAACCTCCTAATCTAATTAGTTTTAGCCTTTAGGCTCCTGAACTATCATCGAGTATTTTCGGCACTTTGAAAAATTCTTCATCCCGCTGTGGTGCATTGGCCAGGGTCTTTTCGGTTCCAAGCGACTCTTTGACCGAATCTTCGCGGAAGACATTATTGATTGGCAGGCAATGTGCAAGGGGATCAACGCCGGTGGTGTCCAGTTCGTTCATTTTTTCCACGTAGTCAAGGATGGCGCTCAACTGGCCGGTAAATTCTTGGAGTTCCGCTTCAGTCAATTCCAAGCGAGATAACCTGGCGACCTTTTTCACCTGGGCCTGGTCAATTTTCTTCGCCATTTTTTCCTGCCTAAACAAAAAGCGAGGCGTAGCCCGCCTCGCCATTGATGGTTTCCAAGTACAAACGGTTATGTTAGTCGCTTACATTTTCGGCGGGTTTGTAAACTCGCTTGGCCGGCTTTTCAATGAGCCCCATACGAATAGCCTTGGCAGAAACCTTGATTCTGCAAACCTTGCCGTCAATAACCGCCCGGACCCTTTGTATATTCGGCTTAAACTTCCTCTTGGTAATGCCTGTAACCTTTCTGCCGACACCGCCAAGGCGTTTGGCCTTACCACGCCGGGAAATACTCCTGCCGGCCACGGTTCTTTTACCCGTAAAATGACATACTCTTGACATCCAACATACTCCTAATTCCGTGTCTCGTTATTCATCTTTCATAAGACAAACAACGATTTATGAGCCAAAAATTGACAATTCACCACATATTACGTTATTTTTGGAGAAATGCAAGCCCAAAGCCAAAATTTGCCGTAAAAAACTCTAAGATGCCCGTTCACAGCGGTAAATGATTGAATTGGTATTATGAAATGCAGGATGAAGGATTGGGTATCTATGGATCTATTTGTGTTGTTCGAAACCCTCTTACAATAGCAAGTTGTATGGGCTTTCAGATGTTGCCCCTGTTGTTTCACGCCTCTTTGCGTTTTGGTCGATATAGCTTATAATTGGCCCGCAGTTATCGATATAAATGGAAAAAGAGTATGAATATTCTTGGGATATCGGCATTCTATCATGACAGCGCGGCGGCCCTTGTCCGCGATGGTGAGATTATCGCAGCGGCCCAGGAAGAACGATTCACCCGAAAGAAGCACGATAACAGATTCCCATCGGATGCAGTCCGGTATTGCCTCGAAGCCGGCGGGCTTTCTGCCGAACAGCTTGATTATGTTGTGTTCTACGAGAAGCCGCTCCTGAAGTTTGAAAGACTGCTCGAAACTTATATAGGTTATGCCCCACGTGGTTTTAGACAATTTTTGATGGGTATGCCGTTGTGGCTGCGACACAAGCTGCATCTGCCCCGTGAAATGGATAAAGCTCTTGGTAACAGCTACAAGGGCCGTTATGTCTTCACGGAACACCACGAATCCCACGCCGCCAGCGCCTTTTTTCCATCCCCTTTTTATGAGGCTGCTATTCTTACTATGGATGGAGTTGGCGAATGGGCTACGGGCAGTTTCGGAACCGGCCGCGGCAACAAAATCGGGCTGACTCACGTGATGCAGTTTCCTCATTCGCTGGGGCTGCTTTATTCGGCTTTCACATACTTTACCGGATTTCGCGTCAACTCGGGCGAATACAAAATGATGGGCCTGGCCCCGTACGGTGAACCGAAATACTATGACCTTATAATGGACAAGCTGATTGACCTTAAAGAAGATGGTTCATTTCGTCTGGATACGTCGTATCTGCCTTATTGTCACAAAACAGTGATGACCGGCTCCAAATTCGAAAAGCTTTTCGGCGGCCCTCCGCGGAAGTCCGAATCACCGCTGACCCAGCGGGAGATGGACATAGCTGCTTCGATACAGGCGGTTACCGAGGAGATTACGCTCCGTGCAGCTAAACACGTCCATAGTCAAACCGGAATGAAAAATCTCGTCCTGGCTGGTGGCGTAGCTCTGAATTGCGTTGGCAACGGCCGTATCCTGCGCGAGGGGCCGTTCGATAACATCTGGATTCAGCCGGCAGCCGGAGATGCCGGTGGCGCGCTGGGGGCGGCACTGTTTGTATGGTATCAATTGCTGGACAATGAGCGTAAGGTTGACGGTCTGGATAAACAACGGGGGTCCCTGCTCGGACCTGCTTACAGCGACGAGCAAATCCTTCGGTTTCTTGACTCTGTTGGTGCCAAATATCATTCCTTTACCGATGAACAGCAATTGATTGATAAGGTGGCGGAGCTTATCAACGATGAAAAAGTAATCGGATGGTTTCAGGGACGGATGGAATTTGGGCCCCGCGCCCTGGGAAACCGCAGCATAATTGGCGATGCACGAAGTGAAAAAATGCAGTCGGTAATGAACCGCAAGATCAAGTTCCGCGAGTCTTTTCGCCCTTTCGCCCCGTGTGTTCTGCGGGAAGATGTCAATGATTATTTTGAGATGCGCGACGAAGAAGACAGCCCGTATATGCTGTTAGTTGCCGACGTTCGAAAGGAAAAACGCCTGCCGCCGGACGTGCCGCTTAGATCACTGGAAGGACTTGATAAATTGAAGGTCAAACGCAGTGTCGTGCCGGCCATCACGCACGTGGATTACTCGGCACGCATCCAGACTGTCGACTCGCAGCGCCATCCGAAACTTCATCTTCTGATGAGCTTGTTTAAGGCCAGGACCGGCTGCCCGGTGATTATCAACACAAGTTTTAATATTCGCGGCGAACCAATTGTCTGCTCCCCGGAGCAGGCCTACCGGTGTTTTATGGCCACCAATATGGATGTTTTAGTCATGGAAAACCAGCTTCTTTACAAAGAAGAACAGCCGCAAGCCAAACAGCACGAGATAGACGAATACAAAGCCCAATTCGAGCCGGATTAAGTATGGAGACAGGTTTAGATGTCACTAATTGAAATAAACTGGAGCCCCAACCACAAAGAGCTGCGTAAGTTTGGTATAATTTCCCTGATTGCATCGGCCCTTATCGCCTTGTTGCTTTATGTGCTGAAGGAGTTTGGGATTCAATGGGTGGCGGTAATCTTTTTCGTTGGTTTTATTATCTTTGTAAGCAGTATGATTTCCTTAAAAGTGACGAGGGTGATTTATCTTGGTCTAATACTTGTGACAATGCCGATTGGTTTGGCGGTCAGCTTCACATTGATGGCGATATTTTACTTTCTGCTGCTGACGCCGCTCGGATTAATCTTTCGTTTGATGGGCCGTGATGCGCTTGGCCGCAAGTTTGATTCCAATACAAATAGTTATTGGATTGTCCGACGACCGCCTGAAAACCTTGACCGCTATTTCCACCAGTTCTGATAGAATCGGAGATTATGGATGTCTAAGCTTTCTCAAGAGAAAGAAACCAGTGAATTCAGCGAACTCGCCAAAGAAAAACGACCCTCCATGCTCGCAGAGTTTTGGTTCTTCCTCAAACACAACAAAAAGTGGTGGCTCCTGCCTATACTGATTATATTGCTTCTGTTAGGCTTGCTCGTGCTGTTGGGCGGTTCAGCTATAGCGCCTTTTATTTATCCGCTCTTCTGATACTGTTGAAAAGTCACTTACGCTCCGGCGTTTTTGTGCTTTAACGATCGCGTTCCAACGTAGCTTCCAGTGCTCTACGTGTCTTGGCCGAATTCGGATCTATCCGTAAAGCGGCCCGAAATTCTTTGATTGCCTCATCCCTGAGTCCCTGTTTTTTCAGAAGAACAGCCAGGTTATGGTGCAAATCAAGTGAATTCGGTACGGGTACGAGAAGCAGTCCCTTGCGATATGTTTGGACCGCCTCGTCGAGCCTGCCCTGCTGGTACATCGCTATTGCCAGGTTGTTATAAGCCTCTGCATAGTCCTGTTTTAGTCGCAGGGCCTGGCGATACTGTTCAACGGCCTCATCGAACCTTTCCTGTCCTTGATATATCAGCCCCAGGCTGAAATGTACATTAGCATTTGTCGGCATTATCCGTAGTGACTGAGAGTAATATTTTACGGCCTCATCCGCCTTACCTTGCTGCTGGTATGCCCATCCTAAATAGTGATATGCCTCGGCACAAATGGGGTTGATTTTTATTGTCTTCAGATATTGGTCAATAGCTCCATCAAGGTCACCCATTCCGCGTAATACAGATCCCAGTGCGTTGTATCCTGTATAGGAATGTGGAAAAAAGTCCTGTACTAAACGATACTGTTCAGCCGCCGCCTGGTAGTCTTTCAAATCTTCCGTTAATAATTTGCCATATTTATAATGCAGGTGCCAATCCCTGCCGTCATCTTGAATCGCACGCCGATATTGGGCGGCTGCTTCCTGAAGGGCATCTATTGTTAAATTAACCTTGTGGGCTTTGACCGTCTGCTCCATTTGTTCGATATACTCCTCGTGGTAAAGCTGGTTGGTAAACGGAGCTTTCCTGATAAAGCTATCGAGAACCTTTTCTGTAATTATGTACTGGTCCCAGTCGGTGTAGGCAAGGCGCTGGACGCACTGCGCCTCTGTCAACAACGGACGTTCATTTTCCCTACGCTGTTTTATATGACCAGGTAGAATTTCTTCCACCTGCTCGAAAATTGTTTTAGCAAGCAGATATGTGCCTTTGATATTAAAATGTACATGCTCATAAAACAGCTCTTCCCCGGTGACCTCATGGGGACTGTTCTTCTCGAATATCTTAACCACATCTGTAAGGTAAACACCTTCCCCGGTCTTGTCGCCGGCAACAGCGCGAATAGTCTCATTGATTCGATTATCGGCGCGGAATCGGAGTGTATCCAGCTCACGTGCACGAATGTATCTATCCCGGGCCCTGCCATATTCACCCATCGCCCAATAACAGCGGCCAAGACGAAACTGCAGGTCAGCATAATAATCATCAATGCCGGCGGCAGCTAAGTAGCGTTCCACCGCCTCGCTATATTTATCGTCCGCCTCGTTTGTCACCCCCTGCTGGTAAATCTTGTCCCAATTTTTCTTATTCATCTCCGTAAGAGACGGCTTGTGTAATGAAGCAAACGGCGGGCAGTCTTTTAAATTACTTACAACCGTGCAGAAAATTATCTTTGCCCCACTCTTGCGAGCAACACGGCTAATATCTTTGATTTCTCT
>Ga0224495_10001007_pt1 | contig 20818 bp, 20 predicted proteins | sample SF_Jul11_sed_USG_FD_168128 | JGI IMG/M metagenome (GOLD analysis project Ga0224495, IMG submission 168128) | Sediment microbial communities from San Francisco Bay, California, United States - SF_Jul11_sed_USGS_4_1 | ecosystem: Environmental > Aquatic > Marine > Sediment | place: USA: California...
CCCAGGCCAAGGGCATCGTCAAACGCGAAGTGGTGCGCGTGATGACCCCCGGCACCCTCACCGAAGACCATCTGCTGGAGGGGGGCGCCAACTACCTGGCCGCCGTGTGCGGAACGGGGGGGGGGGACGATGGCGGGGAAGAGCCCCGTCTGGGGCTGGCCTATGTGGACATCTCCACCGGCGATTTTCGCTTGATGGACGTGGCCGGTGACGCCGCAGCCTCGCACATCGGCGCGGAACTGGCGCGCATCGAGTGCCGTGAACTGCTGGTACCGGACGCCAAATGGCACATCCAGGGCATCCCCTGGCCACCCCCCGGGCCGGTGCTGCGCACCCACTCCGCCTTCGACCCGGAACGGGGCCGCAAGGCCCTGTGCAAGCACCTGGGGGTGAATCGTCTGGACGGCTACGGCATCCATGGCGTCACCCCCGGCGTGGGGGCGGCGGGGGCGATCCTGGCGTTCCTCGCCGAGACCCAGAAGGGGGCATTGCCGCAAATCACCACCCTGCGCACCGTGCCCACCGGCGAGGTGATGCTGATCGATCCCGATACCTTAAGCAATCTGGAAATCACCCGCAGGGGCCGCGACGGCGCGCGCCGGGGAACCTTGCTGAGCCTTCTCGACCGCACCCACACCCCCATGGGCGGACGCATGCTCAAGGACTGGGTGACCGCGCCGCTGCTCGATCCCGTCCCCATCGCCCGACGTCACGACGCGGTGGCCTGGGCGGCGGAGCAGGTGCAGCCCCGGGAACAACTGCGCGAACGCCTCAAGGGTGTCGCCGACATGGAGCGCCTGTGCGCGCGCGTCGCCATGGGACGGGCCACCCCCCGCGATCTGGCTGCCCTCGGCCATTCGCTCGCGCCCTTGCCCGACGTGGGGCGGCTGCTGCCCGCAGGCGGCCCCGGCCTGTTCGACACCCTGCGCGCCACCTGGGACGATCTGTCGGACGTGGGTGCCGACATTGCCACCACCCTGGCGGATGAGGTTCCGGCCACGCTCCGCGAGGGCGGGGTGATCCGCTCCGGGGTGAGTGTGGAACTCGATGACCTGCGCGGCGTGGCGGGTGACGTGCGCGGCACCCTGGCGCGCATGGAGTCGGAGGAGCGCCGGATGAGTGGCCTCGACTCCCTCAAGATCGGCCATAACAACGTGTTCGGCTACTACATCGAAATCACCCGCGCCAAGCTGGCGGGCCGCGAACCGCCCGCCCACTATGTGCGCAAGCAAACCCTGGTGGGGGCGGAGCGTTTCATCACTCCGGAACTCAAGGAACTGGAAACCCGCATCCTGTCGGCGGCCGAAAACATTCAGAGACTGGAGGCCGACCTGTTCGGCGAACTCCGGGCGCGTGTCGCCAAGCACCAGTCACGCCTGCAATGGACTGCCGCCGCAGTGGCCGCCATTGACACCGTGTGCGCCCTGGCCGTCACCGCCCACGAGGGGGGATGGGTGCGGCCCGAGATCGTTGCCGGCGCCGACCTGTGCATCCGCGCGGGGCGCCACCCGGTGGTGGAAGCCAGCCTGCCCCAGGGCACCTTCGTGGCCAACGACACGGACCTGTCGACGACGGCGCCGGTGGTGATCATCACCGGTCCCAACATGGCGGGTAAATCCACCTACCTGCGGCAGGTGGCCGTCATCTGCCTGCTGGCCCAGATGGGCTCGTTCGTGCCTGCCGCCAGCGCCCGCATTGGCGTGGTGGACCGCATTTTTTCGCGCATCGGGGCCTCTGACAACCTCAGCGAGGGGCTGTCCACCTTCATGGTGGAGATGACCGAGACCTCCAACATCCTGCACCACGCCACCGACCGCAGCCTGGTGATTCTGGATGAAATCGGACGCGGCACCAGCACCTTTGATGGCCTGTCCATCGCCTGGGCCGTGGCCGAACACCTGCATGATGTGCCCGCCGCCCGCACCCTGTTCGCCACCCACTACCACGAACTCACCGAACTGGCCGCCAGCCGCTCCGGCGTGCGCAACGTGAACGTGCAGGTGCGCGAGTGGAATGACGAAATCGTGTTTTTGCACCGCATTGTGGACGGGTCCGCCGACCGCAGCTATGGTATCCAGGTAGCCCGGCTGGCCGGGTTGCCGCGCACCGTGGTGGAGCGCGCCCGAGAGGTGCTGGCCAACCTCGAGGGGGGGGAGCTTGACCGCGAAGGGCGTCCACGCCTGGCCGCGCACCGTGGCCAAAAAATTCCCCCTTCGCAGCCCAAGGTCCAACAGCCGCTGGTACAGTTTGCGCTGTTCGGGGGCGAGACGTCCCATCCGGTGCTGGACGAATTGCGCCGCATCGACCTGGGCAACATGACGCCCATTGAGGCGCTCACGGCACTGGACCGCCTGCAACGCCAGTTGTAGCCGCCGGGCCGCCGGGCTGCAGACCTGCCCGCATCTGGCCGATGAGATTGGTGAACAAACCATGATGGGAGGGCTGTTCTCATGGGCAAGATGATGACGTTTTTATTCCTGCTGCTGGTCGTCGGTGCTGCAGGGTGGGTGATCTTCGGAGGTGTGGAGGCGGGGAAGAAAAACTCCCCCCCAAACGCTATAGAGGCCTATAGCACGGCCCTGCCGGGAATGACCCAAAAAGCTCGCGACGCGGGTGCCAGGCTGGAGAGCCGTGAAAACGTGCTCGACCAGCAACTCGGAGAGGGGGAATAGGACATGGGAGTGCCCGAAACACCCGTCAAAACACCAACTGACACGTCAACCGGCGCAAAGCCCGATACGTCGACCGGCAAGCAGGCCGAAGCGTCCGGGGTCCGGTCCAAACGAGCCTCGTATGCCGTGCACGTCATCCCGGGGACCCGCAAACGGTGGTTTCCCAGGATCTTGTTGATTTGCATCGTCGGTGCCGGGGTGGGACTGTTTTTCTATCCGGACAAGCTTTCTGTGTCGCTGATCGGGGGCAGGTTGCCCGTGGACGTCGGCCCGATCCTCCAGAAGCCGCAAGCGGTGTACAAGTGGGTCGATTCCAGCGGTCAAACCCGCTATTCCAATACCCCGCCACTGGAAAAGGGCCAGGCCTACGAGAAAACCGAGGTGGAGATCCGCAACACCGTCGCCATCAAAAACTCGGGACCGGCGGGCCACCTCCAGGATTCGCTGGGAAAGGGGTGGTGGGCCGTGAAACGGGCGGCGAATAAGGCTTCCCGATTTGTCATGGACATTTTCAATGATCCGCAGGCCGATCCCCCGCAAACCTTCCAACTGGCCCCTGCCCCCGCCCGGCAGGAATAGGCGAGCGGTTAAGCCGGTGGGCGGGAGGACCCTGTAAATGGGGCCCCGGCCACCATTGCCTCTTCTCTGGCGTGCGGGCGAACCCGTCGCCTCCGAAGTCGGTGAATCGACATCCCCATGGCCCCGGTCAGAAAGCGGGGGGTACAAGAGTGAGACATGAGCACTGAGACACATGGGCCCGACAAGCCCGACAAGCCCGACAAGCCCGACAAGCCCGGCATGACCGGCGCAACCGGCGCAACCGGCGCCCCCGGCGAGGTCGATACCTCCGCACACGCTGCCGCCGCTGCCGCCGCCGTCTCCGCTGCCGCGGCCGCCGCTGCGGAAGCCACGATGGCCGCAATGTCGACGATGATGGAGCGGCGTTCTCCGCGGCGCCGCCGCAGATGGCTGCTCTTCAAGCCGCTGCTGATCGGCGCTATCGGGGCCGCGGCGTTGGTGGCCTACCAGTCCGATCAGATCCAGGCACCCACCATCCGCATCAAGCCGCTTATCGGCGCGCCGGTGGTCCCCGAAAAACCAATGAAGGTGTACAAGTGGGCCGATGCCGAGGGGGCCCTCCACTATTCCAACTCCCCGCCGCTGAAAAAGGGCCAGAATTACGAGACAATGGAAGTGGTGGTCCGCAATCCCGTCCGCAGCGCCGGGGGGGAAGACGAGGAGGGGAAAAACTCCTTCGGGTTGATCGGACGGGGCGGGAGCACACAAACCGTTGGCAACACCATTGGCCCGGTGCTGGATGCCTACCGTCAGGCCCCGCAGGCGGTGGACCGCACACGGGAAGTTGCCCAGCAATTGGACCAGCGTATGCAGAATACCCAGAAGATACTGGATCAGATCCACCCATGAGTGCCCGCCGTACCTGTCAATACCCGGCCCGCGCCCCCTTCAAACGCCCGCTCGTGGCGTGGGGCGGGGGGATGTTGTGCGTCCTGCTGCTCGCCTCCGGGTGCAGCCAGTCGTCCCAGCAAACCTCTGAAACGAAGCGCAATCCGGAGGAGGTGCTGCGGATGCTGGAGGCGCCGACGGAAGAGTCGGTGGCGACCCGGCTAGCCCGCAGGATGATCGAAAAACGCGCCCAGCTGGAGCCCACGCCGTTGCCGGAATCCCCCCTCACCATGGGCCAGGCCCTTGAGACACAACAGGAAATGGTCAACCTGCTCATTCCCACTGCGGGTCCGGTGGCAGGATACAAGGCCGGACTGACCAACCCGGCCACCCAGAAGGTCCTGGGCATATCGCAGCCGATACACGGCGTTTTTCTTCAGAAAATGCTGCACCCGGAAGGGGAAATGCTGTCTTACAAATTCGGCTCTCGCCCGGTGGTGGAAGCCGACCTGCTGGTGCGGGTGAAGGACGAGGGGATTCATGAGGCCAAAACCAACCTGGAAGTCCTGGAGCACCTGGATTTGATCATCCCCTTCCTGGAACTCGCCGACCTGACCTATGCAGAAACCGACCACGCCAGTGCGGCGGACATCGTGGCCGCCAACGCCGGAGCCAGCATGGGGGTGATGGGCAACGGCGTAACGCCGGAAGCCACCCAGGAATGGGTCAACCGCCTGGGACACGTGGCGGTGGTGGTCACCGACAACACCGGCGAAGAGGTTACCAGCGGTAACACCTCCAACCTGATGGGCCACCCGCTGAACGCGGTGCGCTGGCTGGCTGCGGATCTGCGAGCCAGCGGAATTCAGCTCAAGGCCGGAGATCTGCTCTCCCTGGGCAGCATCGGCACCCCCATTCCCGCCCGCGCCGGGTTGCGGCTGCGCGCCGTCTACCACAACCTGTCCCCGGACACCCACACATCGGTGGGTGTTCAGTTTGCCGAATAGCCCCTCCCCGCGCACTGTGCCCGACCTGCACCAGATTATCGCCTTTGCCGACCGGCTGCTGGATGCAGGAGCCATTGCCGACTACTGCCCCAACGGCTTGCAAGTGGAAGGATTGTCCACGGTCACCGGCCTGACTTGCGGGGTGTCGGCCTGCATGCCGCTGTTCGAGCGGGCGCTGGAGGACAAGTCGGAACTGATTCTGGTGCATCACGGCCTGTTCTGGGACGGCGAAAGCCGGGTGGTGCGCGGCAGCCTCAAAAAGCGCCTCAAATTCCTCCTCGACCACGGCATTAGTCTGGCTGGTTACCACCTGCCTCTGGATCGTCATCCGGAGGTGGGCAACAACGCCCAGCTATTCCTGAAGCTGGGGCTGGTGGACCGCCGCGATTTTGGCCGCTACAAGGGACAGACCATTTCCTGTATGGGAAAACTGCCGGAGCCGTTGCCGTTTGACGCCTTTCTGGCGCGGGTAAACCGGGTGCTGGGGGTGGACCAGTCGTTTCATCTGCCTTTCGGGCCCGGTCTGGTGCGTACCGTGGCCCTGTGCAGTGGTGGCGCCCCGGATCTTGTGCGCGAAGCCATTGCCGTAGGGGCCGACGTGTTTTTGACCGGGGAGGTGAGTGAGTACGTCTATCACCTGGCCCGGGAGGAGGGGATTCACTACATCGGCGCGGGACACCACGCCACCGAACGCTTCGGCGTCATGGCGCTGGGAGAGAAAATTGCCGCCGAGTTTGGCGTGCGCTGCCAGTTTGTGGATATCCCGAACCCGATTTGAGGGGGGCAACTCCGGCGAATCAGTTCGTCATGCCAATGGCAAGCGCCAGCAGAGTGGCGGCGCCCAGCAGCCACACCACCAGCGGAATGGGTTCCGGGTCCTGGGGTGGACGGCGGCGGCCCCGGCGGGCCGTGGTTTCAACGGGAATCGGTTTGCCCCATCCGGATCCATCTCCCATGACGTCGCCTCCAGAGTCTTGCGTGTGTGCGGTCAGATTCCGGCCCTCCCGTTTGTATTGTGCAAGCACCATGCCGGTATCCGCAGCCTTTTTCTTGCCGGAGCGTGCAAACCATTCCAGCCGCGGCGGGACCGCTGGTACAGTAACCGGTGCGGGAACCCGTCACCTGGGCGGTGACGCTCCGGGGTGGCCCAATGCCGCCAAACCCCGCCGTGAATGCATCGCAAAAATGCCGCAAACCCGTCACCACTGCGGCAAAATCCTGACGAAAGGCGTCAATCCCATGGGCACACTCACCGCCGCCATCTCCCAGGTGGGTAAAGGCGCCAGCAAGGCCAAAGACCTCACCGACGCCGAGGCTGCGGAAGCCATGCGCTGCATCTTGTCCGGGCAGGCCGACCCCTTCGAACTGGGGGCGTTTCTGGTGGCCATGCGCATCAAGGAGGAAAGCGTCGCCGAACTGACCGCCTTCGTGCGCGTGGCGGGCGACTATCTCGAACCGGTGCCAGGCCCCGCGGCGGCGCTCACCGTGCCCGCCTACGCGGGCAAACGCCAGACCTTTCCCGCCCTGCTGGCGGCGGCCTGCGTGCTGGCCGCCTGCGGGGTACCCGTGGGCATTCACGGCCACGCACGACCCGTGGATCGCATGTCCCTGGCCGATGCCGTCGCAGCGCTCGGGGGCAATCCGGACGCCTCCCCCGAGGCAGCCGCCCGGGATCTGGAACGGGCCGGTGTCGCCTATTTGGGGGTGGAGCGGTTCTGCCCGGTAATGCACCGGATGCTGGAACTGCGCCAGCGCATGGGGTTGCGCTCGTGCTTTCACACCATGGGGCGGCTGGTGAATCCATTCCGCGCCCCGGCCCTGATGGTGGGGTTGTCCCACGAACGGACTTTTGACAAATTCGCACAGGCCGGGCACGCCCTGGGCTACACCCGCATCCTGTCGTTCCGGGGGCTGGAGGGGGAGGCCGAGGCCAATCCCCTGGTGGATTCCGAGGGCACCATGCTTCACTCCGACGGCTCTGCGGGGTCGTTTCCTCTATTGCCCAAGGCGCTGGGGTTGGCCGGGGGCAGCCGCACCACCATTCATGTGGACAGCCCTGCCGCCGGGGCGGCCATGGTGCGCGCCGTGCTGATCGGGGAAGGGCCAGAGGTGGCCGTGGCTGTCACCCTGCTCACCGCCGCCTGCGGACTGGTGGCGGCGGGGCGGGCGGCGGACCTGTTTCAGGCTTTGCCGCGTTGCCGCGCGGCACTCGAAGACGGCACGGCAGCGGAACGCCTGAAAACCTGGGTCGGACAGTGAACCGGCAGGCTTTTGAACGCACGGTGGCCACGGCCATCGATGCACTGCCCACCGATTTCCGCGACAGGCTGTCCAACATCGCCTTTCTGGTGGAGGAGTGGCCGGACGCCGGGACGTTGGAGGAAATGGAGTGCGAAACCCGTTTCGATCTGCTCGGCCTCTACCGAGGCTGGCCCCTGACCGAACGCGGCAGCGATTATCACGGCACCCTGCCGGACACCATTCACCTCTACCGTCAGCCGATCCTGGCATGGTGCGACGAAACCGGGGAGCCGGTGGCGGACTGCATCGTGGACACGGTCATCCACGAGGTAGGGCATTTTTACGGCTTGTCGGACGCCGAGATGGAACAGATCGAGGACGAATGCGCGTGGCAAGGCGGAGGACCGCCAAGGCGGGATATCGGGGGCGGTTTCGGGGGCGGTTTCGGGGGCGGTCAGGGTAAGACTCCGGAGGGAGAGTCCGGATTGTAGAGCGTCGATTCCAGCGCCAACCGGGCCGCTGCGTCCAGAGGCTTTGCCGCCAGCGCCCGGCGTACCTGCTCCGCCCCCCGGCACCCCACCACCACCCATGGCCCCACCGGGTGCCCCAGGGCGTAGCCAATGCTGGTGGCGGTGATGTCTCCCCCGGCGGCCAAGGCGGCAATGCGCGGTCGCAGAATTTTGTCGATGCGCTCCAGCAGGGCCGGTGGCCAGCCGCGCCGCACATCGTGTCGGCTCCATCCGTGAGGAGCCGAGGGCGAAGTGGTCAGGCGCCCGTTGTGAAGCACCTCGCGTACCCGTACCGCCACGCCCCGTAGCCGGGCCGCCTGCATGACGGCCTCGAACCGGCGATTGGCAAGGTTGTAGGGGAGGCACAATACCCGGGCGCCGGATTCCAGCGCCACCAGCGCTTCCTCCGGATCAAAGACGCTGGCCCCGGCGGCACCGCACAGCCCGGTTTTGACTGCCTCCAGCAGCCAGCGCAGGGCGGCGCCGTTTTGCAACACGCCAATGGCGGGGGTGTGCAACAGAACCGTGTCCGGGACGCGACCCAGACGTTCGGTGGATGCCTCCAGACCCCGCTGCAGCGCAGCGGGGGAAAAATCCGCCGCCGGGTGGCCGTGGGCCATGACCACCCCGACACGGGTGGTAATCGTCACCTCCGGGTGCCCCGCCGGCAACGCACCCAACACGCGCCCCAATAGCCTTTCCACGGCGCCATCGCCGAACATGGCGGCGGTGTCGAAGTGGCTGCAACCAGCCTCCAGCGCGGCAATCAGGGTTTCAAGCGCCAAATCCCCGGAACACGGTCCGTAGCCCCACGGACCGTCCCCCGCCAGTGCCCAGGTGCCTATCACCAGACGCGGGGCTGCGGTTGGCAGGCAGTTTCCGTGACTCCGGGTGAAATCGGCGCACATGCCCGCTATCATACCCTGCGGCACGGGACGACCTGTGTGACCGATCGGAGGAATGCAGACATCCATCTGGAGTGCAAAATGTCCCCTACAATCCGGTCCGTCACGTTACTGGCAACGCTATGGCTGGGCGGCACGCTGGATGCCGGCGCCGAAGGGCCACGAACCGCAACCCGCGACGCTTCCCGCAGCGGTGCCCCGAGTTCCTCGACACACTTCACCACGCCTTCCGGTGTGGACGTTCAGGACATCGAACCCGGCAGCGGCGAGCCGGTGGGGGTGGGACGAACGGTGTCGGTCTTCTATTCCGGATGGCTGGAGGATGGCACGCTGTTCGACACCTCCCGCAGCAGGGTGCGCCCGGTGCAATTCCATATTGGAGACCACCAGGTCATCCGCGGTTGGGAGGAGGGGATCAGCGGCATGCGCCTGGGGGGTGTCCGTCGTCTGCGGGTGCCGCCGGAACTGGCCTACGGGGCACAAGGGGTGCCGGGCATCATCCCCCCCAACACCAGTCTGCTGTTCGAGATCCGGCTGGATGGGGTAGACTGACCCCCCTCGCCCGCGAGAAGCTCCCCCGCAGCACATCGTGTGAGGGGGGATTTTTGTCGGCTGCCCCGGCACTTCGGAACGGGCATGTCGGCCTGTGCTTACACCCCAACTGACCCGATTCCGGCAGACCTGATCCCATGAACCAGACCGCCACCGGACCCCGCTTGTTCCGCCCCGGCGACGCCAACGCCTTCTTCGGGCTGATGCTCGACAACATGACCCAGCTGGTGCTGCTGGCGGCTATTCTGGTGGGGCTTTTTCATTACCCCGCCGATCTGGTGCTGTACCGCATGATCCCCGGCACCGCCATGGGGGTGTTTCTGGGGGATCTGATCTTCACCGTCATGGCCTACCGCATGGCCAAACGCGAAGGGCGGGACGACCGTACCGCCATGCCGTTGGGGGTGGATACGCCGTCCCTGTTTGCCTTCACCTTCGGCATTGTGGGGCCCGCCTACATCGCACTGGGGGACGCGGAACTGGCGTGGAAAGTGTCCATGGCCATTATCGTGCTGTGTGGACTGGCCAAGCTGGCGGGGTCGCTGCTGGGGCCGTTCATCCACCGCCATGTGCCCCGCGCCGCCCTGTTGGGGCCGATCGCGGGCATCGCCCTGCTGCTGATCGCCTTTTTGCCTTCGTTGCACATTTTTGAAGAGCCGGTGGTCGGCATCGTCTCTCTGGGCATCGTGCTGTTCACCCTGGTGGGCAGGATCCGCCTGCCCAAAGGTTTTCCCGGAGCGCTGGCGGCGGTGCTGGTGGGCACCGGCATGTTCTACCTGCTCAAGGCGCTGGGGCTGGCCCACGCGGCGGGAGGCACCGGCGGCAGCCATGAACTGCTGTTCGCCCTGCCGTTGCCCACCCTGGGTTTTGTGGAGGGGATGTCATACGTCGGGCCGTACCTGCCCATCGCCATTCCGTTTGCGCTGATGGTGCTGGTGGGCGCGGTGGACGTCACCGAGTCCGCCACCGCCGGGGGGGACCCGTATTCCTCCCGCGCCGTGATCGCAGTGGATGGCTTGGCCACCCTCACCAGCGGACTGTTCGGCGGCGTGGTGCAAACCACCCCGTACATCGGCCAACCGGCCTACAAGGCCATGGGGGCGAGCATCGGCTACACCCTGGGGACGGCGGTGTTCATCGGCCTGGGGGGCATGTTCGGCTATCTGGCCTTCTTTGTGGACTTGCTGCCGGTGGCGGCGGTGGCGCCGATTCTGGTGTTCATCGGTCTGGAGATCACCTCCCAGGCTTTCAAGGCCACGCCGCAAAAACACTACGATGCCGTGGTCCTGGCTTTCGTCCCCACCATCGCCGACCTGGTGTTGATCGAAATGAAGCAGACCCTGGCGGGGGTCGGCAAGGGCATGGCCGACCTGACCGGACAACTGGCGGTCACCTATCAGACCATGCTGGTGATGGCCAACGGCTTCATCCTGACCGCCATGCTCTGGGCCGCCATGCTGACCGCGATGATCGACCGCCGCTTCCGGGAGGGCGCGGTTTTTGCCGGACTGGCAGCGGCGTGCAGCGCGGTGGGATTGATCCACTCGCCGTTCGAGGACGGCCGGTTGTTCCTGCCGGGCACGGCGGGTTCCGGCCTGCCGTGGGCACTTGCGACCGGGTATGCGTTGATCGCCCTGACCCTGGCGGGCTACTCCCTGTTGCCGTCCAGCCGGGGTGGCTGCGCTTCCCCCCGGCGCGGCTGACCCGTATCATCAAGGGGTGAAGCGTTTTGCCCCCATGTTGTGCGCCGTCCTGATTTGGGTTTCTCCAGCGTGGGCCCAGGTCAACACCGAATCCCTGCGTTCCACAGACACGGGGTTGTCCGGCGCACTGGAACTATCCCTGTCCAACCGCACCGGAAACACGGACCTGCTGACCGGCGGGGCGGCCCTGCAACTGGCGCACAACACAAACACCCGGACCCTGTTGTTCGCCGCTGACGTCACCCGGAGCGAGCGGCGTGCCGAAGAAATCGCCAACCGGGGCTTTGGTCACGCGCGCTGGACACATTTTCTGTCCCGGCGCGTCGGCTGGGAGCTGTTTGTCCAGCACGAGTACGACTCCTTTGCGCTGCTCGATGCCCGCACCTTGTTGGGCACTGGACCGCGGTTCACACTGTTTGATCGGGGCGGGGAGGGGCACTCCCAAAAGGCTTTTCTTGGAATGGCAAGCATGTGGGAGGGGGAACGCCTCGATGTGCCTCCGGCAGGCCCGGACGACCCCACCCCGGAGGCCGTTCGCCTGAGCAGCTACCTGTCTCTTGCCCTGGCCTGGGACAAAACCCGCCTGTCCGGCACGGTTTATGCCCAGCCACGTTTTGGTGAGCCAAAAGACCTGCGGCTGCTGGCGGAAACCGCCCTGCGGGTGGTGGTGGCAGGCCCGGTGGGGTTGAAATTCTCCCTTACCATGCGCCATGACAGCGATCCGCCCGGCGGCGTGCGTTCCACCGACACCACATTGACCAATCAACTGAGCGTGGAGTTCTGATGGCCGCAGGCAGAGAGGGAAAGGTGTTGCAGGACTCGGTCCTGAGCATCGGCGCGGCCCTTGCGGCACATATGGGGGACAGCCGCCCGGGGCTGTTCTCCAGCGCCGGGTGGAAGGGCAAAATCATCGCCCGCGCCATGGCCAGCGAGGCGTTTCGTGTCGCCCTGCTGCGCTTTGTGGACGTGCTGCCGGCGGTTCCCGACGATGCCCGCGCCATGCGGCTGGCGGGAGAGTATTTCGACGATCTCGGGGGCGACGCCGCCGAAATCCTCGGGCGGGGGGCGCGGGCACTGACACGCGGCGGGCCGTTTGGCAAGGCGGCGGCCAAAATGTTGCGCGCCCAGGTGATCGACCTGGCCCGCCAGTTCATCCTCGGGGAAGATATCGACGCAGCGTTCCCCCATCTGCTGGAACTGTGGCGGGAGGGGTGCGGTGTCAGCGTGGACCTTTTGGGCGAGGCCACCCTCGGACGGGAACAGGCGAAACACTATTCACAATCCTATAGATCACTCATGGAAGCTATTGAAATAGCTGGCCGTGACTGGCCCTCCCCGACTGCGGCGGAGGAGGCGGGGAGGGGTTCCGTCAGCCCCCGGATTAACGTGTCGGTGAAACTTTCTGCGCTGGACCCGCTGCTGGACGCCGTGGCGTGGGACGCCTCGCTGGAGCGTGCCCGCGCCGCCCTGCGGCCGGTTTTCCTGCGCGCGCTGGAACTGGGCGCCCATGTGCAGGTGGACATGGAGCATAGCGCCCTCAAGGAACTGACTCTGACCGCCTTCCGCACCCTGCTGGAGGAAGACGCCTTTGCCACTGGCCCGTCCTGCGGCATCGTGCTGCAGACCTACCTGAAATCGGCGCCGGAGGATCTGGACGCGCTGGCAAAGTGGGCGCGCCGTCGGCGTCGCAAGATCACGGTACGGCTGGTGAAGGGGGCGTATTGGGATCAAGAGGTCCTCACCCACCGCGCCAGGGGCTGGCCGCCGCCGGTGTGGGAACACAAGTGGCAGACCGACCGCTGCTACGAAACCCTGTCAGTACGCCTGCTGGAGGAGCGGGAATGGCTGTTTCCGGCCTTTGCCGGGCACAACCTGCGCAGCATCGCCCACGCCGCGGCACGGGCGCAGGGCATGGGGGTGGACCGGGGCGGCTACGAATTTCAGGTGATTTATGGCATGGCCGAACCACTCCGGCGGGCGCTGCTGGCCGAGGGGTTCAATGTTCGCGCCTACTGCCCGGTGGGTGACCTGCTGCCCGGCATGGCCTATCTGGTGCGGCGGTTGCTGGAGAACACCGCCAACACCTCCATGCTGCGGCGCATGTACGCGGAGCGCGGGGAAGAAGCGCTGGGAGGGGCGCGGCTGGCGGAACTGCTGCGTCCACCGGACGCCCCGCCCGCACCCGACACCCCGCCAGCGGGACTGGTGCCTGCCACGCCCCTGCCACCGCCCTCGGTGGCAGGCTTTCGCAACCAGCCCCTGACCGATTTTGCACAGGCCCCGGCGCGGGCCGCCTTCGGGGCGGCGTTGGCGCGGGCGCGCAACGAGCCGGGAAAGGGGAAAGGGGAGGATCATCCGGCGGTGCTGGACGGTCGCGAGGTCCACACCGGGGAGTGGCTCGAATCCCTCAACCCCGCCACTGGCTCGCCGGTGGGGCGCGTGGCCGCCTGCGGACCGGAGCAGGTGCGGGCTGCGGTGGCGGGGGCCGTCGCCGTGCGCGACACCTGGATGAACACTCCCGTGGCGGAACGTTGTGCCTTGCTGGTGGCCACCGCCGACATCCTGCGGCGCGACCGGCATTCTCTGGCGGCACAGGAATTGTTCGAGGTCGGCAAGGGGTGGCGGGATGCCGATGCGGACGTCGCCGAAGCCATCGATTTTCTTGAATATTACGCCGACCAGATGCAGCGCCTGTCGGTGCCGCGCCAACTGGGCAATTACCCCGGCGAGGACAACCGCGCCGGTTACCTCCCGCGCGGGGTGGCGGCGGTGATCGCGCCGTGGAATTTTCCGCTGGCGATTCCCTGCGGCATGGTGGCGGCGGCGCTGGTGACGGGCAACCCGGTGGTGTTCAAGCCGTCGGAGCGGGCGCCCCTGATGGGGGCCAGGCTGTGTGCGGCCTTCCGCGAGGCGGGGGCGCCGGACGGTGTGCTGCAATTCGTGCCCGGCACCGGCCCCGATGTCGGCTGGCCGCTGGTGCAGCATCCGGAGGTGGAGCTTATCGCCTTCACCGGCTCCCGGGCGGTGGGGCTGGCCATCCACGAGGCTGCCGCGCGGGTTTCCCCTACCTCCCGGTCGGTAAAGAGGGTGATCGCCGAAATGGGGGGGAAAAATGCCCTGATCGTGGACGAAACCGCCGACCTGGACGAGGCGGCGGTGGCGATTTTGAACTCTGCGCTGGGCTTTCAGGGGCAAAAATGCTCCGCCTGCTCGCGGGTGATCGTGCTGGATGCGGTCCACGACGAACTGGTGGAACGCCTCATCGCGGGCATGGAGGCCTGGACCATCGGGTCGCCGGAGAACCCGGACAACCGCATCGGCCCGGTGATCGACGCCCGCGCCCAATCCGGCATCCGCGCCTACCTTGAGGTAGGGAAGAGCGAAGGGCATCTGGCCTATTTCGCGAGGGACGTCCCAGGCCGGGGGTTTTATGTGGGTCCGGCCCTGTTCACCGGCATCCGCCCCGAACACCGGCTGGCGCAGGAAGAGATTTTCGGGCCGGTGATCGCGGTGCTGCGCTGTCGTTCCCTGTCGGAGGCAGTGACGGTCGCCAACGGCGTGGATTACGCCCTCACCGGGGGACTTTTTTCCCGCAGTCCGGCGGCAATTCGCGAGGTCAGCGATCGGATGCGGGTGGGAAACTTGTATATTAACCGTGAAATCACCGGGGCACTGGTGGGGCGGCAGCCGTTTGGCGGCTTCCGCTTTTCGGGAATCGGCTCCAAGGCGGGCGGGGAGGAATATTTGCCACAGTTCATGGTTTCACGCACGGTGACGGAAAACACCCTGCGCCGGGGGTTCGCGCCCGATGCCCGGTAGACAGCGCCGTCGCGGCGGCGGCCCCACCGGCCACGGCCCCACACCGGGAGAGCACCGCATGATCGATCTTGCCACCCGCGTCGTGATTCTCACCGGCGCATCCAGCCCCATCGGGCAGGCTGTGGCCCGCCAACTGGTGGACGCAGGCGCCTCCGTGGTGCTGGGGTACCACCGCCGCCTGGGCGAAATCGAACGCCTGATGCAGGAGATCGAGCCCCTGCGCGGGGTGGGTATTCCGTATTCCGTGGACGTATCGAGCCGGCGTTCGGTGGACCACATGGTGGACGATACCCTGGAGCGTTTCGGGCGCATCGACACCCTGATCCACAGCGCCAACGCCCCCATCGACCGACGACCATTCCTGATGCGCACCTGGGAGGACTATGACGGCCACCTGCAAGTGCTGATGAAGGGGGCGTTCAACTGCTGCCAGTCGGTGCTGGAGGAGATGGTCCTGCGGCGCGAGGGGCGCATTCTGTTTTTGCTCAACGCCCTGTTCACGCGGCCGGTGCCGGGCTATTCGTCCTACACGTCGGCGCTGGGGGCGGTGCGGGGGTTTGCGCGGGATCTGGCCAACGAGGTGGGGGAACTGGGGATTACCGTAAACAGCATCAGCCCCGGCTTTACCGTCACCGACCGCACCCCCCACGCCCCGGAGCGCGTGCAGCAGGCCCTGGCGGGGCAAACCCCCCTCCGGCGGCTGGCCCAGCCGGAAGACATCGCCCGCGCGGCGCTGTTCCTGTGCTCCGACCTGTCCGGCTTCATTACCGGCGAGGATCTCATCCTGGACGGCGGCTACAGCTTCGGCTACGGCGGCCCGGAGGGGGGGGTGGGGGAGGTGTAACTGGCTGGTTTTTATTGAATTACGGTCAAAAAAGGCCTGATGATTGGCTCCGCTATTTCAGCGTGTCGTTATGGCACCCACAGCCCGCGATGGATCCTTGGCGCTGGTCGCAGACAAATGACGCCGATTAGGGTGATGATCGGCGTAAATGTGAGAGATGCCAGAAACCAGACAGATGGCGAAAATCCTTCAAATGGTGTTCGCAGTTCCCAAACTTCCCGCCCGACCTACAGACCACGCCATGAATAGCCGGTGATCGTGCCTACGGTGTCCACGCGGAACATCCGGTAGGCGGTCCACTGGCTCGTTGTGGCTGGGGTGAAGGTGGTGTAGGACTGTGACTGGCCCGATAGGTACGCTTGGTTGCCGTACAGGCCGCCGGTGGCCGTACCGTGGGTGTTGGTGGTAGCCGTCCCAGGGCTGGTGAAAGACCGGACGGCGGTGTAAATGAGAATTCGCCCGCCGCTCCCGTCTGAAAACACTTGGGCCGGTGGCCCCCACGACATAATCAGTTCGGATTCGTTGTGCCCGATCCAGCTTGCCATTTTCTGATTGATCGCTGTCGCACAACCGGACAGCAGCACCAGTGCGAGCGCCGAGGCGCACAGGATGCGAACGTTTTTCATGATTCTTCCCCAATTTGGTATGAACGCGGCCCGGACCCATGGCGCGACCCGCCCATCCCGGCACAGCCGGTGCAGTGCGATGCGTCACGGCGGGCACCGTACACTGTTATACCCCCCCCGCAAGGGTCGGGGAGGCGGGCAGGGGGGGGAGGCCGTCAGGCGGAGGGGGGCAATGGGGTGACAGGCTCGCGGCGGCGGGACGACCAGAGCAGCCACGCCCCCACCGCCAGCATCACACCCGACAGCACCTGGCCCATGGTGACCAGCGAAAACAGAAAACCAACCTGCGCGTCCGGCTCGCGGAAGAACTCCACGAACACGCGCAAAATCCCATAGGACACCATAAACAAGCCCAGCAGGGCGCCGGGCCGGGCAAGGCGCTTGCGCATCAGCCACATCAAGGCGAACAGCAACAAACCTTCAAGCAATGCTTCATAAATCTGCGACGGGTGGCGCGGCAGCGCTCCGGCGTAGGGGAAGATCATGCCCCAGGGCATATCTGTGGTGCGCCCCCACAGTTCGCCGTTGATGAAATTGGCCACGCGTCCGAAGAACAGCCCCACCGGCACCACCACCGCCACCCGGTCGGCCACCGACAGGTAGGGGAGTTTTTCACTCCGGCAATACAGGGCCCCGGCCACCAGCGTCCCCAGAAGGCCGCCGTGGAACGACATGCCACCACGCCAGATGGCGAAGGCCTGCAAGGGGTGGTTAAAATAGTGGGGCAGGTCGTAAAACAGCACATACCCCAGCCGCCCCCCCAGGATCACGCCCAGAATCATGGCCGTGACCAGGCCCGAAAGCTGGTCGGAGGTGATGTTTAACAGGCCCTCCCGGCGCTGCCGCCCGGTCAGCAGGTAGCCGAACAGGAAGCCGCACAGGTAGGCCATGCCGTACCAGCGGATGGCCAGGGGCCCGAGGTGGACGATGACCGGATCGATATTTGGATAAGCCAGCATGGAAACAGGGAGCGAAGCATACCGCATGTGCCCGAACGGTTTCACCTATGGGGCCGCCCTGTTCGATCTGGATGGCACCCTCGTGGATTCCCGCGCGGCCATTGTGGCCAGCACCGAGGCCGCCATTGGTGAACTGGGGTGGAAGGCGGTGCCCCGGGAGGTGATCGTGGCCCACATCGGCTACAAGCTCGAGGCGGTCTTCCCCGAACGCAGTTTCGAGGAGCGCCGCCTGTTGCTGGATGCCATTGGCCGCCACTACACAGCCCTGTGCGAGGCGGGCACCACCCTGTTCCCCGGTATTCTGGAACTGGTGACGGAGCTTTCCGGGCGGGGAGTGCCCATGGGCATCGTTACCAGCAAGCGGCGCGGCCATACGGAGCAAATCCTCGCCGCACTGGGGGTGCGGGGACATTTTGGAGTGGTGATCGGCTGCGACGACGTGGCCCGTATGAAACCCGACCCGGAGGGCATTCTGGAGGCCGCCCGCACCCTGGGCGTGGCACCGGAGCATTGCCTGTACATCGGCGACACCCGCGTGGACGTGCAGACCGCCCGCGCCGCAGGCGCCCGCGTGGCCGGGGTGGCGTGGGGCACGGACGGATTACCGGCCCTGCGGGAACACGGCCTGGACCACGAAATCCCCCTCCCCCGCGACATTGGCGAACTGTTTTTCTCTGATTAAACAAACCCGCTTTCCCCACCGACATCACTCCGGCGCAGTGCGGGGTTCCGCCACCCGCAAGGCCCTCACAAAAACCTGACGAAAAATTCACGAAAAAAGCGTCCCACGGGGTGCAATCTTCCTCCGTGCGCGCTATCTTCGAAGCAGGGGCGAAGCGGGGGTGTGGCATCCCCCGGAAGATCCCCCACGGCAAGGGAGGAGACCGGCGATGAACCGTGTTCGACCCGCAGCAGTGGCCGGTGTGTTTTATCCGGGAGATCGCGTGACGCTGGAGGCCGGGGTGCGCCGCCTGCTCGCGGACGCGGTCGTTGCATCCTCTCCGCAAGGTCTCCCGCAAGAGCTCCCGCAGGCCCCCTTGAAAGGTGCGGCTCCCAAGGCCCTCATCGTCCCCCACGCGGGCTACATTTACTCCGGCCCGGTGGCCGCCAGGGCGTTTTCCTGCGTGGCCGGAGCCACCCATGTCCGGCGGGTGGTGCTGATCGGCCCCGCCCATAGGGCATTCGTCTACGGCGTGGCGATTCCGGGAGGTGACACCACCGCCTTCGCCACCCCCCTCGGCAATGTGCCGCTGGATGCCAAAGCGATGGCAGGGCTGCGACACCTGCCCCATGTGGTGGTCGATGATGACGCCCATAAAGCGGAACATTCACTTGAGGTTCAGATACCGTTTCTACAGATTTTATTGAAAAATTTTTTCATCGTTCCGCTGCTAGTGGGGGAGGCCGCGACACATCAGGTGGCAGGAGTCCTGGACGCCCTGTGGGGCGGCCCGGAGACGCTGATCGTAGTCAGTTCCGACCTGTCCCACTACCACAGCTACGCCACCAGCCAATCCATGGATCGGGATACCGCCGATGCCATTCTGGCACTCCGGCCTGATGCCATTGGCCACGACCGGGCGTGCGGCGCCACCCCGGTGCGGGGGCTGCTGGAGGCGGCGGGACGGCGTGGCCTGCACGCGGAACTGCTGGGTTTACAGAACTCCGGCGACACCGCCGGAGACCGCAGCCGCGTGGTGGGATACGGCGCTTTCGCCTTGCTGGAAACCAGATCAAAAACAACATATGAGGTGGGGTATGCACATGCAAGTTAACGCAAAACGACGGAGCGAAACCATCCTTACCCTAGCCCGCGCGGTGATTTCCGGCGAACTCGGCCGGGGCGGGGAGTGGCCGGACATCGAGGGGGCGCGCTGGCTGTTGGAGCCGGGCGCGGTTTTCGTCACCCTTACCCAAGGGGAAACCTTGCGCGGCTGCATGGGCACGGTGGAGGCCTGGCGCCCCCTGCTGGAGGACGTGCGCGAAAACGCGCTGGCGGCAGCCTTCCGCGATCCGCGCTTTCCGCCCTTGCGCCCGGTGGACCTGAGCAGCGTGCGGATCGAAATCTCTGAACTGTCGCCGCTGGAGGAGATTCATTTCACCAGTGAAACCGAGGCCCAGGCGCTTTTGAGACCCAAAGTCGATGGCGTGGCCCTGGACTGGAACGGGCGGCGCGGCACCTTTTTGCCCCAGGTGTGGGCACATTACCCGGACCGCGCGGCCTTTTTGACCGGACTCAAGCGCAAAGCCGGCCTGTCGGCGCATTTCTGGGATTCGGGCGTGCGTCTGTACCGCTATACGGTGGTACGCCACACGGAGCCGACGCCGGTGTTCCTTGCGGCCATGGTAGCGGCCGAGGTGGCTGCGGAGGCGGTAAGGTGACCACCCAGGTGGTCACCCCCTACGCGGGGCGCTACTGGCACACGCTGGGGGACGGGCGGATGCAGTGTGATCTCTGCCCCCGGGATTGCGCGCTGCACGATGGGCAGCGCGGCGCCTGCTTTGTGCGCATGCGCCAGGGAAATCAGATGATCCTGACAACCTACGGCAGGTCTTCCGGGTTCTGCGTGGATCCCATTGAAAAGAAACCGCTCAATCACTTTTACCCTGGCAGCTCGGTGTTCTCTTTCGGCACTGCCGGATGCAACCTGGCCTGCCGCTTTTGCCAAAATTGGGACATCAGCAAAAGCCGGGACTTCGACCGACTGGCGGACCAGGCCAGCCCGGAACAGATTGCCTCCGCCGCAGCGCACATGCGGGCCCACAGCGTGGCCTTCACCTATAACGATCCGGTGATTTTTGCCGAATACGCCATGGATACCGCCGACGCCTGCCATGCACAGGGGATTGCTGCGGTGGCCGTGACCGCCGGATATATCCACCCACAGCCGCGCGCCGAATTTTTTGCCAAAATGGACGCCGCGAACGTAGACCTGAAGGCCTTCGGCGACGATTTTTACCACAAGCTGTGCGCCGCTAAACTTCAACCAATACTTGACACTATTGAGTATATCCATACGGAAACAAGCTGTTGGCTGGAGATTACCACCCTGCTCATCCCGGGATGGAACGACAGTGAGGCGGAGCTGACCGAACTGTCCGAGTGGGTAATGGGACACCTGGGACCCAATGTGCCGCTGCACTTTTCGGCCTTTCACCCGGATTTTCGCATGATGGACACCCCGCCCACCCCACTGGAAACCCTTCGCAAGGCCCGCTATACAGCCCTCAGGGCCGGGCTAAAGCACGTTTACACCGGCAACGTCCATGACCCCGAGGGGGATACCACATGGTGCCCATCCTGCGGTACGGCGGTTGTGAGGCGCGACTGGTACGAGATTGTGGATTACCGGATTACCGGCGAAGGGGAGTGCGGCGCTTGCGGCGCGCCCATCGCCGGGCGCTTTGGTCGCTTTGAGCAACCCTTCGGGCGCCAACGAATCCCCGTTCATATTTCTCAAAAAACATAACAATACAAATTGTTGCGTTAACCATTCGAGAGATTTAACTAGATACTCCCGCCGCCAGACCGCCAGAAGCCCCCCCCCCGACCGGCACCGCCAGCCACGCCCAG
>Ga0224495_10001009_pt1 | contig 20806 bp, 20 predicted proteins | sample SF_Jul11_sed_USG_FD_168128 | JGI IMG/M metagenome (GOLD analysis project Ga0224495, IMG submission 168128) | Sediment microbial communities from San Francisco Bay, California, United States - SF_Jul11_sed_USGS_4_1 | ecosystem: Environmental > Aquatic > Marine > Sediment | place: USA: California...
TGACTGGTGCCGGTCAGGATAACGGCAGGGGGGCGGCCTTGTCCAACCAAACGTCCGTGATCGCCCGCCCCGTTTGCCGACAGATTGTCCCCGCCCTTGCCCCGCCCTTGCCCCGCCCTTGCCCCGGCGCCACCGATCGACGGTTGCCGCACCTGCCGACATGCCGGTAGAGTGTGCCTGCACCCCGGCGGAATCCGCTTTTTTCCCTGTCCGCCACGCCACCGAGGACCATGCTGCACCGAACCACCCGCGCCGTTGTGGAAATGCTCCGGGACGTGCTGCCCATCGTCCTGGTCATCGTCGTTTTTCAGTTGGCGGTGCTGCGCACGCCGTTCCCCAACCTGTCCCAGGTGGTGTGGGGCATGATACTGGTGGTGGTGGGACTGTTCCTGTTCACGCGCGGGCTGGAAACCGGACTGTTCCCCCTGGGCGAGGCCCTGGCCTACGACTTCGCCCGCAAGGGCAGCCTGATGTGGCTGCTGATTTTCGCCTTCGCCATCGGCTACTCCACCACGGTGGCCGAACCCGCCCTGCTGGCGGTGGCCCACAAGGCGGAGGAAATCTCCCTGGGGCAGATGGACCAGTTCATGATGCGCACCGTGGTGGCGTTCGCCGTCGGTCTGGCGATTGCCATCGGCGTGCTGCGCATCCTGCTCGGGCACCCGGTGCATTACTACATCCTGGGCGGTTATTTGCTGGTCATCGCCCTCACCCCGGTCACCCCGCCCGAGGTGCTGGGGCTGGCCTTCGACTCCGGCGGCGTCACCACCAGCACCATCACCGTGCCGCTGGTGGCCGCCCTGGGGGTGGGGCTGGCCAGCAACCTGGAGGGGCGCAACCCGCTGGTGGACGGGTTCGGGCTGATCGCCATGGCCAGCCTGCTGCCGATTCCGGCGGTGATGCTGTACGGCATCTGGGTCTATTGATGCGCCCCCGCAATTCTGCCCCAAAGGCCCACGCGGAAGCCCGGTGAACGAGCTGCTGCTGAATATTCTGGAAGGGCTGGTCGCCACCACCCGCGACGTGCTGCCGGTGGTGGTGGTGATCGCGTTTTTCCAGTTCGTGCTGTTCCGCAAGCCGCTGGACAACCCCCGGCGGGTGATTCCCGGCCTGATTCTGGTGGTGCTGGGTCTTTACCTGTTTGTGGAAGGCCTTTCCATCGGTCTGTTCCCCCTGGGGGAAACCATGGCCCAGCAGTTTTCCCGCGCCGACCACCTGCCGTGGGTCATCCCCTTCGCCTTTGCCCTGGCCTACGCCAGCACTCTGGCGGAACCGGCCCTGATCGCGGTGGCCATGAAGGCGCAGGAGATCACCACCGGCGGCGTGCGCGAATGGCCCCTGCGCAACGCCGTGGCCCTGGGGGCGGGCGGCGGACTGGCCCTGGGGGTTTACCGCATCGTGCATGGCGGTTCCATGGCCTGGTACATCTGCCTCTGCTACCTGGCCGTGGTGGTGCTCACCCTGCTGGCCCCGCGCGAAATTGTTCCCCTGGCCTACGACTCCGGAGGCGTCACCACCAGCACCGTCACGGTGCCGCTGGTCACCGCCCTGGGCATCGGACTGGCCAGCAACATCCCCGGACGCAACCCGGTGATGGATGGCTTTGGCCTGGTGGCCTTTACCGCCCTGTTTCCCATCATGACCGTCATGGGCTACGCCACGCTGGCCCGTTACTGGTCCAGACTGCGCCTGCCCGGCGCCCGTGCATCCCGCAAGGAGGACGAATAAATGCAATTTTCCGCGATTATCGCCATGGTCCCGGCGCGCAACGAAAAGGTGGTCATCAACGCCGCCCGCAAGGAGGGGGCCACCGGGGTGAGCATCCTCAACACCCGCGGGGAGGGGGTGGTGGAGAAGAGCTCCTTCTTCGGCCTGAGCCTCGAATCGCCCTACAACTGCCTGATTTTTCTGGTCAACCGCATGCGCGCGGCAAAAATCCTGCTGGCCATCGAAGAGGCGGGAGAGATGCAGAAAGACGGCAACGGCCTGTGCTTTTCACTGCCGGTGGACGAGGTGCGCGGCCTCAACAAGCAGCTCAAGGTGCTCATGAAGGAAGTCCGCGACGACTATTTTTAATTTTTGGGGGCACCCGCAGCGGGAGGCTCGCCCGTCGGGCGCCCCTCCGGGGGGTGTTTTGCGGTATGCTCCCCCTCATCTGGCAAGGAGACCCAGCACGTGACCAGAAAAGTGCGCGACATCATGATCCGCAACGTCATCACCGTGGATGGCATGGCCACGGTGCGCGACGCCCTCACCCTCATGCGGGCACGCCGGGTGAAAAGCCTGGTGGTCAACCGCCGCAACAACGACGACGCCTGGGGCATCGTGACCCTTTATGACATCGTCAACAAGGTGGTGACGGTGGGCCGCCCCCTCGACATGACCAACGTGTTCGACATCATGTGCAAGCCGCTGATCACCGTCAGCCCCGGCCTGCAGGTGAAATACGCCGCGCGCCTGATGTCCCAGTTCGACGTCAAGCGCGCCGTGGTGCTGGACGACGGCGAACTGGCGGGCATCATCTCGATGCAGGACATCGTCTACAGCCTGCTGGACAACGTGGACGGCCAATAGTCCGGCCCCCCCGGCAGACACCCGATCCCTGCCGCACGCGGCCGCTTCAGGGGCGGCGCACCAGTTCCCCCAGCCATTCCCGCCCCCGGCGGCGCTCGTGGGAGTGTGGGGTCAGTTGCATCGAGCGCACATCGAAGTAGTTGCCGAAACGGCGCGGCACCTCGTCCGGGTCGGTGTGGAACGGCGGCCCATCCGCCACCCCGCTGGCGTAGAACAGGCCCAAAAGGCGGCCACCGGGGGCGAGCAGGCGCCAGGCGCCGGTCACATAGTCGTCCCGGCGGGAGGGGTCCACGGCGCAAAAACAGGTCTGCTCCAGCAGCACGTCAAAGCGCCCCCACAACTCCTTCGGCGGCGCCAGCATGTCGGCCCGCACCAGGTCCGCCGTCACCCCGCTGGCCTTCAGCCGCGCGCGGGTGTGGGCGAGCGCCTCGGGGGCAAAGTCCAGACCGGTCACCTGATACCCCTCACGGGCCAGCCACGCCACCTCCCATCCGGCGCCGCAGCCGGGCACCACCACCCGGCACGGCGGGGCGATTCTCCCCGACCGGTGCAGGGCGACGAAGGGCGGCGAGACCTCCCCCAAATCCCAGCCCATCTCGCCTTTCAGATACAGGCCGTTCCAGTAGTCCGGGGAAAGCTGTCTTGCGTCGGAGCCGGGATCAGCCACCCTGCTTCCACCAGTCCTTGACCAGTTCCTGATAGCGCGGATCGCCGTGCAGGGATTCGAAATCCGGATCGCCCACGCTGTCCCGTGCCCCGGCGGGGTGACCGCGCAACGATTGCTTGAACTGCTCCAGCGCCGCGTCCGTCTTGCCCTCCAGAATCAAAAAGGCGGCGTACTGATAGCCCACCAGCCCGCGCCGGGCGGCCTGGGGCAGGGCCAGGTCCATCTCTGCCCGTGCGTCCTCCAGCTTGCCTTGCTGACGCAGGGCCAGGGCCAGGGAGCTGTGGAATTCCGGGGCGCGCGACTCCAGCTTGAGGGCCTCGCGGAACCCCTCTTCGGCCTGGTCGAAGGCCCGCAAGCGATACTGGATAGCGGCCATTTCGGCCACCGTCACCGCCTCGCCGGGGGCCATTTCGTTGGATTTCCGGTAGGCGTTCAGCGCGTCCGGATAACGCTCCAGCCGGGTCAGCGCCACCCCCAGGTTGCCCCACACCACCCCGTCCCTGGGGTTCAGTTCCAGGGCCTTTTCGAAATTCAGGCGCGCCTCCTCGTAGCGGTCCTGACTCAGCGCCTCGATGCCCTGGTCATTATAAAAACCCGGCTTGCCGCCGCTGTCCTGGCAGGCGGTCAACGACAGGGACATGGACACGGCCAGGCACAGGGCCAGGGGCGAAAACAGGCAACGGGGGAGGGCCGCCAGCGGCCGCGCCCGGTTCAGGATGCGCATGAAGGGGTTCCTCGGATGGTGGGGCGCGGCCGACAATGCCGAACCGCCAGCGACGCCGCCGCAGGGTATCACGTGGGCCGCATTGTAGGAGGGGGCCGGGGGGCTGTCAAATGCCTGCGGCGGGACCATTGCAGGATTGTGGCAACTTCCCCTTCCGACCCCTCAAGTCCCCCGTCAAATTGTCCGAAACTGTCTTTGTCTGGACTGGTGTGGACCTGCTCGGGGAGAGTGCGACAACAATGGCGATGAATTTCACTGCGATCGCGGAAAAGACCAAGGGACTGATCCAGAAGGGCCAGTACGACAAGGCCATTACAGTCCTGGAAAACTACCTTCCCGACGCCACCGACAACGACGCCGCCAACGCCCTCAATACCCTGGGCGACATCTATCTGCGCAAGAAGAACATGGTCGCCTCCATCGACCATTACCTGAAGGCGTCCCACGCTTACGAAAAGGCGGGCTTTCCCCTCAAGGCCATCGCCACCCTGAAGAAGATCGTCAAGATGGACCCGGACCGCACCGAGGTCTATATCCGTCTGGGCGACCTGAACGCCCGCCGCGACATGGTGGGCAACGCGGTGGAGGCCTACCTCAAGGTGGTGCGCCTGATGGCCGCCCAGGGCAGCCGCAACGACGCCCTGTCGATGATCAAAAAGGTCTGCATCCTCGATCCGGTGAACACCCGTCACCGCCTGCAGCTTGCGGCCGAATTGTTCGAACTGGGGTTCACCGACCAGGCCGTCGAAGAGACCCTGAACGCCATTGACCTGTTTTTGCAGCGCGGCAACCTCGAAGAGGGCGAACGTTACTGCCGCCACCTGCTGGATCTGGACCCGTCCAACAACGGCGCCAAGACGCGCCTGAACCGCATCGCCAACTGGGGCAACGAGGCCCCGGCCGCAGGCGGCGGTGGTGGCGGCGACGCCGGTGGCGAGATGTCCATCGACGACCTGTTTGCCGAACTGGACAGCGCCATCGACGGCGACAGCGCCCCCAAGGCGGCGGCCACACCGGCTGCCGCGCCGGCGGCTCCGGCGGCTCCGGCGGCCGAGGCTTTCGACCTCGGCAGCATGCTGGAGAGCACCTCGCAGGATGCCCCGGAAACCCCGGCGGCCGCTCCGGCGGACATCGGCGGCTCCCTGGAAGTGGAATCCACCTCCTTCGGCGACGCCCAGCCCGGAGGGGCGTCCTTTGGCGAACTGAGCCTCGACGGAACCGGCAGTGATCCGGGCGCGGGCAGCATTGACCTCGGCGGTGGCGGTTCGGGCGAAATCAACCTCGACGGCAGCGCCGGTAAGGGCAAAGCCAGCCCCGGCAGCGGCGCCGGGCAGGGCGAAATCAGCCTCGACGGCGGCGCCGGGCAAGGCGAAATCAGCCTCGACGGCGGCGCCGGGCAAGGCGAAATCAGCCTCGACGGCGGCGCCGGGCAAGGCGAAATCAGCTTCGACGGCGGCGCCGGGCAAGGCGAAATCAGCTTCGACGGCGGCGCCGGGCAGGGCGAAATCAGCCTCGACGTAGACGGTCACGACCTGGACACCACCCCGGCTCCGGAACCGACCCCGGAAGCGGATGCCGGCTCCATGACCTTCGACGCCGCCAGCCTGTTCTCGGTCGCGGCCAGCGGCAACACCCCGGAACCAGAGCCGGAGCCGGAAGTGGCTGCGGCGGCGGATGACCCGGGCATGTTCACCCTGGACACCTCCGACATCCCGACCGAGGCCCCGGCCAGCGACGGTTTCAACGCCGACGAGGCGTTCTCCGAGGCCCAGTTCTACGAAGCCCAGGGGATGAAGGACGACGCCATCGCCCTGTACATGAAAATCCTCGAGCACAACCCGGAGCATCCGGGGGCCAAGGAAGCCATGTCCGGCATGCGCACCGACGCCGCCGACGTGGAGGGGCTGTTCGACCTCAAGGCGGCCCGCATCCACGGCACCTCCGCCCCGGCGGCAGAGGCTCCCCCGGCGGCAGAGCCCACGGACGCAGAAATTGACAGCCTGTTCGGCGCTCCGGCTCCAGCCGCGACAGCCGCGACAGCCGCTCCGGCGGCCCCGGCGGCCCCGGCCGCTCCGGAAGCCGCCCCCGTCATTGCCGGCGATGCCGGGTTCAACCTGGCGGACGAATTTTCCAGCCTCACCTCCGAAATCCAGAGCACCCTGGACAACGGCAAGGGCAAGAACTGGCGCAAGGTGTCGGAGGAGGCCAAGTTCGACGAGATCCTCTCGGCCTTCCGCACCGGCATTCAGCAGGAAGTGTCGGAGGACGACTCCGAAACCCACTACGACCTGGGGCTGGCCTACCGCGAAATGGGCCTGCTGGAAGAGGCGATCAGCGAGTTCCAGCTTGCCGTCCGGGGCGCCCAGCGCTTCGCCGACGCCTGCATCGCCATGGCCCAGTGTTTTACCGATCAGGGCAAGGCGCATCTGGCGGTGGGACAGTTGGAAAAGGCCGCCAAGCGGCTGGGTTCCGACCACGGCGACGAGTGGGTGGCCATCACCTACGAACTGGCCACCGCCCTCGAGGCGTCGGGCAACACCGCCGAGGCCAAGCGCCACTACGAAGAGGTGTACGCCCAGGACATCTCCTACCGCGACGTCGCCAATCGCCTGTCCTCCCTCGGCTGACACGGCCCATTCCATAGCCACATCCGGCGGCCCCGGACGGGGCGCCGGGGCGCGCGTGGATTTCTCTTGAACCACGGGACCAGAGATCGGTACCATTCCGGTTTCTTATGGAAGAACTGTCCCCACTCCGCCAGCAGATCGACACCATCGACGACGAGGTTCTGCGCCTGCTCAACCGGCGCGCGGAAATCGCCTTGCAGGTGGCGGCGGTCAAGCACACCCACAACGTGCCCCTGCACGTGCCGGAGCGCGAGCGCGCGATTCTGGCGCGCCTGTCCGGGGCCAATCGGGGACCGTTCCCGACCCTGGCGGTTTCCGCCGTATTCCGCGAGATCATTTCCGCCTGCCTGAGCCTCGAAGGGCCGATCCGGGTCGCCTACCTGGGGCCGTTCGCCACCTTCACCCATCAGGCGGCGCTGGCTTACTTCGGCTCGTCGTGCAATTTCATCCCGCGCCCCACCATCCGCGACGTGCTGGGCGCCATCGAAAAAAGCGCCGCCACCTACTGCGTGGTGCCGGTGGAAAACTCTACCGAGGGCAGCGTCTCGGTCACCCTCGACGCGGTGGCCGACTCCGAACTCAACGTGTGCGGCGAGATCGTCAGCCGCATCCACCACTGCCTGCTGACCCGCGAGGAGTCTCTGGGCGGGATTGAAACCGTGCTATCTCACCCCCAGCCGCTGGCCCAGTGCCGCACCTGGCTGGAGAACAACCTGCCGGGGGTGCGCTGCGTGGAAACCGCCAGCACCGCCCGCGCCGCCGAACGCGCCCTGGGCGAACCCGGCACCGCCGCCATTGCCTCGCGCCTTGCGGCGGAGGTGTATGGCCTGAAGATGCTGGCCGAAAACATCGAGGACTCCGCCAGCAACCGCACCCGTTTCTGGGTGGTGTCCAAGGAGCGCCGCCCGCCCTCTGGCAACGACAAAACCTCGATTCTGGTGTCGATCCGCGACGAGGCCGGCGCGCTGGTGCGCATGCTGCGCCCGTTCCAGGACCACAGCATCAACCTGACCCGCATCGAGTCGCGCCCCTCCCGGCAGCGCCCCTGGGAATACCTGTTCTTCATCGACATGTGCGGCCATCCCACCGACACCAGCGTCAAGGACGCCCTGGCCGCCCTGCGCGGCACCAGCGTGTGGGTGAAGGTGCTGGGCGCCTACCCCCGCGCCGCCGACGAAAACGCATAACCGGAAAAAAAAAACATGCTGCGCGTCCGCGAACAGATCGCGGGGATCGTCCCCTACAAGCCCGGCAAGCCCATCTCGGAACTCAAGCGCGAGTTGGGGGTGGAGCGGGTCATCAAGCTCGCCTCCAACGAAAACCCCCTTGGCCCCTCCCCCATGGCCGTGGCCGCCCTGCGTGAAAGCCTGAAGCACAGCGAGTTGCACCGCTACCCCGACGGCGGCGGGTTTTACCTCAAGCAGGCGTTGGCCGCCAGGTGGGGGGTTTCCGCGGATCACTTCATCCTTGGCAACGGCTCCAACGAGGTGATCGAACTGCTGTGCCGCACCTTTCTGGCCCCCGGCGAAGAGGTGATCGCCGCCGATCTCACCTTTGTCGTCTACCGCCTCATCACCACCGCCGCCGGAGGGAGAATCCGCGAAATCCCCCTGCGTGACAACGTCCACGACCTGCGCGCCATGGCCGAAGCCGTGGGGCCGGACAGCCGCCTGCTGTTCGTGTGCAACCCCAACAACCCCACCGGCACCAGCAACAGCCGCGCCCAGGTGGAGGACCTCCTCCGCCGCATCCCCGACGACCTGATCGTGGTGTTCGACGAGGCCTATGCCGAATACGCCACCTCCGATGACTACCCGGACACCCTGGCGGTGCTGCGCGAGCGCCCCAACACCGTGATCCTGCGCACCTTCTCCAAGGTCTACGGCCTGCCCGCCCTGCGCATCGGCTACGGCGTCACATCGCCGGAACTGGTGGACTACATGAACCGCGTTCGCCAGCCGTTCAACGTCAACGACATGGCCCAGACCGCGGCGCTGGCCGCCCTTGGCGACGACGCCCACGTGACCGCCAGCCTGCGCGCCAACGCGGCGGGCAAAAAAACCCTGTACGCCCTGTTTGCCCGCCTCGGGCTGGAATACCTGCCCACCGAGGCCAATTTCGTCTACGTCAACGTCGGCATGGACGGGGCGAAAATCTTTCAGGAGTGCCTGCGCGAGGGGGTCATCCTGCGCCACATCCACGGCGACTGGATCCGCGTGACCATCGGCACCGCCGATGAGCTGGACGTGTTCAGCCAGGTGTTTCAAGGTGCCCTGGCGCGCCTGGGGGCGTGACCGTGGCCCCCAAAAAGCCCCGCCCCGGCAGCGTCGTGATTGTCGGCGTCGGCCTGATCGGCGGCTCTCTGGGGCTGGCGCTGCGGGCGGCGGGCGCCTGCGGCGAGGTGGTGGGGTGCGACGCCTCACCCCTGGATGAGGCCCTGGAGCGCGGCGCCATCGACCGCGCCCTGCCCCTGACGGAGGCCGCCCGCATCGCCGACGTGGTGGTGCTGGCCACCCCGGTGCGCGCCATGCCCGACCTCGCCCGCCAGATCGCCCCCCTCCTGCGGCCCGACGCCGTGGTCACCGACACCGGCAGCGTCAAGGGCCAGTTGGTGCGGGAGCTGACACCCCTGCTGGGCGCCCGCTATGTGCCCGCCCACCCCATCGCGGGGCGCGAGCGCTCCGGCGTGGCCGCCGCCGACGCGGCCCTGTTTTCCGGCGCCAGTTGCGTGCTCACCCCCCCGGACGGCTGCGACCCGGCGGCGCTGGCGCAGGCGGGCAATCTGTGGCAACAGGCCGGCTGCCGGGTGCTGACCATGACCCCGGAGCTGCACGACCGGGTGTTCGGCTGGGTCTCCCACCTGCCCCATCTGGTCGCCTTCGCCCTGATGGAAACGGTTTACAACGCCCGCACCGACGAGGCCGACCCCGCCGAGTACGCCGCCGGGGGGTTGCGCGATTTTACCCGCGTGGCGGGGTCCGATCCGGTCATGTGGCGTGATATCTTTCTCAGTAACCGGCAGGCGGTGCTGGCGGCCAGCGCCGCGCTTCGCGCCGAACTGGAACGGCTGGAAACGGCCATCCGCGACGCCGACGGCGCCACCCTGCTCGACACCTTTACCCACGCCCGCCACGTGCGCGAGCGGATCACCACCCGGCCATGACGGCCCCAGCGGTCCCGGACCGCGACAGGATGCGATGCACCCCAAGTCCACCCACCGCCTGCAGTTTCACCCCTCCCCCCCCCTGTCCGGCAGCGTCGCCATTCCCGGTGACAAGTCCATCACCCACCGGGCGGTGATTTTCGGTTCCATGGCCGGTGGCACCACCACCGTTCACGGCTACCTGCCGTCGGGGGATTGCCAGTCCACCATCGGCGCCTTCCGCCGTCTGGGGGTGGAATCGTCCACCCGTTCCGGCACGCTGACCATCCGTTCCGCCGGCTGGCACGCCTTTGTCGGACCGGATCAGGTGCTGGACTGCGGCAATTCGGGCACCACCGCGCGCCTGCTGATGGGGCTGCTGGCGGGGCTGCCGTTCCGCTCCTCCCTCACCGGCGACGAGTCCCTGCGGCGGCGCCCCATGCGGCGGGTGGCCGAACCCCTCCAGCGCATGGGCGCGGAGATTCGCATGAACAAGGGCGACAACCTCCCCGCCGTGGTCGACGGCCGCCCCCTCAAGGGCATCGACTACACCTCTCCGGTCGCCTCGGCACAAATCAAGACCTGCCTGCTGCTGGCGGGAATCACCGCGCGCGGCACCACCTCGGTGACCGAACCGGCCCTGTCGCGGGACCACACCGAGCGCATGCTGCCCGCCTTTGGCGTGCGCGTGAAGCAGGACGGCCTCAAGGTGTCGGTGGATGGGGGGCAAACCCTCACCCCCGCCGAGATCACCGTCCCCGGCGACATCTCCAGCGCGGCGTTTCTGATCGTGGCCGCCACCCTGGTGCCGGGGTCCGACATCACCCTCACCGGGGTGGGCGTCAACCCCACCCGCACCGGAGTGCTGCAGGTGCTGACGCGCATGGGCGCCCACATCACCCGCGACAACGAGCGGCTGGCCGGGGGCGAGCCGGTGGCCGACCTGCGCATCCGCCACGCCGCCCTCAAGGGCATAGAGATCGAGCCCGAAATGGTGCCCGCCACCATCGACGAGTTCCCCATCCTGTTCGCCGCCGCCGCCATGGCCAGCGGCACCACCCGGGTGCGCGGGGCAGAGGAACTGCGCGTCAAGGAGTCGGACCGCATCGCCGCCATGGCCCGCGAACTGGCGCGGGTCGGGGTGACCGTGGAGGAATTCCCCGACGGCCTTGCGGTGCACGGCCCCGCCGCCATCAAGGGGGCGGTGTGCGAGGCCTACGGCGACCACCGTCTGGCCATGTCCATGGCCATCCTGGGGCTGGTGGCGGACGCCCCGATCACCGTGGACGCCTCGGCCATCGGCACCTCGTTTCCCGATTTTTCCACCCTCCTCGCCACGCTCGGCGCGCGCGTGGAACAGGTGGACTGACCCCCGGCCCTGCGGCGCGTTTCCGCCACCATGCCGCCACGTCCCCCATTGGCCGGAACCACCCCCACGGAGTTCCTTGCCCGCTACTGGCAGCAAAAACCCCTGTTGGTGCGCAGCGCCTTTCCCGCCTGGCGCAACCCCCTGGAGCCGGAGGAACTGGCCGGACTGGCCCTGGAGCCGGACCTTGCCAGCCGCATCGTGGAAGGTCCGCTGGACAGCCCCCGCCCCTGGCGGGTGCGCCACGGGCCGTTCACCGAGGCCGACTTCACCACCCTGCCGGAAAGCCACTGGACCCTGCTGGTGCAGGAGGTCAACCACTGCATCCCCGAGGTGGCGGAACTGCTGACGGCCTTCGACTTTTTGCCGCGCTGGCGGCTGGACGACGTGATGGTCAGCTACGCCGCCGACGGCGGCGGCGTCGGGCCGCACACCGACAGCTACGACGTGTTCCTCATTCAGGGGCTGGGACACCGCCGCTGGCAGGTGGCCGCCCCCGGCTCCTCCACCGCCCTGACCGACGGTCTCGACCTGCAAATCCTCACCGACTTCGAGCCGCTCCACGACTGGGTGCTGGAGCCCGGCGACATGCTCTATCTGCCCCCCGGCGTGCCGCACCACGGCACGGCGGTGGACGGCCCGTGCATGACCTATTCGGTGGGTTTTCGCGCCCCGTCCCTCACGGAACTGCTGGCCAGCGTGGTGGAGGACACCCTGCGCCACACCGACCCGACGGACCGCTACACCGACCCCGGCATTGCCCCCGCCTCCCACCCCGGCTGGATCGGCCCCGCCGACCTGGAGCGGGTGCGGCGCATGCTGGAACGCTCCCTGCTGGAACCGGAAACCATCGCCCTGCGCTTTGGCCGCCTGATGACCGAACGCCGCCGGGGCGACTCCGCCGGAGAGCCGGAGGTGGGCATCGGACCGGGCCGGGTGGAGGCCGGGCAGGTGCTGCGTTCCGGCGTCCCGCTGGTGCGCAACCCCACCGCCCGCTGGGCCTGGGCCGACCCCGCCGGACACCCGCTGCTGTTCGCCGACGGCCACGCCTGGGTGCTGCCGGTGGGGGCGCTGGGGCTGGCCTCCCTGCTGGCCGGAGACGCATCCGACAACCCTATCGACCGCGAGGCGCTGCGCCATTTTGACCGCGTGCCCGAGGCGCATGAGGCGCTTCTGGACCTGCTGCAAAAAGGCCTCCTGTCCCCCGCCGAGGAACCCCGATGACCACCCCCCACCGCATACAGCGGGTAACCTGGCAACAGTCCGAAAAAGACCTCGCGGACATTCGCCGCACCGTGTTCATCGACGAGCAGTCGGTGCCCGAAAATCTGGAGTGGGACAAACTCGACGCCACCGCCCAGCATGTGCTGGCCTGCCTGGCGGACGGCACCCCGGTCGGCTGCGGGCGGCTGGTGCCGGTGCCCCGCGCCCACGGCCGCTCCGGCACCCCCGGTCGCTCCGGCGGCACCGGCCGCATCGGCCGCATGGCGGTGTTGAAGGCGTTCCGCCGCCGGGGTATCGGCGCCGCCCTGCTCGGAGAGCTACTGGTACTGGCGCGGGAACAGGGGATGATCCGCGTGGTGCTGTCGGCCCAGGTTCACGCCCTTCCCTTCTACACCGCCCACGGCTTCGCCGCCTACGGGCAGGAGTTCACCGACGCGGGCATCCCCCATCGCCGCATGGCCATCATCCTGCCCGCGGGACAGGGGTCGGCGGCTTCCGACGGCAGGGGGCGGTAAACCACCCGCGGCCTTGCCCTGGCCGACCGGGTGCGGGCGGGTACCGCAGGGGGAATGGAAACGACTTTTGGTTCCGTTGGCCACGCAGCGGGGCGTAACATGAGCCGTACCCGGCCGCGCAAGAAGTGGCCGGGGCGCAAACCGGTGGACCACCCGGCCGTTCGGGGTATTCTGATCCCCCCTCCCTGCGGGGGCTGTCCGGGGAGGCCCCCGGCGCCTGCAAGGACGTGGACCACATGGTCCGGGCCCCGCCACCCGCGGGCCGACGGCGGGGTCGGACGAACGGTACGGACGGCAATGCGCGGAAGGAGCGACATGGGCGCGGCAGACAATCATCCGGCGGCAGCGGAAACCGCAGACTGGACCATCACCCAGGACGACGCCCTGCTGATCGTCGATGTGCAGAACGACTTTCTTCCCGGCGGCGCGCTGGCGGTGCCGGACGGCGACGCGGTGATCCGCCCGCTGAACCGCTACATCTCCATGTTCCTGAGCCGCCTCCGCCCGGTGCTCGCCACCCGCGACTGGCACCCGGAGGGGCACAGTTCCTTCACCACGCGGGGCGGGCAATGGCCGCCCCACTGTCTGGCCGCAACCCCCGGCGCCGCCTTCGCCGAGGGGCTGGAGCTGCCGGACCGCGCCACCATCATCTCCAAGGCCACCCGCCAGGAGCAGGACGCCTATTCCGGCTTCGGCGGCACCAATCTGGCCGCCATCCTGCGCGAATTCGGCGTCCGCCGCCTGTTCGTGGGTGGTCTGGCCACCGACTACTGCGTGCTGAACACGGTGCGCGACGCCCTGACCGAGGATTTTGCCGTCTGCCTGCTCGCCGACGCGGTGCGCGCCGTGAACCTCAAGCCCACCGACGGCGACGCCGCACTGGCCGAAATGGAAAGCCTGGGGGCGGTGCTGGTGCGCCTGCCGGAGGCACACATTGCCGGAGCGACCTCCCGGTGAGCCGCTCCCACCACACCGACCCGTTCACCCCCCTCGCCCCCACGCCCCGGCAGTCTGCTCCGGCCCCGGCCCTGCTGACGGACCTTTACCAGCTCACCATGCTGCAAAGCTACTACGAGCACGGCATGGAGCAGCCCGCGGCGTTCGAGTTCTTCGTGCGCAAGCTGCCCCCCAACCGGGGTTTTTTGATGGCCGCCGGGCTGGAGCAAGTGCTGGAATATCTGGAAAATCTGGCCTTCACCCCCGGTGAGCTGGAGTGGGTGCGCGGCTGCGGCATGTTCGCCTCCGACTTTGCCGACCGTCTGGAGCGCTTCCGCTTCACCGGCAGCGTCCACGCCCTGCCCGAGGGCACGGTCTGCTTTCCCGACGAACCCCTGTTGCGGATCACCGCCCCCCTGCCGGAGGCCCAGTTCGTGGAAACCCGGCTGCTCAACCTGCTGCACTTCCAAACCCTTGTCGCCAGCAAGGCGGCACGCATGGTGCTGGCGGCTCCGGGCCGCCTGCTGGTGGATTTCGGCCTGCGCCGGGCGCACGGCGCCGAGGCCGGGCTGCTGGCGGCCCGCGCCGGGTACCTGGCGGGTCTGCACGGCAGCGCCACGGTGGAGGCCGGGCGCCAGTTCGGCATCCCGGTGTTCGGCACCATGGCCCACTCCTACGTGCAGGCCCACGACGACGAGGAGACCGCCTTTGAACACTTCGCCCGCTCCCACCCCGGCCGCGTGGTGCTGCTGATCGACACCTACGACACCGAGGCGGCCGCCCGCAAGGTGGTGCGCCTGGCCCAGCGCCTGAGCGCCGACGGCATCGCCATTGCCGGGGTGCGCCTGGACTCCGGCGATCTGGCCGCCCACGCCACCAGGGTGCGGCGCATTCTCAACGACGGGGGGTTGTCGGGCACCACCATCTTCGCCAGCGGCGGCCTGGACGAATGGAGTCTGGAAAAGCTGCTGGCCTCCGGCGCCCCCATCTCGGGTTTTGGCATCGGCACCCAGCTCGACACCAGCGGCGACGCCCCCAGCCTGGACTGCGCCTACAAGTTGCAGGAATACGCGGGCGCGCCACGCCGCAAGCGCTCCGAGGGCAAGGTCACCTGGCCCGGCCGCAAGCAGGTGTTGCGCGAATACGGCGCGGACGGCCGCATCCTGCGCGACACCCTTACCCTGGAAGACGACCCCCTCCCCGGCACGCCACTGCTGGGGCGGGTGATGGACGCGGGCAAGCGCATCGGCCCCGCCCCCGAACTGGAAGCCATTCGGGAGCACGCCGCGCGGGAACTGGCCACCCTCCCCGCCGCCGTGCGTCCCCTGACCCTGCCCGGCACGGTGCCGGTGCAGGTAGCCCCGGCCCTGACGCGGCTGGCCGCCGAGGTGGACCACCACACCGGCTGAGCCGTTGCCGCCGGGTGTTTCAACCCCGCCCCCCCTGGGGCATTTCACGCTGGAGAGGTAACGCCATGCCCCGCACACTGCCCCGCACATTGCAAAAAAATTGGACCCTGCCCCTGCTGCTGGCGGCGGGAATCGCCCTGCTGGCGCCACCGGCCTTCGCCCAGCACGGCCCCATGCACGGCGACGCCGGCACGCCCGCCATGTCGGGCGGCATGCCCGGCGGCATGCACGGCGGCATGCACGGTAAAGACCACCAGTTGGCTCCCCACAACGCCGCCGTTCACTTCCTGAAAATGTCCGGCATGCTGGAATTGAACGATCCGCAGACCGCCCGGCTGATTAAAATGCGCGACCAGTGGATCGCCGACCACAGCGTCCACGAGGCCCAGTTGCAGGCCGCCCAGGCCGACCTTCAGCGCGCCCTGTTCGCCCCCGACCTGGACGCCAAACGCGTGGAAGCCCTGCTCACCACCGTGGGCGGTCTGGAAGGCACGTTGTGGCGCGCCTTTGTGGCCCAACTGGGAGAAATCAAGGGCATGCTCACGGCAGACCAGAAGACGCGGCTGACGCAGATGCATCATCGCTAAACACTGCACTCTATTGGTACAGATCCAGAACGTTCCCGGCTGCAATACCAAATAGTTGCGCAGCAGAAACACCTGCGATAAGCTAAAACTATCGCGCAACAGTCCCGGTCCACCAGACCAGGATCGGCCCGGTTCGCCACAAGCGGACCGGGCCGTTTTGTTTGAGGAGGGGGCGCATTCATCGAATCCTCACACTCTGCTCACAGAACGCTCACAACCCCCGCGTAACCTCCCTTGCAACAGACGAACGTCGCGCCGGGTGCCAAAAAAAACGCCCGGTCTTTCCATCCATCCGTGCAAGGAGCACCCGTGATGCAACGCAAACTGATGGCCGCAACCCTGCTGGCCGCCCTGACCGCCGCCGCCACCCCGGCCCACGCCTATAAAGTCAACGACACCCTGGAGGTCAATGCCAAGTTGTTCGCCAACGTCCTGTCGGTAGAGAAGAACAGCGACAAGGGCGGCTTCCACCTCGACCGCAGCTACCTGGAAGTGCGCCGCAACCTGGAAGGCGGCGACCTGATCCGCGTCACCCTGGACCAGAAGGCCGAAGCCGACAGCACCTTGAGCGTGCTCACCCCCCCGGCCGCCACTCCGGGCACCGGCACCGCCACCAAGTCGGCGGACGGACGGGTGTTCGTGAAGTACGCTTACTGGCAGCACCAGTTCGCCCCGGTGGCGACCCTCAAGGCCGGTCTCAACCACACCCCGATGGTGGATTTTGACGAGAGCAAATTCTGGGGTTTCCGCTTTGTGGCCAAGAGCTTTACCGACGAGTGGGGGCTGCAAACCTCCTCCGACCTCGGCCTCAGCCTGCTCGGCAAGGTTGCCGACGGCAAGCTGGAATACCACCTGTCGGGCCTCAACGGCGAGGGGTATCAGCACCCCGTGAACGGCAACGGCTATGCCTTCGCGGCCCGTGTCGGCGCCAACCTGGGCGGCCTGCACACCGGGGTTTTGAGCCATCGGGAAGGCAACCGCAACGGCGTTTCCGGCTACGACCCGGAGCGTGACCTGGTGTACGCCTTCTTCTCCAACGATGCCTTCCGCATCGGCGGCCAGTACCTGGTGAACGCCGACGACGGCACCTCCGCCACCAAGTTCCACAAGGCTTCCGGGTACAACGTGCAGGGCGCGGTCAGCCTGCCCTTCGGCAACAAGACCGAGGCTTTTGCCCGCTACGACACCATCGACCCCATGGACACCGGGGTGGACAAGACCCTCACCCTGGCCGGAATTTCCTTTCAGGCCGGTGAAGGGGTGACGGTGGCCCCCACCATGCGCATCGACGACGACGGTGTGAACCCCTCCATCACCACCTGGGGCGTTTTCACCCAGATGTCCTTCTGAGGACAACCCGCCGGGGGAGGGATGTCCCTCTCCCCACAGGTCTTCCGGGGCACCCCCCGGAAGGCTCCCGCCTCCCAGGCCCCCGAAACTCCGGTTTCGGGGGCCTTTCTGCGTTGGCCACGGCCCTTGAATTCCCCACCCACAATAAATTACACTATTCCGATCGGATTTATTATAAAAGCCCTTGACGGAAGCCGCCGCCGGTCGCCACACTGTCCACACCGACAATTGCCCGGCGGAGGGCGTCTTTCCGGGAGTTTCTTTCCGGGAGTTTCTTTCCGGGAGTTTTTGGGCGTTTGCCGCCGGGATGGTATGTTAGGCCGCGTGGACCCGGTGTCGGGTCGCGCGCTGGCCGTGTTGCGGGCACCGGGATATCACATGGAAATCGCGCTGGTTCTTGTCATCCTCCTCCTCGCCCTGGTGTTCTTCGCCACCGAATGGCTGCGCGTGGACTTGACCGCCATCGCCGTGCTGCTGGTGCTGGCGGTGACCGGACTGGTAACCCCCCAGCAGGCGTATGGCGGCTTTGCCAATCCGGCGGTGGTCACGGTGGTGGCCATGTATGTGCTGGGGGCGGCTTTGACCCAGACCGGCGTCACCCACGCCATCGGCCGGCAGATCTACACCATCGCCGGAGACCGGGAGCCGCTGCTGATCCTGGCCATCATGCTCACCGTGGGCACCATCAGTTCGTTCATGAACAACATCGGCGCCACCGCGATTTTGTTTCCCGCGGTGATGGGGCTGGCGCGGCAGTCGCGCATCGCCCCCTCCAAGCTGCTCATCCCCCTGGCCTTCGGCTCCCTTCTGGGCGGTGTGGTGACCCTCATCGGCACCCCGCCCAACCTGCTGGTGAGCATGGCCATGGAGGCGCGGGGCATGCCGGGATTCAAACTGTTCGACTATGCCCCCGTGGGGGTGCCGGTGCTGATTCTGGGGGTGGGCTACTTCGTGTTTGTGGGTCGGCACCTGCTCCCCTCCCGCACCAATGTGGAAACCGAGGTCGGCAGCTTTATCCGCAGCTATTTGACCGAACTGGTGGTGCAGCCGGGCTCGCCCCTGATCGGACGCACCTTGGGCGAATCGCGCCTGGGCAAGGATTTTGACGTGGCGGTGCTGGGTATCATCCGCGACTCGCCGGTACCCGAGGGGGTGCCTTTCGAGGGAGTGGGCGAGCGCCCCACCACCCGCCGCCTGCGCATCCTGTCGCCCCTGCCGTACGAGGTGTTGCAGTCCGGGGACCACCTTCTGGTGGAGGCCGGGGTGGAAAAGATCATGGACCTGCGCCGCACCGGCGGGGTGCAGATCAAGGCGGAACTGGCCGAAGACGGCCAGCCGGTCAGTACTGCGGACATCGGCCTGATGGAGGTGGTGATCTCGCCCCAGTCCTGGATCGTGGGCCGAACCCTCAAGGAGATCGACTTCCGCAACCGCTTTCAGGTCACCGCCCTGGGGATTTTCCGCCACGGCGAGGTGTTGCACGACAAGCTCGGCCACATCCGCATCCACTCCGGCGACGTGCTGCTGGTGCAGGGGCACCGCGAGGCCCTCGGGCGTCTGGCGGAAGAACGCCATTTTCTGGTGATGGACGAGGTGGCCCTCGAGGTGCCCCGCTCCGACCGCGCCCGCTACTCGGTGGCCATCATGGCCCTGACGGTCATCCTTGCCGGCACCGGCCTGCTGCACATCTCGGTGGCCGCCACCCTGGGGGTGTTCCTGATGGTGGTGGCGGGCTGCATCGGCATGAACGACGCCTATCGCGCCGTGGAATGGAAATCGGTGTTCCTGATCGGCGGCATGATCCCCCTGGCGGACGCCATGGAAAAATCCGGCACCGCCCTGTGGCTGGCGCACCTGGTGCTCGACGCGCTGGGGGGGCTTGGCCCCTACGGCATGCTGGCGGGCTTTTTCATCGTCACCGCCGTCATCACCCAGATCATGTCCAACGCCGCAGCGGCCCTGCTGGTGGTGCCCATCGCGCTGGAGGTGGCGGCGTCCGCCGGAGTCTCGGCGCGGCCATTTGCCATGATCATCGCCGTGGCGGCATCATGCAGCTTCATGACCCCCGTGGCGCACCAGGCCAGCGTGCTGGTTTACGGACCGGGCAACTACCGTTTTTTCGACTATACCAGGGCCGGGGCACCGCTGGTGGCGCTGATTTTCCTGCTCACCATGTTCCTGGTGCCCCAGGTGTTTCCGTTCTGAGAAGGGAGTTTCTGTCATGACCGATGTGGTCATCTACCACAACCCCAAATGTTCCAAGAGCCGCCAGACCCTGCAACTGTTGCGGGATCAGGGCATCGAGCCCAGGGTGGTGGAGTATCTCGACGCCCCCCTCAGCGCCGCCCGACTGCAAGGGCTGCTCAAGCTTCTGGGCATGGCCTCGGCGCGCCAATTGATGCGCACCGGCGAGGACGAATACCGCGACCTGCATCTGGCGGATGCGGGCAAGAGCGAGGCCGAACTGCTGGCGGCCATGGCCGCCCATCCCCGCCTGATGGAGCGCCCGGTGGTGGTGAACGGCGGCCGCGCCGCCCTGGGGCGGCCACCGGAAAACGTGCTGGGGATTCTCTGATGCCCCGGCCCACACCCCACGGTCGGTCTCGCCGCCCTGCGGATTCCGGGGAGCCGCTGGCGTGAAAGGGGTGCTGACCAGCCTCGCCAACCCTCGGGTGCGCCGTGCGCGGGGATTACAGCGCGCCAGGGAGCGCAGCGCCTCCGGTCTGGTGCTGGCCGAAGGCGTCAAGGTGGTGCGCGAACTGCTGGACCTGCCGGAGCGGGTGGTGGAAATTTTCTGGGCCGAACAGGTCACCGAGCGTCCGGGGGGTGGTTCCATGCTGGACCGCGCCCGCGCCGCCGGGGTGCCGCTGGTGCAGGTGACCGACGCCGTGCTGGAGCGGCTGGCCGACACCCGCACCCCCCAGGGGGTGGTGGCGGTGGCCCGGCTGACCCCCGCCACCCTGCCGGAAATTCTGGCGCGGCCAGGAGACGTGCTGGTGCTGGCCGGGGTGCAGGACCCCGGCAACATGGGCACCCTGATCCGCAGCGCCGAGGCCGCCGGAGCCGCCGGGGTGGTGCTGGGACCGGGCTGCGCCGACCCCGCCGGCGGCAAGGCGGTGCGGGCGGCGGCGGGCAGCGTGTTCCGTCTGCCGTGGGCGGAATGGGATGGCCCCATCGAAACCCTGGCCGATTACCTGAAGGCCGAGTCCTGCGTGGTATGCGTGGCCCAGGTGGATGGCGACATTTCCCCCCGCGAGGCCGCCCGCTATGCACGGGTGGCGTGGATATTGGGCGCCGAAGGCCAGGGCGTGCCCGCCGAACTGGCGGCGGTGGCCGATTGCGCGGTGCGCGTGCCCATGGCCCCCCCGGTGGATTCCCTCAACGTGGCCATTGCCGGCAGCCTTTTGCTCTTTTCCCGTGGGGGGGCGGCCTCCGGCGGGGGTTAACCGGGGCGCCCGCAAGGGCAAAGCCGATTGCGGCCCTTTCAGGGGGTGAATATGCGGTTTTCGCCCCCGTCCCCACCGCATTGGCGAAGACCCTTTCAAGGGCGCAGAAGCCGCGTTCAGCCCCTTGCGTTGCCCTTGCGGGGGGCGGAAGAAAAGACGCGGTCTGGTTCGCGATGAAGCTGGCCGCGCCATATGTTTTACGCGAATACGCCCGCCGGGGCTCCCCGGCCCGGCACCCC
>Ga0224495_10001010_pt1 | contig 20792 bp, 24 predicted proteins | sample SF_Jul11_sed_USG_FD_168128 | JGI IMG/M metagenome (GOLD analysis project Ga0224495, IMG submission 168128) | Sediment microbial communities from San Francisco Bay, California, United States - SF_Jul11_sed_USGS_4_1 | ecosystem: Environmental > Aquatic > Marine > Sediment | place: USA: California...
ATTATGGGTGGGCACCAATAATGGACTTGCCCAATATGATGGGCGGAAGTTTAAGGTTCTAACCACAGAAGATGGTTTACGTTCAAATATTGTTTTCTCAATGGCTACAGCATCTGACGGTAGTCAGTGGATTGGACACTTTGGTGGAGTTACGCACCGAATTGCGCAAGAGTAAAATGTTCCGTTGATTTGGCGCTTAATGAGTGTATAAACTCAAAGTGCGTCGCATAGTTAAAGTGTGGGAAGGCTATGTGACGTAGCCAGTCAGCTTGTTGATTTAGCCGAGATTGCCGTTCTGGCGTGAAATTAGTCCCAGTAATATAGCAAGCACATTAAAAATAACGTAATCGTGATAGCTTCGCGGAGGCGAGGCATGGTTTTTGATGGAATATAAAAAATAGGGGTATAGTGCATACGTCGCCAACTACTGGAGATTGATAATGCAAAGCCGAATAGAATTCTCACTTGGATTAACTGCAACCATGCTGTTCATTCTGATGTTCACGGGATGCTCACAGAACAAGCTGTTTCAAAGCAGAGATGCAAGGAACGTCGATTGCCGTTCATGCCACATTACCGGTGGAGCCTCAGATACCGAGAATTTTTCCGTAATTTACACCGACGCCAAACGACACCATTCGGTCGGTGTCCAATACCCACTATCATCAAGTTCAGATTCGGATTTCAGCTTGCCAAATGGTCAAGTTGCTGGAATTAAGTTTTTCGATAGGAACGGCAATGGTAAACCTGACGAAAACGAAATACAGTTGTTCGGTTCGGATGGTGAGTTCAAGGTGGAGTGTTCTTCATGCCACATGTTGCATGGAGAAACGCAATCACACGATAATGATGCAGTGGATGCGAGCTATTTGCGCATTAATAACGCTAAGAGTGGACTATGTGTGACATGTCATAACAACTAGTTCTCAATCTTTTGGTACAACCGATAGTATTCGTTCGTTCTCCCTTTGCGATTACCGACCCAGATGGATTTCCATCGAGTGTTATCCAACAGTGGTTCGGAAAGTTTGTCGCCTTGGATCAAGTGCAAATTGCAGCGGTATCCAGGATCGGACTGAGTGATGATATTACCGAAATAATGCAGCATGGCACGTTGCCCGTAGCCAAGATTATCTCCAGCGATACAATGGTACTTATCAGGCAAGGATTGTTTGAGCGCAATAACCATACTGCGGTAGCTCTTACCGCTGTCCAGCCATGGCAACCACAGCGTCATGGCAAGTATCCAAATGAGCGTGACGCCAGAAGCCCAATTTATGGTCGCCCGACGCACTGAACGTCCGGTACGCCAAACCATTATTGCCCAAAGGATTGTGGCTAATGCCGCAAAGATCAAGGAAGTTATTTGCAGATCGGGACTAAAGTTCGGTTGGTATATTTTGAACCAGCGCGTTGCTTGTTCTTGATTTTCGAATAACAGTCCCGCCCACCCCCACCACATCAGGATTGCAAGCAATGCAAATGTCATCAATCCAAACCAGTCTAGTGCGTTGGCGGCACCACGCTTAAGGGTGGACAGCGATGCAGTAGCCAATAACGTGACAGGCAATAGCATTGGCAAAGCAAATACATCCTCGACTGTGGCAGAAAAACTGAGGGCTATCAGCATGACAGAAAAATTAATCAGGGGTAATTGCAAGTCTTCACGATGTGTTAGGCGATTGCGTGATTTCCAGACCACCCACGCAGCCAAGGGCAAAGCTGGCCACGCTAACCATGGGAGATTCTTAAGATAGAAGAGGGAATATTCGTTAGGGCCATTTTTTGCATAGTCAATCCATTTGACTATGTTGTGCCTCCATATCCAGTCAGAGAAGAGTTGGGGTGAATGTTGAAACAGAAGAGTTGGCCAGATAGCTATCCAGGGCAAGGCCGATAGAGTAGCTATGGACATACTGCTGAAAAATTTGCGATTACGCCAGTTTCCAAACAGAAGTGGAAGAAATATAGCGGTTAATATAAAAAAAATAGGGGAGATGAAGCCTTTGGCCATGAAGCCAATTCCAGCGCCCGTCCCAATCAGCAAACCAGCGCGAATGACTCGTTCCTGACTCAAGGAGAATCCATATAGCATTATCGCGCAACCTGTTAACAGTGTAAGGTCGGTGATAATCTGATGGGCGCGCACCAATAGCCCGAGGCAACCTATAAGAATGATAGTCGCTGCCCAGCCACGGTTTTCGCCATATAATCGGCGGCCTGCAAGCCCAATAAAAATGAGGGTAAGCGCATTATAGAAACCGCTGGCAAGCCTCGCACCATCATGCAGTGGCAGTAAAGGCGCAAATATTTTGGCAAAAAGTGCAGCCGTCCAGTAATACAACGGCGGCTTGTCCATGAACGGTTCACCCGCAAGGGTGGGAATCAACCAATCGCCGCTTTGCAACATCGAATATATCAGGCCAAAACTGTATGCTTCATCCGGCTTCCATGGATCGTGCCCAACCAATCCTGTGCCTAGCCACGCCAAGCAAAGTAGCCCTAGCAACAAAGCTTTGGCGGGTGTGATAGGGTTAGGGTCAGTTGGTTTTATGTAGTACATGCAAAAAATATTACCATTGGGGTAAAAAGCGGCTCAAACTCACTGTCTGCCTGAGTAGGTAAAAGTTCCATTGTCTAGGACAGCATTAGTATCTCACTAGTTAAAACAAACAAAAACAAAAAAGGCAGCGTGAGCTGCCTTTTTGATGCAAACATAACGCGGGATTTACGCAGCTTTTGTGCCGTATTTCTGACGGAACTTATCAATACGTCCGGCTGTATCCACGATTTTCTGCGTGCCAGTGTAGAAAGGATGACACTCGGAACAAACTTCGATGTTTAGAGCAGTCTTACTTATTACGGACTTTGTTTTGAAGCTGCTTCCGCAACTGCAAGTTACGGTGATTTCTTTGTACTCAGGATGAATATCTGCTTTCATTTGTTTTCCTTGGGGATAGATGATGCGGCTGGTGTACGCATTCAGATGCTGCATAAGGGGGCGCATTATCCATAAAAAGTGCAAATTTTGCAACTTGTTGATTAAGCACCCAGCCCGATAATCAATAGTCAAGCTGAGTCGTCAAGCAGATATTGCGGATCAACCAAGCTGTTGGAGATTGCCACCACTTTGCGCCGAGATTTCTCGCCCTGCAGGAGTTTCACGTTGCATAGAGGTACTGCAAAAATGCTCGCGAGAAATTTCACTAATGCCTCATTGGCGCGCCCCTCTACGGGTGGTGAGGCTAATCTGATTTTGAGAGATTCGCCGTGCAAACCGATTATCTCACTGTGTTTGGCTCCTGGTTGAACATGCAGTGTGACGGTGATGACATCTTTTCCGTGGCAATACCAGCTCCCCATATTAAAGCAGCCCAAAAGCGATACGCTCCAACATGCCTATTGGCACAATCACAATCAACTGGCAGATGATGAACAACAATAGCGCAGACAAGTCCACGTTGGCAAGTATGGGTACGATGCGCCGCAGTGGCTGCAAGAAACGCCAAGTGATGGTGGTCAGCAATGGCGCGATAGAGGTATGCGGGTTCACCCAAGAAAGGATTGCTTGGGCGAAAACGGCACCCATGAGTAAATACAGGCTAGTCTTGAGCAGTTTGACCATGGCCAACACCAGCAATCCCGGTAAAGGGAAGTCATGGAAAGCGTATCCCTGCGCCCAAAGCCAGCCAGTCAGATAGATAATTTCAATGAACAGGGTGAGCAACAGAGTTGCGCTGTCGTATCCCCACGCCGAGGGTATAAACCTGCGTGCACGTAATACAATAAAGTCGGTGAGCACCATGACAAATTCACCGACAGGATTGCGCAGCGGCGCACGCAGCCACTGCAAGTGAAAGCGCAACAGTAAGATCGCAGCAAAAGGCTGCAACAGGACATCGAGCAGAAACAGTATCGCTTCATTAAGCATTAATGATTCCCCCGTTGCCGAACTCATCGCCCATTTCACTGGAACGTGCCTGAGCGGCCAAGGCGGCTTGTATAATATGTTCCGCAATCTGGTTGTTTGCCATGCTTGATAGAGCGCAATCTGTAGTGCCATTTTTGGACGTAACCCGAGCACGCAACACGCTGACATCTTCATTGCTTGATGCAGCCAGTTTACTGGCACCGAGAAACGTCGCCATACTCAGGCGGCGCGCCTCTACGCTACTGAACCCCATTTTTTGCGCGGCCTGTTGCAGTGCTTCGATAAAATAAAACACATAGGCGGGGCCGCTACCGGAAATCGCGGTGATTGCGTCCATCATCGTTTCGTCCTGTAACCACATGATTTCGCCTACTGTAGACATAATATTTTGCGCCTGTTCGCGTTGTGAATCTGTTACGGCGGATAGGGCATAAAGGCCTGTTATGCCGCTACGAGTCAAAGCCGGGGTGTTAGGCATGGCACGAACAATAGCCTGACTGCCGGCCCAGCGAGCCAAATCAGCCGCCCGTATACCGGCTGCGATAGAGATTAATAGTTGCTCACCGAGCGAAGGAGCAAGCTGACGTGCAACTTCATGCAATTGTTGCGGTTTAACGGCAAGCAGGATTATCTGACTGTGGGCTACACCCTCCGCAATATTTTCAAAGGTGCGTATTGAGAAATCTTTCTGCAATCGAGCGCGATTTTCCGTGCTGATTTCAACCACGCTGATCTGCTGAGGCTCAAAATCCTTTCCAAGCATGCCGCCGATGAGTGCTGTGGCCATGTTGCCGCCGCCGATAAAGCAAATATTCATAACTGTATATCCTGTATTAAGTTAGGTGACCTTATGAATTCGGCGGCCAAAAATTGCAGTGCCAATACGCACTATGGTCGCCCCTTCAGCAATGGCTGCGCCAAAATCATGCGACATACCCATAGACAAAGTATCTAATTGCAAGCCGAGAAGAATCAACTTATTCCGCAGTTCGCGCAACTTGGCAAAGGGTACTCGTTGCGCGGACAGATCATCACAGGGTGTTGGAATCGCCATCAGTCCGCGCAATCTCAAGCGGGGTAATTTGTCAATCGCGAGTGCCAATACGGATATCTCGTCAGGCCTAACACCGCTTTTGGTTGTTTCCCCGCTGATGTTAACTTGCAGGCATACCTGCAAGGGGGGTAGATACGAAGGGCGTTGTTCGGATAAGCGCTCGGCAATTTTAAGCCTGTCTACGCTATGCACCCAGGCAAAATTCTCTGCGATAGGTCTGGTTTTATTGCTTTGTATGGGGCCGATAAAATGCCATTCAATCGGTAGATCCTTCAGTGCTTCGATTTTACCCTGCGCTTCCTGCGCGTAACTTTCGGCAAAACAGGTCTGTCCGGCATGGAATGCTTCGCGAATGTCTTGTGTTGTAAAGGATTTGCTGACCGCTAACAAGCTGAACTGACCTTCATGACGTCCAGCGGAGGATGCCGCTTCTGTCATTGCGGTGCGCATAGCTTGCAAGTTGGAAGCGATTGTTGTCATAATCTCACGCGCCGTATAAATTCTGAAATTTGCGCGGTCTTGGAATTCCGAGGAATGGGGCCGCCTCATCAAATAGGGACGATTATAATGGATATCACCGAACTGCTCGCCTTTGGTGTTAAAAACAAGGCATCTGACTTGCATCTCTCCGCCGGTTTGCCTCCAATGATACGTGTGCATGGTGACATGCGCAGGATCAACCTGCCGGCTATGGATCATAAAGAGGTGCATGGCCTGATTTATGACATCATGAATGATCAGCAGCGCAAGTTTTACGAGGAAAACAAGGAGGTCGATTTTTCCTTTGAGGTTCCAGGGCTTGCCCGCTTTCGTGTGAATGCGTTTGTGCAGAATCGCGGTGCGGGATCCGTTATGCGAACCATCCCGTCAAAGATACTGTCGCTGGAAGATCTCAAGGCACCCAAAAGCTTTGAGACGATCTCCGACTTTCCGCGCGGCATGGTTCTTGTGACAGGCCCAACCGGCTCGGGCAAATCAACTACATTGGCGGCAATGATTAACCATCGTAACGAGCATGAGTTGGGCCACATTCTGACGGTGGAAGACCCGATTGAATTCGTGCACGAAAGCAAAAAATGTCTGATCAACCAGCGCGAAGTCGGACGGGATACCCTGTCATTCCAGAACGCTTTGCGCAGTGCATTGCGTGAAGATCCGGATATCATCCTGGTCGGCGAGATGCGCGACCTGGAAACCATACGCTTGGCGATGTCCGCGGCAGAAACGGGCCATCTGGTATTCGGTACATTGCACACTAGCTCTGCCGCCAAGACTATTGACCGTATCATTGACGTATTCCCCGCAGATGAGAAAGAAATGGTGCGTGCGATGTTGTCAGAATCGCTGCGCGCAGTTATTTCTCAGGCGTTGCTTAAGACCAAGGACGGTGCGGGACGGGTGGCTGCCCATGAGATCATGGTGTGTACACCGGCGATCCGCAACCTGATCCGAGAAGCAAAAGTGCCGCAAATGTATTCGGCGATACAGACTGGCTCTGCAATGGGTATGCAGACGCTGGATCAATGCTTGCAAAACCTGATCAAGGAAAACAAGATCACTCCCGCAGAAGCGCGCGGGAAGGCTGCAAACAAAGACAACTTCCCTGGCTGAAGTGAGTTAAGCGAACGATAAACGAGCAAAATAAATGATAGAAGCCGCAACTTACTCGGCGTAAATAGCGCCGAGAAATTCAGGAGCGTTTGTTATGGAAAGAGACCAGGCCACCGAGCTGATACACAATTTGCTGCGCGGAATGATCAGCAAAAAAGCTTCTGATTTGTTTATTACGACAGGTTTTCCGCCGGCATTCAAGATGGACGGCAAGTTGACTCCCGTATCCAGCCAGGTGCTTACCGCAGTTCATACACAGGAGTTGGCACGCAGCATCATGAATGACCGTCAGGCGGCGGAGTTTGAGGCCACTCATGAATGCAATTTTGCGATCAGTCCGCATGGCATTGGGCGTTTTCGCGTCAATGTATTCATGCAGCAGCAGCGTGTCGGTATGGTGTTGCGTACCATCACCACCAAGATTCCCGATCTCGACCAGATGGGGTTGCCGCCGATCCTGAAAGATGTTGTACTGACCAAGCGCGGATTGGTCATTTTGGTCGGCGGAACAGGTTCGGGAAAATCAACCACGCTGGCCGCGATGCTAGGTCATCGCAATAAAAACAGTTACGGGCACATCATCACTATCGAAGACCCGGTGGAATATGTGCACGAGCATATCAACTGCATGATCACGCATCGCGAGGTAGGGGTTGATACCGAGTCCTGGCACAACGCGCTGAAGAACACCCTGCGTCAGGCTCCGGATGTGATTCTGATCGGCGAGATTCGCGATACTGAAACCATGGAACATGCCGTGGCATTTGCAGAGACCGGACATCTGTGTCTGGCGACCCTGCATGCCAACAGCGCCAATCAGGCGTTGGACCGTATCATCAACTTTTTCCCCGAAGAGCGCCGTACCCAGCTTTTAATGGATCTGTCGCTGAATATCAAGGCACTCATCTCGCAACGTTTGATTCCGAACAAGGACGGTTCAGGGCGAGTGGCCGCGATTGAGATTTTGCTCAACTCGCCGATGATCGCTGACCTGATCTTTAAGGGCGAAGTACATGCAATCAAAGAAGCTATGGCACAGTCTCGTCAATTGGGCATGGAAACCTTCGATGGGGCGCTGTTTACACTCTATGAGGCGGGAAAAATCTCCTACGAGGAAGCGCTTAAGAATGCCGATTCTCTCAATGATGTGCGTTTGCGCATCAAACTGGAAAGCAAGCTCACCCCGGATCGCGATGTGATGAGCGGCACGGATAAATTGCAATTGAACTAGTCGTGGCGCTATGGGCGGCGATTACTGCCCGATACGATCTTGTATTCCAGCAACCTGCATTCGATCGCGCCGTTGAACAGTGGCGTGCGTTTGGATGGCGACAATCGCATCATTTTCAGGATCGCCTTGTCGGCGGTAAACAGATAAGCCGTCCATCCGCCGAATTTCTTTTTCACCGCGTCGCCCAGTTTCGGATACAACTCCGCCAGTTCATCCAGTTCACCCATGCGTTCGCCGTAGGGCAGGTTGGCAACGAGTGTCCCCTGTTCAGCCGGTGCGGATATTTCCAGAATGTTGGCTTGTTTGAGTTCCACGCAATCCGCGAGACCGGCTTCCTCCAGATTACGACCGGCGGTTTTCAGCGCATCGCCGTACAGATCGCTGCCGTAGATTTCCAGAGGCTTGACAGGGTGTTGCGCGGCAATCGCTGTCTCGCGCATTCTGTTCCAAAGTGCGGCATCAAAATTCTTTAATTTTTCAAACGCGAAATTGCGCGCGATACCGGGCTGGATGTTCAGTGACATCTGAGCTGCCTCGATCAGGAATGTGCCGCTGCCGCACATTGGGTCGAGCAGCGGTGTGCCGGGTTGCCACTTGGCGAGACGCAAAATTCCCGCCGCGAGGTTCTCCCGTATCGGCGCGATGTTGGTGTGCTGCCGGATACCGCGCTTGAACAGCGCATCGCCAGAAGTGTCCAGATATAGCATCAGCCTGTCGTCTTCGATGAACACGTGAATGCGGATATCGGGGGTCAGCGTGTCCACGCTGGGACGCTCGTTGCAATGGTCGCGGAAGCGGTCGCACACTGCGTCTTTAACTAGCAGCGTGATGTATTCCAGGCTCTTCAGTGGACAGCGTATCGCCGTGGTGTTCACGCGTATCGTCTGAGTCACGTCGAACCAGCGCTGCCATTGCAGTTCGAATACAGCCTTGAAAATATCCTGCTCGGTGCGGTAGCGAGTCTCTTTCACTCGCCACAGGATGCGGCTGGCAAGACGGCTCTCGAGATTGGCGCGATAACACAGCGGCCAGTCGCCAGTGAATTGCACGCCGCCTTCTGTGGCGCGCACGTTTTGCGCACCCAGGTTTTCAAGGTCACCGAGTAACAGGGTTTCCAGACCGCGTGGGCAGGGAGCAAAAAAATCAGGCATAGGGTCTATAAGAAAAATAAATCCGTTCGTGGTGAGCTTGTCGAACCATGAGCGGACAGCTTGCGCATCGTTTGGTTATTTGGTACTCGCCCTTCGACAAGCTCAGGGCGAACGGTCTTTTGAGAGATAAATTTCTAAAATGGTTTTACTGTTACCAAGATTACGACAGCCATCAGCACCAGTACCGGCACCTCATTGAACCAGCGATAAAATACATGGCCGCGTGTGTTTTGATCCGCGGCAAATTGTTTGACCAATACGCCGCAGTAGTAGTGATAGGCGATCAGCCCCAACACCAACATCAGCTTGGCGTGCATCCAGCCACCGGTGATGCCGTAGCCCAGCCATAGCCATAACCCGAATCCCAGCGCCAGCGCGGCAATCGGCGTGACAAAACGGTACAGCTTTCCTTCCATCAGCTTCAATCTTGCGATCTCGGCGGGTTCGGTTGCCATCGCGTGATTCACAAAGATACGCGGCAAATAAAACAGACCGGCAAACCAGCTGACGACAAAAATGATATGAAACGCTTTAACCCACAACATGAATCAACTCCTATTTTGATAACCGCCGCCGGAACAGTACCAGCGACACATAAAATCCCAACAATGTGTAACCCAGCAACACGGCAACATGCAGCCACAATTGCTGCGGCACCACGCCGCTCACCAGTGGCCGTGCGATGTCCACCGCGTGTGTCAGCGGCAGCGCCTGCGCCACACCCTGCAAGAACGGCGGCAACTGCGCGACCGGAAAAAATACGCCGCATAATAACATCATGGGCGTGACCGCCAGCGTGAAGTAATACATGAAAAAATCATAAGCCGGTGCGAGCGCGGTCATGATCAGGCCAAGCGCGGCGAAGCACAGGCCGATCAACAGCGCCAGCGGGATCAGCCCCAGCAACAAAGGCGAATGAGACAAGCCGAGCAGCCAGACCACCGCCAGCACCGCGATGCCGGACATCAGGCTTTTGCTTGCCGCCCAGAGAATTTCAGCGAGTACCACATCGTCCAGCGTGACCGGCGTATTCATGATCGCCTCCCAGGTACGTTGCTCGTGCATGCGCGAGAAGCCGGAATACAGTGCCTCGAAACTGGCGCTGTTCATCGTGCTGTAACAGACGGTTCCGGCGGAGAGAAACACGATATAGGATGTCCCGCCCATCTCCGGCAACATGCTGCCCAGCCCGTAGCCCAGCCCGAGCAGATAGATCATCGGGTCTGCGATGTGGCCAAGGATGGACGTGGCCGCGACCTTGCGCCACACCAGCATGTGACGGCGCCAAATCGGGAAGAACCGGAGACTCAGGCGCGGCGGGGAAAAATGATGGACATTCATTTCAGTTTGTCCTGTTCCACGGCGGCGATCACCTCATCCGGTTTGACCACGCCATGGCCTCGCGCATAGACACAGCCTTTCGAGGTGCCCTCCGCGACGATGCGTTCGTCTATGCAAAAAGTGTGGTTCATATAAAAATATTTTTCATCCCAGTGCGTCACTTCAAGCAGCACATCGAAGCGCTCAAACAAACCAAGCGGTTTTTTGTAAGTCATGGTGTGCTCGGCGATGATGGGCATCCATTTGCGCTTGAGCATGCTTTTCATCAGGCCGGTGCGGATAAACAGATCCATCCGGCTCAGATCGCATATCGTCAGGTAGCGGCCATTGTTCATGTGAAAGTTGATATCCAGGTCGTTAGGCAACACGCGCAGGGACAGGCTGCTGAGTGCATTCCCCACCGACAACCGCTCGCGAAATAGCGACAACAAGTAGACATAGATCAGGCGGAATATCAGGTTCATTCGCGCATCTCCCGTCCCGTCAATTTTAAAAACACATCCTCCAGATTCGCCGGACGATGCAGGTAGCGCAATTCGGGATGTTGCCGCAATGCATCCAGCAACGGTTGCGCATCCTGCACGTAGCAGAAGGTCGATTCACCGCTGATCTCGAAGCGCTGGGCGAGGCGGGATGCATTGCTTTGTGCCCAGGATGCAGCCTGTTCGCCGAACACCTCCACCACCTGTGGTTCGATATGTTGTGCGATCAGGTCGCGCGGTGAGTCTTCGGCAACCATGCGTCCGTGGTCGAGTATCGCGAGGCGGTGGCATAACCGTTCGGCTTCGTCCATGAAGTGCGTGGTGAGCAGCAGTGTCTTGCCCTGCGCGGTGAGTTCGCGCAAACGTTGCCAGATCAGGTGACGCGCCTGCGGGTCGAGGCCGGTGGTTGGCTCGTCGAGAAAGATGATGTCCGGGTCATTCACCAGCGCGCGCGCCAGCGTCAGGCGGCGCTTCATCCCGCCGGACAGCGTGGGCACCTTCGCATCTTTTTTCTGGGTCAGATTGGCGAAGTCCAGCAGTGCGGGGATGCGTGCCTCGATCTCGCTGTCCTGCATACCGAAGTAGCGCCCGTATACCAGCAGGTTTTCCGTTACGGTAAAATCCGGATCGAGATTGTCCACCTGCGGCACCACGCCCACCTTCAAACGCGCCTCGCGAGCATGGTGCGGCACGGCACAGTTCAGCAACTGAATCTCGCCGCTATCCGGTTCGGTCAGCCCGAGCAGCAGGCGCAGCGTTGTCGTCTTGCCCGCGCCGTTCGGGCCGAGCAGGCCGTAGCATTCGCCGCTGCGGATTGAAATGTTGATGCCGTCTACCACAGGCTGCCCTGCGTAGCACTTGCGCAGGTTGTGGGCAGAGAGGACAGTGGTCATGGCTAATGCCCGCAAAAATGATGGTGTACGATCTCGCGCAACTGGTGCAGCCGACCGTGGAAGAAATGTCCGGCCTCGGGTAGCACCACGATGGGCAGATGCTGCGGGCGCGCCCAATCCAGCGCATCGGCGAGCGGCACGACATCGTCTTTTTCACCGTGGATCACCAGCGTGCCGTGCGGCACCGGAGGCATCTCAAATCTTCCTACCGCAGGCGCAACCAGCACCAGCCGCTGCGGATGCAATTGCTGCGCAGCGCGCGCCGACACATAGCCGCCAAACGAAAAACCGGACAGGATCAGCGGCAGTTCACCAAATACCTCATGCGCGTAATGCACAACGGACAGCACATCCTCTACCTCGCCGTCACCGCTGTCGAATTCGCCCTCGCTCGCGCCCACGCCACGAAAGTTGAAACGCAGCGCGGCAAAGCCCAGCTCGGCAAACGTCTTCGCCAACGTCGTCACCACCTTGTTCTCCATCGTTCCGCCCAACGTCGGCAGCGGATGCGCCACCACCGCGATCGCGCGCGGTGCATCATCGGGCAGGTGCGCGATGCCTTCGAGGTTGCCGACAGCGCCGGTGATGGAGAATTTTTTCAGGGTGGGCATTGTTATTCGCGAAAATGACGTAGATTAAGAAATCTATGAATGTTGAATTTTTGCATACGATCCATATCAACTGTTCTGCGTTAGAGCTGAGAAACGCTGAGTCCTTAATATGTCTGTATTACTCTCGATTGTTGCCAGAATTTGCATGACAAATTGTTTTATATGGTCTGCTTGGTTAGTCATTATCTGAGACAAAAGATAAATATTTGGTTCTGACCGTTCGTCATAATGCGATATATCCATTGGCAGGATACCGATTAGCTTAGCCTTCTCTTTTTCAATATGAAGAGAACCTGCATACAAAAACTTATCATGCGCAATTAGGTCTCGTATGCTTTTCTGATTTTCTTTTTTAAAGAGTTTTTTTAGAATCGAGTGTTCTTTCAGTATGTCGTTAACAGCAGCGACCAATGTAGAAGTATTTCCTTTTGACTTTTCATTAAAACTTTTGCTGCTTGGACAATAATTCCTAAAACATATATAACCGAGAACTGGAAATACATGATTTACGCTGCGCACCGAAGCGAATGCGAAAGCGTGATATTCAAATGTAAACCGATTGGTTAATGTGGGGTTAAAGCTGCCGCCGTTAGCCGCTGGTGTTTTGTCTTTGTATTGATTGATTAACGTATTTAAGCGTTTCTCCATATGTTTCACATTATCAATATGGTAGAAAAGTGAGGCTAGGCAGCTCTGTAGCTCACTAATATGCATTTCAATTTTTGAGCAATTCTTGCAGACAGTAACAGGTAGAGACTTATCGTTTGAAATCCCTCTAAGAGTTGTCCAAATACGTGAAAACAAAATATGGTCATCTGCGGGTAGAGCGAAACCGGCGACTTGTTCAACATCATTAAAAAAATCCATGCTAGCCCTTATTCCGGAAAATATCTCTTCACTAGTTATAGGGGAGCGGGTTTGCGTTGTTTTATTTGCCATACATATCACACCTTAACGGGAAATCGTCGGGATAAATCTCGACCTACATTTGATGCATAACATTTTGCGGACTGCCGTAGGTCGAGTTTCAACTCTACACGCCTTAAATTTTCAGCCGCTCCACCACCCGCCCATTCTTCAAATGCTCCTCGATGATCTCATCGAGGTCGCTCTCGTCCACGTAGGTGTACCAGATGCCTTCGGGGTAGACGACAATCACCGGGCCGTCGTCGCATCGGTCCATGCAGCCGGCGGAGTTGATGCGGATCTTGTTTTTGCGGTCGGAGATGCCGAGCGCCTTGACCTTGTCCTTGACGTAATCGCGCGCTTTTTTAGCGCCGTGGTTGCCGCAGCAGTCGCCGCCGTCCTCGCGCTGGTTGGTGCAGAAAAATACATGTTTGTCGAAGTGGCTCATGAATGTTCCAAATGTATGGTTAACGATAGTGAAATTATACGTTCCGTACCCGCCACAGGTGGAAGATCAGCAGCAGCGGGAAGCCGAGCAGGATGGATTGGGCGAGGCCGTTGTAGTTGAGCAGGTGGCCGTAATGCCAGTGGTAGACGGAGGCGGCGGAAGAGGGGGCATTGCTGTCCAGCGCGAAATTGACGACAACGATATACAGGCCCGCAGTGATCGCACCGAAGATCAGGATCGCGCTGCGCGTCAGGCGGAGCACGACCAGCAGGAGCAACATGCCGAACACGATGCCGAGCAGAGCCTCACTGTTGATCCATAGCAATAATGCCCAGGATTTCAGAAGCAGGGCGGCGGAGAAAAACTTGGTTAGAGCCACGGTACTTAACACCACCAGCAGGGCGGTGGCTGCATTGCGCGGGATGCGCAGCAGCGTGAGCATCAGCGTGCCGAGCATTAGCAGGTTCAGCATGACGGCGATACTCTCCCACCAGTCAAACGGTTCGGGCGGCAGTATTACGAAAGGCTGTTGCGCGATCTTGCTAATAAACACATTACCCAGCATGGGTAAAGAGGGATTGGTCTGTGCGAATGTCCATAGCACGAGTAAAGCAAGGCCGAAATCTACCTCTTTGCCATGGTGAAATACGGCACTGCGCCATTGCGTGATACGGGTAAATAACCATGTGTGCGAAGTGATGCTTGTGGCCAGGAGGGTTCCAATCAGCGCTCCCAGAATATTCGATAGCAGATCCATATTCGAGCTGATTCGCGTTGGCAGGTACATTTGCAGGTACTCCATGCTGGCCGACAGCAGTATGCCGGCGCACAGCCCGAATATCACACTGGCTGCCGTACCCAAGCGCGCCTGCAATCTTAGCGTGACTAAAAATCCGAGGGGGAGGTAGGACAGGAGGTTCGCGACCGTATCAAATCCGGTATAGGAGATCATCAGTTGCATCGTGATCATATCGGTGAATTCCAGACCCTGATTGCGCCAGCCGGTAAAAGGTGACAGGCTGGCGTACACGATGAAAAGCGCGTAGCCCGTCACTAGCCAAGTGCGCAATCGTGCATGGGTTCGGGTTGGGGGAGGGCGGTTCATGTTGGGTATCATCGGTGAACTTCAGTCATGCGCGCAAGTTTATCCTATCCCTCATCAGCGAAGCAGGAAGGTGAATGTATATTGCCAGAACGGTGAGGTGATTTTTACGGGTGTAATATGAAATGTACAATGCGCACGCGCGCGCTACAATCCAACCCCTATGGATACTCACACACTTCAGCCCGTTGCTTTGAAATCTCAAGCCGTAAACTTTCAGGCATTGCCGCCGCTGTCGCTGTATATCCACGTTCCATGGTGCCTCCGCAAATGTCCTTACTGCGATTTCAATTCGCATGAGGCGCGCGGAACATTTCCGGAGAAAGAATATGTGGCTGGGCTGGTCCGCGATCTGGAATTGGCGTTGCCGCTGATCTGGGGGCGAAAGGTCTACTCGGTTTTCCTCGGCGGCGGTACGCCCAGTCTGTTGGGCGGTGCAAGTGTTGCGGAGATTCTGCGCCAGGTGCGTACGCTGTTACCGCTTGATCTCGGCGCTGAAATCACGTTGGAGGCGAACCCGGGTACGGTGGAGGCGGAACGTTTTGCGGCTTACCGCGATGCGGGGGTGAATCGCTTGTCGATGGGCATCCAGAGTTTCAACGATTCTCATTTGCAGGCGCTGGGGCGTATTCACACTGCCGATGAGGCGAAGCGTGCCATCGGGATTGCGCAGCGGCATTTCGATAATATCAATCTTGACTTGATGTATGCCCTGCCCAGACAAGCAGTTGAAGAAGCTTTGCGGGATGTGCAGACCGCATTGTCTTTTGCGCCGCCGCATCTTTCCTGTTATCACCTGACGCTGGAGCCGAATACGCTGTTTCACCTTGATCCGCCACAGCTACCTGATGACGATGCCAGCGCGGAGATGCAACAGCGCATCGAAGATATGTTGGAGGTTCAGGGTTACGAACATTACGAGACATCCGCATTTGCCCTAGTCAGCCGTCGCTCAAAACATAATCTTAACTATTGGCAGTTCGGCGATTACCTTGGTATTGGCGCGGGTGCGCACAGCAAGCTGAGTTTTCCCAATAAAGTGATCCGTCAGGTGCGTCACAAGCAGCCGCAGGCGTATCTGGAGGCGGTGGCTAAAGACTTGCCGATAAAATTAGAAAACGAGGTCGCGACCAATGATTTGGCTTTCGAATTCATGATGAATGCGCTGCGTTTGAATGAGGGTTTTGATAGAGCATTATTCAGCGAGCGCACCAGTTTGTCCCTGTTTACGATCCGGCACGAATTGGCTGAAGCGGAAAAACGCGGGTTATTGTTCAGGGATCACCTGCGCATTACCCCGACAAAGACGGGACAAAGATTTCTGAATGATCTGCTGGGGATGTTTCTCAGGGAGAGTGCGTAGGTGAACTATGCTCCAGCGGGTTTGCTTGTGCGCCTGCAAACCCGCACTGCCGCCACGCTTCATACACTACTACAGCCACGGTGTTGGAAAGATTCAGACTGCGGTTATCCGGCAACATCGGCAGTCGTACGCGATGTTCGGCATCGAACGGATTTAATACTTCTGCTGGTAGGCCGCGACTCTCGGGCCCGAACATAAAAGCATCGCCCGCCTGATATTGCATCTGGTGAAAAGCCTGTGAACCTTTGGTGGTAAGCGCGAAAACGCGCGTACTGTCGAAAGCGCTCAGGCAATCCTGAAGGGATTTGTGAACTTTCAGGGTAGCGAACTCGTGATAGTCCAGCCCAGCCCGCACCAGTTGTTTATCCTCCAGTGTGAAGCCGAGAGGACTGACCAAGTGCAACTGACTGCCTGTGTTGGCACATAGCCTGATGATGTTGCCGGTGTTCGGCGGAATTTCGGGTTGGTAGAGGATCACATGGAACATAATATTTGCCTGAATAATTCGTCTACTTCTTGTCATGGGCGGTGAAAACGGCTAACTTCTGCATCTGTTAAACTTATTCGAGATGCATAAAGTACGCGGGGAAGGAATTATGACGGTTTCAGGAAAAATTCGCTTAGGTGACTTGCTTCAGCAGCAAGGGTTGATTACGGGGGGGCAACTCGCGTCTGCGCTGGAGCAGCAAAAAACGGCAAGCCTCAGGTTGGGCCGAATTCTGGTGAATAATGGCTTTGTTACCGAGGAACATATTTCCGAGGCGCTTGCAAAGCAACTTGATATTCCCTACATCAATCTTAAGAATTTCCACATCCAGCCCGAGTTGGTGAGGTTACTCTCAGAAAGCCAATCGCGACGGTATCAGGCGATCGTACTGGAGGAACGCGATGGCAGGATGCTGGTTGGGATGGCTAACCCCACTGATCTGAAGTCTGCGGAAGAAATTGCCCGGATTATGGAATGCGAAATTGATGTGGGAGTTGTAACCGAAGGTCAGTTGTTGGAAGGTATAGATCGCGGTTTTTTACGCTCATCGGGGATGATCGGTTCCGAATAAAGGTTTGTAGAACCGGTCGGGGGAAATACGGCACATTGTTCCGGCTATGCTTCAAATGTGCAGCATAGTCCGCGCTACTACCCATGCCATAACCTCTGTCGCGCCGCGTTGCCTTACAGCATGGGCGAGTGCATCCAGGCTGGCTCCGGTAGTCAGCACATCATCCACCAGCGCAACCCGCTTCCCGGTCAAATCCATATCGCAGTGAAACGCGCCGCGAACATTCTTTTTGCGTTCTTTCCATGGCAAAGCCGATTGCGGCGGCGTGTTGCGCACGCGACGACACACGTCGGGCAACAGCTTGAGCTCAAGTTTGCGGGAGAGGGTAGATGCAAGCAGCAGCGATTGATTAAAGCCGCGCTCGCGCAGCTTGTCCGGATGCAGGGGCATGGCAATTACATAATCCGGCAAATCATCGATACGCTGTGCCAGTTTGCCGGCAAAAGCGTGGGCTAGGGCAAGCTGCTCACTGTACTTCATCGTCTGTATCAACTTATCCAGTGGGAAGGCATAACTGAATACGGAGGTAGTGCGCGTAAAGAGTGGCGGATGGGATAAGCAGTGACCGCATACTTCACCCGTGGGTGTTTTTAGTGCGCAGACCGGGCAGTGTGCCACTTTGAGATAGGGCAGCGCCGCATCGCAGGCAGCACACCATAAACCGTTGCGGCTCATGGTGCTGCATAGCACGCAGGGTTGGGCGGGTATGATCCGCTTAAATAATGAGCAGATGTTCAGAAAATTGTCGCGTAAAATTGACAAGGACTTGTCCTTTCTAGGATGATGCTTCGCTTCCATGATACCCACTAAGCCGATACTCGGCTAAGCCAGTTATGAATACCCAAACCGTCAAATTTGTTCGTCCAGTCAAAACCAATGACATTCTACAGCGCTGGAGCGTGCCGGAGGTCGAGGCGCTGTTCAAGTTGCCGTTCGCCGACCTGCTGTTCAAGGCTCAGCAGGTGCACCGTGAACATTTCGATCCGAATGCGGTGCAGCTTTCCACATTACTCTCGATCAAAACCGGCGGCTGTTCGGAAGACTGCGGCTATTGCCCGCAGTCGGCGTTCCATAATGCGGGCGTGGAAAATCGCAAGATGCTCGATGTCGAAGAGGTGGTCAGGTCGGCAAAAGCGGCGCAGCAGAGTGGTGCGGATCGCTTCTGCATGGGTGCCGCTTGGCGCGAGCCCAGCAAAGAGGATATGGCTGCCGTGGTCGAGATGGTCAAGGCGGTGCGCGATCTGGGCATGGAGACCTGCGCCACGCTGGGCATGCTGAACGACGAGCAGACCGAACAGTTGAAGGAAGCCGGGCTGGATTACTACAACCACAACCTCGATACCTCGCCTGAATTCTACGGCGACATCATCAGCACCCGCGACTATCAGGACAGGCTGGACACGCTGGACCGTGTGCGCAAGGCGGGCATGCATGTGTGCAGCGGAGGCATCGTCGGTATGGGCGAGAACCTGACGCAGCGCGCAGGACTGGTCGCGCAACTCGCCAATATGAATCCCTATCCCGAAAGCGTGCCGATCAACAATCTGGTCAAGGTGGAAGGCACGCCGCTGGCTGAGACGGAAGAACTCGATCCGCTGGATTTCGTACGCACCATCGCCGTGGCGCGCATCACGATGCCGACCGCAAGAGTGCGTCTTTCTGCCGGGCGGCAACAAATGTCCGATGCGGTGCAAGCGCTGTGCTTTCTAGCCGGGGCAAACTCGATCTTTTACGGCGAGCAACTGCTGACGACCAGCAATCCCGATGCAGAACGTGACCGCGCGCTGATGGACAAGCTGGGGATGTATCCGTTTGCTGAAAAACATTAAACCTTATCCGCAGATTTCGCAGATTACACAGATTGAATCTGCGTTAATCTGCGTAATCTGCGGATGAAATTGATTTTGCCATTTACCCAATTACAAACCGAACTCGACGAGCGCGCCGCGCTTGGCCTGCTGCGCCAGCGCCGCACGCTGCAAAGCCCGCAGTCGCCGCACATCGTCGTGGACGGCAAGTCATACCTGTCGTTCTGCAGCAACGATTACCTCGGCCTAGCCAACCATCCTGAACTGATAGACGCGATGCAGCAGGGCGCGGCACGTTATGGCGCGGGCGCGGGCGCGGCGCATCTGGTCAGCGGTCATACTCAGGCGCATCACGATCTTGAAGTGGCACTCGCCGCCTTCGTCGGTAAACCTGCTGCGCTGCTGTTCTCCACCGGCTACATGGCTAACCTCGGCGTGGTGCAGGCGCTGGTCGGCAAGGGCGACACGGTGTTCGCCGACAAGCTGAACCATGCGTCGCTGAACGATGCGATGCTGCTGTCGCGCGCCGAGGTGCAGCGCTATCGGCACAATGACATGGCGCAGCTGGCGCAGTTGCTGGAGAAGACTGACGGGCAAGCCCGTATCCCTCACCCCAACCCTCTCCCGGAGGGCGAGGGGGCGAACGAATCGCTACGCGAGCTTCCGGTTAGGTGCGGGCGTAAGCTCATCATTACCGATGCGGTGTTCAGCATGGACGGCGACCTCGCCCCTTTGCCTGAATTGCTCGCGCTGTGCGAGCAGCATGATGCCTGGCTGCTGGTCGATGACGCGCATGGCTTCGGTGTGCTGGGCGGGCAGGGGCGCGGCTCGCTGGCGCATTTTGGCATTACCTCAAAACGTATCATCTACATGGCGACGCTGGGCAAGGCGGCAGGCGTGTTCGGCGCATTCGTCGCGGCGGAGCAGGTGGTCATAGACACGCTGGTCAACCATGCGCGCAGCTATGTCTACACCACGGCCACACCGCCCGCCTTGGCAAGTGCAGTGCTGGCAAGTTTGCGAGTGATAGAACAGGGCGACGCGTTGCGCGCGCATTTGCAACTTCTGGTCGCGCAGCTGCGCAGCGGCCTGGATGGTCTGCCCTGGAAACTGATGCCGTCTTCGACCGCGATCCAGCCGCTGCTGATCGGCGACAATAAGGCGGCGCTGGAACTGAGCAATAAACTGCGCGAGCGCGGCATCTGGGTCGCGGCGATCCGTCCGCCCACCGTGCCGCAGGGCACCGCGCGGCTGCGCATCACCCTGTCCGCCGCGCACACCGCGACGGACGTAACACGTTTAATCGAGGAATTGCATGAGCTTGCACGTTGACCATTACCGTACCGCAGACAGCGGCGCACCACTGCTGCTGATCCATGGCTGGGGCATGCACGGCGGCATGTGGCGCAGTGTCGCGGAACAACTGGCGCAGCACTTCAACGTTTACGCGGTGGACCTGCCGGGGCATGGGTTTAGCACGCTTGTGAAGGGAGAGGAGGGAAGGGAGAAGGGACAAGCGCCGGTTCCCCCCTTCCCCCTTCCACCTTACCCCTTCTCGCTGGATTCCATCGTCGAGCAGTTATCAGCGCAGTTCGTCCGACCCCTCACCGTCTGCGGCTGGTCGCTGGGCGGGCAGGTCGCGCTGGGCTGGGCGCTGCGCCATCCGCAGCAGGTAGAGCGGCTGGTGATGGTGGCAAGCACACCCTGTTTCGTGCGCCTGCCCGACTGGAAGTATGCGCTGAGTGTCGAGATACTCGAGGAGTTCGCGGTCAATTTGCAGCAGAATTACACGCTTACGCTCA
>Ga0224495_10001011_pt1 | contig 20790 bp, 15 predicted proteins | sample SF_Jul11_sed_USG_FD_168128 | JGI IMG/M metagenome (GOLD analysis project Ga0224495, IMG submission 168128) | Sediment microbial communities from San Francisco Bay, California, United States - SF_Jul11_sed_USGS_4_1 | ecosystem: Environmental > Aquatic > Marine > Sediment | place: USA: California...
CAACGAAGAGGTCGCCAGTAAGGACGATCGGGGAACGCCAATCCTGCACGGCCCAGACAAGCCCGAGCAGAACCAGTGCTCCCGCGCCAAGTAACAGAGCGCCAATAGCCAGACATCTCAACACGGCTACCACCCCCTGTGCGGGGCGCCGTAGAACTGGAAGTCGCGTTCGGCAGCTCGCCGGGCGGCACGTCGGACATCCGACAGGATCTGCCGCTGCCGCTGCTCCTCGAGACGCTGTGCCTCTCGCCGGTAGCTTTCAGAGTAGACCGCACCTAGACCCCCGCCATAGCCCAAACTCATCGGCTGGCTGTACAGGTAAGGGTCGCGAGGCGGCCGCTGGATATATCGAGGCGGGGGCGCGTAGCCCCGGCCCCGGCCGCCGCACGGCGGCGGCCCGTAGAAGGCAGGTGGCGGAGGGCAGTACGGCCGCCAGCCGCCGCAGCTCGACCGTCCCAGGGTGACCGACCAGCCGTTCCCGTAGAACGTGAACGACTGGCCCTCGGCCTCCTTGGGGCAGGCCAGGACAACAGTAGCAGCGACGACTATGACCAGCAGAATGAAGAAGGCAATGGCCACAAACGTCCCGCAGTGAAGATCACCTCTGGCCTTCGGGCGCATGTTAGCGCCTCCTCTCATACGATCAGCGAGACATGCCCGCGATCAGGATCAAGAGCAGAGCAAGCGCCGTCAGGCACCACTCTGCCCAGTCCGTCGCCTTCTCGTGCGTCTGCATCGCGGGCCTCCCCCCGCATCAGGATATGTACGTCAAGTTACGCTCCCGAAAGCAGTATCGCTTTCGGAATCACATTACTATACCCCAATCATACCAGATTGTCAAGGAGAGCGAAGTAGTATAGAATTCAGGATGATCCAGCTTTTAACTAATCATATGTCAGGACACTCAAAGTGGTCGTCGATTAAACACCAAAAGGCATCTTCTGACGCAAAAAGAAGCAATCTTTTCACCAAGCTTGCCAATGTTATTTCTGTGGCAGCAAGATCCGGCGGCGACCCGACAATGAATTTCCAGCTTCGCTTGGCGATTGAAAAAGCCAGAGCGGCCAATATGCCAAAGGATGGGATCGAACGAGCGATAAAGCGCGGCACCGGAGAACTCGGCGGGCAAAAAATCGAAGATATTACCTACGAAGCTTATGGCCCAAATGGCGTGGCGATTTTAATCGAAGTCGCAACCGACAACAAAAACCGCGCTTTGTCAGCGATTAAGACGACTCTTGGCAGATCTGGCGGCAAACTGGCCGGCGAGGGGGCAGTATCGTATCTTTTTGAAAGAAAGGGGTTAATTAAAGCAACGGCAGGGGAAGGTGTTGACGAGGCCGAGCTTAAGATAATTGACTCGGGTGCAGATGATTACGAGAGCTCCGACGGTACTTATCTTATTTATACCAAGCCCGAGCAAACGAGAACTGTCAGCCAACGCCTCGAAGAATCGGGTTTGACCGTCCAATCAGCCGAGCTCATTTACGAGCCAAAAAGCCCCGTTTCGATTCCTGATAATGAGGCAGAAAAGATTATTAATCTGCTTAAGGCTCTTGATGATCTAGATGATGTAAACTCAGTGAGCTCTAATCTTGGATAGCAGTAGAAAAATAAGGGGGCAATTGCTATTATTGGTTAAGCGAAGGAGGAAAAATAAAATTTTGGACTAAACTGGCAATTGCCTCTTTGGTTTTAGCAGTGCTAGCCGGGGGGATTTACTATCTCTCAAGGTCTTCGATTTCAGCCGACATAGCCGATCTTAGCCCCAAGGGAGAAACTCCCAACGAGGCGCGGAAATATCTAAATGCTCTTAAAGCAAAGATAGGCTCTAATTACTGGAACGATTATATTCTTTCCTCGAATGCTTTTGGGTTGGATGGACAGATCCTAAAAAATATTTCTCCCAGCAGTTCTCAAACTGATTACGAGGCGTTTACCAGAGCAAGAGCACAAGTTTTTAACTTCATTGCCTATGCGATCGGCTCCGATCTAAGAGCCCCAATGCCCAAAACCAACCACACTCAAACTCTTGCCTCCTTGGTGTCTCAAAGGGCAAGTGCTGGGCAGAATTTACTATCAAATGGGGGGTTTGAAGAGATATCTAATCAAGCCCCATTAAAATGGGAAGATAAATGGAAAGCGGGTGGAAACAAATCCATTGATACAAATACCAAACATTCTGGAAATAACTCATGGAAATTTGCCCAAGAGGACACGACTCATATCCAGGGGGCATTAAGCGGGTATATCGCTGTTCAGACTGACGTGGTCTATGAATTCTCGGCTTGGATAAAGGCACCTAAAAAAACCGAGATTGCTGTCTCGTGGTACGAATACGAAAAAAATGACGGCAAACAATCCTTTTACCAAATGTCTCAAATCGGACTTGGAAGCAATAGATTTTTTCAAACTCAAGCTAACAGCTGGCAAAAATTAACCTCCGGCATCAGGGTTAAAGACAAAAATACCAAATACATAAAAATAAAAATTGCGAACTTTAAAGGCGACGTGTGGTGGGATGATTTAGCGCTAACTGATGCCGGGAGCGATTATCTGACAGCTTTTGGCTGTCAAAACAATAATGAATCGAAATGTATCGACGTCGGTTCTCAGGACGAATCCCAAGGGGGAAATATAGTCGGACTCAACGAAATGGGAAATAAGGAAACCGACGGAAACACAAGCTTTAGGTCTTTAAATCCAAAGTCGGCTATAACGGCTGAGATACCTTCGTTTAACGTCAATTCCAGCGGACTCCCCGAAACCCCGATGATGCTTGAAATCAGATATAAAGATACCCTTAACTATTCAAGCGAGATCAAAAAGTCCGAGTCCGCTGACAAAGCGACCGTTTTTTCAAAAATCGGTTATATTTCAAAAAATCCGATTCTTTACGGCTACCGCAATAAAGGGACAGCGATATGCAACGCAAATAATCCAAATGGCAGCGAGTCAGACAACTGCTACCCAAACGATAAGGAGTTTTACTCAATCTCAGCGCTCGGCGATATCGGTGATGGAAAATGGAAATATATTCAGTATCCGATTTTACAAAACGAGCTCCCGATGCTTCGCTCAATTGACGGAAAACTAACCTTAAAAATTCAGATGCCTCTAACCGGCCCAAACAACGTTGCCCTTCCGATTGACTATATCGCTATTAGAATAGCAAGTGATAAAAACATCGCTGATTTGAATCAAAAACAAAGAGAGATTAGGGGAATGTATGAAGTGGATTTCAAATCCCCCAATCAAGATAATCTTGCCGATCCGACAATCTTTGCAAGCGATATAATGCGACCGGTTTACCCGGGGACTATCCCCGATCCGAAGGATACCACAAGCAATATTGCCTCGTTTTCAACCCTCGGGGAAATCGAGCCGGCAAGCTTTGGAATCTATAGCAAAGCAGGGATAAAAAATCTAAATATCGAATTAACTGATTTAAAAAACAGCACTGGCGAAACAATCCCTAAAAATAATATCTCGCCCTATCTTGTTAAGAATAACGAGAGACGGCTTTTACCTGAAGGTTTTGGATCTTACACCAATTATCCTGACCATATTGAAAATTTTTCAGCTCATGATTTATCGGCTAAAATATCAGAAAAAATATATCTAAAAACAAAAATCCCGGCTTCTCTCAAAGGCGGCAAATATTCCGGCAAAATAACACTCAAAACTGACTCCCAAAAAATCACCGAGATAAACTACGAAATAACCATTTTACCGATTAAGCTAGATAGCCCAAAGGCGGTTAATTATGTCTTCGGAGATCCCGTTAACAGGGTTTATGTTAACGATATCGACAAACTCTTTAATTTATACAATGATTATAAATTAACAACACTGCTCTTTCTCCACAAAGATGAGGTTGGTCTCTCCGGCTCTGGTGGAGCAACTACGGTCGATTTAACGAAATTTGAGAAGAGATTAGATATCTATATTTCTAAATCAATCATTAAGCCAAAACAACCTATCAATGTTAGGAGTATTGTAAGTACCCTTTATAAGCATGTCTATCCAGACGGTGACCTTAACGAGCAGGCGTTATACAGTAAAATGACCGCCGATGAATTCCAAAAACCATATAGCAACCTTATTCAGAAACTAATGGCCATTGCTCAAGAAAGAAATATAGAATTTATCTTTGAAACTGTTGACGAGCCTAATACTAACCAAAAGAGAATCACTGCAGACCGGCTTTCAACTATTATCAAAAAATTAAACGGCAAAACCTCCGCCCCCATAACCATCAAATCAGAGAGTCCCCTTGATGCGCAAAAACTAAAACCCTTTGTTGTGCCGAGCGAGAACCTACCGCTTCAGCCTCTATCAGCCTCCAGCATACTTGACTATGGCGTTTGGAATCTTTCAATTATGGGAGAGCGTTTTAAGGAAAAAAAATGGAACGGTTTCAGCTATTACACGACTCGAACCGATTACACCCCCGGCCCCTTAAACCACCGCTTTTTGGACGGCTTACTCGCTTTTAAAACAGATGCTGAATCAGTTTACGACTACGGAGCCCAGGCTTGGTGGAATGATCCATATCGCGATTTTGATGCCAGGACTATCTACTATAATTACGTAATCGAGCCCGATCGGCTATTTGCTTATCCAACATATTCCGGAGAACTGCTCCCGACGCTTTCAGGCGAAGGAATACGTGAAGGAATCAAAGATTCCCAATATATAGCAACTCTTGAAAACTTATTAGCGGGTGGTTCTCCATCTTCAAGCCCTTCCCCAGCACCTGGGGTAAGCGAAACGCCATCCGTCACTCCTGTTTCTCCCCCACCGGCCGAAACACCATCTACGGTCCCCCCAACTCCGCCGGTCGTTGAAGCCAAAACCAGCCCAGCAGAAAGCCAGGGGGATGCAAGCACGGCCAATAACATTCTTAAAAATGTGATCGGTAGGGTCTTAGGGCCAGCCACAGCAAGCAGGATATTATCTGTTGCAGGGATCAAATCTGGCATCTCCACAATCTATATCGCCGCAGTCGCGGGAATACTTGCCGTCCTTACCCTAATTACGATTATTGTCTGGAAAAAACGGAAGGGGGCGAAAAATAAGCACAATGAAACCCCTGCAATCTAGGACTATTCTGGGAATAGACCCTGGCACCGGCCGGTGTGGGTGGGCGATAATAAAGTCTCCATCCCCTAGTCCCCAGTTTCCAGAGCTGGTGGATTGCGGCTGTATTGAAACCAAGGCCAATACTTCGCTTCCGGAGCGATTGGAACTAATCTACAAAACGGTCTGCGATTTAATCGAAAAATATCATCCAACTGATCTGGCAATTGAAGAACTGTTTTTCGTTAAAAATATCAAGACGGGCATTTCCGTCAGTCAGGCCCGCGGAGTAGTGATTTTGGCAGCCAAACAGGCAAAAATCCCTATTTTTGAGTACAAGCCAAACGAAATCAAACTAGCCATTACCGGCTACGGGCACGCGACAAAAGAGCAAATGGCAAAAATGATCAAGCTGCATCTTAAAGGGTGTAATATTAAACAAGATGACACAGTAGATGCGGCTGCAGTCGCCCTGCACCACCTGCAAATTTCGAAATTAAAAATGTAAAGCCCTAACTTAAGGAGGGTTTCTGCCTCAACTTCGCCAAAACATTATTACCGGTGAATGGGTTGTTTTTGCCCCAGAGAGAGCAAAAAGGCCCAGCGACTATGTCTATATCGGGCATCAAAAAAAACAAAGTAAAAAAGACTGCCCTTTTTGCAAGGACTCAAAAAATTCCGAATATCCAAGAAGAATAAAAAAGTTTGATCGCGAGACAACTTATATCGTCCCTAATAAATTCCCGGCTTTTATTGAGGATAAAGAAAAATGCTCGCCGACCCAATATCTTATCGAAGATAAATTTTATAAGATGAGACTTTCTCTCGGGGGCCATGACGTTGTTGTTGTTGATGACCACGATCAAATATTGCCGACCTTTACCCCTTCAATATGGAGGGACCTTCTAGCAAATTTCAAACAACGATACCAATATTTCGAAGAACTTTGCAATGTTGAATATGTTATGCCAATTTACAACCACGGCCCAGAAGCAGCTGCTTCTATCAAGCACCCCCACGCCCAGATATTTTCCTCCTCGATTGTTCCCAACTCAATCGCCAGAGAAACCGTCTATACCTCCCGCTACTTTAGCGAGAACAAATCTTGCCCTTTTTGCGAGTTGATTTTACACGAAAAGGAGCAAAACACCCGGGTTTTATTCGAAAATGATAGCTTTATTTCGTTTAATTTCTACGCTGCTAGATTCCCTTTTGAAACTTGGATTCTGCCCAAGCGCCACGAAAGCCATTATAAAACGATAACTACGAGGGGGGAAAACGACTTGATTGACATTATGCGTTCAACTTTTAATTGTTTTGAAAAGGTTCTGAAAAACCCGCCACTTAATTTTTATATCCACAGCTCTCCAGCGACTCATTCAAACGAGAAACTCCCCTACTACCATTGGCATATTGAAATACTGCCTCGGCTGTCAAACTACGGCGGTTACGAGCTCGGCTCAAACATAATCATCGACGTTATCACTCCCGAGCAAGCAGCAGACTTTCTAAGAATAGGAATTAGGACCTAAAACCCTTGAAAAATCTGATAGAATAGGGTAGGGTCTTTTTACCAAAAGAATCGCCTTTTGGGAATTTAATAATAGGAGCTTATCATGAGAATCCCCGGCATTTCAGCTATAAAAGAAGCTTTAGCATTTAAGCAGTTATCAGTAATTATCCCCTCCTTCAACGAGGCAAAAACGGTCGCCAAAGTCGTGGAGGAGGTTTTAAAATTGAAAGAGGTCGGCGAATTAATCCTGGTTGACGATGGCTCAACCGACAAGACTGAGAAAAAAATTGAAAAATCCAAAAAAGACTCACGATTTATTTATATTAAACACCCCAAAAATCGCGGTAAAGGTGCAGCGCTTAAAACCGGAATCAAAAGGGCTAAAAACGAAGCGATTCTTCTTCTTGATGCTGATCTTATGAATATTACGTCTTCCAAAATCAAAAAAATTTTTATGCCGGTTCTACGTGATGAGGTAGATGTTTCAAGAGCATCATTTAGCCGCGAGAGGGGAAGGATAACCGAATTTGCCATCAAGCCGATGATGAAAATACTTTACCCAACCACCGACTTTACTCAACCAATTTCTGGTCAGGTCTGTGCTAAGAAAAGCTTTTTAAACCGCATCAACCTCGAAAAAGATTATGGTGTTGACATCGGAATACTTCTAGATGCAATTCACGAGGGGCAAAGAATAATCGAAGTTGATATCGGCTGGCTTGAACATAAAAAGAACGAGGATCAAAAGGTCGCCGAAATGGCTCAAAAAGTGCTGGAAACAATGATTAAGAAGGCCGGTCTAATTCAGCCTAAGTATAAACTGGTAGTCTTTACTTTCGACCGAACGCTTATCCAGGATAAAACCCTCGCTTGGATTAACAACAGACTGGGAATAAGCCGTGAGATGACGGCCTTGCAAAACGAACTAAGCGAGAAGAAAATTACCTTCAAGGCCTACGTTCAGAAAACGGCCACTCTCTTTAGGGGGAAAGACTTGCGATACCTTAAATTTATCCTTAAAAACGCCCCCCTGGTCGAATATGCACCCGAGGTAGTTACTGCTCTAAAAAGAAGAAAATATGAAGTTGCCATTGTTAGTTCAAACTTCTCGCCTATAGTAATTCCTGTTGCTGAAAGCCTAGGAATCGAAAAGGTTGATTGCATCTACTTCGAAGAGAAAAATGGGGAATTAACCGGTAAAGCCACGCCGGCCTCTCTTGATAAATGGGCTTCAACATCCTTAGAAGAAGCCTTCCCAAAAGCATTTCAGAGGATAATTGCAAGAGCCAAGGCCAAGGCTTCTGAAACTGTGATGATCGTTAACAGCCCGGCCTGGATACCCGTCTTGGCAAAAGCCGGTTTTTCAATCGCTTATAGACCAAATACCGGCGAACTAAAAGAAACGGCAGATAAGACCATCGCAATTCTGCCAGAAATCCTAGCTCTAATCGAATAGCTATGAGAACAAAGAATCCGAGAGGGAGTAACGAAATCTATCTCACAAGGCATGCTAAAGCCGAGCACAACATAAAAGAAGGTTTTTTTGCTGGGGGCCGAACCGACACTAGGCTATCCGATACAGGCAAAAAAGAAGTAGTGGAATTGGCCCGCCAAATTGCCAAACTGGGAAATTCCATTAAAACAATATTTTGCAGCCAGCTAGTCAGATCAAGAGAAACCGCCGAAATCATTGCCCGAGAAATCAGGCGTAATGGATTCCCAGCCAAAATAATAGAAATAAGCGGTCTTAATGAAGTGAATGTAGGAGAATTTACTGGCAAGTCGGGAGAGGCAGTCAAGAGGCTTTATCCGAAAGAAGCGGCGAGCTTCTATGAGGGCAATATCAGCAATTGGAATTTTCCTAAAGGAGAAAATTTCGAGAAACTTTGCAAAAGAGCAAAAACAGTTTTTGCCTACATAAAAAAAACCGTTAGGCCACACGAAGGAGCAATAATTGTCGGCCATGCAATGTTCAATCGGACATTGCTTTATCTGCTTTACCCCAAAAGAAAGAACCTTTGGCAACCAATTATTTATCCTCACAATACTTTAATACCAATCAAGGAAAAACTTTTTAAACAAAAATGAAGTCAATTCTTCTTATAGGCTGGTATTTCTACCCAAATCTTGGAGGGGTTGAGACAGTGATGCTCAATCAAGCCAGATTCTTTTTGAAAAAAGGCTACAAAATCACAGTCCTGACCTCCAAAATCGAAGGTCACCCCGACGAAGAGGAATTTGAAAAAATACTGATCCTCAGAAGGACTTATCTTGATTCAAGCCGGGCAGAAGAACAACAAAAGGTTGAAGAAGACCTTAAAAGAATAATTGAAGTAACAAAGCCCGATATCATCCATTTTCATAATGGCTCTTACCCCGCCGGCTCGACTAATATAACTGCCGGAGTCCAAAATGCAAAAGCGATTTTCAATCTAGCAAAAAGGTACCGAATTCCCATTATTGACCATGCCCATAATGCTCAATTGAAAAATCCCGAGGCAACAAAAGCCCTAAGAGAGCTTGCTTGGGATTATCTTATATTCGTAAGCAGGTTTGTTCAAGAAGAATGGAAAAAATTGGGGTTTGCCACCAAGAGATATTCCATTGTCAAAAACGGGATTGAGGTAGAAAAGTTTGCCAAGGCAAAACCGGACCAGAAGGTTAAAAGACTGAAACGGGGAAATAAGAAGATCATTTTCTTTCCGGCCAGAATTGTAAAGATTAGCACGGGCGAACTAAGCGGACAAAAAAACTTTAGGCTCTTGGCAAAAGCCTGCGGGATCCTCATCAAAAGAGATTTTAAAGATTTTCTCATACTAGGATTTCTGGACAAATCAGTAAAAGAGGTTCTGAAAGAGCCAAAACTTAAAGGCTTAGCTGATTTAATCAAAGAAAACTCCCTTGAAAAAAATCTGGTTTTCTTGCCTCCAGCAAGCTACGACCAAATGCCAAGCTACTATAAATCATCAGATATAGTCTGTGTCCCTTCAATCAAAGAGGCCTTCTCCCTTACACATATAGAGGCACTTGCCAGCGGAAAGGTTGCCATCGCCACAAATACAGGCGGAACACCAGAACTAATAAAAAATGGCATTAATGGCTTTATGGTAAGACCTGATGACCCTGACGGACTTGCCGACATCCTATCAAAAATAATGAAGGACCAAAGACTCGCCGATGAGATAAAGTTAAATGGCCTTAAGACTGCCTCTCTCTTCACAGTCGAAAGAGCTATGAACCAAATCAAAAAAATCTACCAAGAAGTCCTATCTTAATTCCGTTTTGACTAGATCTTGATATTTTATTAACGCCCCTCTTAGCTCCTCAATTTTTTTATAGGTGGAAGCCCGGCAGAATTTAAAATCCCTAACTTGGGAGATAGCTTTCTCTTCTAAGTTGACGCTGCCAATATCAAACAATCGAATATCAAGATATTCCAGCAGACTAAAGCGGGTATCGTCAAAAGACTTGATAAAAAATACCGGAGTCCCACAGGCAAGGGAAGGCAAAGCTGCATGCAACCTGCCGGTAACCGTCGCTCGGGAGTGCTCGAGCTCCGAAATTAGTCTCTGGGGTGAATAGACAATTTTTCTGACCGGAAGTGCCTGGATCTTTTCGATCTGGAGCTTGTCTTGCAATACTACACTGACATCATAGCCAGCACTCAAAAGTCGCTTCAAAACTGCTACTTGTTCCTCAAAATTCCGGGCGCCGAAAACAAATGTCACTTTATTGCTTTGACGAAAACTGTAATTTTTTGCCGAACCGGAAAAAAGAGTAGGGCAACCAACAAAAGTGCTTTTTATTCCCTTTCCGTTTAAGAATTTATGAGAAAAAGGATCTCGTGTTCCAATGGGCTCAAAATATTTTTTCACAAGACCAAAGGATTCCATCGTCCGGTCTGAGGCAAGCGCCGCCCCGATATTAAATACCTTCACCTTAAGTTTTGGCAAAACCGATTTTATTCCCGGGTAGTCATCCACGACCAGCGTAGTACAACCTGGCACAATCAAAAACTCTGTTTCGTTTATTTTCTCCATTGCCGAGTCGTCTTGGGCTTTAAAGGCATCAAAGACAAACTCGGCATTATCCGAAATCACCCCTTGGCGAGCAAGAATCTTCTTTAGATTATATTCAATAAGAATATTGCCAAAATTCTCGCAACTTTCAGTAATTGAAGCCCAACTATATTTCATAAAACCAATCTTAGTTTATTTTAACATTTTATATCTTATCAGAAGACACTGTTTTTTTAAAATCATTTTTGTGGTAAGTTTTAACCCAAAAGCAATTATGAAAATTGCCCTAATCGGCTCGATTACAAGTCCCACTGCGCCTTCTGGAAAAGGAGGAACTTCTGTCTTTAATTACACTCTAACATCGGAATTGCGAAGGATTATAGCACCAAATGACAAACTGGTTATATTCGCAAGCAAAAATTCCAAAATAAAGCCGAAGTTCTATCCTATATGTAAAGAATCTACCTTAGAAGGAGATAGCAAAACTGTTTTGAAGGAGAGTGCCGCCGAAAACGCCTCTTTTTTCAAGGCAATGCAATACATCAAAAAAAACGGCTTTGATGTAGTACACCACAGTCATTTTAACTTTCTTCCTGTCGCGCTTTCGGTCAGCATGGGGCTAAAAACATTGCTTACAGTTCATGTAAATCGCGATATTGATTTTATTGATAATTTAAAAGTGGCTCTAGGCGAGGATTTGAAAAAAATCTTGTTTGTATCAATCAGTTTGAGCCACCGAAAAGTCCACTCCGATATAAATTTTTTCACCAATATTTATAATGGAGTTAATCTAAAAATGTTTAAATATGATTACTCAAGTAACAAAAAATATTTTTGCTGGTTAGGGAGAATTATTCCTTACAAAGGCCTAAAGGAAGCAGCGGAGATAGCTATGAGAACTAAGACGAAACTTAAATTCGCAGGGCCGATCCAAGACAAAGATTATTTTTTAGAAATCAAAAAGAAATATCCGACTAAATTAGTTGAATATATCGGGGTCGCCAACGCAAAAAAAAGACAAAACCTCTTAGAGGGCGCCAAAGCTTTCCTCTTTCCACTTAAATGGGAAGAGCCTTTTGGGTTGGTTATAGCCGAAGCAATGGCTTGCGGCACACCGATTATTGCATTTAAAAGAGGAGCAGTAGAAGAGATTGTCCAAGATAATAAAACGGGTTTTATCTGCCCTGCGGACAATTTATCATCTCTAACTGAAGCGGCTAAGAAAATTATTAACATGCCCGATATCGACTATGTCACAATGCGTAAAAATTGCCGCCAAAGAGTTGAAAACGATTTTTCTGCCCATCAGATGGCCCAAAACTACTACGCTCTATATAAGGATATTCTAGACTAGGAAATCGTCCTCCGGAGATATAGTTTGACAAGCTCGAATTTTATATGATAATATCATATATGCAAAGTTTACGTTTTTTATTTCTCAAAAATTAATGGGGGCAATCAATGAATTACATCATTATTATGGCCGGCGGTCAGGGCACAAGACTTTGGCCGATGAGCCGCAAACTAAAACCAAAGCAGCTGCAAAAATTGGTTTCTGAAAAAACTTTAATCCAGGAAACTTTTGAGCGCTGCGCTAAGTTAGTGGATAAAAAAAATATTTATATCAGCACTACCCCATCATATCTTGACGAAATCAAAACCCAGCTCCCGCAAGTCCCGGAAGAAAACTATATTATTGAGCCTTCATCTCGAAACACAATGGCTTCGCTATGTTTTATCATTCTGAAAATAAAAAGTTTTGACCCCGATGCAGTAATTGCCGCCATTCCCTCCGATCACCTAGTCAGAGACACCGAGGCGTTTGTGCGCGTTTTTGAAGCAACCTTCAAAGCAGCTCAAAAACACCCCGACAAGTTAATCACAATCGGCATTAACCCGACCAAGCCCGAAACCGGGCTCGGGTATATCAAAATGGGCAAACAGGTCAAGGAAATTGACGGCGAAAAAGTTTTTGCCATCGATAAATTCGTCGAAAAGCCGGACCTAAAAACCGCCCAAGCATATCTTCAAAGTTGGGAATATCTTTGGAATACCGCCTATTACTTTGCCACAATTAAGGGACTCTTAAAGTGGATTAAAGAAATGCGCCCTAAAACTTACAGGGCATTAAAAAAGCTTGAGAAGCTTCTAGGGAAAGAAGCTTCGAACGGCGATAAAGCCGAGATAAGCAATGTTTATAATAAAATTGCCGAGGAACAGGTTGCCAATGTTGTGGCCGAAAATCCCCAAAAAACACTTGTTATTCCAGCTGATATGGACTGGTCGGATATCGGTGACTGGGGAAGTCTACACGATGTCCTATCCGACAGCTTTTCCTCAAGTATCATCTCACGAGGCCATCACATCGATCACAACAGCGAGAACTGTTTGGTTTACGCCAATAATAAAATGATCGCCACGCTCGGACTAAAAGACGTTATTGTTATTGACTCTCCAGACGTTTTGCTTGTTGCCAATAAACACAAAACTCAAGACATAAAGAAAATCCTCGATCGCCTAAAGTCAGAGGGAAAGCATTTATACCTCTAGATAAATGGATTATATAGTTATTTTAGCTGGGGGGGCAGGCAAAAGGTTGTGGCCACTAAGCCGCAACGGGAAGCCAAAGCAGTTTCACAAGATTACGTCTAGTAAAACCCTGCTTCAGGAAACTTATGAGCGGGTTAAATTACTTATGGGGGACAACAGGATTTTCATTTCAACTGTCCCCGGATACGCCGAAGAAATCAAAAAGGAGCTCCCCCAAATCCCAAAAGAAAATTATATCATCGAACCGGTATCCCGAGGCACTGCCCCCGCTTTTGCTTATATTGCGCTGGTCTTAAAAAGGATCAACCCGCGCGCAACTATCGCAACGATCTCGTCCGACCATCATGTTAAAGATCCGAAGGCATTTGCAAAAGCGGCAAAAGCGGCCTTCCAAGCCGCCAACAGATATCCTGATAAACTGATCGCTGTTGGGACCAACCCGACCAAGCCAGAAACGGTTTACGGCTATATCAAGATGGGCTCCCAGGAAGACGAATTTGAAAAGCAGAAGGTTTTTTCAATTGAAAAATTCACCGAAAAGCCCGACTTCAAAACCGCTCAAAAATATCTCAAGAATTGGAACTGCCTTTGGAATTGCTGTTATTTTTTCTTTAAAACCAGCTCGCTTTTAAAATGGATCAAAAAATATCGTCCGAAAATGTACAAAAAAATCGCAGCAATTGACAAATTAATTGATGACCCAAGCCGAGAAGCAAAGGAGAAAATCGCCGAGCTTTACAGCCAAATTGAAGAGGAACAGATCGACACGGCTGTGGCCGAGCAGGGGGATTTAAAAAAGCTTGTCGTTCCGGCTGATCTAGGTTGGAGCGATGTCGGCAATTGGGGAATTCTTCACGACGTCTTAAAAGAAGAATCCTCGTCTTCGATAGTCACTAGAGGCAACCATATCGATTTTGGGAGCGAAGATTGCCTAATCTACGGCGGTGAAAAGATGATTGCCACCGTTGGATTAAAGGATATGATAATCGTTGACACCCCTGAAACACTACTTATCGCCAAAAAATCGCGCTCTCCCGAAATCAAAAAAATCACCGAAAAATTGACTAACGAGGGCAAACATTTATATTTGTAAAAGGAGAATAAAATGACAAAAGAGCAAAAAAACCTAGTTGAAATGATTGGCAAGTTTGCCCGAGATGGAAAAAATCTAATCGAAGCCGGACCCGATTTGACTGATGCCTTCGGCCGCAAATTAAAGCTTGAGGGGCAGGCTTTCGACAAGAACCTGCTCAAGCTATCTGATAAAACCCAAAAACTCCTCAAAGAGCTGCAAAAACCGAACTCTGAAATGGAAACGACTTTGCGCGGACAGGTGATGTGGTATGACATACGTTCATCTGTCTGGCAAGAGAATCCCGAGCTCTCAGCCCTTATTGCCTTCGCTTATGCAAAAGTTTTAATTGATCGAACAGGACAGACGCAAGGACACACTGTAAATGTCGCCATAGACTGCTATCCTAAGCATTTTGAATCAATGTCATGGCTTGTTGATGCTTTAATAAGATCCGGAATAACTCAAAACAACGGTGGGATTATCTTCTGGGGAGTCCAAAACGGCGGCTCAATCAGAAATGTATCAATGCTTGAAAGAGCGGTAACTGGCAAGGGGGGAAACTGGATTTACGCAACTATGAGCCACCGCTCTGAAGACTATGTCGGAGCAAAATTTGGTCTGCAGGGAAAAGTTTTCGTTGGGCCAGATTTGATGGAAGATATGTACGGCCGGTTAATAAAAGGAGATTTCCCCGAAATCGTTAAAATTGATAACCCTTATGGGCATGTCGTAACTGTTGGAGATCTAACTAGAAATAATCTAAGCATAGCTATTGATTTGATCAAAGCCAGAACCGGAATCGATATGCCGGCAAACAAAATGCTTGCGGGAATTGAAGTGGGGATAAACGTTAGCGGCAGTCCAGTTGGAAAAAATCTCTTCGATCTTCTCTCTCACCTTGGCGCTTCTGTTACAGCAGAAAATAAAGAGCTTGACCCAAATTTCTCAACTTCAAACATCATCGACCCAAACGAGCACGAATCAGAACCGATGGAACAGCTTAAAAGAAAAGCGGAAAAAGACAGAAAAATCCATCTGGCTGTTGACCCTGATGGCGACAGGGGAACCATAATTGCTCTGAACCCGGATGGAAAAGCTGAATCTCTGGCAGGAACGGAGCTGTTGCTCTTGGCAATGGAAAATCTAGCCACTTATAACCCTCGCAATCTGCCAAATGACGCTATCTACGATATGCGCACCGGCATTTCAGCCGAACTGCTTGGCCGCGCTTTGCGCCGGAATGGCTTCAAGATGGACCTGATCGCCGCCGAACCGGGTTACCCTTTCTTCATGGAGGCAATGGGAAAAAACAAAGGGGCGGTTATCGCGGTTGAAAACACCGCTCATGCCTTTATGACGCCGATGACTAATCCGATTTGGGGAGCACCCAAGTACTATTCTCTAGTTCAGGGCGGAGACGACGCAGCGCTATTCCTTATCTATCTTTTGGCTGCTTGCAAGCACTTAGGAGAAGGACGCAACCCCGTCGAGCAACTCTACCACATCAGAGAAAAATATAATATCCCCAAAACAATTATCCGCGAATATAAGCCAGTAATTGACAAAAAAGATGCTTTAAGAAAATATGACCTGGCTCGGGCAATGTGCAAAACCGCCAAAGAAGAAATCGAGCTTTCGGGTAAGTTTCTAGTTGATACAATGAACAGCGGGGTGAGAATCACCAACAAGGGGGAAACGGCAATGGTCTTAGTCAGATATTCAAATACTGGCCCGTCATTCACGGCTTCAGGCGAAGCAGTAACAGAAAAAGAGAGTGAGTATATGTTTACGCTGGGAGCTGCTGTGATGAATAAAGCAGTTAACCTAGTCAAAAAAGAGAAGGGTGATTTTGACTTTGATTGGAACAACTTCTCCGAATACGCCGACAAGCCAGCAAATGAGGCCCAAAAAATAATCGACCAAGCAGCTGGATAAAGAAATCAAAAATAAAACAGGGGTTATAACATGTCTAAGATACTTGTGACGGGGGGTGCCGGTTTTATAGGCAGTAATTTTTGCAATATGATGGCGGAAAAGGGCCACAGGATAACGGCGTTTGACGACCTGTCACTCGGGAAAACCGAAAGTCTGTCTAAAAAAGCAAGGTTCGTCAAGGGAAATGTCAACAAAAAGGAAGATCTTAAAAAGGCTGGCAGCGATTTTGACTATATCGTCCACTTAGCTGCGTCTTCCTCGGCACCGATGTTTGCCAAAGATATGTATTACGCCTACCAAAACAATGTTGCCGGACATATTGCAGTGATGCTCTGGGCCCGTGAAATTGGGGCGAAAAAAATGCTTTTTGCCTCAACCTCGTCGATTTACGGCAATAACCCAACGCCCCTAACCGAAGACCAGGAAGTTATCCCCCCGAACCATTATTCGGTAACAAAAATGGCCCAAGAAGGCGCGTCGAGAGTGTATTCCAAGGCCGAGGGCCTCGAAATTATCGCTTTTAGATTTATGTCGATTTATGGGTTAAATGAAGAGCACAAAACCACATTTGCCAATCTTGTTTCCCAGTTTATCTGGGGCATGGCCAAGGACGAAGAGCCGATTCTCTACGGCGATGGCACCCAAGAGCGCGATTTCACCAATGTCAAGGATGTTGTCCAAGGCATCGAGCTGGCAATGAATTCTCCCAAAAAATACGGTTTTACGGTCTTCAATATCGGCACCAATAAATGCATTAACCTCATTGAACTGGTTAAGTTAATCAACAAAGTGATGGGCAAAAAAACCAGGCCAAAATTCATCCCCAACCCGGTCAAAGAAGGTTATGTTAAATCCCAGCTCGCTGATATCACCAAAATCTCAAAAGAACTCGGGTACAAGCCGAGAGTTGAGCTCGAAGACGGAATAAGAGAGATTGTTGAGAATCTCGCGAAGCGAGATTCGAAATCCTGTCATCGACTCTGAGATCTGACGATCTCATCGCTCAGACTCGAAGAGAGCTTGCCAAACGGGTTGAGAATCTAAAGAAGAAATAGTAGAAGCCGCGATCTATAAAACAAGTTTTTAAATTGAAATTCAGCGCAAAGCTGTTATAACAGTCTTGAGATGAGTAAAAACTTAATCGCTGGAGTAAGTCTTGGTCTCGGAGGTATTGAAGCGGTTTTGATTGACGGACGCTTCAATATTTTAGAATCTAAATCTTTTCCGTTTCCGGGCAAATTAGGTAAGGAAACGATCGCTTCGAAGATTGAAAAAGCGCTTACTTCTCTATCAAATTTTCACAATGTCTACGCCGTGGGAGTTGCCCTTCCGGCTCATTTTGACGAAGAAAACAAAAAGGTTGTCAAATCAAGCATCGAGGAGCTAGTCGGAGCCAATTTTTATCAACTTTTATCCAAAAGAATCTCCGCGGCGATCTTTATTTACCGAAGGAATAATTGTGGCATGCTTGCCGAACAGGCTTTCGGCGAAGCCAAAGAGGCAAAAAATGCCGTCTGGGTGGAAATAGGCCGAGACATTTCAAGCTCGCTTTTGCTCGCCGGTAAAATTTACCGAGGTTCAAACAACGCCGCCGGGGAGATTTCAGAGATAATAGTTGATATAACTCGCGAAAAGAGATCGGCAGCGGGGGAATTCGGAGCTCTAGTTTCCGGTGAGGGAATCTCCGCCTTAACCGGCAAATCCGTTTACGATATTCTAAAGGAAAGCACCGCCTCAACTATTATTACCAAGCAAATCCTGCGTGACTTAAGAGAAAGCCTTTTAACCGGACTGTATAATGTCAAAGTTCTTCTCGACCCTGATCTTTTCATTATCTCCGGAGATATAGTAGAAAATTTCAATCTTTTCCGCTCATCATTTGTTGATTTAGGAGTAAAGGTCGTCAAATCAGACTTGGGCCGGCGCGGCCCGGCGCTCGGCGCGGCTCTGGCGGCGTTCAACCAAATCAGAAAGAGACCGTAAAGGAATATGATCGCATTTCTTGAAGGAAAAATAGTTGATCACGGACCCAGCTACCTGGTTGTCAAAACTGGCGGCGTTGGCTACAAGATTTTTGTTTGCCCCGATCTTTTGGGTGAAAAGGAAATCAAACTTTATATCCACCACTACATCAGAGAAGATGTGAGCGCTTTGTACGGGTTTAAGACTAAAGAAGAGCTAGAGATTTTTGAGCTTCTACTTAGTGTTTCCGGAGTCGGGCCAAAGGCAGCGCTTGCGATTGTCGCCGGACTAGGAGCTAAAAAAACCATTTCGGCAATCAGCTCCGGTGAGGCAACGCTTTTCAAAACTATCCCCGGCATAGGCAACAAGGTTGCAGCAAAAATCATTGTCGAGCTCAAAAGTAGGATAACCGGTGACGCCTTGTCATCACTTCTCCCCGAAGAAGACGAAACTGTCGAAGCGCTGATGGCTTTAGGATATAAAAAACAGGAAATCATTCCGCATCTGAAGGAAGTACCCAGCAATTTAAAAACGATTCAGGAAAAAATCAAATTCGTCTTGCGCTCGATTTCAAAACGGCACTAATTTTTTCCCGCGAAGCGGGATCTCGCTCCGCGAGACAATTTTTATTTCCCAATAAAAATCGCCGATGGCCCAATTATCAATTGCTGATTCCGTCACTAAAATCCCCTACGTTGGGGAAAAACAAGCCAATCTTTTGGCGCGGCTCGCCATTAAAACCGTCGAAGATCTCCTTTGTTTTGCTCCAAGAGATGTGGTTGACTTAAGAGCTCCAGCTAAAATTGCTGACGCTAAAAAGCGGTTTAGGGAAAAACTGCCAGTCTTCGCAAAAGTCGAAAAAACCTCAATTTACCGCACTCCCAGAAAGGGCGTCTTAATCGTCCAGGCGGAACTTTCTGACGAAACGGGCAAAATCGAAGCTATCTGGTTCAACCAGCCATATTTAAAAAAATCTCTTAAAGTGGGGGAGAAATATCTCTTTTACGGCCAAATCGACTATAATTTTGCGACCAAAACCCAAGCGATCTCAAGCCCGGCCATTTATCCCGAGGCGGGGATGCTGACCGTATATGCTCAAACCGAGAGACTCTCCAGCCGGCAAATATCAAGATTTGTCAAGTTAGCAATGGATAAAGGCTATAAATTAGACGAATTTCTGCCTAAAAAAACATTGGATCGGTTTAAATTGCTTGAGATGGCTCGAGCCACGCGGTTCTTGCACTTCCCTTCTTCAACTGAAGAATTTTTGTCCGCCCGCCACAGGTTTAATTTTAACAATCTACTTGTATTCATCCTGGCCAACTTAAGCCAACAAAAAAATATCAAAAAATTTGCTTCGTTTAAGATAAAACCCGACCTTAATTACCTTAAAGATGTCATCAGTTCCCTGCCCTTTGAGCTGACGGCTGACCAAAAAAAAGTCCTTTTGGAGATTACAAACAATCTCAAAGGCGAGCACCCGATGAATCGAATCTTGCAGGGAGATGTCGGGAGCGGCAAGACTATTGTTGCTTTGCTTGCTAGCCTGCTCATTATAAAAAGTGGTTGCAAAGCAGTCTGGATGGCACCGACTGAGATATTGGCGACCCAACATTACAACACCGTTCTCCGTCTGACTAAGAAGTTGGGAATAAAAACAGGGCTAGTTACTTCTTCCAGTTTGGGTCGCTCAAGAAGTAAGAATTATGAATTAAGAATAACGGATGAGTCAAAAATTCATAATTCATCATTCATAATCCATAATTCCGATCTATTCATCGGGACTCATGCGCTTCTTTACAATAAACTACCCAAAAATATTGCCCTAGTTGCAGTTGATGAACAACACAGATTCGGTGTCGAACAGCGTGAAGCCTTGCAAACAAAAAATAAAGGAAGGATGCCTCACTTTCTCTCTCTCTCGGCAACGCCGATTCCCAGAACTCTCGCCCATATCCTTTTTGGCAATCTCGACATTTCAACAATCAGAACAATGCCCCATGGTAGAAAAACTGTTAAAACCTATCTTGTGCCGAAGGAAAAACGCCAAGACTCCTATAAATTTATCAAGTCTCTTCTTTCCCGCGGCCAGCAGGCCTTCGTCATTTGTCCGCTGATTAAAAAAGATGAGCAACCAGAGTTTTTCAGCAGTGAAACACTTTTTGATCAGCAGATCGATGAACGCCGCACCGTAGAAGAAGAAATCAAAATTCTCAAAAAAACCGTCCTTAATGAGAGTAAAATGGCTTCCTTGCACGGCAAAATGAAATCGGAAGAAAAAAATAAAGTAATGACCGAAATGAAAAATGGAGAACTCGATGTCCTTGTCTCAACCTCGGTGGTCGAGGTAGGAGTTGATATTGAGCGAGCAACGGTCATGATTATCGAAAATGCCGAACAGTTTGGACTCTCCCAGCTCCACCAATTTCGCGGCCGAATCGGCAGAAACAATCTCCAATCTTATTGCCTGCTTTTTTCAAACAATCTTGATAGCGAAAAAACCCGCTCCCGCCTTAAAGCCTTTATCCAAAACACCGACGGCTTTAAGCTGGCCGAACTTGATCTAAAACAGCGTGGTCCAGGAGCGGTTTTGGGGCTTAACCAGTCGGGATTTAAAAACTTTAATCCTTTGTGGTTTGAAAACACCCAACTTT
>Ga0224495_10001012_pt1 | contig 20780 bp, 22 predicted proteins | sample SF_Jul11_sed_USG_FD_168128 | JGI IMG/M metagenome (GOLD analysis project Ga0224495, IMG submission 168128) | Sediment microbial communities from San Francisco Bay, California, United States - SF_Jul11_sed_USGS_4_1 | ecosystem: Environmental > Aquatic > Marine > Sediment | place: USA: California...
CATAGTCACCGGGTCCAAGCATTGCGATAGTCTCCACTATAGAATTCTATTTCCATAGTGGAATATCGGCATGCTGACTCAAAATAGATCAAAATTACTCTGTTTTGTTGCTACAGTCTCAAAAAATGCCATCTTTTTCAATTTTCATCTTCGTACCATTTATCATTATATCAGATTGACTTGCCTTCTCAAACAGGCCATATGATGGATCCTCTTTACAGTATAAGAAATAAGCCACGCGAAATTCTTGTTCGTATTCCCATGGCTTATTTTTATAAAATGGAAAATGTAAATGCGGAATTTTCCCATCCTCAGTTAAAATCTCTCCTGTCGAATCAATGTATTTCACTTTTCCTATACAAGCATTTTTTTTCAACGCATTCTGAAGTATACCGCATAAACTTTTTATATTTGAAACAATAGCCACACCTGAATTAGAATTATAGCTTTTCCACATACCCATCGATTCAGAATTGTTAATGTGCCAACAGTTAATACAGAGTCTTTTTTTTAATTCCTTTAAAAACCCTTCTGCATTGCTCAAACCTATTTCTGTTTGCAATAGATGGACTGGGAAATGTGTGATTTCTGAAGGATCTTCAAACTCTTCAACTCTGGAAAAGTAAAGTCTATTGTTATTTAGTATATCCCACAGTTTAAAAATATCTATGTATCGCCATATTGGCGTTGTATCATCAAGCTCATTGCCAAACCATTTAATATCCATCTCAGTTCCTCCTAAACCGCCTCCAGTCCTAAGTCATTGAGCATTTGCACATCGTCTTCGACGCTTCTTCCGGCGGTGGTTAGGTAGTTGCCGCTTAGGATGGCTGTGCAGCCGGCGTAGAAAATCCAGCTTTGCAGGTCGCGGAGGTTGAGTACCCGACCGCCGGCGACTTTTAAGTGTGTCTTTGGCAGGATGAAGCGGTACAGGGCTACGATGCGCAGGATTTCCCTTGGGGGCATTTTCTCGGCATTGGCCAGCGGGGTTCCTTCGATGGGGTGCAGGAAGTTCATTGGGACCATGTCCACGCCCAGCCGCCGGAGTTCGAGAGCCATGTCGATGCGGTCGGCTTCGGTTTCGCCGATGCCGAAGATGCCGCCGGCACAGACGCCCATGCCTGCCGCCAGACCCGCTTCGATTGTCTTGACTCGGTCTTCATATTTGTGGGTGCTGACGACCTCAGAAAAATGCCGCTCGGAGGTTTCCAGATTATGATTGAACCGCACCACGCCCGCCTCTGCCAATCGCTGCATGTTTTCATCGCTAACGACGCCCAGCGACATACAGACACCCATGCCCAGTTCGTCTTTGATCCGCCGGGTCAGGGCGATGAGGCGGTCCAGTTCGTCTGGTGAGACCTTTTTGCCGCTGTAGACAATGCCGAAATTAGGAACGCCCTTTTGCTTGGCTTCTTTCGCCGCGGCCATGATCTGATCATCATCGAGGACCTGCGGCGTCTTATCCACGGCGGTATCGTAATATGACGACTGGGCACAGAATGCGCAATCCTCACTGCAACCACCCATGCGGCCGGGGATGATCGAGCACATCTTGACTTTGTTGCCGAAGTTGGCTTTGCGGATTTCGTTGGCCCAGTAGAGCAGGTCGTCCAGATGGGCAGTGGAAAGTTCGGACAACTGGTCTATGTCCGCTCGATCTAAAAGCCGACCGGCTAAAATTTGCTTTGCGTACTGTTCAATTTGTTGGTTCATTTATGTCTCGTTACCTGAATTTATTAACCACCGAGGACGCTGAGAACACTGATTTTTATTATTCATATTTTTTAGGTGTCCTCGGCGTCATCAGTGGTTTATTTTTTTAATAGTTCGTTCATCGGTATCGCCCACTGTCGGAAGTCCTCGGCGGGCAGGGTTACGGTCTGCCATTTCGGGCTTCGGACTTTCATCGCCGCGGCGTATTTTTCCAGCGGGATCGCCAGAAACAAAAACCGCTCGCCGGAGTAATCATATACGTCCCAGCCGTCGGTTTCAACGTCAATGTTGGCGAATCGAAACGCAAATACGAAAAACGCCTTTGCGGCGGGAAAATCTTTGCGAAAACGGATCAGCCATTGACTCAATGCCTGCACATCCTCAAACGTCACCCAGCCATCCAGCCCTTTCAGTCCGGCCAGTGAGTCGCCTTTAAAGGTGCGGCCTTTGAGTTCGACCAGAACAGGGCATTGCGAGTCCGGATACAGGAGAAAGTCGAAGTTTTTCACCGTGGGCTCAAAGAACTCCGGGCGTTTGGACTGATCGACCCAGATGAATGGGATTTTGTTTTCAGTGAGAAAACCCTCAAACGCCTGTTCGTATAAATTGGCCTGCTCTGTCTGCATTTGCTCCCTCATGCAAAACGCCGTATTCGTGTGTGATCGCAATCGGGGGGGGCTTGACTTCGGCGAGCTCAGCCGAGCCGCATCCCAACGCCTTTGTTACTTCAAAAATGTCATCGCGTCAATCAGTTCCTGCTCGCCGGTTTTCATGTCTTTGACGACGAGTTGATTGGATTCTTTGAGTTCGCCTCCAATAATGATGCATTTGGCGGCATTCATGGCATCGGCTGCTTTCATCTGTTTTTTCAGCGCGTTTGTTTTATAATTTAAATTGGCAGAGTGACCCTGTTGACGGAGTGCCGCGGTCACTTTAAGGGCCTTGCCGAACAGATCGGCGTCGAGACACGCCACGAAATAGTCCAGTGTTTGGACAGGGACGGACTCATCGGTCAGCAGGCCTTTTTCACGCAGGAGGATTTCCAGCACCGCATCGCCCATACCCATGCCGGTGGCGGTGACTTTCGGCCCGCCAAAATCGCTGAGCAGGTTATCATAGCGACCGCCGCCGCAGATCGCGCGAAGCTCGCCTGCGGCATCGTGAATTTCAAAGACCATGCCGGTGTAATAGGCCAGGCCGCGGACGATGCCCATATCGAATCGACAATATTCCTCAACACCCATCTGTTTGAGATATGCAAACACTTGTGCCAATTCATCCAGTGCCGCCTGTTCTTCATCGTTCAATTCCACCAAATCCGGAATATCGTCAACCGATTGCACATCCATCAGCTTCACAATCATCCCTACCGTATCAGAATCGTCGATTTCCTTTTCCAGCATCTCGACGAATGCCTCAGCCGGAATCTTGGGTTTCTTATCGAGGATCGGATACAGGGTGTCGAGCCGGGCTTCGGGAATGCCGATGTTTTTCAGCACTGCTGCCAACAGCCGACGACTGGAAATTTTCGCAACCACATCGTTACGGGTCAGACCCAGCGACCGCAGGTAATCCAGCGAGCAATACACGACCTCCGCGTCGGCCAGTACATCTTCGACATCGATAATGTCGATATTCCACTGGAAGAACTCACGCAGCCGCCCCTTTTGCGGACGTTCAGCCCTGCACAGCCGGGGCACAGAAAACCACTTGATCGGCCGCGGCAGTGCATTGATCTGCTGATTGACCATGCGGGCCAGCGTTGGCGTAATCTCCGGACGGATGGCCAGATGCCTGCCGCCGCGGTCCTCGAAATTGAATAACTGTTCGACGATCTCCTCGCCGCTTTTGATCTGATACATTTGCAGGTGTTCAAAGATCGGGCCGTCGTATTCCACAAATCCATTGCGAATCGAAGCCGTCTTCCAACCGTCAACGATAAAGTTGCGAACCGCCATTTGCGGCGGGTAAAAATCCCGTGTTCCCTTGACTGCCTGTATCTTCATACTTTCTTTTTAGCCGCTTTCTTTTTGGAACTGGTCTTTTTCTTTTTCGGCTCCAGTTTTTCAAAGACTTTAGGGCCGAATTTAATTTTCATGTACTCTTCCATCTGCCGGTCGTCAAGAAAGTGCATTTCGTATCCATAATCTTCACCGGTCAGGTCACAACCATCCGTATCATACTTACGACAAATGTGCGGCCGCAGATCATAATTCTGGCATCGATAATCCTCTTCCGAAAGATATTTGCATTTGTTTTTGACATTCAAATGCCAGTCTCCATCTTCCACAAAAACAGTGACATTCTCGTGGCACAGATACCAGCGGATATCGTCAAAGTCATCCCAGTCTTCGGGGGTCTCAATCGGTAACGCAAAATACCGGCAACACCTGCCGCTGCATTTCTGACATGCCTGAGTTGTTTTTTGTGTCTTTTTACTCACGGAGCTTTTCTTTGCTGTCTTAGCGGTCACGTTCTGTTTCATCCTTTTGTTTTTTCTATCACTTTAGTATTCTACAAAGGGTGTATTATAGACAATCCGGCCCTATCGTCAAGAAATTCTCATTTCGGCCATGACCGGTAATTTGTCTCTCCGATAAATGCCTCTTGACCTATCGGCGGGGCGCGGGTATTTTGATGTCAATGAAACCTTTGAAAAGCTAAAGGAATGGCCATGGGTGACGTAGATAAAAACATGCAAACTCCTATACCTGCATCAGCCGGGTTGTCCGGTCCGACCCGTTTTTTGATTACGGCAGCGGCGTTTGTGGTAGTCGTCGCAGGGATGCGGGCAGCCATCGAAATCATCATCCCGTTTTTGCTGGCTGTGTTTTTGGCGATTATTTGTACGCCTGCCCTTTTCTGGCTTAAAAACCGGGGTATCTCAACGGTTTTCGCCATCTTGATCGTCTCGTTGGTCATCATGGCGGTCGGATTAATGGTCGGGACAATTCTGACAACATCCATCGCAGACTTTACCAACGACCTGCCACAATACACCAATCAACTCAATACAAAGATTCAGGATATGGAAGTAAAATGGAACAACTGGCTGGATAAGCAGCGTGAAAAATTGCACATGGACGATGCGAACGACGAAACCAATACGAACAGCACAGTGCCTGCACTATCTGAGGATGCGGCAGCGAATCCGGAACCGGATACTCCGGCAGCAACAATTCTTACAGATATTGAGGAAAAAGAACCGCTGTCGATAAGCCAGTTTCTGGACGCCCAGGCGGGGATCAAGCTAATGCGGGATCTGCTGGCTCAGTTGGGCAATATCCTGACCAAGGGTTTTCTGATCTATCTGACGACAATCTTTATTCTTCTGGAGGCGTCGATCCTGCCGGGCAAGATCAAGGCGGCAATGAAAAATAATGCCGAGACTTTTGACAATCTTGCCGGTGTTGCCGATGACGTTAAGAAGTACCTCGCGATGAAAACCGCGATCAGTCTTATCACCGGTGCCTTGGTCACGGGTTGGCTGATCATCCTTAAAGTAAAATACCCGATTGTCTGGGGGTTGATTGCGTTCCTGTTGAATTTTGTGCCGAACATCGGCTCGATTATCGCGGCAGTTCCGGCATGCATCCTAGCCTTCCTCCAGTTTGGCCTCGGAACCGCTGCTCTGGCCGCCGTGGGTTATCTTGTAGTCAATATCGTCCTCGGGAATATCATTGAACCCCGCCTGATGGGCCAGCGGTTGGGATTGTCCACCCTTGTGGTCTTTTTATCATTGGTCTTCTGGGGTTGGGTTCTGGGACCGATCGGGATGCTGTTGTCGGTACCGCTGACCATGACTGTTAAGATCGCCCTGCAAAGCCATCCGGACACCCGAAAACTGGCGATCCTACTGGATTCCCAGAAACCACCGGTGCGAAAGAAAAAAAAATCCACTTAAAACAACAACCACCTATACACTGGCGATGTTCAGTTCGCGGGCGGCCTTGGTTTCGTCCAGTCGGCCGACCGGCGTGGTCACCGGGGCGGCTTTGAGTGATTCCGGGTCGGTTTCGCACTGTTTGGCCAGTTCGATCATTGCCTCGATAAAACCATCCATCGTTTCTTTGCTTTCGCACTCGGTCGGCTCGATCATCAGCGCCTCTTTGACAATCATCGGGAAATACATGGTCGGGGGATGGAAGCCGGCATCGATCAGGCCCTTGGCGATGTCCAGCGCATGGACGCCGTTTTTCGCCTGTCGGGTCGCACTGAACACACATTCATGCTTGCATAACTGGCCGTGCTCGATATCGTAATACGGTTTGAGCTTTTCCTTGATGTAGTTGGCGTTGAGGACGGCATTCTCGGCGACACGCTCGAGCCCTTCTTTGCCGAGCATCAGGATATAAACATACGCTCGGAGGATGATGCCGAAATTGCCGTAAAACGGGGCGATATAGCCGATGGATTTGGGCTTGTCATAGTCCAGCGCAAAGGTACCGTCGGTCCGCTTGATCACCGTGGAGATGGGCAGGTAATCAACCAGTCGATCCACCACGCCAACGGGACCGGCACCGGGCCCGCCGCCGCCGTGAGGGGTGGCGAAGGTTTTGTGCAGATTGACATGGACGATGTCAAAGCCCAGATCGCCGGGACGAACCTTGCCGACGATGGCATTGAGGTTCGCGCCGTCATAATAGACCAAGCCGTCGACGCTGTGAATGAGGTCGCAGATTTCTTTGACATGCGGATTGAACAGGCCCAGTGTGTTCGGGCAGGTCAGCATCAGACCGGCGACCTCGTCTGTGAGCATTTCTTTCATCGCATCGATGGACATCAGGCCGTTTTCGTCACTGGGGACGGTCCTGACAGTATAGCCGGCAATCGCCGCACTGGCCGGATTGGTGCCGTGGGCGCTGTCGGGAGCTAAGACGATGCTTTTTTTGTTGCCTTTGTCCTGATGGTAGGCCGCCATCATCATGATGCCGGTCAACTCGCCGTGGGCTCCGGCCATCGGCTGCATGGTAAAGGCACTCATGCCGCAGATTTCCCGTAACAGCATATCCATCTCGTAAACCACTTCTAATGCGCCCTGGGTCAGCATGCCGCCGCTGCGAAGCTGGGGCAGCAGAGGGTGCAGATGCGCAAAACCCGGGTACGCCGCGATGCGTTCGCAGACCTTGGGATTGTATTTCATCGTGCAGGAACCCAGCGGGTAGAAATTGGTATCGACACCGAAGTTTCGCCGAGACAGTTTGGTAAAATGTCGCACGACATCCAGCTCGCTTAATTCCGGCAGATCAGCATCATTCTCCCGCAATAGCGACTTATTCAGATTAATACTCGTCGGCACATCGCTCTTAGCGATCCGCAATCCCCGACGGCCTTCAACTGATTTCTCAAACACTAACTTCATCTGTATATCCTTATTCTTGCCACAGAGCTCACAGAGAACTCAGAGATTTCATTTGTCATCATATTCCGTCACAACACCTGTTACCGGATCAACATTTGTCAGTGGTTCAATTTTTTGAATAATCGTATATGAACACCCAGGGCAATAATGCCCAAGTCCTTTTTGGCCCGAATGTAGCACAGTGTAATATTTATCTCCAAAATCAAAAAACAAATGCTGTGATGAAAATCCAACAGCTAAAAAATCCGCGGCAGTACTTCGTACCTGTACATTCCCCTGAATCATTTCGTTTTCACAGTTTGGACATCTCATTGTCTTAAGCCCTTTCTTCCGGTATTCAACGTATCTCTATAATCTCTGTGTCCTCTGTGGCTATAAAATCGCTTCCAGTTCCTCGGCGAGCATGCCGATTTCCTGTTTGGTTCGTTTTTCAGTTACGGCAATCAAAATAGAGTTGTCCATGCCTTTGTAATACCGGCTCAACGGGAACCCTGCCGCATAGCCCTTTTCGATGAGCTTGCCGATGACGTCCGTTGCATCGCAAGGCAGATCAAAAACCATCTCGTTAAAGACCCACTTGGCGTGAAAATGCGGTGTCACTCCCGGTATCGCCGTCAACCGCTGATAAGCATAACTGGCTTTGTCCGCGCAGAGCTGGGCGGTTTCCTTTAGGCCTTCTTTGCCCAGCAATGACAGGTACACCGTTGCCGCCAGTGCACACAGCGCCTCGTTAGAGCAGATATTCGACGTTGCCTTGTCGCGGCGGATATGCTGCTCGCGCGTTTGCAGCGTCAGCACATATCCGCGATCACCGTTGACATCGGTCGTTTCGCCCACGATTCGCCCGGGCAAATTCCGCACGTATTTTTTTCGTGTCGCCATGAATCCCAGGTATGGCCCGCCGAATGACATCGGCAGCCCAAGCGACTGGCCCTCACCGGTAACAATATCGGCCCCCATCGCTCCCGGGGTCTTCAGGATGCCCAGCGAAATCGGATAACATGATACCACCAGCAATGCCCCCTTGGCGTGTGCCGCTTCGGCAATATCCGTAAAGTCATCAATACACCCGAAAAAGTTCGGGTTCTGCAAGAGAACCACACCGGTCTCGTCATCCAGCGCTTTCAGGATCGCATCCCGGTTGGTTAACCCTTCGTGGTTTTTTGTCTCCACCAGATCGATCTTGAGATTGCGCGAATACGAGTGGATCATCACACGATAGATCGGGTTGACCGAATCATCGATAATGACCTTGTTTCGCCGGGTAATGCGCAGGGCCATCATCATCGCTTCATACAGAGCCGTGCCGCCGTCATACATCGAGGCGTTGGCGGCCTCCATGTCCGTCAGCCGGCAGATCATCGACTGAAACTCATAGATCGCCTGAAGTACCCCTTGGGATGTCTCCGGCTGATACGGTGTATAGGCGGTGTAAAACTCACTGCGGCTCAGCATCGCATAGACCGTCGACGGGATGAAATGGTCATAAAACCCCCCGCCCACAAAATTGGTCAGATGGATATAATTTTTCGACGCGATAGCGGCCAGTCGATTGCGGACTTCCTGTTCACCCATGCCCTCCGGCAACTTCAACCCGCCGCACCGCAAATCGGGGGGCACATCAGAAAATAAATCCGCCTCGGTCAGACCGATCTCGGCCAGCATCGCCGCTCGCTGCTCTTTCGTATTTGATATAAAAGGCATTTATTCAGTCCTCAGTTATCAGTCTTCAGCCATCCGGGAACTTTACGCTTCAGTTTCCAGGAACTTCTTATACGCCGCATTGTCCATCAGGTCTTCGAATTCATCCGGATCGGAGGCCTCGATTTTAATCAGCCAGCCCGCGTCATAAGCGTCGCCTTTGAGAATATCCGGATTATCCGGGATATCAGTATTGGCCTCGACTACCGTACCGGAAATCGGGGCGTACATGTCCGAGGCACTCTTGACCGATTCAACAACCCCGAACGGCTCGCCGGCAATAACCTCTGTCCCCGCTTCCGGCAGTTCCATATACACGATATCGCCCAATTGTTCGATGGCATACGCCGTCAGGCCAACCGTAAACACATTGCCGTCCTGCTTTTTGGCCCACTCATGCGATTCTAAATACCCCGCGTCTGCATCAATCATCATTCGTATAACTCCTCATTATCAATCTACAATTTACCATCTACTATCTACAATATTGCGTAAGCAACGCTGCCCCTGCGATTTTTGAGGTTTCTGGCAACGATCTCAGCTTTCAGTCGGCGGCGGCGAACCTCAATTTCAATCTCCGAACCCACCGGGATATGCGGAGCAACCATACAAAGCCCCACCGCCCGCTGGGCATGGTCATCCGTTAAAACCGTATCTTTAACGGTCCAATACGGCACCATCGTCCCGCTGGTCACCCAGCCGGCCTCCTGCCCTTGATAATAAACCTCGGCTCCCTCTCGTGCAATACCTTTATCCAGCAAACGCATCTGCCTAACCACCTTCGGCAATGCCGCGGTATCGGAAAAATCCCCCGCTTTGTATCGCTGTTTGGCGGCGGCCTGTTTTTCGAGGACATCTCGGCCGATGAACCGGCGAACGGGATCGTCAAAACTGACCGCAAAAGGTGCCTGGCCGATGGCAAAAACAGGGATTTCGTTTCCATCCTTACCGATTCCCAACTCGTGGCCATAGAGGGGCAGTCCCGCTTCCAGCCGGAGTGTATCGCGGGCGCCCAGCCCGACCGGCTTTGCTCCGGCGGCCGTCAATTTGTCCCAAAGAGGTTCCGCGGATTCGGCCGGGATGAACAGCTCAAAACAGACCGGATCGCCTGTATAACCGGTTCTGGCAGCGATTGTATCCACGCCGCAAAGCTTAAGTTGGCCGAGGGCGTTCCGCTTCGGCTGCGGCAGCATCGCCTCGGTCACCAGCGTTTGCAGAATCGTCTCACTTTCGGGCCCCTGCAGAGCCAGCATCGCCATCGGGTCGCTGACGTCCTGAAAATCAACAGCGCCGAAACCCTTCAGAACGGTCTGCAAATGCTGCCGGTCCTTATCCTTGTTCGATGCATTGACCACCAGCAGGAACGTTTCCTGACCGAGCCGATACAGAAAGGCGTCATCAATCGCCCCGCCGGTGGCGTTGGCCAGCATGGTGTAGTGAGCGCACCCGACAGCCAACCGGTCGCAGTCATTGGTCAGAGCATGGCGCAGAAAGCCGGGAGCACCGGTGCCGCTGACCTGAAACCGGCCCATGTGGGAGACATCGAACAGTCCAGCGTGTTTGCGTGTGGCGAGATGTTCGGCGACGATGCCGTCGGGATACTGAATCGGCATCTGCCAGCCGGAAAAATCGACCATCCTGGCCCCGCACGCCGTGTGTTTTGCGAAAAATGGCGTCTGTTTCATCCGTAAAACCATTAAAAAAGGGAAATTTAAGTTATCTCATTAGGATGTTGATTATATTATCGGAGCCGGGAACCGCCGTCAATCCTGTTTGTATTATTTTGCTGTTTAAAAAACCGAAACAGCAGGATAGTGCCATTGGACGGCATACGATTTATTTATTAGTCTATACCTCAAGACATGTTAGCAACTCCCGCAATTCGATACGGTCGGCGGGCGCCAAGTTCAGATCGGGATTTTCTTCCAGAAAGACGATATTAATCCGGGCCAGCTTTTCGTTGACCTGGTCCATGTTCAGCGTATTGTTCGCATCGAAACCGATATCGCCCGCCGCATCGAAATTCTGGTCACAAAAGATGATCCCGTAGCCCGGCGGATGGCTGTCATCCTGCCAGTATGCCAGCGGCAGACCATGCGTCCGGCAGATGATCGGCCGAAACGGGTAAATCTGACAGCCGTCCTCTCGGTCCAGAAATCCACACTCCTTGCCCTCGTTAAACTGTGGTTTGGGCCACTTGGCGGCCTTCATCTGCTCCAGAATCGCGTAAAACTCCACCGGCCAGACCGATAGGTTTAAACAGCACGAACAGCACCCCTTCCGGCAAGCCATCCAGTCCTTATGCAGCTTCTCCAACACAGCCACCTGACTGTCCACCTCCTCCCGCAGTCGATAATAAATGTCAATCGCTTGAATCATGTATGTAAAAATCGTTTCTTTTAACTGGATGATTATTCGACCGAAGTTTTATCCGGCTCAAAATCATCTTCAAATGTAACTTTCTTGAAGACCTTCATACCGCGAGCAAGATAATTGGGCAAGGCATTGTTGTGGTCAAGTGTGCATGTATGCACCCATACACGTTTGGCTCCCCATTCCCACGCAAGTCGAATGGCTTTACTGAGCATGTAACCGCCATACCCTTTGCCGAAAAAATCCGGCATCAGTCCAAAATAACCAATCTCAATCGTATCTGCATCTTCACGTTTTAATTCAAAATATCCTGCAATTGTTTTTTCCTGATGCGCTACCCATGTTCTGATCTTTTTATCTTGCGCATGTTCGTACCATTGCTGTTCTGACCAGCGGAGACGTTCCCTCCAGTGCCATCCTTCGCCAATTGTTTCATAAAGATATTTAAAAAAATCAGGCTGACGATGGGTACATTCACCAATATCGAATGATGCCTTGGGGCACTCCTTCGCACACAACCACACTGGATCCAGCATCTCAAGATATGTTATTGTCACTTCTCTTTTCATTAGATCATTACTCTGTGTCCTCTGTGGCAATAATCACATCGGCGGCCTACTTTCCGTCAGGCACAGGTCGACGAGTTCGTCGATGTTGGCGGTGCCGGTGCACATCACGGTGTCGGCGGCGCCCCAGTAGAGTTTGAGTGTGCCGTCATCTTCCGGTACGGCGGCGCAGGTAAAGACGACGTTATGCACATAGCCGACCAGTTCCCACGGGTCCTCGGGCGTGAGGATCCAGCGGTCCGAGACGCCGAGGATCGTCGACGGATCGTCCAGTTTGTGCAGGCACACGCCGAGCCGGTACACGCTGCCGTCCATGGTCGGGAATACGCCGTGGTAGATGTTCAGCCACCCCTTTTCGTGCTTGATCGGCGGGGCGCCGGGCCCGATCTTCATCTCGTCCCAGTGGTAGGTGACCGGCTTCATGATGACCTTCGAGTCGCCCCAGTGGATCAGGTCCGGCGAATACGCACACCAGATCGACCACGGGCTGATGTCCGAGTGCGGCCGGTCCAGTTTGACATAGCGGCCGTTGATCTTTTCGGGGAAAATGACCGTATTGCGGTAGTCGGCCTGCGTAATAAAGGCAATCCGCTCGATACTCACAAAATCGGTCGTCTTGGCCAGCCCGATCCGTACGCCGTGCTTGGAATAAGCACTGTAGGTAATGTAATAGGCCCCTTCCAGCGGATTGATCCGCGGATCCTCCACGCCAAACGCCTCATACTCGGCAAAGTCGCCCTCTTTGGCGGGCGTCATAAACGGCTCCGGCTCAACCGTGAAATTGAAGCCGTCGTCGCTGACCGCCTTGCCGATGATCGACCGCCCCGTATCCAGATGCGAACGAAACAGCATAATGTACTGACCGTTGTGCTTCACCACCCCGGCGTTATGGACGGTTTCCACCTTATACGGCACATCCGCCTTCGTCAAAATCGGATTGCCCTCATATCGCGTCACAAATTCTTTTCGCATATCAATACCTCACATTTATTTTTTCTTCTTCGAGTTTGAATATTTCCGCATACACCTTTTCATACGCCGCAACCATGGTCGGGATCGAAAAACAGGCTTCCACCCGCCTGCGGCAGGCGGCTGGTTCGATGGTATCGATTTTTTTGACGGCTTCCACGGCTTCATCAACATTGGTTACCAGGAAGCCGGTTTCGCCGTCGGCGATGACTTCGCGGCAGGAACCGCGGTCGTAGGCGACCACCGGCACGCCGGCGCCGTTGGCCTCGGCCATGACCAGGCCGAACCGTTCGGGCAGTTCGTTGAGGTGCAGAACGGCGTAGGCCTGCTTGAATAAATCGTCCCGCTCTTTCGGACCGACCGGCCCGATGTATGTAATCTGCCTGTCATCGATGTGGGGCTTGACTTTTTCGTTGAAATACTGCTCGTCCTGAATGATGCCTGCAATCAGCAACTCCATCCCCGCTTTTTTCGCCGTTTCACAGGCCAGGTGGACGCCTTTGTCCGGATGGATGCGGCCGAGGAAGACGAGTTTGTCGCCGCGGTTTTCTCCAACCGTCAAATTCGACAGGTCGATGCCGTTATAAACCGTCGCCAGGTACGGCAGTTCGGGGTCGCGATCCGAATCGCTGATGGAGACATAGTATGAATCGTGCTTGTATTTGCGATAGACCCGGCGGATATTGTCGGAGGAAAAGCCGTGGATCGTCGTCAGCATCGGCGTGTCGATCAGCCGGGTATAGGTCAGCGGCAGAAAGTCATAATTATTATGAATCAGGTCAAATCCCGCCGCATGTTCCATCACTTCCGATATTTGCAGACATTCGACCACCTTGGCCTCCTGTGTGGGGTCCTCTTCATACCCCCTGTCGATCACTGCGTGCAGTTTGGCTTTGGTAATGGAATCTTTGGTCGCAAACAATGTCACATCCCAACCCCGCTCGACGAGGCCTTCGGCGATATTGCTCGCCACGGTCTCCCACGCCCCATACTGCCGCGGCGGCGTCCGCCACGCCACCGGCGACAGGACCGCGATCTTCTTCGTCTTTCGTAACTGATCCATATTCATTCGTATGTTCTCCACGCGTAGCAGCCGTACCACTTTGAACCACAAATAGACACAAATTTACACTAATTCTATATTATATTTGTGTGTATTCGTGCTAATTCGCGGTTCTTAATCATTATATTTGCCGTTTCGAATATCCTGTGCAATCATTTCCAGCCGGGGCAGTGCGTAGGCGAAAAACATTTTATAGCCCTCGCAGAAGTAGCTGGGCACCTTGTGTGTACCGGTCAGCATCGCCCGGTCTTTGGGGCAGCCGCCGCGGCAGATATCCAGATGCTTACACATGAGGCATTTATTATCTATCTCGGTTTTTTTGCGGTTGAAACTGCGTTTGACCTGGCCGGCGGCAAGTTCGCCAATCGGCGTATCCATGATATTGCCCAGCTTTGTATCACCCGTCACATAAAAATCACAGCAGAAGGCGTCGCCGTTATGCTCGATCACGATGTAGTCGGCACATCGCCGGTTGAAGGTGCATTCGGTGTGCGGGTTGCCGAGCATGAAGCTGAGCATGCTGTCAAAGATCCGGACGCTGAGTTTGCGGACGCCGTAGTCGGTCCAGCGGTCAAATATCCGGCACAGAAACCTGCCGTACTGCTCGGGCGTAATGCTGTAGGGCGCAGGGGTATGCGGATCGTCGGCACTTTTTTCCACACAGGGCACAAACTGAATATATTGAATACCAGGGTCGGTAAAGAAGTCGAATAATTCGTCAGGATGCTGCACATTGATATTGTTCAGCAGAACAAGAATATTGTACTCGGCCTTGTTGCGGCGGCAGGCCTCGATGCCCGCCATCACGCGGTCATAGGTGCCCTTGCCCGCACGGTCCTTGCGGTAAACATCGTGATATTCCTTCGGGCCGTCCAAACTGATGCCGCTGAGAAATTTGTATTCGGCCAGAAATTGAGACCATTCGTCATCCAGCAGAATTCCGTTGGTCTGCAGGGCATTGGAAATGACTTGCCCCGGTTGCCCATATTTCTGCTGAAGTTCCACCAGCCGCTTGTAAAAATCTAGTCCCATCAACGTCGGTTCGCCGCCCTGAAACGCAAAAGAGGATTGTTCAAATCCGCATTCGAGATAGCTTTTGACCAAATGCTCCTGAACCTCCGGGCTCATCCGGTGCGCTCCGCCGCCGAAATAGTCTTCCTTGCAGGCATAAAAGCAATACTCGCAGGCGATATTGCAATCCGGCCCGGCGGGCTTAATCAGCAATGTAAAAGGTCGTGCCATAAGCTACCCTAAAATATCCTTGTAATCGGAACAAAAATCTTTTCGCTGGCAGTCCGGGCAGAACTCACCCCGCCAGACCGCATCAAACTGCTCCATAATCGGCTCAATCAGTTTCGGATCCGTAGTGACAATGCCCGATTCAAAATTACGCCGCTTCGGACTCTTGGCGCCCATGCCCGCGCCGGTGAGATTGGCGCTGCCGGAATAGGCAAATTGGCCGTCCACCACCACACACTTAAAATGCACCCGCGGACATAAAAGCCGCTCCATCCCGGTAATCAGGTTCGGATGCTTGTCAAAATCATCACGGAATGGCTTACCCGGTTCTTTGGCATGAATCAGGCGAATCGACACCTGCCGTTTGATCAGATTAGAAAGAACTTTCAAGAACGGAACCATCCGCCCTTTCCAGTCCACATGCAGGTCCTTGATGTCACTGGTGCCGATCCAGACAAAATCCTCGGCGTTCGGCACCTGCTCCTGCAGGACCCGCTCATAGATTTCGCGGTCTGTAATGAATTGGGTTTCTACCATTCGACAACTTGTCCAAATGCAGCGCTGAGATTGTCAATAATGTCCGTTGCGGTCAAGCTGATTTGCCCATGTACCGCCGCGGCGATGTTTCCTGCCAGTCCATGCACATGAGTACCCAGCACTGACGCATCAAAAGTGGACAGGCCCTGCCCGATCAGCGCCGCGATCGAACCGGTCAGCACGTCCCCGCTGCCGGCGGTCGCCATGCCGGGATTGCCGGTATCGTTGACAAACACACGCTCGCCATCGGTCACAACCGTTCCGGCCCCTTTGAGCACGACAACGGTACCGGTCTTTTCAGCAAATTTCGCCGCACATTCGGTGCGATCCTCCGGCATGGGCTCCCGAAAAACGCTTTTCCACAGCCGTCCCATCTCACCCGGATGCGGCGTAAGAACCACTTCGGCCTTTTTCTTTTCCACCCAGCCGCCGGGCCCACCGCATTGACTCAATACATTCAGACCGTCCGCATCAACGACCAGTTTCAATCCCTCCGCCGCAATCAATAAAAGCAGCGTTTCTTTGACTCCGGCCCCCATTCCTGTGCCGGGGCCGAACGCAACGACATCATTATCCGCAAGCATCCGAAGCAAAACGATGCCTGCTTCCGGCGACATTTGTCCGTTGGCATCGTCCCTCAGAGCGGTGGTCGTATAACACGGTTCAAAAGCAGCGACAATCGGCTGAATCGACGCCGGCACCGCCACCCGCACCAGCCCCGCCCCGCTCCGCAAAGCGGCTTTACCCATCAATGCCGGGGCGCCGCTAAAACCCACACTGCCCCCGACAACCAGCACCTTACCAAACGTGCCCTTGTGCCCATCCACCGGCCGCCTTTCAACTTTTGGGACCTCAGTAATCTTTTCCATATAATTTCATCCTAAACAAAAGCATTTAATTCTCAGAAAGGACTCAGATAGATCTCCCCTTTGCTAAGGTCGATAGTAATCATCTTAAACCGGCTTAAGAATTGCGTACCTAACATAGATCGACCCGCAGGTAATTTTAGATCAGGACATGCTATAAAGCCTAAATTTGACACTTTGCATTCATCAATACATGCTTCTGGAAGTGCAATACAACGGTGTCCATTTGAAATTATTTCTGCAAATTGCCCTTCATTCTTCAAAATGTCAAAAACTTCTTCTCGTAAAAGTCCATGTCCCAAAATCCCGCTATCTAAGATAAAATTTTCATATAGTCCATCTATTAGTTTTAATTCAATGCAATAAAAACCATGTAAATCTCTCTTTAACGGCACTTGAATTCCCCAGTTTTTTCTAATGCTAACATCTGGAGAAAATTCTTTTAGCAGCTTAAAGAGCTTATTTCTGAAGTCAATCTGTACTATAAATTGCTCCATAACATCCTGCCCTAAGATTCCATCAATACCACATCCCGGAGTTTGTTTATCAATTTCTTTCAAGGCAACCGTCCCTCTTATACTCACATTTCCAATCTTAAGTGGCCTTTTAGTTTTATGATATTCGAGAGGTGTCTGATGGAATGAATAATCCGGCTTACGTACTTCAACAAGCTCTCCCATTAATGGTTTCAACGAAGAATTTAGTATTGTATTAGTAGCACCTGTGTCCACAGAAAACATATATTCCTTCGATTCAATTCGAACCGGAAATAAGAAGGTGTCACACCCCTCCATTCTCTCGCCCGGATAACTCATTGGAAGTTCGGCAACAACTCTCATTTTCTGACAACTACTAACGGATAGCAGTATTAAAAACAGAAAGATATAGCACCTTAAATGAGCCGTCAATTTCACTATTTTCTCTTTGCTTTTAATCATCAGTTCGTTACATCTTTTCTATCTTCATATTAATCAAACTCGCAGCGTAGGCGGCGCCGAAGCCGTTGTCGATATTGACGACCGTCACACCGGAGGCGCAGCTATTGAGCATCGCCAGCAGCGCCGCCAAACCATCAAAACTGGCGCCGTAGCCGACACTGGTCGGCACCGCGATCACCGGGCAATCGACCAGACCGCCGACCACACTGGCCAGCGCGCCTTCCATGCCCGCAACCACAATCACTACATTGGCCGCTCGAACCTGCGACAAATTGCCCAGCAGGCGATGAATCCCCGCCACGCCGACATCGCACACCAGTTCCACATTCTGCCCCAGCATAGTCGCCGTGACTCGTGCCTCCTCCCCCACCGGCATATCCGCCGTTCCGGCCGTCACAATCACAATATTGCCCACCGGATTTTCAACCGGCTTTTGCTCGAGTACAATCATCCGGGCATCCCGTTCATAGCGCAGGCCATCCAGTTTAGTTACCCTTTCGACATCATCAAATAGAGAACTATCCGCCCGGGTGGCAATAACATTCTGGCCGGTCTTTGCCAGTTTCTCGAAAATTGCCGCGATCTGTTCGGCCGTCTTGCCGGGACAATAGATCACCTCCGGAAACCCGCAGCGGATCGTGCGGTGATGATCCACCTTGGCAAAGCCCAACTCCTCAAACGGCAGATGCCGCAACCGCTGCACGGCATCTTCCACATCCAGCGTCCCGTCCCGAACATCCGTCAACAACCGCTCGATCTGCTTTTCATCCATTTGCTTCTTTCGCTTTCCTAACCACGGATTTCGCGGATTAAAAACAAAAAAAACAAATCCGTGTTAATCCGCGAAAATCCGCGTAATCCGCGGCTAATAATATTAATCCGATGTTGCTTTCGGCTCCAGTGCCAAGTCCGCAAATTGGCCCGCTTTGTATTTGTAATACGCCAGCGACGCCACCATTGCTGCGTTGTCGGTGCAGTATTTTTTCGGTGCGATCATCAGGGACAGGTGTTCTTTTTTGCACATTTGTTCCATCGCGTCACGTAAGGCCCCGTTACAGGCCACACCGCCGCCCATCAGAACGCTTTTGGCGTTGATCTTTTTGGCGGCTCTCTGCGTTTTCTTGACCAGCACTTCGATCACCGCCGCCTGAAATGACGCGGCAATATCGGCAATCTCGGCCCGGCTCATTGTCTCAACCCGGTTTTCGCCCTTCATATCCTGCCCCTGGCAATGATACAGCACCGCGGTCTTAAGCCCGCTGAACGAAAAATCCAGGTTCCCCTTTTCCATCAGCGACCGTGGAAACCGAATCGCCTTGGGATCGCCTTCTTTGGCGATCTTTTCAATATTCGGACCGCCCGGATACGGCAGGCCCAAAATCGTCGCCACCTTGTCAAACGCCTCGCCCGCCGCATCGTCAATCGTCTTACCCAGCAACCGCAAATCCAGCGCCGATTCGGCGTCATACAGATTCGTATGCCCACCGGACACAATCAGCGCCACCGCCGGCAGCTCAATCGATTCGGCCTCCAGCAGCGCCGACTGCAGGTGCGCATGAATATGGTTAACCGCAATCAATGGCTTGCCCCACGCAAACGACAGCGTCTTGGCCGCGGTCACCCCCACCATCAGCGCAATCGACAATCCCGGCTGATTGGCAATGGCGACCGCGTCGATCTGCTCAGGTGCAATGCCCGCCTGGCTGATTGCCTCGGTCACAATCGGCAGAATGTTTTCCACATGCGCCCGCGACGCGATCTCGGGCACCACCCCGCCGTACTTTTCATGGAGCTTTGTTTGTGATGCTACCACCGATGAGCAGATTTGCTTGCCGTTGCAGACAACCGCCGCGGCCGTCTCGTCGCAGCTTGTTTCGATCCCCAAAATGTAGGTCTTTTTCGGATTCACATCGTCTCCTGTAAACAACCGCTAAACAACAGCGAGGCGGCGCAAGCCGCCCGATTGCGGACCCACTGGGTAACGGAAGACGGTATACGAATACGTTACGCACAGGGTCACGCAATCGGGGAGCTTGCGCTCCCGCGCTTTTGTCCATAGCTTAGTCCGCCAAGTCACGTGTGTCAATAGATTTGCAATTCCCGGCAGTATCCTTTTGACCCCGCGGCCGATTTCGGGTAGGATGCCGAAAAAGAAACCGGCTTTGGACATCACCGATGAATAAGACAGAAATCGAAGAGAATTTTCAATATCAATACATTGACTCCCCGGCATTGCTCGAGGATTTGCTCAGCCATTTACATCCGCAGCATACGGTCGCTCTGGACACCGAAGCCGACAGCTTTCATCACTATCGCCCCAAGGTTTGCCTCATCCAGCTTAGTTTCGACAACAAAACCTATATTGTGGACCCGCTGGCTCCGGTCGACACCCCGGCTCTGCTAACTGCATTAGCCAATAAGGAACTCATTATCCACGATGCCGGCTATGACCTGCGGATGCTGGGCGGCGATTACGGTTTTAAGCCCAAAAACGGCGTTTTCGATACGATGCTGGCGGCCGCATTGACGGGCATGAAAAACGTGGGTTTGTCCGCCCTGCTCGAACATGTGCTGGATCTGAAAGTCGCCAAGCACAACCAGAAAGCCGACTGGTCCAAACGCCCTCTGCCGGAGCACCTGCTGCAATACGCCGCCGAGGATACCGTCTCACTGATGCACATCAAATCATACCTGGCCGACCGGCTCAACGAACTGGGACGCACCGACTGGCATACGGAGTCCTGCATTGCGGCGGTCGAGGCCGCACAAACCAGCAAAGAAACCGTCGCCCCGGACAATGAATGGCGAATCAAGGGAACCGGCACTCTTTCGTTTAAGGAGATGGCTTTTTTGCAGAAAATGTGGTACTGGCGGGAAAATATCGCCAAAGAAACCAACATCGCCCCGTTTATGATCTGCCGGAACGAAGAAATGATCAAACTGGCCCAATGGGCGGCCAGACGCAAAAAACCGATCGAGTCGGAATCGAAATTTCCGATTCACCATAAATTCAACAAGAGAAAAGCACTTCTTAAGGCCCTCCGGGAAGCGCAGGCACTCGGTCCCGACCAATGGCCGGGCCCGCGAAAATCCGACCCCTCAAAACGGCTCTCGAATACAACCCGCAATACCGTCAACGAACTGAAAGCCGAATGCGAAACAATCGCCGCCGAACACGATCTGCCCCTAAATCTCATCGCCTCCCGTGCCGCCCTGACCCACATCGTACTGGATAACGCAACGACCCTCGAAAAAATCCGAAAGAAAGGCCTCCTCCTCAACTGGCAGGCCAACCTGCTGCTGCCCGCGATCCAAAAAGTGCTGAGTCATAACGCACCCCATAAAGGGGTGGCTTGACGGTTAGGAGCCGTCTCAAAGACGGCCATTTACGTTTACATTATCCGTTAAAAGCGACCTTGATCTTCCTCGTGTTCCTCATGCTCCTGACGC
>Ga0224495_10001013_pt1 | contig 20780 bp, 17 predicted proteins | sample SF_Jul11_sed_USG_FD_168128 | JGI IMG/M metagenome (GOLD analysis project Ga0224495, IMG submission 168128) | Sediment microbial communities from San Francisco Bay, California, United States - SF_Jul11_sed_USGS_4_1 | ecosystem: Environmental > Aquatic > Marine > Sediment | place: USA: California...
CAACACCTGATCCATGGAAAAATTTTCTATGCCCATGTAGTACACTGCTGTATCGATGAGTGCCGCCATGGGCACGATGCCGATGACCTCGCTGCCGGCAACATTTACACCATATCTCTTGGCTTCCATTTTGATAAGCTCAAATGACCTGTAAAGGGCTGTTTTCGTATAATCCGTCATGTTCATGGAAACCTGAACCATGCCTCTTTCTTCTAATTTTACGCCAATACCCTTGCAATATCGCAATCCTCCGCTGATATGCCTGACCTTTTCTGCAATATCGTTTGCGATGGCAAGGTTGTCTGTATCTAAATTTACGTTAAAGGCAACCAACGGCATTCTGGCGCCAAGGGCTGTTACGCCGGCAGTTGGATGAATTTTCTCCGGCCCGAAATCGGGTTTCCATTCCGGCTTCTTAATTTTATCAGCCATCCCTTCAAACTGGCCTTTTCTAATATTGGCAAGGTTTCGTCTTTCGGGCCGGGTCGCCGATGCTTCATATAAAAATACAGGCAAATTAAATGTTTCGGATACGTGTTTGGCAATCTGTATTGACAGATCCACTGCTTCTGCCATGGAGACATTTTTTATAGGGACAAATGGAACAACATCCACAGCTCCCATTCTGGGGTGTTGTCCTTTGTGACGTCTCATATCGATGACATCGATCGCCGAACGGAATGCGTCATATAAGGCTGTTTTCAAAGCATCCGGCTTACCCACAACCGTTACAACCAGACGGTTATGGTCTTCATCCCTTTGATAATCCAAAAGTTTGACGCCGTCTTTTCCCTGAAAGGGTTTAATGATTTTTTCTATTTTATCCAAATCCCGTCCTTCACTGAAATTGGGCACACATTCGATAATCTTATTCATGACTGTCATGGTTTTATCCCTCTTTCAAATGAATCGCTATGACATTGTAAATATTTTTTCGCACAATTGTATTTTTCATTTCATTATATTATTGATAACGTAATGGATACAATAAGAAATTTTTTAGTCCTTTGAAACAAATTGATTTCAAAGCAGCTTTCAGTAAAAATTTAATTATACCTGAAGCGGTAATGTTTTCAAAAGGCTAAAGTGTTACAGATTTTTGCAATTAGATGAGGGGGCGGGGAGTTTTTCTAAATCGTCGCTTCATGGATAATCTTTTTTTAAAACGCGTGAACTCGTGGCAAGGGCTCGTAAAGAAAGAACAGGGATCAATCTTTAAAAAAGCAATAAGTTTGCCACAAAATCTGCATTTTTTTAAAGACGCGATTTCGGCATGCGCCTGTTCTTTCTAACGATCCCTAAGCCACTCAAACAGCACCCGCTTTAAAAAAAGATCATCCATTCCGCTAATACTCAAGGATTTAGAAGAAAAATTCCCCGAGGACTCAATTAGATACAATTCGTAACCCTAACAATAAGGATGGTTTATTATGAAACCGGTCATGATTGGAATGGAGAAAATGACCCTTGAAGATCTGGTGAGTATTGCAAGGCATGGTGTCAAGATTCAATTGACCAAAGGATCCGTACAACGGATCAATAAAGCCCGTCAGTTGATCGAACAGTGGGTGAAAGAAGAAAAATCCATTTATGGGGTTACAACCGGTTTTGGCGCGCTGAGTGATGTTGCCATATCGAAAAAAGATACAAGGCAGCTTCAGCAGAATATTCTCATGAGCCATTCAGCAGGAACAGGCGATATGTTTGATGAAGAAACGGTTCGGGCTGTTATGGCACTTCGTATCAAAGATTTTGCCTTGGGTCATTCGGGCATCCGTCTGGAAACAGTTCAACATCTCATAACAATGCTCAACAAAGGCATTTATCCCGTTGTCCCTGAGAAAGGTTCTGTTGGTGCAAGTGGCGACTTGATTCCCCTAGCACATCTTTCCTTGGTTATTATCGGTTTGGGAGAGGCCTATTACAAGGGACAGCGAATGTCAGGGGCGGAAGTATTAAACCATTGTGGCATAACGCCCCTCAGGTTGGAAGCGGCAGAGGGGCTTGCACTGATAAACGGGACACAGGTCATGAGTGCTGTTGGCGGGCTTGCGGTTTATGATGCCATGAATCTTGCCAAACTAACGGATATTGCTTCAGCCATGAGTCTCGAAGTCCTCATGGGGAGCCGAATGGAATTCGATCCAAGAATTCACAAAGTTAGACCCCATCCAGGACAGGCTGCGGCTGCCGATAATATGTATCGGATTACTCAAAACAGCGAAATTGTCACCTCTCACAAAGACTGCCACCGTATTCAGGACGCATATACGTTAAGGTGTTCCCCGCAGGTTCATGGCGCCAGCAAGGATGCTGTTTTTTATGCTAAAAAAGTGCTGGAGACAGAGATAAACGCTTCTACAAATAATCCACTCATTTTCCCGGAATCACGAGATTTTTTGTTGGGTGGAAATTTTCATGGCCAGCCAATCGCCCTGGTAATGGATTTTCTTTGCATGGGTGTTTCGGAATTTGCGAATATTTCTGAACGCCGTATCGAACGACTGGTGAATCCCAAATTAAGCGGCCTCCCTGCATTTCTTGTTCGAGACGGCGGCCTTAATTCAGGATTTATGATTGCCCAGTATGTGGCTGCAGCCCTTGTCTCAGAGAACAAAGTTCTTTCCCATCCTGCTTGTGTGGACTCTATCCCGACGTCCGCCAATAAAGAAGATCATGTATCCATGGGAACGATTTCTGCGCGCAAGTGCAGAGAAATCATAAAAAATGCAGAGCAAGTCATCGCCATTGAGCTTCTGTGTGGTGCTCAGGCACTGGATCTTTTCACCAATATGAAACCTGGTGAAGGAACGCTGGCTGCTTATACCATCATCAGGAATACCGTACCCCATCTGGATGGCGACCGTATCATGCATAAAGATATTGATTCGGTTAAACAGTTGATGCGAAACAATAAGATTTTGGATGCGGTGGAAAAAAAGGTGGGAAAGCTGCTGTAAGTCAAAAAAAATCCGCTTTAAAGGAATTATAATTTTTCTATGTATTCATAGAGCAACGGGTGGGTACAGACTTCATAGTATTTTTTATCTGTCTTTCGAATGATACTAAAATCGTGAGGGGAAATAACAGGTATTCGATCTTCTCGTATAATTAATCTGTGGTACTTGCCGGTTACCGTCGGAAATTTTCCTGTGTGAACTCTAATCTTCTCCGATTGTAACTCCGGGATGTGACACTCTAATGATTTTAGGTCGATTTCTTGTGATAGTTTTTCAAAACCATCGGCATTCAATTCAATACCGTTTACATTATGGCGCAACAACACATTATCTGTCGGTGTGCCGGCGCTATTTTCTGATGCTTTTTGAAACACATAAAGATTAAACGGATTTTTTGGGTTTGAGATTTCTTGAGACAATGGTTTCGTACATTTGGACATTCGATCCGCCGCATTAATGGCAGGTGAGATCATGATGCGGTTACTTTCATCAAAGAGAAATGTCGGAGCGCTGTTATTATAACTTATTCCGATGCCCAGTTCGAGCACCGGAAGTTTATGTTTTTCACTTTGTGAGTTATATTTCTGTACAATCTGAAGTATTTTCCTTGCTATGCCACAGGCCCGCGCGACACAATACCATTCTTCAGGTGTATCTTCACGTTCAGATATTGCCAGGATAATTGCATCACCTTCTAGGAATACCTTTTCGGCCGAATAATCAAATAAAATGCTGGTAATGGGAACAAAAAAATTAAGATTGAAAAAGGATGCCGGGTTTAATCCTTTTTCTTTCATCTTAAGGGTAATATGTGTGGAATCACGCAGGTCCGCCTTGATAACCACATGATGGATGATCGGCTTTTCCTCCGGTGGCTGTTCGTCGGGCAGTAAAAGTTCATACAAAATATTATTTTCACGTGAAAGGTCGATGATCTTTTGTTCCGATACCAGATTAATGCTGTCCATGGCGTCTTTGAGCGTTAAAAAATTTTGAAAATCTCTGTGATAACGGGCAAAGTCATTTATAAATTGAATTAAATACTTTTTTTTCTCTTGAACGGTAATTTTTCTCAAATCTGCAATCTTTTTTTTCAAAGGTAAAAGGGAGAAAGATTTACCATAAAATCCTTTTACCCGAGAAAGCTGACTTGCGATATTCTTCCTTTGTTTGGGTTGAATCAGAAACTGTAAAACCTGATGAGGTACCAAAGGCGGGCAATACTCGAAATAGACAGATTTCATTTCATAAAAAGCGGTAATCCGTTTCACAAGGCCGTTCTTGTTAAATTTTTTATAGAAAAAATTTAACAGCTTTTCTTGGTTTTTGGCCAGTTTCTTGAGATTTTCGACGTCCTTTTGAGCCTTTTTTTGGTTTTTTAGTGATTGATAACGCTCCCAGGATTTAAAGCTGTTAAACAACAAATCGATATTATCAACATGGTTTAACCATATATCTATTGCGTCATAGCGGGTATCCTGATAATTTTTTCCAAATTTACCATACACCTTTTGGGTGATTTTTGCTTGATTTATAGATCCACCCGCAACAGATGAATCCGTTAAAAATATTTTTAAAAGAATCTTTCTTAATAGACTTCTGATTAAAAACAACAAATTTTCATAACTATCCGGATCCTCAAAACGGTGGCCGATCAATACATATTCATCCATCATAAATAAATCTTCAAACGGGTTCTCTACATGGATGATGGGATTGGAAAAGACATCATCAGGAAAAACTGTCTCAGATCCCAAAATCGACTCGCGCATCTCTGCTATGTTTTCGTGCTGAACATCTATCAAATACTGAAACAGCTCTGCAGCAACGTCAAGTAAAATGGATTTCTTATTCTGCTGTATCTCGGATAGTTTCTCTTTTATTTTTATATAGCTGTTCAACCCTTCGCTGGATGCGATTTCATGTCTTCTGGCATTATCATTAAAATTCTCAATCAATTTGCTGTATTGACGTGGAATTTCTTCCGCTAATTTTTTGACAATGGTTATCTGAGCTAATAGATCGATTTGGATTTCTGAAGCAGACTTTGCCTGATTGATTGCAGCATGCAATACATCGCGGCAAAGATGTTTAAACTCGTCTCGTTCAGTGACCAAGCTCGATGTTGGGTCGATATTCAATATTTTTTTGGCTTTGGCGTGTTTTAGAAAAAGTTGATAAATCAATTTGCTGATTGATTTGCAAAAATCCGGACTTAAAAGAACATCATGGCGGATATTGTCCACACCCGGAGTCAGTCGGTCCAACGAGAATTTCACCGAATAAGCTTTGAGAGGAAGCCCTGTAAGATCTGATAAATTTGAAAACAATGTAAACATTATCTTAAATCTATGCGTCGTTTTGTATAATATAAACTTTTAATAAAGAATTTAGATCCAATATTGTTATTCCGGCTCAGATTTAAATTCCAAGCATTTTTTTTAACGTTATAATTATATCATGAAAATTCATATTCCTCAAGATTCACGTATCTCTTAAACACATTATCGGCATTAGATATTTTTGCCTTAAGTGGTATTAATCCTTCTATATACGAAATATGAGATGATGTTTTACAAGGGATGGGTATTATGATAAAAATAAAATAAACCGTTAACCATGGAGAGATTCAACAAATAAAAATATCCTGAACCTTAAGTTATATTTAATAATTTGCCTTTAATAAGGAGGTCCCAAATGACACTAAAAATGACGTGGTATGGACATGCATGTTTTTTAATTGAAGCAGACAAAACAAAGCTGCTGACCGATCCCTTTATTACCGGCAACCCTTTGTCTCCAGTCCAAGCAGATGAGGTTGAGGCGGATTATATCCTTGTTTCGCACGGACACGGGGATCATTTAGGCGATACTCTGGACATTGCAACAAGAACCGGAGCCACCGTGATTTCAAACTATGAAATTCAAAATTGGATCGTAAATCAGGGATTCGAAAATGTTCATCCGCAACATATCGGCGGTGGCTTCGATTACCCTTGGGGCCGTGTTAAATTGACGATTGCCCATCATGGGTCAGCACTTCCCGATGGCACCTACGGCGGTAATCCTTGTGGCTTTCTGTTTTACATCCAGGGGAAAAAGATTTATCATGCCTGCGATACAGGCCTTTTTTACGATATGAAGCTTATCGGAGAAGAGGGAATCGATTTGGCAATTTTACCCATTGGTGATAACTTTACCATGGGACCGGATGATGCCTTGCGAGCGGTAAAACTGATTGAACCGACACACGTCATTCCGATTCACTATAACACCTTTGATGTGATCAAACAGGATGCGTATGCTTGGGCCGATAAAGTGAAAAAAGAAACCTCGGCCAAGGTAACGGTTATGAAACCGGGAGACGTTCTTGAGCTTTAGCCTTGATTACTTTAGAACTCCATTCAGCGTCATTCGTTATTGTTTGTTTTCGATGGGTTGGGGTTAACAAAAACGTTTTTGTTCCTTGACCTGAAAGAATTTGTAATATTATGCCGCAAAGAGATTATTATCAGATATTAGGTGTGGAAAAAGATGCCGGCCCGAAAGAGATCAAAGACGCCTACCGGCAGTTGGCCTTTAAATATCATCCAGACCGAAATAGAGAGAATCCTGAAGCTTCCGAAGAAATGAAATCTGTTAATGAAGCCTACGCTGTCCTTTCGGATACGGCGAAAAGACATGAATACGATACCTTGAGGCAGCGGTATGGGTCCTCTGCTCATCACCAGTTTAGGAGCAACTACTCTGAACAAGATATTTTCAGTGGCTCAGATATCAACCATGTCTTTGAAGAAATGGCAAAGGCATTTGGATTCCGGGGAGTTGACGATATTTTCAGGGAATTTTACGGGAAGGAATACCGAACCTTTCAGTTTAAACGCCCCGGCATTTTTGCAGGAGGATTTATATTTACCGGCCCTTTTAAAAGAGGTGAATATGGTCAATCCGTGTTACCCCCGTCGGGCAAACTTGGAAAACTCTCCAGATTTTTGTTAAAACAAATCAGTGGGTTTCAAATGGCAAAAAACGGTAAAGATGTGGATGACGTCATTCGCTTGACCCCCGAACAGGCACTGAAGGGCGGTCCTTATGCGTATTTTTTGCGAAAAAAAGCCAAGAAACTGGTGGTGAAGATCCCGCCGGGAGTCCGTGAAGGGCAGCGAATAAGGCTTGCGGGAATGGGGGAGGACGGGAAAGGTGGGGGAACGTCCGGAAATCTTTATTTAAAAGTTCAGATCAAAAGACCTCTCATTCAGAAAATAAAAAAATCTATTGCCGATCTTCGCAAACGGTGAATAAAGGGCGGTCCGAAATAACTATTTTTCAGACGACGCCTTTTAAACCGATCTCCTCGGAAACTTCCCGCATGCCCATAATTGTATCCGTAATCAGTTCTGTTCGTTCCATGCCCAGCATTTGTGCACCCTTATCAATGATAGACCGATCGACGCCGGCGGCAAATCGCTTATCCTTCCATTTCTTTTTTACGGATTTGGCGTTTAAATCCATAACACTTTTTGAAGGGCGCACCAGGGCAGTTGTTACCACCAGACCGGTAAGTTCATCGATGGCATAAAGCACCTTTTCGAGTTCTGTTTTCGGCTCAACATCCGAGCAAATCCCCCATCCGTGACTGACCACCGCACGGATGTATTCTTGGGGCCAGTTATTTTCCTTTAGAATCTCCTCGGTTTTGCGACAGTGTTCTTCTGGAAACTGCTCATAATCGAGGTCATGAATCAGGCCGATAATTCCCCATTTTTCTTCGTCGTCTTCTCGTTTTCGGGCAAAATAGCGCATCACACCCTCCACGGCCAGCGCGTGTTTAATAAGGTTTTCATTTTTATTGTATTTTTTTAGAAGGTTAAAGGCTTGTTCGCGGGTTGGAATATTGGAATTCATTTTTTTCTCCTAGGGTAAGGATGTCAAACTGCATTGCCAGGAACTATACCCATAAATTTGTTTTATTGTAAATACCGATATAGAAAAATCCCTTGACAGGCACTGGCATATCCTTTAGAAAATCTGATAAGGTGCCTGTTAAAGGCTTAATAGGGAATCCCGTGAGAATCGGGAGCGGTCCCGCCGCTGTAATCCCGCCCTTTTTAATTAAGGGAACCTTTTTAGCAAATATGTGCCACTTTTCCGATAAACTGGAATGGGAAGGCCGCTAAAAAGGCGGGAAAGTCAGAAGACCTGCCTGAACAAGACAGATACACCTCCGCGGCATGACGGGGTGATGTGGCTTCAGCAAAATAGGGTCAAGTAAACTGGGTGCAGCCCTTCAATCTTTTGTTATGAGATTGAAGGGCTTTTTTATTTGTATGTATAAGGCATCTTCGGCGGGGCTGAAAAAAATGATGAAAGGAGGTGAGGGAAATGAAAACGGGATTAATTGTGTATGTTGTCGGAACAGAGCCTGTCGATTGGGATGCAGATTCTGAGTTGAGGGCCATCAAGCAAAGCAGCCGAGCAGACCTGGTTGAGATCATCACCGTCAAGTCAGGTCATTTTGATGTTTTGGATGCATGGTGGTCTCTTTTGACCAGGGGAATGAAGCGAATTGTCTGTATAATTGGAGAATTTACTCCAAACGGCAATCTGACCCTTAAGAAACGTAAGCTTTGTCTGTGTGGATAGGAAATGGGGCGGTTGTCATATTCAAGGGATGTTTTTAGCGGATAAGAATACAAACCTTAACACCCCCGATTGAGTCTTTTGATCAATTGGGGGTTTAACTGAGATCATAAAGTTCAGGTCTTCTGTTGGGCAAAAAGTATCGCATCCGGTGCTCTCTAACCCGGTTGAGGTCTTTGGATTTTAGATCAGCAAGAACCAGACTTTCCTTGTTGCTTAAACTTTTTTTAATAATTTTTCCGGATGGACCAATGATCACTGCGATACCTGGAAAACGAAGCCCTTTTTCATTTTCCCCGGTTTGGTTGCAGGCGACGATAAATAGACCGTTATCAAACGCTCTTGCCGTGAGATGGCGCATCCATGATATGTATTTCTCTTCGGGTGTTCCTCTTGGGGATGCATGAGGAATAAAAATAAGATCAGCGCCTTTTATTGCCATGTGGGTGGAAAGTTCAGGGAAATGGGCATCATAACAAAGTTGTATTCCGAACTTGACACCCCTTGCATCAAACAAGGGAATCGTATCGCCTGGTGTGAAAATGCCTTGTTCAGGAGGGGCGATGTGTAACTTTCGATAGACGCCCACAAATCCGTCCGGTTTTATGGCCAGGTGGCTGGAAAAAATATGACCTTTTTCATCTTTTTCAACAATTCCTGCCAAAATGACAATTTTTTGAGATTTAGACAAATTTGAAAGATCCTGGGTTATAGGACCGGGAACAGGTTCTGCTGCATTCTTAATCTCTTCGAGATTACTGTAGCCCGTGATATTCAATTCAGGAAAACATATGACATGGGCACCTTTATTTTTTGATATCGTTATCCAATGGACCATGGCGTCGAGATTACGACGCACATCCCCTGCAACGGAACGAAAAATCATGGCGGCAATACGGATGTCTTGCATAGCGAATTTAGTACGGTCGGTTGTTGGGTTTGATACGATGTATCCGGGTAATTGATATCCAAAATTAAAGATCAAAATGTGCTTTAATTTTATACATTTTTGTTGCAGGCAGGTTTATAATTCCTTTTACACCCGTCTCCTGAGAGATATTTTCAAGGTTATTTTTTATTTCATCCATGGATTGAGCGATAAAGGTGAACCAGATGTTATACTTATTATCCCGCCGGTAATTATGGGTTACCCCTGGATAACGGTTAACGGCCCTGGCAAAACTGTCAATTTTGTCCCGGGAGACTTTTGCCGCACAGAGAGTACTGACAAATCCTAATTTTTCAGGAACAAAATTACCGCCGATCCGGCGGATAATTCCTTTTTTCTTCAGCCGTTTTAGTCTCATGATAACTTGATCTTCCGAAAGATGAAGGTTTTGGGCAATTGAAAGATAGGGACGGGACGTGATAGGAAAGTCGGATTGAATCCGATTAAGTATCGCCCGGTCAATTTCATCTATTGACAGCATGGTTTACTCCTGAAATTTTTCTTTTATCAGATGCACATGGACCTTTCTGGTTCGGGGGCCGTCAAATTCACAGAAAAATATTCCCTGCCACGTACCCAGGATCAGTCGATCATTTTCTACGGCGATCAGTTCTGAAGGCCCGATAAGCGTAGATTTGATATGGGCCGGCGAATTTCCTTCCAGATGACGATATCCCGCCTTCCATGGTATGATTGTGTTGATGATCATCAAGATATCATCTTTTACACTCGGATCAGCACTTTCATTAATGGTTACGGCAGCAGTTGTGTGCGGGACATAAAGCATACAGAGCCCCTGGCCGATGCCTGCAGAAAGGACGATATCCTGAATTTTAGATGTGATATCGATCATTTCCGTCCTATTGTTCGATTTAATTGTGCAGATCATATCATCTCTCCATTACATAAAAAAAGCCCTGCAAAAATGCAGAGCTTTTTTTGTAAAATGGGTAAACCAATTGTTGTCTTTTAAATTAGACACATCCTGTGGGCTTCGGAAGACCGGCCATCTTACATGCTCCCTTGCCGGGGCCTGAGGGGAACAGTTCATAAATATGTTTCAGCTTAAAACCAGTTACTTTTGAGAGGATACGAACCATAGGAGCAATCCCATTTTTTTCATAGTATTCCTGAAGAACCTTAATTACCTTCTTGTGCTCCTCATTCAATTCTTCAATCCCTTCCTGATGCTTTACCCACTGCACCCACTCTTCACACCAGTTTTCGTAGGTGTCGATAAAGCCGTCTTCATCTACGGTAAATGTCTTTCCCATATAATCAACTGTTGCCATTCAAAACCTCCTTTTTACTTTAATTATTTTTATGGCTTTCTGCCTATTCCTTTTTTAAAAGACTTAAAACAATTATCTGATTGATTTGTCAATGTCAATATGAAAAATATAAATACTTTTTATTTGATAAAGATAATATATTTTACATTTTTGATTGCCTTAACTGCAATGCCGATTTTATTTGAAAGCAAAAAAGAAATCCTGCAGATGATGCTTAATTTGAAAAAGTAGGAAAGGATGCTTGATGTATTTTAAGGGTGTTGAACCAAGGGTGATTGTCATATGCGGACCAACGGCTTTGGGGAAAACATCTATGGCCATTCATCTTGCAAAACACTTCGATGGTGAGATTATCGGAGCTGATTCAATGCAGATATACAGATATATGGATATCGGAACAGCCAAGCCCACATTGTACGAGCAAGCTCGTGTCAAACACCATATGATCGATGTCATCGACCCGGATGAACATTTTGATGCCAGGAAGTATGCAACCCTGTCCCATGAAAAGGTTATGGAACTTCATGGACAAAATATAATCCCCTTTGTTGTCGGGGGAACAGGACTTTATATCAAAGCACTCTTTCACGGTCTTTTTAAAACCGAAGCATCAGATTCTGATATCCGTGGCCGTTTAAAAGCAGAAGTTCAAGCCTACGGCAGCGCTTATTTATACAAAAGATTATGTCGGCAGGATCCCGACACGGCCAAAAAGATACACCCTAACGACACATACAGGATCATGAGGGCTCTGGAAGTATACGCGTTAACCGGAAAAACACTTTCGGAACTCCACCAGGCCCATGGTTTTAAAGACATTCCGTTCGTCGTTCTGAAAATCGGTCTTCATATCAATCGGGAAATACTTTATGATCGTATTAACAAAAGAGTGGATATAATGATCAACAGTGGTTTTGTTGACGAGGTAAAAAGACTGCTGGTAATGGGATATTCGCCGAAGCTGAAATCCATGCAGTCCATCGGTTATCGCCATATCGTCAATTTCATAGAAGGTCATTGCACATGGGATGAGACGGTAAGGACACTGAAGCGGGATACAAGAAGATATGCAAAACGTCAAATGACGTGGTTCAAAGCGGATCCGGAAGTAATATGGAAAGAACCGGAAGCCTTAGAGGATATCAAAGGGTTGATAAAAAAATTCTTGCAAGGGGGATAGATATATATCTAAATAGGACCTAAATTGAGCGATTGTCGAATTTGCCGGTCGTAAGATCCCGCCTTTCGGGGAGATGCAAGGCATGAGACATGCAGCCCCGCTGAATTAAGCGGGATAAACCTCCGTATGCTACTGCAAATGTCTCATAACGATGCAGATTCGGTAATCCTCCTGAGGCGGATAAAACTTGGCAAGCCCGAAGGGTTTCAAATGGTGACAATATTTTAAATAAATACATTCACATATTGGATGAGACCTGTTAGCGATTATCGCAATGTATATTTATCTATAATTATTAATTTGTTATCTTCCTTTCACTATTTGAAACGCTCGGTTTAGGAAGAAATTATCATGAAGATAGCCATAGCACAGATAAATCCGATTATCGGCGACTTTAAACACAATTTTGACAAGATCAAGCATTTTGCAGATCAGGCCGCTAAGCTTCAGTGCGATCTTGTTGTCTTTTCAGAACTTGTGATTACAGGATACCCCCCTCGAGATCTTCTTGAGAGAAGGGATTTTATCAGTGCGAATCTTGCCTGTTTAGAACGGCTGCTGACCTCCATCCGAGGAATCGGGGTGATATGCGGCTTTGTGGACAAAAATCCAGCGGGAAAAGGAAAACCGCTATATAACACGGCCATTCTTTTTGAAGACGGCAACATCATTCATAAGGTTCATAAAAGGTTACTGCCGGTCTATGACATATTTGATGAGCGGCGATACTTTGAGTCCGGCAGGGAAAGTCTGCCATGTTCGTACAAGGGACACAGGATAGGGCTTACAATTTGTGAAGATGCCTGGAATGACGAAGATATTTTCCCAAAAAGAATTTATGCTCATGACCCCGTGGCCCAGACTGTTCAAGCCGGGGCTGATCTGGTGATCAATATCGCCGCATCTCCTTATTATCTGGGACACGATACATTCAGACAAAACATGTTCGCGTTCATGGCACAAAAATACAGGCTTCCCTTTATGTTTGCCAACCAGGTCGGCGGCAATGACAGCATTCTTTTCGATGGGTCAAGCTCGGTTTTCGACAAAAATGGTAAAGCGATTGCAAGGGCTTCAGACTTTACAGAAGATGTTGTGATCTTTGATTCAAAAACATTACAAGCCAGCAAAGACAGCATTCACAACGTTTCACAATCGGATACGGAATCTATATTAAAAGCCTTGGTGATGGGAACCCACAACTATGTGACTAAGTGCGGTTTTTCCAAAGTGGTTATCGGTTTGAGTGGGGGTATTGATTCAGCTCTGACCGCATGCATTGCAGCCAGGGCTTTGGGTCCAGAGAATGTTTCTGTGGTTTTTATGCCGTCTCCGTACACATCAAAAGAAAATTTTGAAGATACACAAAAGCTGGCCGCGAACCTGGGCGTATTTCTGACCACCATCCCCATAGAAAGCATGTTTAAAGAATTTTTAAGGTTTCTTTCACCTGGGTTTAAAGACACCGAACCGGATATTACAGAACAAAACATTCAGGCCAGAATCAGAGGCACCATCCTTATGGCACTTTCCAACAAACATGGTGCGCTTGTTCTCTCCACAGGCAACAAGTCTGAACTTGCCGTTGGGTATTGTACGCTCTATGGTGATATGACCGGCGGCCTGGCTGTCATTTCGGACATTCCAAAAACTATGGTTTATGATCTTGCGCATTTTATCAATCAGGAAAAAGAGTTTATCCCTCCCCGAATCATCACCAAAGCGCCTTCCGCCGAACTCAAACCTGATCAACTCGACCAGGATGATCTACCGCCTTATGACATTCTTGACGCTATTTTAAAAGAATACATCGAAGAGGTTAAGGGAATTGAAGATCTGGTTCAAATGGGGTTTGATAAAAGGGTTGTCGAAGATGTAATTTCCAGGGTTGACAGGAATGAATACAAACGGCATCAGGCGGCGCCGGGTCTTAAGGTGACGTCAAAGGCGTTTGGTTATGGCAGAAGATATCCTTTGGCGAAGCGGTACACAGGAAAATCCGAACTCTAGGTTAACCATCAATATGCTTTCCCTGCCATGTATCCCTTGTTTCTAGTGTTTTCCGGATGAGAGCGATGGTTTCCGTCTTTTTAAGGGACCATGTGGGTGCCACCAATTCATTTGGATGCGGATCTCCGGTCAGACGCTGAATAACCATGTGTTTTGGAATACGTTCCAAAAAATCACAGACGATATCTATGTATTCATTTTGCTCCAGACATCTGTATTGGTTCGTATGGTAAAGCTTATCCAGTTTTGTACCCTTTACAACGTAAAGGAGATGAAGTTTGATACCGTCTATTCCCATATCGGCAACAGCCCGAGCTGTTTGGAGCATATGAACCTTTTTTTCCTGGGGAAGACCGAGAATCACATGGGCACAGATGTTGATACCCCTGTTTTTTGTCGCGTCCACAGCCCCTTTGAAACAGTTGAAATCATGCCCTCGATTGATCAAGGCAAGGGTAGAATCATTGGCCGATTGCAGACCGTATTCGATCCAAACCAGATAATTGTCCACATATCCCTGTATAAGATCCAGGATCGGTTCGTTGACACAATCCGGTCTTGTACCGATGGAAATTCCAACCACATCTTCAACGCTAAGGGCCTGTTCATATAGATGTTTAAGCGTATTTAAAGATCCATAGGTGTTTGTAAATGATTGGAAATATGCTATAAATTTTTTTGCTTTATAGCGTTTAAACAGTGCACTTTTCGCCGTTACAACCTGATCGATAACCGAAAGTCCTTTTGTACGGGCCCCGGTGCCGGAGCCTCTCACATTACAGTAGATACATCCGCCTGTGGAGATGGTTCCGTCCCTGTTTGGACAGGAAAGACCGGCATCAATGGTGATTTTTTGAACTCTGCATCCAAAGATATTTTTCAGGTAGGTGTTAAAGTCATTGTATCGTTGACGCATTTTTCTCGGTTTCGGGAAGGGGGTATTGTTTCAAGTTTGTTTTTGGCGAATTAATGATTAGTTTATTAGGTTAATATATACATTTTTGCAGAAAAGATGTAAAATAATTAATAATGAATTCGCAAAATATCGAATTCATCTAGTGTTAGATGCCCAAACACGAAATACCAAATATTTTCGATAAAAGGTTTTATTCTGGCTTTCTAGGAAACCATAATTAAAACCTAAATTGAGCGATTTTCGAGTTTGCCGCAGATTCAAGGCGAAGTGCATGAAGCCATAGTGGACTATTGCAAATGCACTTCAACGCGGAAGATGCGGCAAGATCGGAAATCCCGAGGGGTTTTAAATTGTGACATGTCTTGCAAGCTTTAATTGCACCTAATGATTGTAAGACGCAATCATCACAATATCAACATAATAGCTCGATAATATGGCAAAGGTTATTAGACATCTTTTAATGTCACAATTTGAAACGCTCACTTTAGGTAAAAGTAAAATCATTGTCTATGTCAGTTTATAGAAAAAAGTACGATATTATTGTCGTTGGTGCCGGCCATGCCGGATGTGAGGCTGCGCTTGCTGCTGCCAGAATGGGTTGCTGTGTACTTCTTTTTGCCATAGATCTGGATAAGTTGGCGTCCATGCCCTGTAGTCCATCCATTGGAGGCATGGCAAAAGGTCAGCTTGTCAAGGAGATCGATGCCTTGGGTGGTGAAATGGCAAAGATCACGGATAAAACTGCGATACAGTATAGAACCCTGAACACCAAAAAAGGCCCTGCTGTCCATTCTTCCCGTACGCAAAACGATAAAATCCGGTATCACATGGCCATGAAGGCCGTCATTGAAAAACAACCGAATCTTGACCTGAAACAGGCCATGGTGGAACGGCTTGTGGTGGAAGACGATAGAATTGCCGGGGTGGAGGATCAAACCGGTTTCGGGTACCAGGCTGATGCTGTTGTTCTGGCCACGGGAACGTTTTTAAGCGGTCTGATTCATATCGGATTTAATTCTTTTAAAGCCGGAAGGGCCGGTGAATTTGCCTCCTATGGCCTCCCATCTCATCTGAAAGACCTTGGATTTAAACTTGGAAGGATGAAGACCGGTACACCACCCAGACTCAAAAAATCGAGCATCGATTTTAATGCATTTACAGCCCATGGCGCAGAGGAACAACCCGTGCCGTTTTCGTTTTTTACGGATAAAATTACCCTGCCGCAAATTCCAAGCTTTATCGGTCATACCAACAAGAAAAGCCACAAAATTATACAGGATAATTTAAAGCGATCTGCCCTGTATGGTGGTATTATCAAAGGGATCTCTGCCCGCTACTGCCCTTCTTTCGAAGACAAGATCGTCAGATTTCCGGACAAGGAAAGGCACCAGATTATTCTTGAACCCGAAGGTCTTGATACCCATGAGATTTATGCCAGCGGCCTTGGAAACAGCATGCCAATGGAAATACAGATTCAATTTGTCAGATCCATCGAGGGGCTGGAATCGGCGGAGATCATGCGGCCCGCTTATGCCATAGAGTACGATTATGTAAATCCTATTCAGCTTAAGCCAACGCTGGAAACAAAGTTAATTTCGGGCCTGTTTATGGCCGGTCAAATTAATGGAACGTCGGGTTATGAAGAGGCTGCTGCTCAGGGAATTTGGTCAGGAATCAATGCCGCTTGCAAGGTTCAGAAAAGACCGCCCTTTATTCTTGACCGATCCCAGGCATATATGGCGGTTATGGTCGATGACCTGGTAACGCGGGGTACTCGGGAACCTTACCGCATGTTTACCTCAAGAGCGGAATATAGATTGATGCTTCGGGAAGATAATGCCGATATAAGATTGATGGAAATCGGATACGAAATTGGCCTTATCAACCAGGATGCTTTAAAGGATGTACAAGAACGGAAAAAGCAAATTTCCAATGAAATCGAAAGAATTAAGTCCACTGTTATAAAACCTGAAAAGGAAATAAACGATTATCTCATTCACCAAGGGACAACACCCTTAAAAAGTGGTATGTATCTCCATCAGCTTCTTAAAAGAGCCGAACTTGATTACAGTACTGTTAATGCTTTGGCGAAAAGCCCGGACAACATCAGCATCAAGGTGACCCGGCAAGTGGAAACAGAGATTAAATATGAGGGATATATACACCGCCAGCTAAAAGAAATCGAAAAATTTAAAAATATGGAAAGGATGAAAATACCCGACAATTTTGATTTTAATAGGGTGCACGGCCTTTCAAACGAACTCAAAGAAAAGCTTTCCGCTGTCATGCCGTCTTCCTTGGGTCAGGCGTCACGTATAGACGGTATCACCCCTGCCGGACTTTCAGTGATTATGGTTGCCATTAAAGCTGCTGAGAAACAGACATCTGAAATCGGAAGTCAACCATCGAATGATCCTTGACACGTTGAAGCTTTTAACTTATTTTGATTGTTGAAAAAAATGATCATAGACGATATGAAATGATAATAAAATAAAGAATCCTGACCCCTATCGCCAGTTTAACGAAACCGTCACGATGGATTTTAAAATAATGAGGTAATTACCCGATGGCAGAAACAGATTACTATAAAATACTCGGTGTGAACAAAACTGCTTCTGAAACTGAGATCAAGAAAGCGTATCGAAAACTCGCCATGAAGTATCATCCGGATCATACCAAAGGAGATAAAAGCGCCGAGGAAACATTTAAGAAGATCAGCGAAGCTTATGCTGTTTTGAGTGATAAAGAAAAGCGACAACAGTATGATACATTCGGTTCAGCCGGATTCCAGCAACGGTATTCACAGGAAGATATTTTTAAAGGTTCCGATTTTGAAAGTATATTAAACGAATTGTTCGGTGGATCCGGCCGTTTTGGCGGTGGTGGAAGGGGTATGCGGTTTTCCTTTGATGGCGGCAGTCCGTTTGGCGGTTATCAAAGAAAGCAGCAAGCCCCTCCAAAAGGATCTGATCTTGAATATGAGCTTCCTTTGACCTTGGAGGATGTGGCAGCAGGAACCCAAAAAATCGTATCTTTTCAGCATAAAGGCCATAGCGAAAAGATAACCGTAAAAATACCAAAAGGAATGATTTCCGGCAAGAAACTACGGATTGCCGGCAAGGGGGAACCCAGCCCATATGGTGGTCCAGCAGGAGATCTGTATATTAAAGCCAAAGTGCTTGATCATCCGGTTTATCATGTCCAAGCACAGGACCTATATGTCAATCGAGACATAAAGCTGAGTGAGGCGATTCTGGGTACGAATATTTCTGTCCCGACATTGAGCGGCAAAGAATTAATACTGAAAATACCCGCTGGTACAAAACATAAAACAAAAATGCGTCTGTCCGGACATGGACTTCCCCATATGCACGGCAAAGGTCAAGGAGATCTTTATGTTCATATCCATGTCAATATGCCAAAGCGCCTGACCAAAAAACAAAAAGGCCTGATTGAACAATTGGCAGAGACCGGCTTGTAAAACGATGCATTTATTGATAGAATGTAGATCGGAAAAAATATTTTTCAATGGGATCATTGACAAGAATTTCCGTTCAATGTATTTTTGTTTTAAATCAGATAAATCGGCCTTTTATTAAAATGCCAAAAGTGGACCTTATAGGTTCTCATTATGCCTGAACTCGTACCCGTCCTGTCGAAAAGCGATATCGACAGCCTGGTCACACAGGTTGCACACCGGATTTCTACTGACTATCGGAATCATGATCTTATTCTTATTGGCGTATTGAAAGGCGTATTTGTCTTTTTAGCTGATCTTGTCCGGTGCCTTGATATTCCTGTTCAAATCGATTTTATACGCGTTTTCAGTTATGGATTTGATATGTCTTCCTCTGGAGAGATTCATTTAACCAAGGATATAGAGGTTGATATCAAAGATAAAGATGTACTCATTGTAGATGATATTGTGGATACAGGCTTGACTTTAAAATATCTTATCGATTATTTGAGATCTTATCACCCAAAGACGATCAAGGTGTGTGCCTTTATTGACAAACACGAGCGCCGTGAGACAGACATTGCGATCGATTATAGTTGCCATGATGTGGCCAAAGGGTTTCTTGTTGGTTATGGCCTTGATTATAATGAAGACTATCGGTATTTATCGGGGATTTATCACCTTAAACTATAACCATTGGGGTCTACTATGATTATTACCTGCAAAGAATGTAACGCAAATTTTAAATTGGATGAAAGTCTTTTAAAGCCGACAGGTTCAAAAGTTCGTTGCTCGAAGTGTAACGAGATTTTCGTGGCATATCCGCCAAAGATTTCAGAAGAAATTGAAGCGCCTATTGAAATGGCATTAGATGTTGCAGATCAACAAGTTACAGAGGACCTCAAGGTCGACAAGAAGGAAATGGCGGACCTGGATGAACTTGATTTTTCGGACATGGACAAGATAATTGACGACGAAGAAGCGCCGGAGAGTGAAGATATGGCGGATGAAGACGCCGAAGAACTTGAGCTGGATTTTGATCTGGATATTACGCCTGAAACGGAAAGGGCAAAAGAGGATCTTGAGGCCAAAGTCGATCAAGAGGAGCCGGGCGAACTTGATCTGTCCGATCTGGAGAACCTGCTTGACGAGGAAGAAGCAGCAACAAGTGATAGCGCAGCGGATGAAACGGTTGAAGACCTGGATCTGAAAATTGGGCCCGAAACTGATGTGTCGATGGAGAAGATGCCCCCGAGTGCTGAACCCGAAGATCTCGATGAACTCGATCTGTCAGATCTGGAAGATATTCTGGATTTAGATGAACCCATGACCGAAGAGGAATCCGTACCAGATGATATTGAGCTTGAGTTGGATATGGAGACGGAACCCGAGCTCGAAAAAGCGCCGGAAGGTGGTGAAGCCGAAGATCTTGAGGAGGTTGATCTGTCAGAAATAGAGAAAATGCTTGAAGTAGAAGAAGAAACCGAAGAGGAACCTATAGAGAAAGAGCTGGAGCTTGAATTGGATATGGAAGAAACGCCTGTTGATGCCCCGCTGTCTGAGGATTCCTCCCAAGTTGAAGTATATGAACTTGATGAAGCTGACGATACCGCGGATAAACCCGAAGCGGTGGAGGTTGTTGCAACCGAGGAGCTGGAGCCGGAATTTGAAGTTGGAGAAAGTGAAGAGGAGGACCAGCTAGAAGATGAAGTCGCTGATGAGGAACCGACACCTACCAAAGAAAGACGCGTCAGCAAACCGCTTGTTGTTCTGCTGATTTTAGTATTGTTGGCTGGTGGCTCTTACGGTACTTATGTTTTGCTTGATTTCATGAATATTGAAATTCCTTTTATCAGCAAAATTCCTTTTATCAGCGATTATATCAAACCCAAAGTATCTGATCCTGCCGGCAGTCTCAAGATAGACACTTTGGATGTCAACAGCAAATTCCTGCTCAATGTCAAGGATGGCAAGCTTTTTGTGATAACAGGCCGAGTTAAAAATGGATATTCAGATGTTCGTCGTTTTATCAGCATCAACGGCAGATTGTATAAAAAAGGAAAAATTCTTGACCAGACAGAAACGGTTTTCTGCGGGAATGTTTTGTCAGATATTGAACTTTCCAATATGGAACTTGAAGCCATAAAGAAACGACTTTCAAACCGTGTTGGGGATAATAAATCAAATATGGAGATTAAACCTGGAGGAGAGCTTCCGTTTATGCTTATATTTTCGAATCTGCCGGAAGATCTCGAAGAATTTTCCATTGAAGTGGCGGGTTCGGCCTCAGCTTCAGGATGATTGATACAAACCAATGTTTTTGACTTGACTTGGCTAATCTGAACTGTTAAAAATGCCGTTTTTCATATTTTAAAA
>Ga0224495_10001014_pt1 | contig 20778 bp, 14 predicted proteins | sample SF_Jul11_sed_USG_FD_168128 | JGI IMG/M metagenome (GOLD analysis project Ga0224495, IMG submission 168128) | Sediment microbial communities from San Francisco Bay, California, United States - SF_Jul11_sed_USGS_4_1 | ecosystem: Environmental > Aquatic > Marine > Sediment | place: USA: California...
AAAAAGAGGGGGCTGTCCTGGAGCTTACTTACAATTGGGGTGTTGAAAAATATGATCTCGGCTCAGGTTACGGTCATGTGGCGATTGAGGTCGATGACGCATTTAAATCCTGTGAATTGGTCAAGCAAAAAGGCGGGGTGGTGGTGAGGGAGGCAGGGCCGATGAAGCATGGCGCGACTGTTATTGCCTTCGTGACCGACCCGGACGGATACAAGATCGAATTCATTCAAAGGAAGAGCTGAGCAACGGTTATCTTTCAGCCAAACAAAAAGCCCGGCACTTGCGTGCCGGGCTTTATTGCCAACTCCCAGTCAATAAATACTTAGTCCCGGTTAACCGGCCTGGATGTTGGAAGCTTGCTTGCCCTTTGGGCCTTGGGTCACTTCAAAGCTGACCTTCTGGGCTTCCTGGAGGGACTTGAAACCGTTCATGTTGATTGCGGAAAAGTGCGCGAACAAATCTTCGCTGCCGTCATCGGGAGTGATAAAACCAAAGCCCTTTGCGTCGTTGAACCATTTAACTGTACCTGTTGCCATGTGATTACTTCCTTATGTAAAAAACGGGAAAAACTCCCGCAAAACTATTTGAATCGAAAGATTGCACATGGAAATACCAGTACTGCAGTGACTTTGAATCAAATACCTGGCTGCCTTGTACGCCTAATATGCTGTGCCGTCAATGGAAATTATCAGTGTGTGATGAATATATTGCGTGAGCCCGGGGTCTGTCCGGGTTGGTGAATCGTGCTCAGTGTAGTGCTCTTTTCACAACCGCGCTGAGCAGCAGCACGCTGAGCACGGCCAGCACGCTAACGCCAAGGATATGCGGCGTGTCACCAGAAAAATGGAACAGCTCGCGCAGTACCGGGACGCAGAGCACTATTGCCAGCCCGGCAGCGGCACTCAACACTATCCACCACATCACCGGGTTCTCGCGCGACCATGTAACTTGCCAGAGGTCTGACCAGGTTGCATTCAGTGAGCGGTTGCTGAATACCAGCGCGATATTCCCCGCTACCATTGCGACGAATACCAGAGTGCGCACGGCGTTTTCGTCCAGTTCTATTGATAGTGCCCAGGCGTAGATCGCAGCGGCAACCGCGAAAGCCACCGCACCCTGCAGCAGGCTGTTGGTTATCAGCTTGGCGCCGAATAGCGGTTCGTTCGCCTGTCTGGGCGGGCGCTGCATGATGTTTTTTTCTTCCGGCTCGGCCTCGAAAAATATCGAGCAGGCGGGGTCGATGATCAGTTGCAAAAACATGATGTGCGCAGGCAGCAGTAGCAGCGGTTCACCAAGCAGTACCGGCAGCAGCGCCATGCCGATGATCGGGATATGCACAGCCAGAGCGTAGCTCATCGCCTTGCGCAGGTTGTCATAGATGCGCCGCCCCAGGCGGATGGTGGCGGCCAGTGAAGCGAAGTCATCGTTGAGCAGCACTAGCCCGGCGGCTTCGCGGGCCACATCGGTGCCGCGCTTGCCCATCGCCACGCCTATGTGCGCTGCCTTGAGCGCAGGCGCATCATTCACGCCGTCACCGGTCATCGCGACGATCTCGCCGTTCGCCTTGAAGGCTTCGACCAGACGCAGTTTCTGTTGCGGCACGATGCGCGCGAATATCTGCACATCGCGCAATCGGGAACACAAGATCTCGTCGGATAACTCGTCCAGTTCGTTGCCGGTCAATATTTGCGTGCATGGCAATCCGAGTTCAGCTGCAATGGCTTGCGCAGTGCGCGCGTGGTCGCCGGTGATCATTGCCACCCTGATGCCCGCTGCGTGGCATTGTGCGATGGCCGCGGTCACGCCGGTGCGCAGCGGGTCGTACAGGCCGAGCAGGCCGACGAAATAAAATTCGATGTCATGCTGTTGTGGTGGCCACTCTTGTCCAGCCTGGAGCTTTGCGCGCGCCACGCCGAGCACGCGCAAGCCTTGATCGGCCATCTCTGCGGCGGCTTGTCCGATAATCCTGGCTTGCGCTTCGGGCAGGTGGCACAGGTCGATAATGGCTTCCGGAGCACCCTTGGCAGCGACCAAGTGATGTTCCTGCCCGTCGCCCTGCCAGACATGCGACATCGCCAGCAGACCGGGCGACAGGCTGTACTCGTGTACGATCTGCCAATCCTCATGCAGATGCCCGGTACCGCCCAGTGTGCGCTTGCCCAATTCGTGCAATGCGCGTTCCATCGGATCGAATGGTTCGCGCACGCTGGCGAGAATGCCGAATTCCACCAGTTCGTGCCAAGGTTCGGGCAGCGGGCTGCGGCTGTCCACTTGCAACATCTGGCCGTCGCTATACAGCTTGCGGATTACCATGCGGTTTTCGGTCAGCGTTCCGGTTTTGTCGGCGCACAGCACGGTGGTGGCGCCCAGTGTTTCGATGGCATCCAGCCGCCGCGTCAGCACATCGCGCCGCGATATGCGCCATGCGCCCAGCGCCATGAATACCGACAGGATCACCGGGAATTCTTCCGGAAGGGCGGCCATCGCTAGTGCGATGCCTGCCAGCAGAGCATCCAACCAGTGGCCGCGCGTGATTCCATATACAAGCACCAGTATCAAGCATAGCGTGACGGCCAATATTGCCAGGTGACGTACCAGCCTGCTGGTCTGCAAACGTAGCGGAGATACGCCGGGTTGCGCGATCTGCAGCGACTTGCCGATCTGTCCGATGGCGCTGAACTTGCCGGTGGCTGTCACCAGGCCGATGCCGCTGCCCTGTACCAGTACTGTTCCGGCATAAACGAATGGCTGGTCGTCGCCGCCCGGCAGACGTGCTGCCGCATCAGCGCTGCCCGGTCGTTTGCGTACTGGGATTGATTCTCCAGTCAGCATCGACTCGTCGGTAAACAGGTCGTTGCAACTCAGCAGCACGGCATCTGCTGCGACGCGATCGCCTTCTTTGAGCAGCATCAAGTCACCCTGCACTACCTCGCGTCCTGCGATGCGTTGCTGCCTGCCATCACGGATAACCAGAGCGCGCGGGCTGGACAAATCGCGCAGTGCCTCCAGCACCCGCTCGCTCTTGCGCTGCTGAAACACAGTCAGGCCGATGATGAGCAGAACAAAGAACAGCAGCATCAGCGCATCCCCGGCATCGCCCAATAACAGGTAAATGCTGCCAGCCGCGATCAGCAACAGGAACATCGGCTCGCGCAACACATCGACAGCGATATGCCACATGTGCCGTGTCAGCGGGGGGGTTAATTCGTTGTAACCGGATGCAGCGAGGCGTTGCTGCGCTTCAGCGGTACTCAGTCCCGAAATCGTTTGGTCATTTTGCGCTGCGCTCATTGTGGCAGGTTCCTGGCTATGGATGGGGTACCGCAACCCGGATGCATAGCTAAGGCCGGAATCCGGAAAGTCGTCAGGTATGCACGAGTATGTCCCGGATTGCATATTGTTTTATCCGCGTTATTGCCAGCATACCGCGATATCGTCTGGCAAGTAAATTTCTGCGTTTAGGTGACAGAAAATGCTGCACATCCGGCGAGTTTCGGGTAAATTACGCGCTCATTTTTTTAGTAACGGAACCTTGCAGGGATAGCTATACATCATCAACCCGTTGAATTTCAGGAGGATATTTTGACTCAATACAGCAAGCGCATGGTAATTGTTCATTGGCTAACCTTGGCACTGTTGGTCGCCGCATGGTTTTTTGGGGATGCCGTACACGATGCGCGCCATGATGAGGTTGCGACGCTCGCGGGCTATAAAGTGCATGCTTTGGCAGGCGGCATAATTTTGTTGCTGGCATTGGTGCGATTGTATTTCCGCAGCAAGGACGGAGCACCCCCTGCGATCGGCGATACGCCGATGGATAAGGCGTCCAAGGGGATTAATCACTTGCTGTATGCCTTGATGGTGTTGCTGCCGGTTAGCGGCATGATGCAGATTGCCACCAGCGATGTGGGCAAGGCCCTGCTGGCAGGTGATGTGGCCATGCTGCCCAAAAAATTCGACGGTGTGCTTGCTCATGAGGTGCACGAAACATTGGTGGCGGTATTGATCGTGCTGCTAATAGTGCATCTGCTGGGAGCGGTCAAGCATCAGTTCATCATGAAGGATGGTTTGATGGAGCGCATGTCGTTACGCAGAAAAGGTTGATGTTTTTTGTGTTGACCACAAATTAAGCTGTAACCAATAGGGCGGGTTTTAGACCCGCCCTTTTTTGTTTGGCGCACTTTGCGGATTACAAGACAAGGGTACTGTTCAAGCAGGTTTGGGCTTGAGCGAGGCGTGCCAGCGTAGGTAGCAGATTCAAGCCGGTTTCGGCTTTAAGTGTCAGTGCATTTTCTTTCAGGTTGCCGAAGGATATTTCGATCGGATTGCCAGATGCTGCCAAAGCGATGGCGTTTCCGCTTTCGCATGACGGGAAAACCATCACACGGTCATCGAAAGCCTTGGCAATACGGGCCACAGTCGCCTCGTAGCCTCGGCTGCGGGTCAGCAGATTCACCGCCATGATCGCATCGCCGAACAATTGCGTGCGGCATGCCTGATAGAAGGGTAATGTTTCCAGCACTCCGCTGCGAGCGTTCTCGTCGAAGCCGTCCACCATGATCAGGTCGAATTTCCCGTTGCTGTTCAGCACATATTCCGCGCCATCACCGATGACAAGGTTGATGCGCCGTGGATCTTCCGGCAATTTGAAGAATTGCCGCGCTGCAGAGACCACTGAGGACTCGATTTCCACCACGGTGAGATGGGCAAGCGGATAGTGGCGATACAGGAATTTGGTCAGCGAGGCTGCGCCCAGGCCTATGATCAGCACTTTCCGTGGGGTTTCGCGCAGTAGAAGTGGCATCATCATCTCGCGGGTGTATTCCAGTTCCAGGTTCCAGGGGCGAGCGATACGCATCGCGCCCTGTATCCATTCGGAACCAAAATGCAGGAAGCGCACGCCAGCTTCTTCGCGGATGTCGATGGGGATAGTCAATTGGGTATCACTTTACGGTGATTGTGAACCATAATAAAAAACCAACTCACGCGAAGATGCGAAAAGCGCGAAGAAAAGCAAAAAACCTTGCTTGCGAAAACACTCACTTATTTATTTGGTGTTTCTTCAAGAAGGGCATGAAGGGTTTTCTGTTTCTCGACCTTCTTCGCGATTTTCGCGTCTACGCGTGAGCATTGATTAGGCAGTGCCAATCATGAGTTGCTTAACCATTTATTCAGCAGCCATCTTGCCCATTCGGTAACGTCACCGGCAGTCATGCCGACGCTGATTCCTTGTTCGGCCAGCGCGTCGCCAGCAGCGCCGTGCAGGTGCACTGCCAGCAATAGCGCCTTATCCGCAGACAGGCCTTGCGCAATGAAGGCGGCGATCATTCCGGTCAGCACATCGCCCATACCTGCGCTGCTCATGCCGGGATTGCCAGTCTTATTGATGTAAATCTTGCCGTCGCGTGTGACGCACAGACTGTCCGCTCCTTTCAGCACTACTCCGCAGGAAAATTTTTGCGCCAGCTCCCTAGCTGCTGCAGCACGATCCGACTGAACTTTGTCGACCTTGCAATACAGCAGTCGCGCTGCTTCACCTGGATGCGGGGTGAGCACAGTCTCACTCTTGCGGGCAAGCAATAGAAAGCGTAGATCCGGATGTTGCGCGAGAATATTCAGCGCATCGGCATCCAGCACCACTGCGGCTTCCAGATTCAATGCATCATGGAGCAGTTTTTGCGCAACCATGTCGCGGCCCAGACCGCAGCCCATTGCGAATACATTCACGCCGGGGAGATGCAATGCGGTTGATGCACTGTGCAGCATCAGTTCCGGTTGCAGCAAGTCCACACCCGGCGCGTTTTCCGCCAGCAGGCCGACATGCACACAGCCCGCACCCAGCTTGAGTGCGGCGCGTGCGGCCAGCAGCGGTGCGCCAAGCATGCCGTTGGCGCCGCCGATCACCGCGACTGTGCCGAACAGCCCCTTGTGACTGTCGCGCGGGCGCCTCGGTAAAAAACTTGCTGCCAGATTTTGGGTTATGGCGGGTATCTGCTTGCTCATTATCCGACTCAATTATTGTGGAGGGCGGCGCATAGTATAATCACGTTCCGAAATTTATATCACGGTCATGCTCATGTTTCGAGTCTCTGTCGGCATCTCTGCACTGTCTGCCTTTCGCCTGGAAAAACTGCGTGCCGCGCTGAACGATGCCGCTCCCGGCATCTTTATTATGGATACACGCCACTGGTATTTCAGCGCTCTCAAGGGCAAGGTGCTGGGCAAGGCGCAAGCCGACCTGCTGGACAAGGTGCTGGGCCTGGACAAAGAGGCAGGTGAGCCAGCCGCTGCGGCACACTGCCAGCGTCTGCTGGTGGTGCCCCGTCTCGGCACGATTTCGCCGTGGTCCACCAAAGCCACCGATATCGCTCAGCACTGCGGCCTGTCCGGTGTGCAGCGCATCGAGCGCGGCGTGGTGTATTACCTGTCTACCGAAGGGGGCAAGCCGCTGAACAATGCCGAACAGGCGGCAGTGTTGCCGCTGCTGCATGACCGTATGACCGAGTCTGTGCTGGATAGTATCGATGAGGCTGCGGAAAAAATATTTCAGCACGGCAAGCCGCAGCCGCTCGCCACGGTGAATGTGCTCAAAGGCGGGCGCAAGGCTATTGAGAAAGCCAATCTGGAAATGGGCCTGGCACTTTCCCCGGACGAGATCGAATATCTGGCCGAGAATTTCCGCAAACTGGAACGTAATCCGACCGATGTCGAGCTGATGATGTTCGCGCAGGCGAATTCCGAGCATTGCCGCCACAAGATTTTCAATGCCGAGTGGGTGATCGATGGTGTACCCCAGAACATCTCTTTGTTCGGCATGATACGCAATACCCACAAGGTCAGCCCACAGGGCACGGTGGTGGCCTATTCCGACAACTCTTCGGTCATAGAAGGTGCGCGAATAGAGCGCTTCTATCCGCATGCCGATGGGGCATATGCGTACCGTGAGGAGCTGACTCACACCCTGATGAAAGTGGAAACGCATAATCATCCAACTGCAATCGCACCCTTCGCCGGCGCCGCGACCGGCTCGGGCGGGGAGATTCGCGACGAAGGCGCGACCGGCAGCGGATCCAGGCCAAAAGCGGGATTGTGTGGATTTTCAGTTTCCAATCTGAACATTCCGGGGTTTGTTCAGCCATGGGAAACCAACTACGGCAAACCTGCCCGCATCGTCTCTGCACTGCAAATAATGCTGGAAGGCCCCATTGGTGCTGCCGCGTTCAACAACGAATTCGGCCGCCCGAATCTGGCCGGATATTTCCGCACCTTTGAAGAGAACGTCAGCGGCGAGATGCGCGGCTATCACAAGCCGATCATGCTGGCGGGTGGAGTGGGCAATATCTCCGCGATTCATACGCACAAGCACGGGCTGCCGGTAGGCGCGCTGGTGGTGCATCTGGGCGGACCCGGCATGCTGATCGGCCTTGGCGGGGGCGCGGCATCCAGCATGGACACCGGCAGCAATGCCGAGAACCTGGATTTCGATTCGGTGCAGCGCGGCAATCCCGAGATGCAGCGCCGCGCGCAGGAGGTGATCGACCGTTGCTGGCAGATGGGGGCGCGCAATCCCATCCTGTCGATACACGATGTCGGTGCGGGCGGCATGTCCAATGCGCTGCCGGAACTTGTGCATGGTGGCGGACGCGGCGCCAGGTTTGAGCTGCGCAAGATCCCGCTGGACGAGACCGGCATGTCGCCCAAGCAGATATGGTGCAACGAATCCCAGGAGCGATATGTGCTGGCGATTGCACCGGATCGGCTGGAGCAATTCCGCGCCTTGTGCGAACGAGAGCGCTGCCCTTTCGCCGTGGTCGGCGAAGCGACGGCAAATGATCTGCTTGTTGTGCATGACAGCGAATTCAAGAATGATCCGGTAAGCATGCCGTTGCCGGTGTTGCTGGGAAAACCACCCAAGATGACGCGTAACGTGGCGCGCGAAACGCCGCGGCTGCACTCATGCGATATCAGCAAGATCGAGCTGCGCGATGCAATAGAGAGGGTGTTGCGCCTTCCGTCCGTGGCGAACAAGAACTTTTTGATCAGCATCGGCGACCGCACTGTGGGCGGCATGACAGCACGCGACCAGATGGTCGGCCCGTGGCAAGTGCCGGTGGCAGATGTAGCCGTCACGCTGATGGGATTTCACACCCATCGTGCCGAGGCATTCGCGCTTGGTGAGCGCACCCCGCTGGCATTGGTGAATGCGCCGGCTTCGGGGCGCATGGCGGTCGGCGAGGCGATCACCAACATCGCGGCAGCGCGTATCGACAAGATCGGCGACATCAAGCTGTCGGCCAACTGGATGGCGGCTGCGGGACATCGCGGCGAGGATGCGGCCTTGTTCGATACGGTGCGTGCGGTCGGCATGGAGCTGTGCCCGCAACTGGGCATATCCATTCCGGTCGGCAAGGACTCGATGTCCATGAAGACCATATGGAAGGACGGTGATCAGGAGAAGTCGGTCATTGCGCCGTTGTCGCTGATTGTCACGGCGTTTTCGCCGTGTGCGGATGCGCGCGACACGCTCACGCCGCAACTCGGCGCTTATCTGGATACCACGCTGCTGCTGTTCGATCTGGGCAAGGGCAGGAACCGCATGGCCGGGTCGGCGTTGGCGCAGGTATACAAGCAGGTTGGCGATGTTGCGCCGGATGTCGACGATGCGCTGCTGCTCAAAGCGTTCTTCGAATTGGTGCAACGCCTGAATGTCGAGGGTAAGCTGTTTGCTTATCACGACCGTTCCGATGGCGGGGTATTCGTCACCTTGTGCGAAATGGCATTTGCTTCCCATATCGGCCTGACCATCAATCTCGATGAGTCGCACGGCGATACGCTGCGTGTGCTGTTCAACGAGGAGCTGGGCGCGGTGATGCAGGTGCGCAACCGGGATGTGCAGCATGTGCTGGATCTTGCGCATGACGCGGGGTTAAAGAGCGTGCAGAAAATCGCCAGGCTGAATGAGACCGGCATGATCGAAATAGTCCGGCACGACGAAAAACTGTTTGCGGAAAGCGGAGTGAAGTTGCAGCGCTGCTGGTCGGAGACCAGCTACCAGATGCAGAAGTTGCGTGACAATCCTGCCTGCGCGCAGCAGGAGTTCGATAGCCTGCTGGATGCCGCCGATCCCGGTTTGCATGTCAAGCTGACTTACGAGCCGGGCGAGAGGATATCACCACTGTTTCTGCGCAATCGCCCGAAAATCGCCATCCTGCGCGAGCAGGGCGTCAACGGCCAGCTGGAAATGGCGGCGGCTTTCGACCGTGCCGGTTTTGCGACAGTGGATGTGCACATGAGCGACATCATCGGCGGGCGCATCAAATTGGCGGACTTCATGGGGATAGCTGCTTGTGGCGGGTTCTCCTACGGCGACGTGCTGGGTGCCGGGGAGGGTTGGGCAAAATCCATCCTGTTCAATGCCATGGCGCGCGATGAGTTCGTGGAGTTCTTTGCGCGCAAGGATACCTTTGCATTGGGCGTGTGCAACGGCTGCCAGATGATGAGCAACCTGCACGAGATCATTCCCGGTACGGACAACTGGGCGCATTTCTCGCGCAACCAGTCAGAGCAGTTCGAGGCGCGCTTCGTGATGGTCGAGGTGCAGGATTCCCCGTCGATATTTTTCAAGGACATGGCTGGAAGCCGCATGCCCATAGTCGTGTCGCACGGCGAGGGCTATGCCGATTTTAGTTCTGGCGACGACAAGAAACTGAAAGCTGCACAGAGGCTGGTGACGATACGCTACGTGGACAACACCGGCAGGCCGACCGAACTTTACCCGCTCAACCCCAACGGATCGCCGCAGGGCATCACCGGTCTGACCACGCCGGACGGCCGTTTTTCGATCATGATGCCGCACCCTGAGCGCGTGTTCCGTGCCGTGCAGAATTCCTGGCACCCTCGCGGGTGGCACGAGAATGGTGCCTGGCTGAGAATGTTCCAGAATGCGCGGAAGTGGGTAGGATAGGAGTTCCCCTGCGTTTATCGTCAATCGTGGTTATTCCGTGGGATTGTTCATACGTACAATCATTTCCTAACGTGCGGGAGTGGCGCTTGGGTTTTCTATCGTTAATTCCGTGAAAATGTGTGTTTTTGTCGGGCTGCTTCCTGGTGTTTGCAGTTTGCAAGTTCACCATGAACACTTTATTAATTTTTGTCAGGAGTTGTTTTGTTCAAGCTGATTGGCTTTATTGCGGGCTATTATTTTTTCGGATTTTTTGCTGCGCTGTTCGGGCTGATCGTCGGTTCGTTCATCGACCGCATCAGGGTGTATGGTTCCGGTGGGATGAATCCGCTGCAGAATGCGCTTCGTCAAACCGTTTTCCTTGAGACAGTGTTTGTTTCGATGGGCAAGCTGGCCAAGGTGGACGGACACATCTCGCAACACGAGATTGCCCACGTCGAGCAGTTCATGCAAAAACTGAACATGACTGCACAGCATCGCGAGCAGGCGATCAAGCTGTTCAAGCAGGGGGCGGATCCGGCATTCGACATCTATCCAGCCTATCAGCGCTTCATGTCGGTTTGCGGGCATACCAGGAACCTGAAGGAGGTGCTGCTGGTTTATCTGATCGTAATGGCGCTGGCGGACGGGCGCATCCATGTTGCAGAACATGCTTTGCTCACAGACATTGCCGGGTATCTGGGCTATGGGCCGACAGCGTTCAAGAAAATGCTCGAGATGGTGCTGAATCAGACCCACTTTTCGGCGGAGCAGGCCGGTTCAGCCACAGCATTGGACGATGCCTATAAAGCATTGGGCGTGACCAGTGACAGCAGCGACGCAGAGATCAAGCGTGCCTATCGCAAGTTGATGAGCCAATATCACCCCGACAAGTTGATGGGACAGGGCGTACCGGAAGACATGATCGCGATGGCGACCGAGCAGGCGAAAGAAATCCAGCTTGCCCACGACTTGATCAAAAAAAGCCGAAACATGTGAAATGAAAATATTTTTGGTTCGTCACGGCGAAAGTGAGGCGAATGTAGCCGGGTGCATCAACGATGATCCATTGCGTCTGGTCAGCATTACCGCGCGGGGCAGGGCGCAGGCCGAGGCTGCGGCGGAGAAATTGCGCAAGGTGCGCTTCACTCACGCATATGCATCAGAGTTTCCGCGCACCAGGCAAACTGCGGCGATTTTGTTGCGCTATCATGATTTGCCATTGCGCATAGATCACCGGCTCAATGAGCGACGCTCGGGCATGGATGGGTTGCCGGTTGATTCATTCAACGACCGGGTGCTGGCCGATCCATTGCGCTTCAAACCGGAGCGGGGGGAATCTTTTCTGGAGCAGATGGAGCGGTTGCGAGACTTTCTCGATGAGATCTCGACGCGCCATCCGGATGGATTGGTGCTTGCAGTGTCCCATGAAAATCCGATCATTGCAGCGCTGGCGTTGACGGCTGATGACCCGATGAGGGTGATTCGGGACAGTGTTGCCAATTGCGGATGGTTGGAGCAGGATTGGCCGCCCAGATAGCGCCGAAAAAGAGCAAGGGAAGGCAGCGAGCTATGAAAATGCGATAAACCCAGATCTGGCCGTTCGCTTTCAGGCGGGCTTACCTAGGTGTGGAGCATCATTATTTATGGGCACTTTCGTGTTCCGTTGCTTTAATTGATACAATTCGCCATTGAATGGACTTTTAAGACCGTTAACAATAATCGGAGAGCATTGATATGACCACGCCTGTTTCGTTGAGGGATATTCCACAAAAAAGCATATTCCGCAAAGGCGATGTTTTCGTACTGTTCGGCGAACTGTTTGGCCGGGGTTACGCCAATGGCCTGGTGAATGAAGCCCGCAAGGCGGGTATGACGATTATTGGCATTACCGTCGGGCGCCGCAACGAGAACAACACCTTGCGCACACTGACGAACGAGGAATTGGCCACGGCGGAGGCCAATCTGGGCGGACGCATCATCAACGTGCCTCTGATGGCAGGTTTCGATCTGGATTCCCCCGCTGGCGAGCCTACCCCCACCGATTTGTTGGCCAACATGACTCTCAAGAGCTGGCAGGAGGATAAGCTCGATTGGAAGCAGATCGAGAGATGCCGCGTGGAGGGCGAGAAGCGCTTCAAGGATTCCGTAGCCAAGGTGATGGCCAGGCTGGAGGGCATGATCCCGGATGGCAGCAATATCTTTTTTGCCCACACCATGGCGGGTGGTCTTCCCAAGGTGAAGGTGTTCCTGGCTATTGCCAACCGCATCTATAAGGGACGCGGTGAACGCTTCATGTCTTCGCGCGCGCTGCTTGACAGCGATCTCGGCAAGCTGATCCTGATGAACTTCGACGAGGTTACCGCATGCACATTCCAGTACCTGATCGAGGGCAGTGCGGCGATTCGCGCGCGTTTGGAAAAGGCTGGCGGCCAGGTGCGATATACCGCCTACGGTTACCACGGAACCGAGATACTCATCGACGGTAAATATCAGTGGCAGACCTACACCAACTACACGCAAGGCTATGCCAAGATGCGACTCGAGCGTATTGCCCGCGATGCATGGGCTCAGGGTGTCAAGGCCACGGTTTTCAATTGTCCTGAGATACGCACCAACTCCTCGGATATTTTTGTGGGCGTCGAGCTTTCGCTTTTCCCATTGTTAAAGGCGCTCAAGAAGGAGGGCGGTGGGATCTGGGCAGAGGCACAGTGGCAGGCTTGTCGTGATTTGTTGCAAGAGGGCGCGTCGCTGGAATCGCTGCTGCAGAAGATTGATGCCTACAACGCTACCAGCGTGATGCAAGCTTTCCGCAATTTTGCGAAATGGCCAATGGACAACTCTGCTGATCTGGCTGACCTGATGATAGGCACATCTGAAGAGATCACCCAGATGCACAAGGATAAAAAAGTATTGGTGACTGACCTTCTGAGTGCGCTGGTGCTGGAAGGCACCGGGCCGCTGATGTTCATGGAGGCATCCAATCCTTCGGCTCCGGTGCTGTGGCTCAATCACGACATCATTGCCAAACAGCTTAACCTGATACACGGATAATCCTTTCCCCCGTTCGCCACGCATGCTGGCGATGCTACCCATGTCAGTCGCGCGGAAGCCTAGTTGTTTTCAGGCCGACCGGTCATACCCGGCCGGGTTCCGCGCAGAATGATCTCCACTCGCCGGTTGGGCTGCAAGCAAGCGATTTGTTTTTCCTTGCTTTGATTGGTGGGGCATTCCACCAGAGGTTGCGCTGACCCAACGCCGATGACTTGTATTTTGTCTTCGGCGACTCCTTTGCCGATCAGATAGCGTTTGACACTTTCGGCACGTTGTTCTGAAAGTATCTGGTTAAGAACCATACGCCCGTCACTGCGCAAGCGGTCGGTGTGTCCGGTCAGTTCGACCTTATCCAGCATCGAGATATTCTTGATGTTTTTCAGCAGTTGATTCAGGCGCCTTTGCGCGGACGGATCCATGTCTGTTTTTTTGAATTCAAATAATACGGTACTGGATAGCATGAATTTTTCAATTTCATGCGGTGCCCCTTGCTTTTCTGGAGGCGGATTCTTTATCAAGGTCGCAGGAGCCTCATTCACGGGGGCCGCGGTTACTACTGCCGGGGCGGGTGTAGCCACCGCTGGAGACTGGAATGTCACCTCAGGAACCGGTGCAATTGCTACTGGTTGATTTGCCGACATGAGCGATGGCTTCTCCACTACAGGCGCAGGAGGCGGCACCTCAGGAAGTGGAGCATCTGCTTTGGACACTCGCGCTGTGATCACAGGTGTTTGGGCAACCGCTACCGGTACAGCAGCACTTGCCGCCGGTGGAAGATCCGATGCGATTTGGCGTGGCTTCTCCACTACAGACGCAGGAGGCGGCACCTCAGGAAGCGGAGCATCTGTCTTGGATACTGGCGCTGTGATCACAGGTGTTGGGGCAACTGCTACCGGTGCAGCAGCACTTGCCGCCGGTGGAAGATCTGGTGTCATATGAAGCGGCTGCTCCACTACAGGCACAGGAGCCAGTGTCTCAGGAAGCGGAGCATCTGCTTTGGATACTGGCGCTGCGATCACAGGAGTTGGTGCAACCGCTACCGGTGCAGCAGTGCTTGCCGCCGGTGGAAGATCTGGTGTCATATGAAGCGGCTGCTCCACTACAGGCACAGGAGCCGGTGTCTCAGGAAGCGGAGCATCTGCTTTGGATACTGGCGCTGCGATCACAGGAGTTGGTGCAACCGCTACCGGTACGGTAGCGCTTGCCGCCGGTGGAAGATCTGGTGTCATATGAAGCGGCTGCTCCGCAGCGGGCTCAGGAGTTGGCACGGCAGGAGCGGGGTTAGCTGTCGCAGTTAACGGTTTCTTCGGCAAGGGCGAAGCAGCGCATTTCTCGATTTCTACCCGGGCTTCACTGATCAACGCCTCGGCACTGCGAGCATAAGTTTTCGCATTTTTCCAATTGGCCTCAAGTTTTTCATGTCCAGCCCACACCAGATATACCTCAGACTCGGCGATTTGACGTTGCCCGCAGGTGGTTTTATTGCTATTTTTCAACGAAGTGATTTTTTTCCACAGGTCTGGGCGTACTGGCTCGCTGCCAGGAATATACGCAGGCGTTTCCATGCTGATGCCAATCTGCTTCTTCTCCAGAGCATCCAGTAAAGTGCTGGCTTGCTCTATGGCAGCAGGGACTATTCCGTTCTTTTCGGATTCGTGATATTCGCTCAGGGCTAGATCCAGCCAGATGCGAGACTTGGCGAGATGATAGTTATCCTGTCCCAACCCGCCAGCGGCAAGGATGTCGGCGCGGCGTTGCTGCGATACGATCTGTTGCAGTTCTGCTGGAAGAGCATCTTCTGCAGCCAGGGCATGATGAACATCGGAAAGCAGAATGGCAAAGATAGAGATGCCGAAAAATCCCTTGGCGCAGAGCCTTCGCAACATGCTCATGGCAACGTAAGCAGCATCATGCAATATTTCAGGCGGTGCGGCCACTTCTCCGCAACACGGCGATGAAATGGAATCTTTGTATATTTGATTGCCGGCAAGAATTATTTTGATCCCCGCAAAATGATCTCCACGCGCCGGTTGGGTTGCAAACAAGCAATTTTCTTGGCTTTGCTCAGTTTATCCGGGCATTGCACCAGCGGCTGTGACGAGCCCGCGCCTTGCGTGCGTATCTTGTCTTCCGGAATACCTTTGCTAACCAGATATTGTTTAATGCTCTCTGCGCGTTTCACGGAAAGGTTCTGGTTGAATTCCAGAAGCTTATTGCTGTGCAAGTGATCGGTGTGGCCGATCAGTGTGACTTCCTCCAGGTGAGTCACTGACTTAATGTTTTCTACCAAGCTATCCAGACGCCACAGTGCGGATTTGTTCAGTGTCGTTTTGCCGAATTTGAACATCGCGTCGCCAGACAGCGTGATTTTTTCCATGGGAATCGGTTCGGCGCAGTTGTCCATAGCCACTTGCGCTTCGTAAATCAGGTTTTCAGTATTGCGCAGGTAAGATTGCGCGTGACTTGTACCGTATTCGTATAGTTCGTGTCCGGCCCATACCAGATGTACTTCCGCTTCTGCGATCGGGCGCTGGCCGCAGATGAACTTGTTGTGCTTCTTCAACGCGGCAATCTCTTCAAGCAGGTCGGGGCGCACTGCAATGCTTCCCGTTAGCTGCTGCGGGGTATCCATCGTGATGCTGACTTGCTTTTTTTCCAGTGCTTCCAGCAGCGTCTCAGCCTGGTCTACGGCGGCGGCAATCACCCCGCTTTCATCCTTGTCATGATATTCGTTGAAGGCCATTTCCAGCCAGGCGCGCGCCTTTGATAAATGGTAATTGTTCGAATCCAGACCTTCGGCAGCCAGCCTTTCCACTTGTCGCTGCATTATTTCAATGCGTTGCTCCCCTTCATCCGCGCGTGCAGCGGAAGCGCCGCATAACAGCATACAAAGAAGCGGCGGGAGGATGACCTTGCTCATGCTGGATATCTCGACAATTTCATTGTACGCACACCCGGAATGATATCTGAAAGCTCGGGTTCGGGGCAGCTGCGCTGCCTGTAAATGTTCCTTTGGGATTGGCGCGGATATGCGTGATGGCCGGAACGGAGGTGTCGCAGCCGGTTGTCAGATCGAATGAGGGTGTGGCTGTCCAGCTTGTGCCGCCATCATTCGAGAAATCGAGATCATCAGCCATATTGCCAAGTGCGGTGAAAGTGTAGACCAGCGTACTGGAGGTTGCGCCCTGGGTGAACAGCAGCGGTCCTGATCCGGCGCCGCCGATGTCGTTGACATGCAGTCTGGTGTTGGCCGGAATCGCATCAATGATGAAGGTCGAATTGTTATCAGCCGGGCCGCCGGAGTTGCTGGCGATGACGTTGTATTGCGCGATCGCGCCTGGGATGAATTTCGGATCCACTAGTAAATTCACCGGATCGGAATATGCCGCAACGGTTTTCAGCAGCGTGATGCTGGGCAATGCGCGAACGATTACCGTGTCAGTGCAGCTGTTATTCGCTTCATTGATTTCGACAACCACTGCGTCCGGGTCAATCGCGCAAATCCCGCCGCCTTTGGGGTTGACCAAGGAGCCAGTAGCAGTGGTGGTGACGGTGACAGGTACACTGAATGAACCTGGAACAGTGATGCCGCTCGCTGTGGCGCCGGAATAGTTTGCCGTCAAAGTCAGCGTAGTGTCATTTGTGATTGTAGCTACCGTATATGTCACACCGCTGATCGAAATGATGCTGTTTGCCGCCAACTGGGTTGTGAAAGCAGTCCCTGTTCCTGTCACCGCCGCGCTGCCGTTGGTGACCGATATCGTGCCTTGCAAACCCCATGGAATGATCACGTTTCCGCCACTAGCCGTGCATGTCACGGTATTGGTCACAAGTGCGCAGTTGATCGTGCCCGTTCCAGATACCCCGGATGTACGGATAGTCCCTAGGGCATAAGTGGCACCGGAGGTTGGCAGCTCATCGGTTAATAGTTTTGCCGCATTTGCAAACGTGGCGGTACCTGCTGCGACTGAATTTGTGGCAATAATCGTCCAGTTGAACGAGTTGCCCACGGGTACTGAGGCGCCAGCATCATTGGTTTTGTTCACCGACAGGTCTGGCGCGAGCGGTATGGTTACGCTTTTGGCAGTCGAGTTAAATCCGCCAATGGTCGCCGAGGCGGTGTTGGTCACCAGTTTGGCCGTCACGTCAGCTGCCAGAACCGTGTAGCTCGCGGTACAGGTGAGTTGCTCGCCCGGATCGAACCAGTTGTCGCCATCACCCAGGACAATAGCTGGCAACGATGCGGTCAAAGTGGCGGTGCTGACCGCCGGGCAGGTTACCGTTGCCTTGTCGTCAGTTATGGTCAGCGGGCCTTGCAAGGTGGCAGAGCCGGTATTTTGCACCTCATAGCTGTAATCCAGCACGTTGCCTGCCGCGGTGAAATAGGTTTGCGTAGCGCTCTTGGTCAGCGTCAGGTCAACGGAGACATATACAGCCGAAGACACATCGGTATAAGTGGTTGCGCTATAGGTGCCGCTGGCCGTAGCGGTGTTGATGTTGACACCGGAGACTGCCGCGACCGGTCCTGCCGTGCAGGTCTTGCTATCGTACTTCAACAGTGTTACCCAATTGCATCCGGGCACGGCTCCGCCAAAGGCCGGATCCGAGATCGAAACGGAGGTCAGATCCACATCCCCTGGATTTTCGACGGTGAACTGGTAATAAACATTCGCACCTACGGTGATTGCCTGATAGGACTTCCACGGCCCGATGGCACTGTCCGAGACCTGCTTCAACAGCGATATCTGCGGGTGTGCCCCCGTCACGGTCAACGTGTCGCTGGCGGTGTTGCCGGTTCCGGCAGTGGTGGCCGATACGGCGCCGCTGGTGTTGGCATAGGAACCCACAGTCGGTGCGGTGATATCCACTTTCACCGTGCATGTCCCACCCGCCGCGATGGAACCGGCGGTAAAACTGATCGAAGCGGCGCCCGCAACCGGTGCAAAGGTTGGCGCGCCGCATCCGGATGTGGTGGCATTGGGTATGGCTGCAACTCGCATTGCGCCCGGTGCGATGGGGAAGGTATCGCTGAAGGCTATACCGCTCAGCGCATCGTTCTGATTCGGGTTGCTGAGGGTAAAGGTCAAAGTCGAGACACCATTCGCAAGGATCGGGTTCGGGGCAAATAATTTAGAAATGCTAGGTGGAAGAATGGCGGTCAGCGTGGCCTTGGCGACGCCTGTGGAGCTGGTGTTTGATCCGGTCTCGGTCGATGAAATGAACCCGCTCACGTTTTGAAATGCACCGGCTGCATTGGCTTTTGCCACAATGACGACAGTGCATGATGTAGCCGGCGCGAGCGTGACAGCGGACAGCTTGATACCCGGATCGCCTGCGGCAAGCGCCAAGCCGCCATCGTCCTGCAGGGTTCCGGCGCAGGAGTTGGATGTCGTCGAGACGTAGGTCAGCCCGGCGGACATGGTCAGGCTACCGGCTGTTGCACCCGCATAGTTTGCCGTCAACGTCAGGCTGGTGTTGCTGGCAATGGACAATACCGTATAAGAAACCCCGCCTATGGATACGATGCTGCTTGCCGCTAACTGGGTCAGGAATGCTGTCCCGGTGCCGGTGACTGTCGGGTTGCCGTTGGTCACCGCAACAGTACCCTGCAAGGCTTGCAGCGGGAAGGTATCGGTAAAGCCGATGCCGGTCAGGCTCGCGGTCGAGGTGGCATTGCTGTTTGTTACGGTAAAAGTCAGCGTGGAGGTTCCATTTACCGCGACCGGATTGGCGGCAAAACTCTTGGTAACCGTCAACAGGTTGGGGAGGGGCCGGGTGCAGCCGGTGAAGCTGATGTCGTCCAAGTAGAGAAATGAATAGGCGGGGTTGCTTTTTGAACCGGAAGCATTGATGCGGAATGTGGTTGTCCCCGTGCCGGTTGCTGTAGCCGCAGCAGTATATGTCGTAAAGGCTGACGGCATCGGTGTTGTGTCCACGAGTGGAGTAGCGCCAAACGCTCCTGCATCGGCTTTGGACCAACTATATAAATGGTTGGTGCCTCCCCAGTTGCCATTGGTGGTGTCTGCACTGTAAGAGATGACAACTCCGCCGTAATTGCTCGTATCCAGCACAAAATCGATATAGGTCGCAGATGCACTGGTGCCTGTGGCGGCCGTTACATATCCTTGGCTGTGCCATGCGTTCGCAGCGGATTGCGCGTTTGCTGCGACAATGGAGCTGGACCATCCGGTTCCGCCGGTGAGGGTTGCGGTGGCGGTCGCAACGTCGGCTGCCTTGGCAGAGAATGCCGGCGTAGAGTTGGCAGCTGCCGTGAGGTTATCGAAATTCCATGCCGCCAATTGCACCGGAACCGAGCAGGTCGAAGAAGGCGGGGGCGGGGGCGGCGTGCTGTTGACCGTCAGCGAGGCGGTGGCGAACTTGCCGGTGTCCAACGCATCGACAAAAAGATGATCCGATGTGTTGCTATAGATTCCTGTGGTGGGAACTGTAACAACAATCTGTACCATGCAACTGCTGTTTGCCGGTATCGTGCCACCCGCCAGTTTAATTCCGACGCTCCCCACAGCCAATGCGCCACCGCTATTGTCGGTAAGCGTGCCGCCGCAGGTGTTTGTTGTGGTCGTGGACGATAGCGTCATTGCGCCGGGCGAGGTCGGAAATACATCTATGAAATTCAGCCCGCTTATTGCTCCCGCGTTCGGGTTGGTCAGCGTGAATGTCAGTGTGGCAACACCGCCGGCATTGGTTGTGCCCGGGGAAAAACTTTTGGCGATGGTGACAAGGGATGGGTCAATGATGTTGGCAAAACGCGTTCCTGTCGAATAGTCGCTGTTATAGTGAAAACTGCTGCCGGAAAAATCATGGTAAAGCGCATTGAGGGTCTGGGTTGTGCCGCCACCGCTGGCGATTTTTACCGTATATACCGTGGCGACTGTGCCGCCGGTGTTGTAATTTCCGCCGATGCAGGAACGGTAGGTCGGGCTGTTCGGATCGTTGTCCCACAGACAGGCATCGGCATAAACTTTGGGGTTTGGGTTGGATACGTAAGGGGATGTGTTCGCGGTATAGCTGGTGCTGATGGAAAGTATCTGGAATACCGTATTCGAAAAGTTGATGAAGTCCTCAAACTGGCTATATCCCTGGGTTGCTGTGCCGCCATCCAGCTCGATAGTGTAAGTGTTGCCGACTACCAGATTCATGGAGCCGCCAGCTGCCACAGAGACGCCGTTCAACTTCATATCGCTGATGGAACTACGAGCCTGCGAGACCAAGTGTTCCACATAAAGCTCGCGTGGCGTGGGGGTCGAGACGCCGCCGGACGTGATGTGATATCTGCGCGTTTGGTCATAGGCTAATGCAGTTTTATTGACCTCGACCTCAAAAAAGGCGTCCGCACACCCATCTGTACCAAACGTAAAGGTCACCGGATTGGCTGAACCGGCGCGCAGGTAGATATAAACCCCGGTATCAGTGCCACCCGCGTCCCATGTTAACGTGGCCGTATCGGAAGCACCGGGCGTGCCGCCGCAAACTCTGGCGCCGACTGGAAAACGGTTTGGCCCTGTCGTGGGCGTGTTGCTGTCCAGCCCGATGATGTTCCATGTCACCGGAGTAACGGTATAAGCTGCAACAGCGGGCGCGGAAACCGCCAGCCCCAGCATCGTCCAAAAGAGGAAAGCAAACGGGCTTCTCATGAAGCCAATTGTTCGTTTCAAACTAAGCGACGAATTTAGCGATGGTCTGTTCATAAGATATTATTGGTGAAGATCACTTCACGCACACTCGAAGATTTAGAGAAGAGAGGCCCGGTATGGGGGCCGGTA
>Ga0224495_10001015_pt1 | contig 20777 bp, 18 predicted proteins | sample SF_Jul11_sed_USG_FD_168128 | JGI IMG/M metagenome (GOLD analysis project Ga0224495, IMG submission 168128) | Sediment microbial communities from San Francisco Bay, California, United States - SF_Jul11_sed_USGS_4_1 | ecosystem: Environmental > Aquatic > Marine > Sediment | place: USA: California...
GGAATGCTTGTCATCATCCTTTCACTGCACCCAAGGACGAGCACCTCCAGTTTCTCGAGTCTGACCCTGGGCGTTGCCTGGCCAAAGCCTACGATTTGGCGCTGAACGGATGGGAGCTAGGGGGCGGGTCGGTGCGTATTCACAAAGAAGAAGTGCAATCGCAAGTATTCCGCGCTCTCAATATCGGTGCGGAAGAAGCTCAGCTCAAATTCGGTTTCCTGCTCGATGCGCTGCAATATGGTGCACCACCGCACGGCGGGCTGGCGTTCGGACTGGATCGCATAGTCACGATGATGACCGGGGCCGAATCGATACGTGATGTGATCGCTTTTCCCAAGACGCAGCGTGCGCAATGTCTGTTGACCCAGGCACCGAGCCCGGTGGATGAAAGGCAGTTGCGCGATTTGCATATCCGTTTGCGCCAGCAAGTGCAGACCACTGCGGAAGTATCCAAAGGCTGAACGATGTTGCGTGATTTGCGGCACTGGCTGCTGGCAGTGTTGCTGTGGTTGCCGCAGGCGCAGGCGGCTACTCCAGCGGGGCAGAGCGGGCTACCGGTCATCGCAGCGGCCGAATTGCCCGCCGAGGCGCGAGATACTTTGCACGCAATCAAAAAGGGTGGGCCATTCGCATATCAACGTGATGGAGTGGTGTTCAAGAATTACGAACGCATCTTGCCGAAGAGGCCGCGCGCTTATTACCGGGAGTACACGGTGAAGACACCGGGCGTGCGCAATCGCGGTGCGCGACGCATCGTATGCGGCCCATTGCCGGAATGTTATTACACCGCCGACCATTACCAAACTTTTAAACGTATTTTGGAGTAGCCATGAACGTTTTGGCACAACAGATGAGCAAGCTGGAAACTGTGGGCAGTTATACGCTGCAATGCGGTGTGGACGAATTGCGCACCGCGGCGAACGATGCTGGTTTTGTACTGTTCGATGCCGACCTGAAAGGTATCAAGGGCAAGCAGAATTTTCTCAATGTCCTTGCGCAGGCAGCCGGTTTTCCTCCGGAGTTTGGCGCGAACTGGGATGCCCTCGCCGATACGCTGTGCGACCTTTCGTGGCATGACGCAGCTGGCTATGTGCTGCTGCTGCGCAATGCCAGCGGAACGCTCGGCCTTTCAGCCAACGACCGGGAAATCGCCCAGGACATCTTTGCCGATACAGCGGTGTATTGGCGGCAACGAAAAAAACCTTTCTGGATTTTCTACGCGTAAATGCCAAGCTACAAACAGCCGGTATCAGTACTGGTAGTGATTCATACTCCCAAGCTGGACGTGCTGTTACTGGAGCGTGCAGACCATCTTGGTTATTGGCAATCTGTGACGGGGAGTTGCGAGTCGGGCGAAACCCTGCCTGCAACGGCGATTCGCGAAGTGCGCGAAGAAACCGGGCTGGATGCAAACCACTTCCGCTTGACCGACTGGCAGATACAGAATACCTACGAGATATATCCGCATTGGCGATTCCGTTATCCGCCTGATATCACCCAAAACACCGAGCACGTGTTCGCCCTTGAACTCCCCCAGCCAGTGGCTATCCAGCTTGCTCCTCAAGAGCACTTGAGTTTTCAGTGGCTGGCATGGCAGGATGCTGCTGACAGAGTCTTCTCACCGAGTAACCGGTCGGCAATTCTGCAGCTTCCGGAACGAGTTCGTGCGTGCAGGGAGGTGGACAAATGAGCAATTCAAGAATCTTTATTAGGACCACACTGGGAAACGAAATCCTTGGTGTTTCATATGGCAAGATCAGCGGTGATGCCAGGCGGTTGCTGGCGTTGATAGACGGCAGGCTGAGTGTCGGTGATATACACGAAAAAGTTCCTCTCAGCGTGCAAGTTCAGCTGGAAGCAATCCTTAATGAGTTGATCTCAGAACGCCTTATCTCACTGAAGGTCAGGGGAGATGGTGATATCCCGTCGGATAGTTCATGGTACTACCCCAAGGAGGAAATACAGCAAATTCTTCCTGCCGAGCCCCAGCCAGGCATATCGATTGCGGATGAGGACTGGAAGGAGGAAAGGCGGCGCATCGAGCTTGAGCATGAGTTGGCAGAAGTGCGCTCGCAACTGGAGGCGAGCAAGGCGAGGCAAAAGGAAGTAGAAGAGATTTGCCTCAAACTGGAACAGCAAGTTGCCGGCGCTGAACAAGGGAAACAAGATAAACCAGCCGGAAACATGCAGCAGCTTTCCGGGCAAGCTGGTGGAGGAGCAGAGCTGCACGATTCACTAGATAATTTCAGCCAGTTGAATCAGGCGTTGCTGGACCAGCAATTTATCCTCGATAGCACACTCAAGCTGCGCACGTTCCGGCTGCAACTGAACGAAGATCAGATTCAACAGCAAATAGATACCGGGGAACAGGATGAGGCGAGTTCGCATCCGCATTACCACAAGTTGCGCGGCCTGGAATTCTTCAAGGGCTTCCCAAATGCCGAGATGATCGATTTTTTAAACTATGCAAAATGGAAGAAAGTTTGGGCAGGCGAAACGATTCTGAAGGAAGGAGAGGTGGGAATGCCTTTCTTTATCATTGTTTCTGGCTCGGTAAAGGTCATCAGGAAAATCCATGTGCTGGCGTCCCTTGGATGGGGAGAATTTTTTGGCGAGTTCGCGCATTTATCAGGAGATGTACCAGTGCGTTCCGCCAAGGTGGTGGCAACCACCGACTGCGAATTGCTGGTAGTAGACCCTCTGGAGGTTGAGTTCTCTTCGGTTCAAATGCGCCTGCATGTGGTGGAGGCATTACTGCGCGGTCAGGTCAGAAGGGCTTTGCTTTCCAGCCAGCGTATCGACAGCCTGCTGAGCCAGCTCAATATCCACGGCAAGCATGATCAGCGCTAAACCGATACCGATAGCCTATGAGCACCCGGGGCGCACGACGGCGGAAGCATGGGCGAGGGCGCCGCGTGAACCCGGTGATGCGGATAAGCCGGAACTGATCGCGCGCATCAAACGCATGTTGAGCGAACAAAATGCGGTGCTGGTCGCGCATTATTACGTACATCCCGACTTGCAGGATCTGGCGGAAGCCACCGGCGGCATCGTTTCCGATTCCCTGGATATGGCCAATTTTGGCCACCAGCATCCTGCCAAGACCATCGTCGTCGCGGGCGTGCGCTTCATGGGCGAGACCGCAAAGATTTTGAATCCGGAAAAGCGCGTACTGATGCCGGACCTCGAAGCTGAATGCTCGCTCGACCTCGGCTGTCCGGCGGAAGAGTTCGCCGCATTCTGCGACGCGCACCCGGATCGTACCGTGGTGGTATATGCCAACACCAGCGCGGCGGTCAAAGCCCGAGCCGACTGGATGGTGACCAGCTCCATCGCGCTACCAGTGGTCAAGCATCTCAAGGAGCAGGGAAAAAAGATCCTGTGGGCCCCAGATCGTCATCTGGGCGACTATGTGCAGCAACAGAGCGGCGCAGACATGCTGCTGTGGCAAGGCTCGTGCATCGTACATGACGAATACAAGGCGAAGGAGCTCCTCGCGCTGAAAGCACAGCACCCGCATGCCAAAGTGCTGGTGCATCCGGAATCGCCGCGCTCCATCGTCCAGCTCGCGGACGTGGTCGGTTCCACCACCCAACTCATCAAGGCCGCGCAGAGCCTGGATGCAAAAGAATTCATCGTCGCCACAGACAACGGAATCCTGCACAAAATGCGCACGCTTTGCCCGGATAAAATCTTCATGGAAGCACCGACCGCCGGCGCGGGAGCGAACTGCACCAGCTGCAGTCACTGCCCGTGGATGGCGATGAATGGGCTGTTGAATTTGGCGGAGGTCTTGGAAACCGGCAACAACGAGATACATGTCGATTCGGCGATCATTCCAAGGGCGGTGCAGCCGATAGAGCGGATGCTGGCGTTTGCCAGGCAGATCGGGTTGCCGACGCGGGGGATAGGGAACGCGTAGCGGTGTCATTCCCTCGAAAAAGAGAATCCAGTAATCCAGCATCAAAATCTACATCGCAGAAAAACCCTGGCGGTTTTGGTTTTGATATTGGGTTTTGCAGACATGGCCCGCTCCTGCATCCGGCATCATCACCTGCCATTGGGTAGAATACTCCCCATGACCACGCTGAAAATCGCCACCTACAACATCCACAAAGGTTTCTCTCATTTCAACCGCCGTGTGGTGTTGCACGAGCTTCGCGACCGGCTGCGCGAAATGGATGCCGACATCGTGTTCCTGCAGGAAGCGCAGGGCGAGCACACGCGCCATGCGCAGCGTTATCAAAACTATCCGGAGGGAGCACAGCATGAATTCCTTGCCGAGGAAGTTTGGCCCCATCATGCCTATGGCAAGAATTCGGTGTACGAAGCCGGGCATCACGGCAATGCAATACTAAGCCGCTTTCCGATCCTGCAATCCGTGAACAAGGATGTTTCCGCGCATCGCTTCGAAAGCCGCGGACTGCTGCATTGTGAGATCGAACATGCAGAAGGGCAGATCGTGCATTGTCTGTGTGTGCATTTTGGCCTGTTTGCCAAAGGAAGGAGAGAGCAGACGCGTATGCTGATCGAGCATGCACAAGGCAAGATTCCTGCAGACATGCCCTTGATCATCGCGGGCGATTTCAATGATTGGCGTAACCAGACGAGCCGGGTGCTGGCCAGCGAGCTGGGTGTGCAAGATGTGTTCCATATCCATGCCGGGAGTCCTGCGCGCAGTTACCCTGCAGGCTTGCCATTGTTTCGACTGGATCGTATTTATGTGCGTGGCTTCAGCGTTCTGCACAGTGATGTGCATGTCGGCGGGAATTGGCAGCGATTGTCGGACCATGCCGCGCTCTCGACCCGGCTCAGGCGGGAAGACCCGGTGCAAGCAGCATGAATTCCGCTCATCAGATTTCCGGGAATCAGCTCACTTTGCTGCAAAGTGGAACGGAGTACTTCCCCCGGCTTTGCGCAGATATCGATGCGGCAAAGCATTCAATCTATCTCGAAACTTATATTTTTGCGGCGGATCAGACCGGGCGCATGATTGCTGATGCATTGCAGCGCGCCGCAGCGCGGGGGGTGGCGGTGCGTGTGTTGCTGGATGGGTACGGCTCGTCCGATTTGCCACAACAGTGGGTGGATGATATGCGTACCGCGGAAATCGAAGTGAGATGGTTCAGGCGGGAAATTTCACCGTTCACGTTGCGCCGGAACCGGCATCGCAGGTTGCGCCGCATGCATCGCAAGATGGCGGTGATGGATGGCGAGGTGGCTTTCATCGGGGGCGTCAACATCATCAACGATATTCCGGTGCATTCTAATTTTTCCACGCCGCAGCTCGATTATGCGGTGCGCATAGAAGGTTTGGTCGCTGGCGAGGTGCATGTGGCCATGCGCCATTTGTGGCGGGTGGTGTCGTGGGCCAATTTCCGCCGGCGCGGAAAAAGAATCAAGTGGCTGATTGCCGGCGACAAGAGACCGGCCACCTCGGCAAACATTACTTTTTTGCTGCGCGACAACGTGCGCCATCGCCGCGATATTGAACGCGCCTACATGAACACCATCGAATCTGCGGAGCGCGAGGTCATCATCGCCAACGCTTACTTTTTGCCCGGCAGTGCTTTTCGCCAAGCCTTGACCCGGGCTGCCCGGCGAGGAGTGCGCGTGGTGTTGCTGCTGCAAGGCAGGGTGGAATACTGGATACAGCATTATGCTACCCATGCGCTATATGACGAATTGCTTGGTGCCGGGATCGAGATTTACGAGTATCAGGCAAGCTATCTGCATGCCAAAGTGGCGGTGGTGGATGGATCATGGGCTACCGTAGGCTCCTCCAATATCGACCCGTTCAGTTTGCTACTGGCACGCGAAGCGAATCTTGTGGTGCAGCATGCAGGGTTTGCCGAGGAGCTACGCACAAGTTTACTTACAGCCATCGCCAATGATGCGGTTCGTGTCGGGGAAAGATATGCCCTGAAACGCAACTGGGTGGATAGGCTGATCTCGCGTTTAAGTTATGTGGTGGTGCGCTTGATGATCGGCATGCTGGGTTACGGCAGGCCAATCTGAGTTTTCGTGACATAATCCAAAATCCTGTAGCCGGTCATAGCGGATATAATCGCAGTCTGTTACTTTTGCCTTCCCTATATGCGACCTTCTTCAACTCCCTTGCCCGATAAAGCATTGCGTGGCGACTGGAATACCATTCGTTCCTTGTTGCCATACTTGTTGGAATTCAAGGGGCGCGTGGTACTGGCGATGGCTCTGCTGGTACTGGCCAAGCTCGCCAACGTCGCGGTTCCGCTGGTGTTGAAGCAGGTCATCGACACGCTGGATAAATCAAATGCCGTCCTGGTGGTGCCTGTTTTTATCATCGTGGGCTATGGGGTGTTGCGATTGTTCAGCACGTTGTTCGGCGAATTGCGTGATGCGGTGTTCGCCAAAGTAACGCAGCGCGCTATCAGGCGGGTGGCATTGCGGGTGTTCGAACATCTGCATAGCCTGAGTTTGCGCTTTCACTTGGACAGACAAACCGGCGGGGTATCACGGGACATCGAGCGTGGTACGCGCGGGATCGGTTTCCTGCTAAATTTTACGCTGTTCAATATTTTGCCCACGCTGCTGGAGATCGTGCTGGTCGCGGCGATCCTGTTCAGCAAGTACAACGTGTGGTTCGCCGTGATCACGTTTGTCACGCTGGTGATTTACATTATTTTTACGCTGTTCATAACCGAGTGGCGCATGGTGGTGCGGCGCACCATGAATGATCTCGACTCCAAGGCCAATACCCGGGCTATCGACAGCCTGCTGAATTATGAGACGGTGAAATATTTCGGCAATGAGGGATACGAAGCGCGGCGCTATGATCACAACATGCAGCATTGGGAAGCTGCAGCCATCCGCAACCAGACTTCGCTGGCACTGCTCAATTCAGTGCAGAGCACCATCGTCGCGATTGGCATCACTGTTCTGATGCTGCTGGCCGCCGATGAGGTGGTGCAGGGAAAAATGACGCTAGGGGACTTGGTGCTGGTCAATGTGTTCATGATCCAGCTTTACATGCCGCTGCATTTTCTCGGTTTCGTTTATCGCGAGATCCGCCATTCTCTGGCAGACATGGAGAAAATGTTCAGCTTGCTTCATGAGCATCGGGAGATCGCTGATGCGCCGGATGCTGCTGTTTTGCAGGCTGGCAATGCGGCTGTGCGGTTCGATAAAGTAAGTTTTTCCTACTCGCCGGACCGGCAAATTCTGTTTGAGGTGAGTTTTGATATCCCGGACGGCCACACGGTGGCTGTGGTGGGCGCGAGCGGTGCTGGCAAGTCCACACTTTCGCGGCTGCTATTCCGTTTTTACGACGTGAACCAGGGCCGTATCCTGATAAATGGGCAGGATATCCGCAAGGTGACACAAGGGAGCCTGCGCGCAGCGATAGGCATCGTGCCGCAAGATACCGTGCTGTTTAACGATACAATTTATTACAATATAGCTTATGGTCGTCCCGATGCGACGCGTGAAGAAGTGATTGCCTCTGCTCAATCGGCGCACATCCACGCCTTTATCGAGTCATTGCCGCAAGGTTATGACAGCACCGTGGGTGAGCGCGGCTTGAAGCTGTCTGGCGGTGAGAAACAGCGTGTTGCGATTGCGCGCGCTATCCTGAAGAATCCGGCGATACTGATATTCGACGAAGCGACTTCAGCGCTAGACTCAAAATCGGAAAAGGCAATTCAGGCAGAGTTGCGTGCGATTGCGCAGAATCGGACTACCTTGATCATTGCGCATCGCCTGTCTACCGTGATAGATGCCGACCAGATACTGGTGATGGATAAGGGTCGTATCGTCGAACGCGGTTCGCATCGCGAATTGCTTGGCCAGGACACGCTTTATGCGCAAATGTGGAATCTTCAGAAACAGGAAGAGAAGGCGCATCTTGATGATTGATTTATATTGATTTTGGAGTATGCTTCATATCCACAAGTCGCACGGGAGAGAGATTTAAGAATGAAAATATACTGTTGGATACCCGTCTTGCTCAGCTCTGTGCTGTCAATCCATATTGCTCACGCTGAAACTGGCCGCAATCATCTCAGGCTGGATAAGGCAATCAGGGCTTCGGTGCTTGGCAGTGCTTCAGTTCCCAAGGTGCGCTCCAATATTGCCCTTATTTACGATGAACAAACCCAGCTTCCGCTATACGACAAAAATTCACAGGCAGTCGCGCCGATAGCATCCATTACCAAACTGATGACTGCGATGGTGGTGCTCGACGCGATGCTGCCGCTGGATGAGGAAGTAACTGTCGAGGCTGCCGATCTGGACAGGCTCAAGGGGACCCGTTCGCGGTTGCAGGTTGGTATGACTTTTACCCGCAACGAGTTGCTCAAGCTGTCGCTGATGGCCTCGGAGAATCGTGCCGCATCGGCTTTATCGCGCAGTTATCCGGGTGGCAAGATAGCACTGGTGGCTGCGATGAATGCCAAGGCCAGCGAGCTAGGCATGCAGGATACCAAGTTTATGGATCCCACCGGATTAAGCCGCGGCAATGTTTCCACCGCGCAGGACTTGATCAAAATGGTTGCTGCAGCGCGGAACTATGATTTGATACGTCGCTACACTACTTCTGCCTCCCACTCTGTGGACGGGTGGGGTGGACGTGAGTTACGTTTCATAAACACAAACCCGTTGGTCAGAAATGTTTCGTGGGATATTGGCGTGAGCAAGACCGGTTACATCAGTGAAGCAGGACTGTGCCTGGTGATGGAAGCAACGATCAACGAGCGTCCGGTGATCATCGTTCTGCTCAATTCATGGGGAAAGCGCACTCGTATCGGAGATGCAAACCGCATCAAGAGATGGATGGAGAGTGGCTATGCACGCGGACGGAACACGCGGGAAGGTTAACCGGAGCAGAATACAAGGGGGCACAGCCCCCTTTTTTTTACCTGATATCCGCAGGCATAGCAGAGATATAGAGGATTTGGCATGTACGAGTTATTTCTTCTGGCATTACTCATCACCATCGTCGCGCTGAGCATCCGCAGCGGCAAGCCCGTGGTGCTGGATAACCCCCTCATCATCCAGCGCCCAGGGGAGTACCACATCACCTTGGCGCCGCAACTTGGCCGGGCGCAAACCTTCATCGAGCAAATCGCCGGCCAATTCGTGCTATTACATCCACCGCAGGGCGAGATTCCCACCCAGTATTTTGAAGTGCATGACCGCAACGAGAACGGCGGGGCGGGCGGTTTATACCTGCTGGCGGCGGCGTATCGCGGCGGGATGTTGTATTTCCAAGCGATCAACCCGTTGCCCTTGCTGCGTGACGCGGACAGCCACCTTAAACAGGTAAGGGAATTTTCTAATGCGGTGCTGGCGTTGCACCCGCTTGATCATCCTGCAGGCGAGGGGGAAGCCATGAAATTGCGCAGCGCTGTCGAAACCGCAGCACAGAAATTGAAGGTGGCAGTGAATATGTTGCCGGAAGCAGAATTGTGAATAGTAGACCAAAAAGAATCTCATGTTGAATAAGTACAGCAAGCTGAAGGTGCTGATGGTGGAAGATAGCAAGGTCGCCATCAAGGCCATTTCCGGGTATCTCGAAGAACTCGGTTTGCAGCCATTGATCGCAGAAACCGGAAAGGATGCCATCGAACTGTACCGGAGAGAGCGCCCAGACATCATACTGCTCGACATTATCCTGCCAGATATTACCGGCTATGAAGTTGCGAGGCAGGTGCGCAAACTGCAAAGCAAGGATGACTGGACAGCCATCATATTTTTGAGCGTGATGTCCAAGGATGATGATTTGGCGAGGGGCATAGAAGCAGGAGGCGATGATTATCTGACCAAACCGGTCGGCCGGGTGGTGCTGCAGGCCAAGGTGGCGGCCATGTACCGCTTGGTACGGATGCAGCGGGCGTTAGTCAAGTTGACAGAACAGTTGAACCAGGCCAATGAGCAGCTAAACCGGGCCAACCTGGAACTGAACCGTGTTTCGATGACCGATGGCTTGACCGGAATTGCCAACCGCCGATTGTTCGATGAACTGCTAATGCGTGAGTGGCGCCGCTGCGCGAGGCTTCAGAAGCCTCTTTCTATCGTGATGCTGGATGTGGATTACTTCAAGAAATTCAATGACAGATACGGTCATCAGGCTGGCGATGAATGCCTTACAGCCGTTGCTAAAGTTATTGCCAGCGCGGTTCCACGCGCTAGCGATCTTGCGGCTCGTTACGGCGGCGAGGAATTTGTATTGATACTCGGCGAAACGGATGAAGCAGGCGCACGCAGCGTTGCGAACCGTATTCGCGAGCAGATATACGGACTCAAGGTGGCGAATGAGGGTTCACCTCACCAATATGTCACGGTGAGCTGCGGAGTTTCCACGGTATTACCGCGCGAAGACAAACCGGTAGATATGCTGGTCAAGTCTGCCGATAATGCGCTGTACTTGGCCAAGAAGCAGGGGAGAGACACGGTTGCCTATCTGGATTATGGGATGGGTGAATTGGCAGCTTAAGATCGGAAAATGAGGACGCATGGGTTTGAGAGATATGTGCCGGAGTATTGGCTGATTTGCTTCAGCCTCATAGTTTGTTTTTTGCTTGGCGTAATTTGTGTTCTAATCGGCAAAAAAGAAAAACCTAACCTGGAAGTTTGTCTATCTGCGAGCCATGATGAAGAACGCTTTGCCTATTTTTGTTTTCGCGTTATTGGCATTCCCGACCAGGGTTTCGCTTGCCAACCAGCTTCAGGATGGCGACATTGTCTTTCACACATCTCGTTCCGATCAAAGCGTCGCCATCCAGAAGGCTACACATTCGAAATACAGCCACATGGGCATCGTGTTTTTGCGAGACGGCAATGCATATGTGTATGAGGCAATCAAGACAGTCCGCTACACACCACTTGAAAAGTGGGCGGCACGGGGACGTGATGGCCATTATGTGGTAAAGCGCTTGCGCGATGCCGATCGCATTCTGTCTGCCGACGCTGTCGCAAAACTGCGGCTGACAGCATCGAAATTTGCTGGCAAGCCTTATGACATGGCATTTGAATGGTCTGACGACAGTATCTACTGTTCCGAGCTGGTGTGGAAGATCTATGAGCGTGCGCTGGGGTTGCGTATCGGGCGACTGCAGAAATTACGCGACTTCGACCTGTCGGCACCGGAAGTCAAAAACAAAGTAAAGCAGCGCTATGGAAAGAATATACCCATGGAAGAGAACGTCATCTCTCCGGGAGAGATGTTCTCGTTCGACCGGCTGGTTGTAGTGGGGGCAGTGAATAATGAATAGAATCATGCCTGATATCGTTTCATCAAAATAATTATAACGGGGGGAGATTTGAAAATTGATTTGTTAATACGGGCATGGCAAGCCGTGCTGGTATTGGTTTGCATAGCGCCTGCTGCAGCCCATTCGGCGCAAGCTGATCATGACGGGCGGGCGCAAGCGTTGTTTGCGACTGTGAAAAATTCGGTAGTGCAGATCCGCACCCTGCTCAGTGGCAGTAAGTCGCAAAACTCCATCGGTTCCGGTTTTTATGTGAGCGATGACGGGTTGGTCATCACTAATTACCATGTCGTTTCCAGTTATGCGCTAGAGCCAAAGAACTATGAGATGGAATACGTTGCCAATAATGGAGAGCGCGGCGAATTAATCCTGCTTGCCATTGATGTGCTCCACGACTTGGCTCTCCTGCAGCGCAAGGGCAGCCATCTGCCGTATCTGCGCTTTCATGCTGGTCCGATCGCAAGGGGTGAAAAGCTGTTTTCACTGGGAAATCCGAATGATCTGGGTCTGGTCATCGTGGAAGGAGTGAATAACGGGCTGCAAGAACATTCCTTTTACGACACCTTGCATTTTACCGGAGCGATTAATCCTGGCATGAGCGGTGGACCGGTAGTCGGCAAATCAGGCGAGCTGGTCGGCATCAATGTGGCGACGATGGGCGAATCGAGAGGATTTCTGGTGCCTTCGCAGTATGCCCATGAATTGCTTGCGCGCTGGCGTGCGGCCCCGGTGGTTGCAGCAGTACTTGAGCCGGAGATCACACGGCAATTGAAACTGCATTCAGCCGCGCTGGCAGAGCGGCTGGCGCGCAAACCCTTGCCAGTGCAGATGGATTCGGGCTATGCCGTACCGGATGCGGCAGATCCCTATATGCGTTGTTGGGCAAATAAATCAGACAATGAAAAATTGTTCTTTAGCGTGCGGTCCTACAACTGTTCAGGGCGCTCCAATGTGTATGTCGGGCAGGGCATCAATATGGGCAGCGTATTTTTTGAAAGCATGCTGTATCAAAGCGACAAACTTGGTCCATTCCGATTCGGTCGGTTATTGCAAAATGCATATGGCAGTCAGGAAAGTTTTAACTCGGACATTAAACATTTCACTAAATTTGCCTGCACCGATTCTGTCGTCGATATAAACGGCATGCCAGCCAAGGCGGCGCTCTGTTTGCGCGCCTATCGCAAGTATGTGGGTTTGTATGATTTCGATCTCAGGGTAGTCAGCCTGCGTGAGGGTAGCAACGCATTGGTAACCAAGCTCAATCTGGATGGAGTTGCTTATGAAGATGGCATGCGCATGGTGCGTCGCTATATGGGGGTGCTGAAATGGAACGACTAGCCTGGATCGAGATACTGGACCGGCATGGCGATGTGGCAGTCCGCCATCCGGTGCATGCGTGGCCGGTGAGGGTGGGGCGTGCTTATTCCAGTGATCTTGTACTGGATGATCCGTATGTCGCCGCCAACCATTTGGAAATCAACCAGGCGGACGATGGCAACCATCAAGTGAAAATCCTGGACAGCATCAACGGCATGACGATAGATGCTCGGCGCGGCAAGCAAACTGATGCAACTATCTCGGGGAACAATGTGGTGCGCATCGGGCAAACCCAGTTGCGCATCCGCCCGTTTGATTATGCGGTTCCGGCAGAAAGGCTTCTTCCCGGCAATGCCTGGGTGCGCAGATGGCCAGCGATGATCGCAGGAGTTCTGGCGCTGCTGCTGACGCACCTGCTCATGCAATGGTTGAGTTACGACCGTGACGAGAGCTATCGCATTCTGTTTAGCCCGTTGCTCGGCGATATTCCACTGCTGTTGCTTTGGGTTGGCTTCTGGGCGCTGATCGGACGGGTGCTGTCTGGGCGCGCAAACTTTATTGCCCACACCGTTATCGCTTCCATGGGAGTCGCCCTGTTCATGTTGTTGAATAACCTGTTGTACGGTTATGTGGATTTTGCGCTTGATTCCAGCCTGATGAGTAACTTGCTATCCGGGTTTATCGAACCGCTGATTATCGGCCCGGTGCTTTATTATCATCTTTGCCTGGTCAGCCGAGTCAGCCGCCGCAGGTTGGGCATCATGGTGGCCATGTTGCTGGCAACCTTGATAGGTATCGGCTTGATAACCGACGAACTGACTTCCGACAGCGCCCTGACCGCTATGGAATTTTCGCGCACGATAGGCCCCCCTTCGCTGTTAATGGTGCAGGGAAAAACCACAGAGGAGTTTATCGCCGGAGCAAACGGGCTAAAATCGAAAGTGGATGAATAGTGACAGGGTTTCTGGAGGTAGTGATTCGTGGAGGGTGTGTACTGTAATTCGCTTTGCCCCGGCCTTTAAGCATATAACTAAATATGCGCGGACTGGCAGGCAGTTTTCTTGAAGTCGATGGCGAAGAACTACACCTCAAGTTACTACTCAACGGCCAAATGTATTCAGAGGGTCAGCGATTATCCAGGTGGAAACCGGAATCAGATATGCACATCTTGAGCGCAATCAATAATGGCATGGAATCCGAAAAGGTCAGCTTCCAGGTGCGAACAGATCGCAAGCTTCGCCAGTCATGCTTCAGTGAGTGGAGGCATGTTTGTACGCAGAAATCTATTTCAGCATTCTGCGCTGGGGAACCTTTTTTAGAGGTGGAATAGCCTGGTGAAGTTCGGACATATATCCTGGTCATGGCAAAGCAGCGTAACACTCGTGTGCAAGAAATATGCGGCTACCGTTCAAGACATCTTAATAAACTGATTCAGCAAGACGAGAAAATTGATTAGGTAATCGACTATCGTGTTGGAAGGACACGTGGCAATCTGGATTCTCAGAGAAACCGAACCGGTTTCAGCAATCCTTCGTTTGGTATCGCGATTGATATCAATGCCAACCACAATGGCCTGTACGAAAATTGCGTTCAATTCGGTGCGCAATGCAAAATATTGCGCGGCGGTCACTGGCGCCCAGACATTGATCCCCACAGCCTGAAACAAGACACCCTAATTGTTAAATTGATGAAAAATGCCGGTTTCAAGTGGAGCGGGGAAATACAAGGACAGCAAAAGGACTTCATGCATTTTCACTAACGGGCTACCGATTAATTTGGCTGCGGTGCTGGCCGTGCGATACCTCCGCAGCTCAATATATATTGAGGTTAGACAAGGCTGTGCCATTCTATTAGTGCCGTGCCGGATTTTGATCGCCCAGACACCACGCTAAACCCCTTGTCAGCAGCAAGCTTTTGCCTATGCAGTGCAATGATTTTCTTCGCCTTGACGAAGCATGCTTTCCCAATCACAATCAGTTCATATGAAAGAGCTGTTCCTCACTTCCTTCAGGGGCGTTCAATACGGTATCTGGAAGGACGAGATCCTGTCGGTCAGGGAGCTCGATGCCTTGCACCGGATTCCCCTAAGCCCTGCTTGCATTGCGGGGATTTTGATCGACGACAATCGAACCGTGACTCTTGCAGACCTTCCTGTGTGCATCGGCTATGAATCTACTGGGAGTATCGAGCAGGGCTGCATACTCCTTCAGGAAGATGGCGAAAAGGTTATGGGTTTCGTGATTAGCGGCGAGTTGCGCACGCTGTCCATTTCCCCAGAGTTTTTTTTTCCGCTTCCTGATTACTTGAAGACGCCGGTGTTTGAATCCTGCGCAGTCCATAAAGACATTCCCATTCCTTTGATTAACACCTCGGTGCTACATTCGAGGGTGCTGAAGCCTGACGAGGAGCTGTCTGAGGACTCGCTGCAGATTCGTGGTGCTCAACCACAGGACATTTCTGAAGTGTCGCAGATCAGGTGTTTTTCCGCCGGGGGCGAACTCTTTGCCGTGTCCGCAACGGGCATCGAAGGCAAGGCAGCCAAGCCGGGGCCGATAACACCACTACCGAATACGCCCCGATATGTGAAGGGCGTAACTTTCTGGAAGGGACGCCTGCTGTCCGTCATCGATCTGACACAGCGTATCAAATGGCAGAGTGCTTCGACGGATTCACAGATGCTGATAGCGGAGTTTGGGGGCGAGGCATTCGGTTTGCTCATTGAAAGCGAAAGTGGGACGTTATCCGCAGGCAAGGTCGCGATCAAACCAGCACCGATCATTGCGCAGACCGCATGGCTGAAGCACGTGGTGATGCATGCGGGTGAGTTGATTCCGCTGATCGATCTCGCCATGGCTTTGTCTCCGGTCACTGCAGGCGATGAAAAACCAGCTTGGCAACACTATGCACCTGATTCGGTATTCCCCGATATTTTTTTCAAGCGCGAAACCGGGGTGGTGGAGTTTTCGCTGCTGGGCGAGCGACACGCGCTTCCTAAAATTGAAGTGGAAGATGTCATTGACTTCAAGCATTGCCGGGCGCTTCCCGATGTACCGCCCATTGTGATAGGCGTGGCCGAGCATAAAGGCGAAGTCCTGCCTGTGGTTGATCTGGCGATGATGTTCGGCAGACGGTCGCTTGCTACGTCCGCATGGCGCATGATGCTGGTAAAGAACGGAGATTTCAGTGCACTGGTCATCACCGAGACCGTATTTGGAGAAAGGCAGCTTGATCCGGAGATACATCGTGCAATGCCTATCCATCTGCCGCACAACTTCATGTACGGATGTTATCCCGATGACAAAGCGGTCAGGATCATTCTGAACGTCGAAGCTATTACGGTACATTTCGAGAAGTCCATGATTACTAAATTCATGCCTGCGCTTTCGCATGAGATGAAGATGTCGCCTACGGGAATATTGTATGCATTCCCAGATGAAATAACAGTTGAAAAACCTGATGAGAAGATTGGTGCGTCGCCGCAGCCTCAAGCGACCGAGACTGTGGTGGGAACCGTGGTTCCGGCTCGCATTGAGGAAACTTTGACACAACATGCAGAAGCCGAATTGAGTTCTGTCGCCGCATCAGTGGCAGCATCTTCGGCTGGATCTGCAGAAACTCTTGCAGAGCCTGAGTATGAAAAGTATGCAGGGAATGAAGATGCTGTCGAGATTCATGAGGCGGCAGCTGAAGTATCAGCGATTTCAACCGATCCAGAACCACAACATGAACCAGAAAAAAGTGGCGTTGTACATGCCGCAGCAGCGTCGGCTGGCGCAGCGGATCCTATCTCAAGTTCTGGCAAATGGAGCGAGTGGGATGCCGATGAAGCAGTGCCTGATGAAATGATGAAACCTGAGCCTGTAACCGTCAACAAGCTGCCATCGGGAGAGGAATTATTAGCTTCAGCGCAACATGATTCGGCAGCAGCATCTTCGCAAGCAACGCAGAAGTTTCAACCGCAGACAGAAATAGTAGATGCCGAATTGATTGAAGAGAAAAGAGCGGAAACTGCGGCTCCGGCTTCTACAGCACAACCGCAACAACCTTCTGTTCCACCGCCCTCTGTTCAACAACCACCCGGTGAGAGCAAGGTGAATGAACCTGTAGCCAAGAGTGAATCGCCACCGGGAAAAATACTGAAATTTCCAATGCAGAATGACCCTGCCCAAAAGACTTCTGCAACCGCATCCGCCAAAAGCCGGCCATCCGAACCGGTTCGTCCAGCGGCTGGCGCCAAGCCCAGCGCGTCTTATCGCATGAGCCGGGAAGTGGAACAGCTTGCAATATTGTCTGGGCAAGAAGCAGCAATGGTCAGGGCGCGGCAACGCAGAATCTTTATTGGCGCCCTTGCAACTGTGCTGGTTGCTTCCCTCTTCTATTATGCGGGGATTTCCGATAAGCCTGTCGTCGAGAAAACTGTGACAGTAACCGGGCCAGCGAAAATTGAGCAGACCAAGGTGGAGCCCGTACCGGTCAAAACGAAAGCCGAACTGGCAAAAGAAAAGGCTGAACTGGCCAAGGCGCAAGCCGTGCAAGCAAAGCTGGAAGCTGCCCAGGCCAAAGCAAGAGCCAAGGCAGAACGCGAAGCCAAACTGAAAGCGGAACAAGAAGCCAGGTTGAAAGCCGCACAGGAAGCCAGAGCCAAGGCTGAACAGGAAAAGTTGCTGGCCGCACAGGCGAAGGCTCAGGCGAAAGCCGAGCGGGAGGCCAAGCTGAAAGTAGAGCAAGAAGCTAGGTTGAAAGCCGTACAGGAAGCCAGAGCCAAGGCTGAACAGGAAAAGTTGCTCTCCGCGCAGGCGAAGGCTCAAGCGAAAGCGGAACGGGAGGTGCAGCTGAGAGCTGCGCAGGAAGCCAAGGCGCAGGCAAGGGCCGAGCAAGCAAAACTGAAAGCTGATCAGGCAAATGCCAAGACCCAACAGGCTATAGTTTTGACCAAACCATCGTCCGCAGAAAATCTTAGTGCGCCCCTCGAGCTTGATATACCCAAGAGCATGCCCCCGGTCGATATCGATGTGTATGTGGTGGTGCAGGGCGACACGCTGTGGGGGATTTCAGAGCGTTTCACCGGAGACCCGTTCAATTATCCTCGTATCGCCGGAGAAAACAGGATCGCCAACCCCGACCTAATCTTCCCGGATCAAAGAATCAAGCTTATCAAGTAAGTTTGAGCAGATTGCATTACCGGGCGCCCCGGTAAGCTCCGCATCAAAATATCAAGCCGGGGTGTATTGTTGCGCCCAAGAATCAATAAGCATTGCCGAATTATGACAACCAAGCAGATCATCTACGTGCCGGGAAAAAATCCCAAGCCTGAAGCAGTACAGCATCAGGCATTGCTCTGGCGCACCCTTGTTGAAGGAGTGCGCCGCGCTGATAGCGGCGTGGCCGAGTCACTACAGGCCAGCTCAACCCAGTTTCATCTAATCGCATGGAACTATCTTTATTACCGGGAGTACAAGGACATCACCGGCGATATCCCATGGATCGATGCACTGGTCAACAAGCACGGTCCTAACGGGGAGGACATGCAGGACGCCCATGCATGGAACATCTTGCTGAGCCGCTTGCTGCTGACGCTGGCGGATCACATTCCGTTGCTGATACGCATGCTGCCCGAAGAAGTGCGCAGCACCGCCCGTGAAATAGACCGCTATTTCAACAATGAAGATGGTGTCGCTTGCCAGATTCGTGATTTACTCAAACAGATTCTGCGCCCCATGCTGGAGCGGCAGGATGACGTGCTGCTGATCGGTCACAGTCTTGGTTCCGTCATCGGCTATGACACGCTGTGGGAACTGTCACATCAGGAAGGGCTAAAGGGTAAAGTGGACTTTCTGACCTTGGGCAGTCCCATGGGCATGCACTACATACAGCGGCGCTTGCTGGGCATGAATAACCACGGCAAGAAAACTTATCCAGACCTGATCCGGTATTGGATAAATGTGTCAGCCGAGGGCGATGTTGCGGCGCTTAACCGGAATTTCAACGAAAGTTTCCACGCCATGCTGGAGTTGGGCGCAGTGAAGTCCATTGAAGATCACAGCCACGGGATCTTCAACTTTTTCCGCACCGATGCCGGCCTTAACTGCCATCGCTCCTATGGCTACCTGGTCAACCCCGCAGTGGGGAGCATCATCGCAAACTGGTGGAAGCGCAGTTGATACAAAGTTGATCGAATGGATTGCAATGAAAAACAGCCCGCGCAAGGCGGGCTGTTGAATGTGGATGCCATTAGCGGCACCACGGTTATGCCGGTGATGTGCTAGTTGATCACGATATTGTCGATCCATGCGGTATCAGAATTGGACGAAACACTTCCATCCTTTGTATAGCACCACTTGAACTCATGCAGGCCTAGAGGGATCGCAGTGAGGGTGCCAACCGTCCATGCGACAGCTCCAGACCATGAGGTTTTCTGCACACCATCGATATAGAACCGCAGGAAATCGAAACTGGCTTCCGAGCTCACACTGTAGTCGAAACTGACTGAGGAGCTGTCCGCTGCAGAAACGGCGACGCAGGTGGTCTGGCTGTGGGTGATCGTCCCCGCTTTCAGGCTCAATACTGTTACTGCATTGCCTCCCTTGCCTGTTGTAGTTGAATTGGAAACCCAGGCGGCATTACCGGACATCACCATTTCTGCAGGCACCAGACTGTTATTGAAGTTGTATGACAGCGGGGCCAGCAACGGCGCTACCCAAGCTATACCGGCGCTGACGTTGTTAGTTTCAATACCCTCTGCAATCGCGTTAGCCCTGTCTACGACAGCATAAGCAGTTCCACTTGCGCCTGCATTGGCGATGGTCACCGACCTGCTAACCGATGCACCGGCGGCTAGTCCTGCAAAAATCGTCTCCACGCTTTCTCCGGCTGTGCCGGGAAGGGTAGGAACACTCGCGGAATTCGACCATATGTCGACGTTGAACTGGCCGGCTGGATTGGCTGCCGGATTGCTCACAGTATAGTTGACGACCACATTATTCCGGTCGGAGACCGCGCTGTTGACCACCACTTGCAAGTCGATTGATACCGACCATGGGCTGCCCGTACTGACGTTGTTGGTCTCGGCGGTACCGCCCCCGTTGGTTTCAACTACCACATTCGTCGTGTCCACGATCGCATAGGCGGTTCCTGCCGCAGTAGCGTTGGCAATGGTCACCGATCCATTGACAGACGCGCCGGCAGCCAGGGATGCAGTCGGCACAATACTCTCGCCTGTTGTGCCGACAGTCGGTGCAGCCGCATTGTGCGACCAGAGATCGACGTTGAATGGACCGGATGCGCTGTTACCCGCATTGCTTACCGTGTAGTTGATGGTCACGCTGGAGCCATTTGAAATTGCGCTGTTGATCGCTACCTGCAGATCTATCGTGGGAGGTGGGGCTTGGGTTACGACGATGTTATCGATCCACGCAGTGTCGGATCCTGCTATACCTGTAAAATCCTTTGAGTAGCACCACTTGTATTCATGGGAGCCGGAACTAACAGGGATAGCGCCAGTATTGGTCCAGTTGACGGTACCGGACCAGCCCCAATTCCACTGTACGCCATCGATGTAGAACCGGAGATAGTCCCATCCGGATTCCGAGCTCACCGCATAGTCGAAGCTGATGCTTTGTCCATTAGCGACTGACATTGAGGTGCAGCTAGTCTGGCTATTGCCTATCGCTCCGGCCTTCAAGCTATGCGTGGACGCGCCGCCGGTTGTGGCGTCAATCACCCAGGCCGTGTTTCCAGACATGGTCATGCTGGCCGGGATCGCATTGTTTTCAAAAGTGAAGCTCTGTGGCGCTAGGAGAGGTTTCAGCCAGGCCTTGCCGGCGCTGACGTTGTTGGTCTCGTTAGTTTCCACAACCGCATTCGCAGTGTCCACGATTACGTAGGCATTTCCGGAAGCTGCAGCATTGGCAATGACAAATGTGCCGCTCACCGATGCACCGGCAGCAATGGAAGCATACGTTGGCGAGGATGCCAAACCCGTCGAGCCGACAGTCGGGGCACTCACTGCATCCGACCATCCGGTAACGCCGAATTGACTTGCAGCGCTGAGGCCGCTATTACGGACGGTGTAGTTGATTGTAACATTGGTGCCATCGGAAACAGCGCTATCCACTACCACGTTCAGATCGGGTTCGGTGCCGGTTGTGACGACTTGAATATTGAATGCCGTATCTACTGAAGTCGGGCTCACCTTGACGTAGTAGCGCTGTGTGG
>Ga0224495_10001016_pt1 | contig 20760 bp, 14 predicted proteins | sample SF_Jul11_sed_USG_FD_168128 | JGI IMG/M metagenome (GOLD analysis project Ga0224495, IMG submission 168128) | Sediment microbial communities from San Francisco Bay, California, United States - SF_Jul11_sed_USGS_4_1 | ecosystem: Environmental > Aquatic > Marine > Sediment | place: USA: California...
CTTGGTGCGCCGCGCGGTCAGGACCATGGACCGGGCCTTATCTAAGGAATTCGACATCTCTTTCTCGCAGTAGACATGGAGACCGGCTTCCATACAGGCGTTCGCATGTTCGGCATGCATCCAGTCCGGAGTGGCCACGATTGCAGCGTCCAGATTCTTTTCCTTCTCCAACAGATCTCTATAATCCTCGTACACACTGACTTCAAATCCGTATTTTTTCAGGTATTGGCTGGCATAACGCTGGCTGTAGTCCCAGATATCACAGATAGCCATAATCCTCACTTCGGGAATGCGCAGGCAGGATTCGATCAACACCCGGCCTTGGACTCCGGTTCCAATGACCGCAATGTTGAGCTCCACTGCTTTGGCTGTTTCCTGTGTCGCTCGGGAAAATGACGGGTTGGACAGAGCTGGTCCTGCCAGAGCCACGCCCAATCCGGCCGAGGCTGAGGACTTAAGAAATTCCCGGCGGGAGAGGATTTTTTCCTTTTTTTCATCCTGTGATTCAGACATCTTTTTCTCTCACAAAAGAATTTAATATCCTGGATTATTCATGAATAATCCGGATTATTTTTTTAACCCTTAAAATCCTTATCAAATGCCTTTTCTGAGGGAGCAAAGTTCATGCTTTTGACAAAATCAACCGATTCCTGAGCACCGAACTCCCGGTCCATGCCGTTATCTTCCCATTCCACTGAAAGGGGACCATCGTATCCGATATCGTTGAGTGCACGGATGATTTCCTCGAAGTTCACATCTCCGTGTCCCAGGGACCGGAAGTTCCATCCCCTGCGGAGATCCCCAAAGGGAAGGTGCGAGCCGAGAATACCCGCTTTGCCATCCAGAGTCACTGCAACATCCTTCATGTGTGTGTGATAGATCCTGTCCGGAAATTCGAGAATAAACATATGAGGCTCCATGCCCTGCCAGACAAGATGGCTGGGATCAAAATTCAGCCCCAGAGTGGGGCGGTTCTCAAACACTTCGAACAGCTTCTTCGTGGTGTACAGGTCAAAGGCGATTTCTGTGGGATGAACCTCGAGTGCAAATTTGATCCCCAATCGGTCGAACTCATCAAAAATCGGAGCCCATACCTCAAGGACCTTCTGGAAACCGGCATCAATCATCTCATCGGTAGTAGGGGGAAAGGAATACCAAAACGCCCAGATGGGCGATCCCATGAACCCGTTGACCACATAGCAGCCCATGTTCTTTGCCGCCTGGGCCGCATACTTCATCTCCTCGCTGGCCCACTGGCGGATCTCATCGGGTTTCCCCTTGATTTCATCTGGTACAAACACATCCGAACGCTCATCGTACCGGTCACCGATACATTGACCGGCCAGGTGAGCTCCCAAGGCCCAGCATTTCAGATTGTGTTTCTCCAGAGTCTTTTTTTTCTCCTCGACATATCCCGGATCTTCGGCGGCTTTCCGCACCTCCATATGGTCTCCCCAGCAGGCGATTTCCAGGCCGTCATAGCCCCACCCGCTGGCCTTTTTACAGATATCTTCAAAGGGTAAATCCGCCCATTGTCCTGTAAATAACGTCACAGGCCTAGTCATTATCTCCTCCTTTATGCATTAAAAAAGCATCTTTTTAGACTCACAGCCATATCGAGACAACTTCCTGATATTGCTGTATTGGTAGGTGCCGGCATTTTCTATGAATGATTACGTGTTAAAAATCTGTCCAGACGGCTCCTTTTTTTGAGCTCTCCACACACCTCTCTATAAACCTGACGCCCTGGACTCCCTCACCCACTCCAGGATAATCCATGTCCTCGGTGGTGAGGGATTCCCCGGCCAATTTCTTGCCTAAGGCCTTACAGAAAGTGGAATAAATATTGGCAAAGGCCTCAAAGTATCCCTCAGGATGACCGGCAGGAACTCGAGAGTAGCTCTGGGCGTGGGGATACATGCTATCACGCCCCCTTGAGATGATCTCGGTCGGCTTGTCCAGGTAGCAGATCTTGGCATAGTTGGGATGCTCCTGGCACCATTCCACGGAGCCTTTTGTCCCGTAGACCCGGACTCTGAGTCCGTTGTCATGTCCCACCGCAATCTGAGAGCTCCAGTACAGACCTTTGGCGCCGCCAGCATAGTCGACCAGGATGGATGCATTGTCATCCAGAATGCGCCCTTCCACAAAGGTATCCAGGCGAGCACATAGCGATTGAACCTTTAGACCGGTCAAATAGGACACCATGTTCTCGATGTGGCTGCCGATATCCCCCACACAGTTGGAGGCTCCAGTAAGCTCCGGATTGGTCCTCCAAGCCGCTTGTTTCTGACCTGTTTTCTCAAGCGGCGTAGACAGCCATTCCTGCGGATATTCGGCGTTGATGAAACGTATAACGCCCAGATCCCCCTTGGCAATCATCTCCCGCAGGTGTTTGACCACTGGATACCCGGTATAGGTGTAGGTCACACAGAAGAGAAGGTCCTTCTTAGCCGACAGCCGTTCCAGTTTCTCGGCATCAGCGCTGACTGTAGTCAAGGGTTTGTCACAGACAACATGGATGCCGTTTTCCATGGCCAATTTGGATATCGCAAAATGTGTGTTGTTCGGTGTGACGATGACCACAAAGTCTATCTTATCTTCACGCTTGCCCTCTGCCTCCATCATTCCTTCAAACGTGGAATACAGCCGATCCTTGTCCAGTCCGAGCATTTCTCCTGTGGCCAGCGTGTTCTGATGATCCTGTGAAAAACAGCCTGCGACAAGCTCTGCCTTGCCATCCATGGCGATGGCCTTGCGGTGCACATCGCCGATGAAGGCGCCCTGGCCGCCGCCAACCATGCCGTATGTTAGTCTGGATGCCTTTTTGCCTGTTGCGCTACCTTCGATCATAGGCTCACCTCCTATGTGGATTAAGAGGAATCAAGCGTCATGCTTTCGAATGTAGGTATATACTAATCCAAACTGCCTAAATTTTCAAAGTCCAGATTGCAATTTCCTGAAATCGATCCTGTCCATTCTTGCCAGAGCTCCAAAGTCTCTCGATTTTCGTGACACTTTCTGACCACGGACCTTCAGTCCTCGTAATGACAAATTTCTAAATATTCTCATTCCAAGATGTCAGTGGGCAGGTATTGTGGGAAATGGTGGGAGATTTGGAGAAAGCCCAAAAATGAGATCCTTATATTTTTTCGAAATTAAAACTTTGGATTCAATCCTGACTGTTTACAGATCTCGTTTGCGGTTATTCTGTCCAAAGATTTATGTCTCTTTACTGGGATGGTCTTTGTGTCATTCGTGTATATAGAATGTTTTTTCCCTTCCCGTAACAAGTAGAAGCCGTTTTCTTCCAGGTATCTAACTAAGTCCCGGCGCTTAACAGACATTTTTGTTAGATATCAGCTGGGATCTGTTCTAGAAGAGCTCCTCCCTTAGGTATTTCTTTCTTTTGCTGTTTATAAGCTAAAATCATTTCGTGCAAGGCATCTTGAAGCATTTTCCTGCATTCTTCTAGAGTACTTCCTTCAGTCACGACTTCTGGCCATTCTACCAACTGACCCATATAGCCTGAATCAACTTTTACGTATTTAGCCGTGTATGTAGAAAACATCGATCGACTCCCTTCATATTTATTGATGGCGTCATTATATCATTTATGTGCTTTTAGTTATATTCTTAATTTCTTCTTTCTCCGACCAGTCATCCAAGAGATGGTGGAGATCGGCCTTCCTCTTGTGCAGAAGATCCTCAGCTGGCAACACACAGGTTTCAATGTCCACAGTAAGGTCAGGGCTACATCCAAGAGAGAGGCGGCAAGGTTCGCTATCAGTATTAGAGGCACAGCTCACAGGAGGACAGGAACTCCTGATGGCGGTTGAGGATGGGGGAATATTTCTGAGAGCCTCTGTTGATTCTTTTTGCTGATTCAAGGGTGGTGCTTAGCTTAAGCCTGATAGTTTGGAGGTTTTGGAGGATTTGTTTCTCTTTTTGAGCCGTTGACCCTATCGTTTTGGGTGTGTTATTCCTATTTTTGGATATCAGCAGCTGGAAATTATGGAAAATTGTGAGGGATTTGAAGCAAGCCAAAAAAGGAAATTCTTATCTTATTTCCGATTTTATTTCAGCGGTTTGTGGTACTTCTTCTCCCCGAGCGGCGACCAGATGCCGTAGTTCTCCTCGTGGATGCGGCACTTGCCCTCGGAGGTCCAGTTGAATCCGTAGTTGTAGCCGAACCACAAGTATTTGTCCCCGCCGCCGTTTTCCGTGGTGATGATGTAGCGGGCAGCGACGTTGCCGATACCCAGCACTTTCTCTCCGGGCAGTGTTCTCGGACCTCTATCTCCTTTGTTAACGTCGAAGGGAATCCAGCCGTAGGGAGGCAGGTAAACCTCCGTCCAGCGGTGGAAGACATCATCGAAGCTCGCGTCATCGCCCCGCAGGCTGACGGTGCCGACATAGCGGATAGGGACGCCGAGAGAGCGGCAGAGGGCGATCATCGTATAGGAATACTCCGAGCAGGAGGCAGTCCCCCGGCGCAGGACCGTCGGCGCGGGATTCCAGCCGCCCACGGGCTTGAGGTTGTATTCGAGATGTTCGGCCAGGTACTCAAAGATACGGCGGACAATCCAGTAGGGATTTTTCTCCTTGCCGGCGATCTTTTGAGCCAGCTCCTTGATGAAGGGGTCACTCAGGCGATATTTGTTGCCGTCCTGGGTGAATTTTTTCTTGACGTCGGCCGGGATATCGTCAAGCGTCCCCACCTTATCGGGATAGATGAAATACTCGACGGCCGATATTGTAGCGTCTACTTTCCAGCCCGGCCTGACCATCGAATAGCCCTTGAGGTCCTTATACTCAAAGTGAGCAATTTTCTGGCCCCAGCTGTCCTCGACCACCTCTTTCGGTTTGGGGTCGAACTGGACCGCCGTGAGAAGAGTCTGATTGTCCCGGCTTTCCGGGATGGGAAGATAAATGTCCAGGGTTTTGACCGTCCCGGGGCCGTAGTTACGGAACTCCTTGACAAATTCAAGCGAAAGCTGCTTCTCATCCCACCCCGACATGATGTCCGAGCAGAAGACCTTGACCTGGTAAATCTCGTCGTTCTCGTAATCGACATTCCAGAGCGTGTCATTCCCCCAGGCAAGCCCGGAAGGGAAAGGCCCGTAAGAGCGCAGGGAGGAGAGGCAAAGGCCGTCGGCCGGATTGACAAGGTAAACCCGGTCCTCGCCCCTGTCAGCGACCCAGAGGTATTTTCCGTCGAAGGCGATGCCTGTCGTCTCACCGGCCGGCGCCGCGAGCGTCTGGACCATCATCCCGTCCACGGTCGAAACTTTGAGCAGTATGTCGCTCCTGAAGTCCGCAATCCACAGGTATTCGCCGTCCCAGGCGAGGTCGCGCGGGTTGGGGCTGTTGGACTCGAGGATGGTGAGGGCGCTGCCAGTTTCGGGATCGAGCCTGTACATCAGCTTTTCCCCCGAGTCGATGTGCCAGAGATACTGGCCGTCCCAGGTAAGGCCCTCGGGATGGTGGCCGGGAGATTCCAAGCTCGTGACAACAGTCCCCTTTTCCGGGTCGATCTTGTAGATTTTGTCGGTGAAGTCGTCGGCGAGCCAGAGGAACTTTCCATCAAAAGCCAGGCCGGTTGGGCATGGACCCGGAGTTTTGATGACTTTCAGGATGTCGCCGACCTTTCCCCAGGATAAAACGGTTAGAAAAAAGACAAGGCTGATACTAAGAATGCATTTTTTCATGATAACCTCCTTTCGATTTTTTTGCAGAATCACGTTCTGTTTGTCTAAGTCATAAGGTCAGCCTGGCGATGCACACGGACGAGAGATTCTTGACGCTGTACTCCTCGACTTCGTAAACCGTGCAGATATTGGGATGGTCTAAGGCGGCGGCCGACTGAGCTTCGCGGACAAACCACTCTCTTGCTTCTAGAGAACGCGAAAGATCGGCCGGCAGCAACTTCAAAGCGACCACACGCTTGAGCTTCGTGTCCTCAGCCTTGAGAACAATACCCATGCCGCCTTTTCCGATCTCGCTGATGATCCGGTATTTGTTCGCGAATATCGTACCTTCTTTCAATACCTTGAACGCCGGCCCGATCGTGATCGTCTTGGAGAAGGGCATCGGCCCGGGTTCTTGAAGTTTGGTTCCGCACTTGGCGCAAAACCGGCTGTCTTCCGGGTTATCAGTGTGACAGGAGGGGCATTCCATGCTGAATTCTCGCCTTGGGGCTAATGTATCAATAATAGGATAATTAAATGCCAAAAAGCAACATTATTAATAGAGCAGAGAAGCATTTCCAAACATGTGATCTTCACGATGGGGCTATAGTTGTTGATGACCTTCCCGCCATAGGGGAGGACAGGAACTCCTGATGGCGGTTGAGGATCGGGGAATATTTCTGAGAGCCAATGAACCAAAATTAAAAAAATTTGGATAATAAGGAAAAACAAAAAGATTGTTCAGATATTCCACAAATTCATGTGATAAAATACTTCTTCTAGCAAGGAGGACCTATGAAAATAAGAAAGAAAGAAATCTTCATAGCTCTTATGGTTTTTTTGGCTTTTCCAGGCTCATCCAATAGCCATCAGGAACAATGCACATCTGCTGTGGTCAGCGTTCATGCTTCATCCGAAGGCACCCCCATCCTCTGGAAGAACAGGGACACAGGAGTGCTGTCCAACAAAGTGGTCTTTGTCAAAGATAAGCCCTTCAGTTATTTGGCATTGGTCAACGCATCCACTCCATCCGGCCGGCAAGCCTTTGCGGGATTAAACTCTACAGGCTTTGCTATCATGAACACCGTCGCTTATAACCTCCCCAAGAAATCCGGAGAGATGGAGGATCTCGAGGGAATAATCATGGCTGATGCACTGAGGATCTGCAGGAGCGTTCAGGATTTTGAAGATTACATCAAGGCCAATCTTGGCCCAGACATGGGAAGTTGGGCCAATTATGGCGTGATCGACTCTTTGGGGAACGCCTACATCTTCGAAATCCATAACCATGGCTACAATAAAATAGACGCTTCATCTGCTCCTGAAAAATACCTCATCAATACCAACTATTCACGAAGCGGGGCCGTCGGAAAAGGAGCAGGCTATCTCCGCTTCGAACGGGCCAGCCAGCTCTTCCTTGGATTAAAGGGCGAGGCCATCGACTTTCAGGCTATACTTTCCCATTTTACCAGAGACATCGGCCATGTCCTCCTGAAGCATCCAGCTATTGACGATTTAAAAAAGATCCCTTCTAGCGAAAATGCTTGGATCTTCACCAGGGATTGTATCAACCGTCCCTCTACATCAGCGGCGCTGGTGATCACAGGAAAAACACCCCCCCAACCTGAATCTTTGGCCACAATGTGGGTTATACCTGGGGAACCGCTGTGTGCGATAGCCCTTCCATTGTGGGTGGAGGCAGGAACATGCCCGGAAAAACTTTGGTTAGGCGAGCACGCCGCGATGTGGCAGGAATCTCTCAGGATAAAGAATATCATCCGCCCCTTCACAGAAGGAAATAAAGGAGATTATATCAATCTCACCCGGTTGGACAATTCTGAGAAGACAGGTTTTTTGCACATAATCTTACAGGTGGAGAAAGAAATCATCGAGATGACCAGGGCATTTTTGAAGGCTCGACACACTCCCGATGAATTAGCCGCATTTCAAGAAGAAATGGCTGAAAAAGCCTTCCTTGCTCTTGAAAGCATCCATTAAAGACAGCTACATTTGCTGCAGGTCTTCTTCAAATACAAGCGCCGGCTTCAGGACCACATCCCTCACCCTCAAGCTGTCCTTTACACTTTTTTGCCGTGATGTATGTTTCCCCAAGATGGCTGAATGGGAAAATGAGTAAAAAAGATATATTCTTATCGAATCAAGTCATACACAAAGGGGAACATAATACCTGATTTCTTGAATAAAGGCCAGCAAAAGACCCAAAAACTGATGGAGAGATAGATCTCTATTCTCGTCCCTCATGACTTCTAGAATATGTCCGATACCCTTGCTTTCCAAAAAACGCTTTTTTTCTTCTTCTTGGCTTTTCTCTATTTTTTTCCTAAGTTTAGCCTGTTCCTTGGCTAATTTTCTTGTGAGGGATTTGAAGCTAGCACAAAAAGGAAATTCTTATAAAAAAAAACAAGGTGTTTTGATGATCAGGAATGGTCTCTTATTCGATATCGAAAGTGAGGCGGACACCGTATAGCCGGGCATAGTCATTCTCGTTCTCCAGCGAATCCAAAAGCACGGCAGGGTCGAAGGTCAGAGAACCACGGAATATGCTCTTTTTGTTGAGGAGAACTTCGTATGGCTTTCCTTCCTCGTAGTGCCAATCGTTCAAAAGGAGGCTTACCTTTTTGACATTCTTGGTTTTTAGAACGAACTTCTCCTTCTTTCTCTCTGCTTCCACTCTGGCCCTCTCCTTAGGATCAATCTTTTCATCAACTCTGACCCAGAAATTTCTGTTGTATCGAGTATCGTCCACGACTAGGTAGATTTTCTCTGGGGCTGGATTCCTTTGATGAGACCGAAAAAAATCCATGATTCTCGTATGGTATTTAGCAAAGGTAATATTATGTCCCTCATTATGGATCTGAATAAACTTGTGGGGGATGCTGTTTCTGTTCAAGAATTCAACAAGAAAACGGTTGGGCTCTATCGAGATGACATTATCCCTTTCACCGTGCATTATAAGGAGAGGGGTGTTTCTCATGTTCAAGCTCATCTCTGTCTCGATTCCTCTTCTCCCATCAACGATCTTGGAATAGCCCTCCAACGAGGCTACAGCCGCCAGACGATCCGCATGTATGAATCCATAGATATAGGCGCCTATTCCTCCGTTTGAAAAACCATGAAGATAGATTCTGTCTGGATCAACAGCATAATCCCGGACGATTCTCTTCAGAAGGTCATCAAACATCTGAATTTGGTCTTGTTCCCACCACATCCCATAATCGGCATCAGGGGAGACGAGGATGTAATTGTATTTGACGACCTTATTCGACTGTAAGAACATAGATTCCGAAAAGCCGTTCCCCCCAGAAAGTTCGATCAGGCAGGGATAAACCTCAGCAGGATCATAGTCTTCAGGCACATAGACACTGTAATGAAAAATTCTATTCCCGTCATCACCTGATTTAATACCAAAGGATCTGGGACCTAGATGCAGGATTTCCTTGTTTCGTGCAAGTTGATAGTGTCTCGCCTTCTGATAAGCCTCTTTTGCAGTCTGGGTTGAGCAAAATATATCTCCTGAAGCCGCAGGTGCTTCAATTTTGCCCATAAAAATCTTCTTTGCTCTCAATTTGATTTCAGGGGAACTCTCTTTCGAGAAGGATTCCAGTTGTAAGCTGTCTCGTCTCTTCTTAAAAACAGCTTTGATGAGGTTGAACTTCACGACTTCATCCCTCTCTTTTTCCATGTCCACGACGTCGAACGCATCCAAGATTCCAGAGGTCGAACAATAAGATGACGCAAGGATTCGTAGCCTGGAATTTCCAGACTGTAGAGCCAATCGGATGATCTCTGGATTTAAGTTGTACTTTCGGGAAAGAAGCGCTGCCTGGATGAGAGCTGCCATCATGCTATCATCACTTAAAAAGGCTTCCTCACTTTGATTAGAGACAATCTCTATGAGCTCCAGCTTGAAGTGCTCCATGAAGACGCTCCGAAAGGTTGTGTATCCGTACTTCGCTTCAAACTTCATCGGAAGGCCGCCCTGGTTGCTGTACAAAAGAATAAGATCCAGGATGCGGTTTTGAGTGCGATAGATCGTGAAGGCTTTGCCGTTTTGTGTCACGGTTTCAGATGCAATATTATCAATTTGAAACCTTCCTCCAAGAGGAAAACCTCTTTCCATCTTCTTGATAGACAGCCCCTCGAGTATTTTCGGGAGATGAAAACATGTGGACTCAGGCCAAGGCATTCTTCCTCTGGCAATATTCCCGAATCGGTCAAGGACAAGAGCAGCACTGTCCTCTTTTTCTAAGTCTGCGATCCATTTTTTGTAGAAATCCAAATCATTTGAATCAACATCACCCAGACCTTCGGAATCGCTGACAACCGTGGCTGCCTCCAAGTGAGATGTTGCACCAATAAGAGCATTGCCTTCGGAATCTTTATCAAGAACATGGAATCGGATTCGGTAAAGAGAATGAACCGGGATGAATCGGCTCATATTTTTTGTATCAAAGTGAATCTCTGTGTTCAACTCAAGTTTATATATTAAAGTCATCCCTTTTTCGAAACGATACGCATTCTCCCCATTCCCCACACTATAAGCACAAAATATCAAGCATAAGAAGCTTAAAATAAAACTACAGACTTTCCTCATCTTGGTCCTAAAAACTCTTCTCACTTACAAAATAAAGCCATGCTTTATCTCTACATAGATATAGATCTTAAATATATTGACAGAAAGGAGTTGCATCTTTCATGCCAAAAAATGATACATTTTTCCCTGAGAGTGAAGGAATATTAGGGTTAATCTCTTAAAAACTGTAAAAAAATTTCACAGCGAATCCATGATTCCCCAACTTCTTTCTCTAGCAAAGAACTAAAGCATATTAAGGTTCAACAAAAGCCACAAAAGCCTAAGAGATGGGCCGCAGTTTCTGACTATAATAGAAGCCGTTGAGGTTTAAAGCTTCAAAAAGTATTGAAGGAGGATAATATGGCATCATTCAAAGCCAAATTCCTATATTTGAAGACGGCTTTTCCAAATTAATCTTTATAGAGTTTTTCCTTCATTTTTTCGATGGCCATTTTGGCTTCGACTTCTACAGCTTTCTCTTGAAGCAGAGATTCGGCCAAGCCCAGCGCTTCTTTCGATGCAAAGGTCGGAAGAATTCCAAGGATAAGTTTTTTCTCCTCTGGGCGGCTTATATCCAAAACGTCTTGAAGAGATTTGACGGCTCTTTCAGGAGATCGGTAATATTCCATCTCCACCATCCGGATGTAGGATTGCAAAGACAATATCTTATGAATGGGATTTGTGGATGTATGGGCGATGTGGAGCAGATCTTCCTGGGCTGTCGTCGCGGGCCATTCGGCAAGAGCCCGAACAGCCGCATCCTGAACGTCTTTGTCATCATCATCAAGCGCTTCACGAAGAACATGAAGCGTGCTGTCATCCCCGATCTTTCCTAAGGTTCTGTAGAGGGCTCGCCGGCTTGGGATATCCGACACATCTGGCAGGACATTCATAACAGGCCTTGCCTCACCTTCCAATTGCGGGCTTTTCTGCACAACAGCAGCAATGGTGCTGGCCATTTCCATCTGGTCCCTTTCCTCATCGACGCTGATCAGAAGCTTCACCAGCAGCGGAAGGTCTGAAGGAGAGGCGACATTTTTTAGAGCTTTTATGGCCTGCTGGCGGTTTTTAGTATCTGAAGAACGGGCTTTGGCAAGAAGCCAATTCAATCCCTCTGAAATACGGCGTTCTCCCACACTCATGATCAACTCATTCTGCACATCCGTATCATTCTGCTTGGCCAGGTTCAGCAAGATGGCCTGATCCACATCCTTTGCTTTTAAGCTCCAGAGGCTGGTGCGTGCAGCTTCCTGTTCCTGCCCTCCGGACTTGGCAGCATGATGAACAAGAAGTTCCACGGTGGTTGCATCACCTATGCTTTCCAGTGCATGCAAAGCCGCAATCCTAATGTCTCTATTTTCGTTCTTGGTTGCCTGGATGGCTGACTCGAGAGAGGCCTTCACCCGATAATGGGACAAGACCTCAAGAAGTTGGACCTGACTCTCCGGCGGCAGACCAGGCAGCACTGCGCAAAGTTCCTGAATCTCCGATTCATCGAAAACATCCCTCACCACAGCAATGGCAGGTGCATGCCAAACCGCATCCTTACCCTTGAGGGCATGGATGATCGTCCCTTTCGCTTCACTCCCCGAGATCGCTATCCGTCCTTTGAAGGCTGCTTGAAGGATGTGCAACGGGAGTTTAGCCTGCATTAACGCTTCAAAGATCTCTTCAGCTTCATCAGAATTTTTGTTTGCAAGAAGCTCTTCAGCACAACTCAACAGGGAAGAAGCTATATGAGCCTGCATCTGTCCTGAGGTATCGGCAAGAGCCTTGGAGAGAACATCGGCTGCATTTGGATGAGCGATCTGGCCCAATGCTTTGGCAGCAGCAACGGCTTCAGCCTTATCCGCTCCGTATAAGAATTCCTCCAAATAGGGGACAGCCTTTTCAGCTCTCCGATTCCCCAGAGAAGCCATGATTCCGAGCCTTGTCTTCCCGGTTGTTTTGCCTAGACCCTGGATCAAGGCTTGCTCGGCCGATACATCTGAGATTTTTTCCAGGGCATAGCGTGCCAGATCAGATGTTTCCTCCTGGAAGAGCATCTTCGACAGCACGGGAACAGAAACCGAGAACCCAATCTCTCTTAAATGACGGCAGACAGCCATTTTCGAAGCCAGAGTAGCATCCGATTCTAGAAAAGTCGCAAGCTGCTTTTCGGATCTCTTCCTTATTTCTGGATTATTACGCACGGCCCGCACATAATCGCGAAGCTCTGCAAGAATTTCCTCATCCTTGCCGTAGTCGTAGGAGGAGGCCTGTTTCAAGATTTCTTTCAGCTCTGGAGAACGGTAGTTCTTCCATCGCCGCACATCATCGGGCGTACCATAATCCCTATAGACCGCAGGGAAAAATCCTGGAATCTCCTGTGTCACCTCTCCTGTGGCGGCCCATTCTGCTCCCCTCTGAAAGGTTACGATAAATCCCACACACTCCAGGGCTGTCGGTGGAGCTTCGGTACCGGCATGACCCAAAACAGTATGGAAAACACGCCCTTTCCCGAATTGAATCGTAAACAGCATCGGCTCATGCCGACCTGTGCCGAGATGGGCCGGATCGCTATAAGCTGTAGCCAAAACATGAAGGTTCTCGGCAGGGCCGCGCAGAAGTCCGTACAGCTCGTCCTCGGCATGCATCCATTTTTCAGGCAATCCTCGAGTGATAGGATGAGTTTTATCCCTGTTGATGACCTCAAAAGCATAAGGAGTGGTGTGCTGTCCGCCGATTCCAGGGCTTTTGTCCCTGACGATTTCCCCGTCTTTCCAATACACGTAGGGACCTGATGTCTCATCCCGGCCATCCCAGCCCCCAAGGCCGATAATTTGGTTGTATTCTTTCCATCGGGAAAAGGTGTTGTTGGCTCCGTGATAGACGACGACTCCTCCACCGGAACGGACATAGCTAACAAACGCATTCTTTGCATCCTCGGACCATTCCTCCTGGCTGTAGTCAAGAAGGACCAGTTGGTAAGAAGCGAAATCCGGGAGGAACGCCCCCATGTCTTCGCCCTGTGCCGGGCTGATAGCCATATCCACTTCGAACAGCCCTGTATTCTCCAGCATCTGCTTGATGGCCGAACTGCTGGTTTTCCAGTCATGGGTGTTTTGGCCGGTGACGATCAGAGTTTTTATGCTGGATGAAGGCGCAGAAGTACATAGAGACGGAGAAAGCATCCAGATGATCAATCCCCAGGCTGCCAAGACTGATAATAATCTATACCAGAGCCGAGCTTTCCCTATCCTTTGTTCTATTTTTTCCTGTCTTTCCATCTGAAGTTCTCCTCTCATAGACCGAGCTGCCAGGGGCTGCGGTAGGACCGTCCCAGCAATCGTGTGGCTTCTGGGTCATCCAGGATGGTCTCTGTTTTTGGATCCCAGCGTATCTTGTGTCCAAGTTCTATGGCGATCACTCCCAGGTGTCCGACACTGGCCGATCGATGCGCCACCTCTATTGGGGTAATCGTTTTTTTTCGGCTTTTCACGCAATCAAGAAAGTTCTGATAGTGGTCACGGCTCCTGTACAGCCGATGTTCATCAGGACCGATGAATTCGTTCCAAAGCGCGGGCGGATGGGTTTCCTGGGCTTCACGGTTAACCCAGACCCAACCATGCTCTCCGATCCATTTGGTCCCGCCACGGATCTCATCAAAGCCTCCGGCAATATCCATCGGAGTGCCGTCAGCATACTTGGCCTTCAGGTAATAGCGTATCGGGCTGTCCCAAATGCCCCGCCTGGGAAATTCACCCCAACCTTGTATTTCGACGGGTCCGGTGTAATCAAACCCCATTCCCCAGTGAGCAATATCCACATGATGTCCCACCCAGTCCATCAACTGACCGCCTCCAAAATCCATGATCCAGCGCCAGTTCATATGAATCCGAGCCGTGCAGTACTGGCTGTAGGGAGCCGGACCAAGCCAGAAATCATAGTCCAGTTCCTTGGGAGGAGGGCCGTAGGTGTTGAGATGGGCTGTTCCAGCAAAATCATAATGTCCCTGGGGAAGCCCGACCTCGACCTTGAGGATTTTACCGATGCGTCCGTTCCGGACCAGCTCACAAGCATGGTGAAAATTGGCTACAGACCGCTGCCAGCTTCCGGTCTGCCAGATGCGGCCGTAGCGCTTGACAGCTTCGCACATGGCCCGCCCTTCCAAAAGATCATGGGACAGGGGCTTCTCTCCATAGATATCAAAACCCGCCCGCGCACAGGCAATCACCGGGATGGCATGCCAGTGGTCAGGCACCGCAATGGACACGGCATCGATGTCTGTACGTTGGCAGAGCTCTCGAAAATCCCTGTAGACCGCACAGTCCTTGTTGCCGTATCTCTGGTTGACGATATCCCGGGCTTGTTCCAAATGGTTTTCATCCAAATCGCACACAGCCACCCACTGCACCTCATCTTTTTCCAGAAAAGCCTCCATGTTGGGAATTCCCATCATGCCGAAGCCGATGCCGGCCATGACGATGCGGTTCGAAGGAGCAACAGTTCCGGATTTTCCCAGCACTGATGCCGGAACGATTTGAGGAAAACCAAACGCTCCGACAGCTGCTGCAGTGGACAGCTTTAAAAACTGCCTTCGGTTCATTCCTTTTGGTTTTTTCTTCATGTTAAACCTTCCAGATGTTCCAACGAGATGGAATCATCCATATCGGCGATTTATTATTAAAAATCCTATAAGTCGTTGGATCTTTTATCCTTTGGTCAAATCAGTTCCGTTTTTCCAGGCACAGCCACAGGCACAACAGTAAGATCACCGAATTCGTACCGAGGTGGAGTCAGATCGAGTTCCGAGGCATTCATCACCCAGTCCCAGCTCAGGGCGCGACCCGTGTAGGCACTCATCCGGCCCATGATGGCGGTGAGCGTGCTTTCTGCGACCTGCCTTCCCTCGTTCAAAGGCTTTCCATTCCGGATGCTGGCGATCAGGTCTGCATGCTCCTGGACATAGGGATTGGGAGATTCTTCTTCCACTGTGTAGGCTTTGGGTCCTCGGATATAGCCGTTTGCTCCATCAGTATAGGCCATGCCGTTGGTGCCGATCACCCGCTCTGATACATTATCCGTACAGCCGGGCGTTTGGCGGCACATGCTCATCACACGGGCACCGTTGGGATATTCATACTCGACAGCAAAATGGTCGAAGATGTTTCCGAATTCAGGACCGGTGCGAACCTGACGACCCCCCATACCCGCACATTTCACAGGGTGAGAGCCGATGAACCAGTTGATGACATCAAGATTATGCACATGCTGTTCCACGATGTGGTCACCAGACAGCCAGGTCAAGAAGAGCCAGTTTCGAATCTGCCATTCCATATCCGACCAATCCCCTGATTGGTAGTTTATCCAGTTTTCATAGGCTCTTCTGATCCAGAGCGCACCCATGTTCCAGTAGCACTGTCCGGCTACGACCTCTCCAATGTCCCCGTTGTGGACCCGTTTGGTCATTTCCAGGTAGTGGTTCTGGTGACGGCGTTGAGTCCCAGCCACAATAGCCAGTCCCTTTTTCTCGGCCAACTCAGCGCTGGCCATCACAGATCGTACTCCCACAGGATCCACAGCCACCGGCTTTTCCATGAAGATATGCCTGCCGGCTTCCACAGCCGCCTTCAGGTGTTTGGGCCGGAAATGGGGTGGAGAACCCATGATGACCACATCAATGTCAGAGGCCAGGACTTTTTTGTAAGCATCGAAGCCGGAGAAGCAGGAATCAGGATTAACGGCAAGGCTCTCTTTGGGGAGCTTCTCCTGAAGCCTCTTCAGCGAGCTTTCCCAGCAGTCCTGGAAGAGATCACCCAGGGTTTTGACCACGATATTGGGCGAGGAATGGACACAGTCGATGGCTGCGCCAGTGCCTCTTCCGCCGCAACCGATAAGGCCTACCCGGATCTTATCCGATCCTGAGGCAAAGAGAGGCCCCACCCGGGACACGGCGGCTGCTAACGATACAGCCGAAGTTGCTTTTATGAAGTCCCGTCTGGACATGCTTCCCTTTGATTTATTCTGTTTTCTTTCCATGATCCCTCCTTGAAATCTATAGATTAAAAAATCAAAAGTCATCGCAAGACCGGTAGGTTTCGATTACTGCCGTTTCTCCCTCTTTTCCTTTTTTGCTCTTTCCATGCTCCATGCAAATGACTCCATCATAGCTCTTGTTGTACAGGTGCTTGAATATGTTCTTGTAATTGATCTCGCCAGTTGTGGGTTCTTTGCGGCCGGGGGAATCCCCAACATGAAAACTGGCAATCTCATCCCAGGCTCTGTCGATATTGGGGATCAGGTTGCCTTCTGTGATCTGCTGGTGGTAGATGTCGTTGATGATCTTGCAGCTTGGGCTGGCCACGGCTTTGCAGATCTGGTAGGCCTGAGGAATCTTGGTCAGAAAGAGGCCGGGATGGTTCCAGGGATTCAGAGGCTCGATCACGATCACAAGACCAGACGGTTCACAGATTTCAGCACAGAACTTCAAATTGTCGACGACATTGGCTGTTTGATAATCCCATTCCAAGCTTTCGTCATACCGGCCAGGCACCATTAGCGTCCATTTGGCATTGGTGCGCTTGGCTGTCTCCACAGCGGTTGTCATCTTTTCCGCCAGCATCTTCCGGATCTCCTCATCCTTGGTGACAAAAGATTTCACCTTAAAATCCGCATACGCCACAAAGGGTCCGAGCTCCATGTTCAGGCGGTCCATTTCTCGGGCGATGGCCTCCTGTAGAGATGGCTCTTTGTTCATGAGCGCATTGTCAAACATCGCTCTGAAGCCTTGGCTGGCCATGAATTTAATTTGGTCGGTCTGATCCTTGCCAGCATGGGCTTCGAACATCCCAAAATAGGGCGCATACTTGAGTTTAAAGCCGGGTTGAGCGGCCTGGAAACCGGGATTTTTGACCGTTGCTATGACCGGCTTTACCGATAGGGCTGCCGCAGCAGCCGCTGCCGTGCCGATGAATTGACGCCGGGAGAATTTTCTGTCTTTCATCCTTCCCCTCCTTTTCATCTCAATCGAGAGATAACGATTGATTTGATCTCTCAAAATGAGTCATTTCTGGTTACAATACAAGAATGATGGACACTGAAATACATTTCAGATTTTAAGGCGCACAAAACAAAATACAGGAAAAATAAATGATACTTGGGGTGTGTTACGAAGATTGCCGCTGCTTTGGATGATCAATCCAGTGCCGATCATACCAGCATTCTATAGAAACAAAAATCAATTTTCAATATATGCTAGATTTCCCCTGAAATATTGCCATATTTTCTCTCCCAATTCTCTCGACAGAACACGTCTTGTTGTGTAAAAATACGGACGCAACAAAAAAATCAAAAGTAGGGGAAAGGATGACAAAACAATACGGCTGTTCAGAAGAAGAAATCGGTCATTACACTTGCTATCGAACGAGCGAACCAATAAAAATCGACGGTCGTCTGGATGAGCCATCCTGGCAGAAAGCTCCTAAGTCACCGCGCTTTGTGGATCTTGTGACAGGGGAACCGGGACCATTGAATACCCAGGTGGCAGCTCTCTGGGACGACGAAAGCTTATACATCGCTTTCTGGATCGAAGAACCGTATGTCCAAGCCAAATTCACTAAGAGGGATTCACCCATCTATATGGAAAACGACATCGAGGTCTTCATTGCCGGTAAGGGCTGTTACTACGAGTTCGAAATCAACGCTTTGGGAACCATCTATGAGGTCTTTTTCATCTGGCAGGATGCCTATAAAAAAGGAGGTATCTTCGACCGGTCCGAATTCGATCTTCTCAGCCAAAGAGTCGATGTGTTGGGAGGCTTCCAGGATAACCTGCGCTTCGGAAAACACCCTAGGGGAAAACGATGGGCTTTCTTGGATTGGGATTTTCCTGGATTGGAGAGCACAGTTCATGTGGACGGCACCATCAACGATAACTCGGATATCGATCGAGGATGGACAGTGGAGTTGGCTTTTCCTTGGAAAGGGATGGGTCCTCTAGCCGAGGGGCGTTCAATCCCACCTCAGGATGGTGACACGTGGAGGCTTGATTTTTCGCGCTTCGAAGCTCTGGACTTCAGCGGCGAGCCTGTCCAGCCGCCTCCAGGTTGGGCCTTCAATAAGCACGGCGTCTACGACTCTCACATCCCCGAATGCTTCACCTTTGTCCATTTCTCAACAAAATATGTCCCCAAGCTTTGATTCCTTCCCCCAAATCTCACCCCAAGATGATTCACATGATGATAAAATAATGATAAGAAAATTGTATAAAGCATCTATTCAGAACTTAAAGAACTGAAAGTGTTTTACAAGGGAAGCAGGCCTCAAGTCCCTCCTCCTCCCCGGGCAGATGCCCCCCCACAGAAAATCAGGTGGGAAGTGATTCCCGATTGTGTGGACTTTATGGATATCTCAATCGATTCCAGCAAGCCAAATCATAGAGGTGCCAGAGCTGGCTTACCGCTGTGACGGCGACTTCAGCTCTTTGATGCGAATAGTGCGGAACTCTACCCGATAGCCATGTCCCAGAAATCCGATGTGCCCTCTCTCTCTTAGGAGTCCAGGATGGTCTCTTCCATCCATAGTTTGAGGTGTGCTGGCTTCTTCGATATCAGCATCCACGATGATGACGCCGTTGAGTCTGACAATGATCCTCTTCCCCTTGGCAGTGACCTCCTCCTCATTCCATTCCCCCACAGGTTTTAGATGTCCGCACTTAGCAGGCACGACACCGTAAATTGAACCGTGGTACTGCCAAGGTTCAAGATCTTTCCATAGCTCGGCTGTGTTATCAATAATCTGAATCTCCATCCCGACATACGCTGCGTCACCCTCTAGAGGAGCGCGGATCCCAAGCCCGTTGTTTGCTTCTGGTGTGAGTTTAAACTGGAAGCACAGGATGAAATCGCTGTATTCCCTCTCTGTGTAGAGATTTCCGCTTCCTCGCTCAGGGTAGACAACAATCCTGCCATTCTCGACCACATAACCCTCTTTATCCCCAACCCAGCCAGCCAAATCCTTGCCATTGAAAAGGGGAACAAAACCTTCGGCAACTTCCTGTTCTGTCAAATCCTGCCTGTCCTTCTCACGGGGGATTTCTCGTATGTAAATATTGCGAAAATAAAGAGGACCTCCATGGGCCTGAAGTTCGATCTGTCCGGTGGGGTAGATGGGCTTATCGCGCTCCCAGTAGTTTTCCATCACTACATCATCCACCACCAACACACCGTTCAAATAAACGGTCACACGTTCACCAGCCATCCTGATCCTGAACGTGTTCCACTCGCCTACAGGATTATCCGCCTGCTCTAAGGGTTTACTCGGGCCAATCTTATTGTTGTAAAGCCCTCCAGATCCTTCGTCCTCGTTGGCAGGGTCCCAGATCTGGACCTGTGGTGAGCCGCGCAGATAGATGCCGCTATCTCCGCCTTTTTCAATCTTCCAATCAACCAACAACTCGAAATCTCCGTAATCCTTGACTGTGCAGAGGCTCTCTCCTTTTCCGTCAAAAACCAGAACTCCCTCGACGACGTTCCAGTGGGAACGCATAACCTCATCTGCTCTGGCTTGAGCCTCTTTCAATTCTTCTGGACTCATTTGGGCTCTTTTTATGGGATCTCCAACCAGGCCTTTCCATCCAGAAAGGTCTTTCCCGTTGAAGAGCGGCGCAAACTCCTCTTCTTTCAACATGGCTCCGATAGAATCATCCAACCGGCGCCGCAGATAATCATCTCCGACAACGGCAGCTGCCTTCTGTAAGATCGAGAAACGCTCGGGCCTGGACATCTCCTGAGCCATGTTTATCCCCGAAAAAGCGATTCTCGCCACCGCCACTGCTGCTCTGGAGCGCAATGCCGGCTCATCGAGATATGAAGCGGCAAGCCTGAATGCCCCGATGGACTCTACGGCACCGAGTCCTGTGAGAACGATGCCCCTTGCCGAATGATCAGGAACAGCATCCAGGGCTACTTTAAATCTCGTCAGCTTTTCTCCATCAACCAGGTCTGATTCAAGGACTAGTCGGGTGTATCCCTGAACGGCCATAAGGCGATGCTTTTGGTTTTCTGTCCTTCGACAGATATCTAACAGCTCTTCCACAGCGTCCAAATCTGGCCATTCGTACAATACGGATAAGGCCGTGGTCTGAATCCTGGAATCTTCGCTCTTAGTCTTGGCCACTACAATCCTGAGCGCATTCTGACCACCGATCCTAGAAAGGGGCTTTAAGAGATCGACCTGTTTCTCATCTTCAGCAGTTTTCAGGACTTCAAGCAACAAATCCGCACGCTTCTCCTTTTCATCAATCTGGTTTGAACTGGCCACAATCGCATTCTGTAAAAGCCTTATGTCTCTGCCCTCTGTCGTCTGGAGAAGCATACCGATTAAACGCGGCAGGTCTCTCTCCCGGGCCAAGCTCTCCAGTCCTGCCAAGGCTGCTCGCCTGACCCTGAGGTCTCCGCTTTCTAACTGTTCAAAGACAATATCCACATGTTCCCG
>Ga0224495_10001017_pt1 | contig 20747 bp, 24 predicted proteins | sample SF_Jul11_sed_USG_FD_168128 | JGI IMG/M metagenome (GOLD analysis project Ga0224495, IMG submission 168128) | Sediment microbial communities from San Francisco Bay, California, United States - SF_Jul11_sed_USGS_4_1 | ecosystem: Environmental > Aquatic > Marine > Sediment | place: USA: California...
TCTGTTTGTCGTGGCTGCTTTCCCTCGGCGAGTTCGAAATCTACCGAAAGGGGAACCGGCAAGGCCTGTTGCACGCCTGCGGCCTGGCGGCCCTGTTCGGGGTCATCATCATCCCGGCAGACCTGATGATTGTTTTTCCGGACGATATCAATGTTCCATTCCCGGAGTCGCTGCTGTTTTACCCCGTCGTCGGGTTCTTTGCCGAGATACTCTTCCACGTTCTGCCACTGTCGTTGCTCCTGATCTTTCTGTTTTCAATGTTCAAGGCAGCAAACCGGATCAAAATTATCTGGTTCAGCATCGCCGTTGTCGCATTACTGGAGCCGGTGTATCAAACCCTGTGGATGGTTTCGCTTGACCGCTATCCGCTCTGGGCCGTGGCGTACGATGCAACACATGTCTTCGCCATCAACCTGCTCCAGTTAATCATCTTCCGGCGCTACGATTTCGTTTCGATGGTTGCCTTCCGGCTGGTGTATTACCTGTTCTGGCATATCGGCTGGGGATATTTCCGATTGGCAATATTGTTTTAATGTTGAGTCGCTTCGGGTAATCAGAGTGGTGCCAACATGTTAGTTGCTGTCGGGGATTTTAGATCTGTTAACCTGGGCTATCTGGCATGCAGGAATTGCTGCAGCGCTTGATTTCCTGATGAGACCCCGGTAAACACAGGGTATGAAAAAACTGTACCAGAGCCTCTTCGACACCGGCCGCGTTGTGCGTGCCTTCCGTTTCTCCCGGCAAGGCCTGCGGGCGGCTTACCAGAAGGAGTCGGCTTTCCGTCAGGAATTGATACTGGCCGCAGTGTTGCTGCCGCTCGGTATCTGGCTGGGGAGGAACGGAGTGGAACGCGCGTTGCTCATCGGTAGCGTGCTGCTGGTGTTGATCGTCGAATTGCTGAACTCGGCGGTCGAGGTAACCGTGGATCGCGGCGGCAAGGACTGGGACGAACTCGCCGGCAGTGCCAAGGACATGGGCTCGGCGGCGGTGCTGATTGCATTGCTGCTGCTGGCGGCGACCTGGGGATTGATGCTGTTCGACCGGCTCAGCGCCTGAACGCCGCGCCACGGCGGGTTTGCGCATCGGTCAAATACTGTAAACTCACCCAATCGGTTCCAGCGGAATTTCTGATCATGAGCCCAAGCCTCCCCGGACGTTTCCCCCGCACCCGCCTGCGCCGCATGCGCGCCGACGACTTCTCGCGCCGCCTGATGCGCGAGACGACGCTCACGGTCAACGACCTGATCGAGCCAGTGTTCGTGATCGAAGGCAAGAACCGCGCCGAGCCAGTGGCCTCGATGCCAGGCGTCACGCGCGTGACCATCGATCTGCTGCTCAAGCAGGCCGAGGCCTGGGCCAAGCTCGGGCTGCCGGCAGTGGCGCTATTTCCGGTAACGCCAAAAGAAAAGAAGTCGCTCACTGCCAAGGAGGCCTATAACGCCAAGGGCCTGGCCCAGCGTGCGGTGCGTGAGCTCAAGAAAAACATTCCCGAACTCGGCGTGATTACCGACGTAGCGCTCGATCCGTTTACCACCCATGGCCAGGATGGCCTGATCGATGCCAACGGCTATGTGTTGAATGACGAAACCTCCAAGGTACTGGTCAAGCAGGCACTGTCGCACGCCGAGGCCGGCGCCGACGTGGTCGCGCCCTCGGACATGATGGACGGACGTATTGGCGCCATCCGTGACGCGCTTGAAAAGGCCGGGCATGTGAACACGCGCATTCTTGCCTATTCGGCCAAGTATGCATCGAGCTTCTACGGTCCGTTCCGCGATGCTGTTGGTTCGACCAAGAATCTCGCCGGCGGCAACAAGTACAGTTATCAGATGGATTGCGCCAATTCGGATGAAGCATTGCGCGAAGTGGCGCTCGATCTGGAGGAGGGCGCCGACATCGTGATGGTCAAGCCCGGTATGCCGTACCTCGACATCGTGCGCCGCGTCAAAGATGAATTCGGCGCGCCGACCTTCGTCTATCAGGTGAGCGGCGAGTACGCGATGATCATGGCCGCCGCAAAGAACGGTTGGCTCGATGAGCGTGCGGTGATCATGGAGTCGCTCACGGCCTTCAAGCGTGCCGGCGCGGACGCCATTCTGACTTATTTTGCCACACGCGTGGCAAAGTGGCTTAAGGAAGGCTGAGTCGTTTCTTCATTCCTGAATCAACAACGGGGCCCGCGGGCCCCGTTGTTTTTTTGAAGTGGAAAGCCGGGCTCAGCGACCCTTGCCGAGAATTTCCTTCTCGATTTGCTCCAGGCTCGTGTGGCGCACGTCCTTGCCCTTGACGAGATAGATGATGTACTCGCAGATGTTGCAGGCGTGGTCGCCGATGCGCTCCAGTGCACGCGCCGCCCACACGACATTGAGCATGCGCGAAATGCTGCGCGGGTCTTCCATCATGTAGGTAATCATCTGGCGCATGATGCCGTCGTACTCACGGTCCACCTGCTCATCCTCGCGCGCCACACGTACAGCCGCTTCGATATCAAGTCGCGCAAAGGCATCGAGCGCGTCGTGCACCATCTGGCGTACGTGATTGCCGAGCGCCTGGATCTCCATGTAGTTGTTCTTGGGGCGCTCCTCGGTGGCCAGGCGCACGGCCATGCGCGCAATCTTTTCGGCCTCGTCACCGATACGTTCGAGATCGGTGATGGTCTTGATGACCGCCACGACCAGACGCAGGTCGCTGGCCGCCGGCTGGCGACGCGCGATAATCTGGCTGCATTCCTCGTCGATAGCGACTTCCATCTGGTTGACCTTGTAGTCTTCGGTCACCACCAACTCGGCAGACGCGGTATCGGCGCTCACCAGCGCGCTGATCGCCTGGCCAATCTGGCGCTCGACCAGTCCGCCCATCTGCAGTACGCGCGTGCGGATGTCCTCGAGCTCGGCATTGAACTGGCGGGAAATATGTGTGTGAATCGGTTCCATAATGTTCTCCGTAAATTCTCGTAAGCCATTCCTGGCGATATATCGGTCACTTCGTCATGTTCCGTCTTTCAGCCCAGGGTGCAACAAAACACGTTTCACCCGTTCGGCGGCGAGAGAGCCCACTGGGCTTTCTCGAAAACCCCGCCTCACCCATACCGGCCGGTGATGTAGTCTTCAGTCTGTTTGTTCGCCGGGTTGGTGAAGATGGTGTTGGTGTCGGCGAACTCGACCAGATCGCCCAGATACATGAAGGCCGTCTGGTCAGAGACGCGTGCGGCCTGTTGCATGTTGTGAGTAACGATCACGATCGTGTAGTTTTTCTTGAGCTCGGAAATCAGCTCCTCGATCTTGAGCGTCGAGATCGGATCAAGCGCCGAAGCCGGCTCGTCGAGCAGCACCACTTCCGGCTTGACGGCAATGGCGCGCGCAATGCACAGGCGCTGTTGCTGGCCACCCGACAGGCTCATGCCGTTCTGTTTGATCTTGTCCTTGACCTCGCCCCACAGCGCGGCCTGCTGCAGTGCCCATTCCACGCGGTCGTCCATATCCGATTTGCGCAGCTTTTCATACAGGCGCACACCGTAAGCAATGTTTTCGTAGATCGACATCGGGAACGGCGTAGGTTTCTGGAACACCATGCCGACCCGCGCGCGCAGGCGGTAGACGTCGGCGCGCGGCGACAGCACGTTCTCGCCGTCGAGCAGGATCTCGCCGGTGGCGCGCTGGTCCGCGTACAGCTCGTACATGCGGTTGAAGGTGCGCAGCAGCGTGGATTTGCCGCAGCCGGACGGGCCGATGAAGGCCGTGACCCGGTTGGCGGCAATGGTCAGATTGATGTTCTTCAGCGCCTGGTATTTTCCATAATAGAAATTCAGGTCTGTAACCAGGATTTTACCGGCGCTGCCGGCAGCAGAATTTTGTGGCATGTTCTTCATGAATGCTCCATCCGGGCTTTGCGCAGCAGGACACGGGCGATAATGCTCAGTGCCAGCACGCTCAGGGTAATTATCAACGCGCCAGCCCAGGCGAGGGCGTGCCAGCTGTCGTAGGGACTCATGGCAAACTGGAATATCACCACCGGCAAATTCGCCATCGGCTGTGACAGGTCGGTGCTCCAGAACTGGTTATTGAGCGCGGTAAACAGCAGCGGCGCGGTTTCACCGGAAATGCGCGCCACGGCCAGCAACACGCCGGTGATAATGCCGGATAGCGCGGCGCGGTACGCCACGCGCGTCACCATCTTCCAGCGCGGCGCACCCAGCGCCAGCGCCGCCTCGCGCAGAGTGTCGGGCACCAGGCGTAGCATCTCTTCGGTGGTGCGAATGACCACCGGCAACATGATAATCGCCAGCGCCAGCGCCCCCGCCCAGGCGGAGAAGTGACCAATCCTGACCACGAACAGTTCGTAGACAAACAAACCGATAATAATCGACGGCGCGGACAGCAGGATATCGTTGATGAAACGGATGACCGAAGCAATCGGCTTGCTGCGGCCGTATTCGGCGAGCCAGGTGCCGGCCAGGATACCAATGGGCGTGCCAATCGCCGTGGCGAGCGAAACCATGATCAGGCTGCCGATAATGGCATTCGCCAATCCGCCGGTGCCGCCCGGGGCCGGCGTGTCCTGGGTAAAGATGCTCCAGTCGAGCGCGGTGATGCCATAGCTCAGTGTGGTCCACAGGATCCAGAACAGCCAGAACAGACCAAATAGCGTGGCGAACACCGAGCCGGTGAGGTTGAAGACGTTGGTCGCGCGGCGGCGAAAATAGCGCCAATCCATTTCTGTTTCCTCAGGACTTCTTGCCGGAGCGCTGGTTCAGGCTCATGAGCAGCAGCTTGGCCAGTGACAGCACGATGAAGGTGATCAGGAACAGTACCAGGCCAAGCGCGATCAGCGACGAGGTGTGGGCGTCGCCCACGGCTTCGGTGAATTCGTTCGCGAGCGTCGAGGCGATCGAGTTGCCGGGTTCGAACAGCGATGCGCTCAGGCGATGGGTGTTGCCGATAATGAAGGTGATGGCCATGGTTTCTCCGAGTGCGCGCCCCAGGCCGAGAAAGATGCCGCCGACGGTGGCCATGCGGGTGTACGGCAGGACCACGTTCCACACCACTTCCCATGTGGTGGCGCCGAGACCGTAGGCCGATTCCTTCAGAAACTTTGGCACGGTCAGAAACACGTCGCGCATGATCGCGGTGATGAATGGAATGATCATAATGCCGAGAATAATGCCGGCCGGCAGCATGCCGATGCCGAGCGGTGCGCCCTGGAACAGGGCGCCGATAACCGGGGTGTCGCCAAAGGTGGATTGCAGCCACGGCTGCACATGATTGGCCAGTACCGGCGCAAACAGAAATAGCCCCCACATCCCGTAGATGATGCTGGGGATGGCAGCGAGCAGTTCGACGGCGGTGCCGATCGGGCGGCGCAACCACTCCGGACTGACTTCGGTGAGAAACACGGCGATGCCAAGGCTGATGGGCACAGCAATGACGATTGCAATCAGCGAACTCACCAGCGTGCCGTAGATGGGAACCAGCGCGCCGAACTTTTCGGTAACCGGATTCCAGGCATCGGTGGTGACGAAACCAAAACCAAAGGTGCTAAGGGCCTGCCAGCTGCCGATGAACAGCGAGATAATGATGCCGACCAGCAGGATCAATACGATTCCGGCGGCCACGGCCGTCGTTGCATGGAATGCCCTGTCCATCAACCGCTGACGCTTGAGGACGGAGTCCGGAATTTCGCTTTGGCCGGTCGCCATGGTCAGAATATTTTTCTTGTCAGGAAGATGAAAATGCGGGGCCCCATAGGGACCCCGCATCATTGTAACGGAATTACAGTGAATCTTACTTCTGGATCATCGCATCCGTCCACACGGCTTTGCCGGCGGCGTCCGTGACGTCCTTTTTCCATGTGGCCTCAACCAGTTTCACCACACTGTCCGGTATCGGCACGTAATCAAGTGCATCGGCCATTTTGTCGCCCTGACGATAGGCCCAGTCGAAAAACTTGAGCGCTTCCTGAGCGTTTTCCGTCTTGACCGGTTTTTTGTGCAACAGGATGAAAGTCGCACCGGTTATTGGCCAGCTCTTGGCGCCGGCTTGATCGGTGAGCATCAGGTTGAAACCCGGCGATGCCTTCCAGTCAGCGCTGGCCGCTGCGGCCTGGAACGACTCAGTCTCCGGTTTTACGAACTTGCCCGCCTTGTTCTGCAACTGCGCGTAGGTCATCTTGTTCTGCAGCGCGTAGGCGTACTCGACATAACCGATCGAGCCATTCAGCTGTCGCACATACGAGGCTACACCTTCATTGCCCTTGCCGCCCACGCCGGCCTTCCACTCGACCGAGGTGTTGTTGCCGATCTTTTCCTTGAACTCCTTGCTCACCTTGGACAGATAGTGGGTAAAGATGTAGGTGGTGCCGGAACCGTCAGCGCGTGACACCACGTTGATTTTTTCGGCCGGCAGCTTCACGCCCGGGTTCAGCTTGGCGAGCGCGGCATCGTTCCACACGGTGATTTTTCCGAGGTAGATGTCGGCCAGCAGGGCGCCGGTGAGCTTGAGTTCGCCCGGCTTCACGTTCTTCAGGTTCACCACCGGCACCACGCCACCCATGATGATCGGGAACTGGACCAGGCCGGCTTCATCAAGCTCCTTGATGTCGAGCGGCTTGTCCGAAGCGCCGAAGGTGACGGTCTTGGCCTTGATCTGCTTGATGCCGCCACCGGAGCCGATCGACTGATAATTCACGCCGAGGCCGGTCTTGGTCCGGTAGGTATCGGCCCACTTGGCCAGGATCGGATAGACGAAGGTCGAGCCGGCACCATTGATGGTGGCGGCGGCCTGCACGGGCACAATGGTCGCCAACCCGAGCGATGTGACGGCCGCGAGGGCCAGAGTGGTCAGTGACGTTCTGCGCATGAGTGTTTTCTCCGATAGTGAATGAGTTGTGAAGGCAGTGCCAGTTTGTGATGGTCTTGTGACAGCATGATGACTGAACATGACAGGATTGTGACAGTTTCAGCCCCGGTTTGGCGGAAGCGGGGTAAAACCGCCTGTTTCCAGGGGAAAGTCGGCCTGTGTCATCGGGCCCGTTGGCACCAGCAGCGCGACCGGGGGACGATTTTTCCACGGACAGCATCACCGGCACCTCGATCAGCACCCCGACCACGGTGGCGAGCGCCGTGCCAAAGCGGCGGCTGGGCAAATAGGCCAGTCCCGAGTGTGAAATACACCTGGATCAGGATTGGCTCGGCGAGCAGGGCGATATTGAGTGGCTGGGCGAGGATCTGCTCGCCCTGGAAGCCGAACAATAATACGAGGGTCGTGAGCAGTGCCGCGAGTGACGGTCGATGCAGGCGCGCCAGTGTGCGTTCGCGCGCTGTGTCCCCGCCCTTGAGCCGTTGCCGGCGCTGTGCGGCGACAACCGGGATGACTATATGACGCGCGCGACGTCCATGCGGCCGATGGCCTGGAACCCGGAGGGGAAGAAATGACCGAGGCCGATACCGACACCGATGCACAGAAACACCCACAGGGTGAGGTAACGCTCGAAAATCCCGAGTGGTGCACCCTCTGCCTGGGCACCAGTGCTTTCGCACTGCATGTTCATGTCAGGTGCCGCGTGTCTGGGCGCCCAGGTCTTGAATCAGGCCGGCGACACGCTGGCGTACCTCGTCACGCGTGGCGCGGAACTGCGCCAGGATCTCATCTTCCGTACCGGTTGCCTTGGCCGGGTCGGCGAGCGGCCAGTGGATTTTTGTCACGCCCGGCGGTAGCAGCGGGCAGTGTTCGTCGGCGTGACCGCAGACGGTCACCACGATATCGGCGCGGGCAATCATGGCGTCGGTGACGCGCGTCGACTCTTGGGCGGAAATATCCACGCCGGCTTCGCGCATCACCGCAATGGCGCGTGGATTCTTGCCGTGTGCCTCGATGCCGGCCGATTCAGTCTCGATGAGGTCGCGGCCCAGTTGTCTGCCCCAGCCTTCGGCCATTTGCGAGCGGCAGGAATTACCCGTACACAGGAACAAAATACGGATTTTTTGCATATCGATGAACGTGTGAAGTCGGAGAAGTCCAAAGCGTAAATTTTATTACTTGATTGTGAAATTGGCATGACAGGCGACACATTGCTGGGTCAAATCGCCGAGCGCGCCAAGCGCATTGGCCAGGTCGTTGCTTGCGGCGGCCTCCTGGGCCGCGCGCGCGAAGCGACTGGCGGCGCGATGCATGTTGGTGCCGATGTCCTGCATGGCCTTGGGCATGTACGGGGCCATGTGCGCGGCCCCGTGCTTGTCCAGCGAACTCATGCCGATACGCTGCTCGGCGATATCCGCTGCCTGGGTGTATTGGCCCTTCGCCAACGCTGTCTGGATCTCGCCCATCGCAGCCAGATGATCGCGCATGTTGGCTAGCAGGTGTTGCTGCATCGGAGCCGGCATCGGGACGACCTGCCGCGCGTCATCAGCCCCGGCGGTCTGGAGTGCTGCACTCAACAGCAGGGTGGCAGCAAAGAAGGATGATATCTGGTTCATGGCTTTCCTTGTGCGGGTCGAACAGAGGTTTATTGCAACAGTCGCAACCATCCTAGCTCAAGTAGAGAAAATGATGAGCAGGCCGGCGAGGATACGGATAAGGGTTATATAAATGGCGTCGGCGATGGTGCCCCGGGTTTCGGGCAAGTCGGTGCCATGACTTGAGTCATTCATGCTGGTCGCTCCTCGTGACGAAGTGATAGTTTCCATCCCGTACATGACGGGAGCGTGAATGACCTTTAACTGACAAATGGGTGCCGGGTCGCCGAGATCGCTCTCAGCGCCGGATCAGGCGCGCCGGCGGAAACACGCAGGAGAAGGTGCTGCCCTTGCCGAGTTCGCTTTCGATCTTCAAATGCGCGTCGTGACGCAGCAGGATGTGCTTGACGATGGACAGGCCCAGACCGGTGCCGCCGGTGTCGCGAGATCGTGCCGTATCGATACGGTAGAAGCGTTCGGTCAGGTGCGGGATGTGCTGCGGTGCGATGCCCTCACCGCTGTCGCGCACAGCGAACACCGGGCTGTCCCCATCCAGCTTCCAGGTGAGGCGGATATCGCCGCCGTCCGGGGTGTAACGGACCGCGTTGTTGATGAGATTGGAGAAGGCGCTGCGCAGCTCTTCCTCGTTACCGATGAGACGCAGGCCGGTATCGGCAGCGAGGCTGATGTGGTGGTGGCGCGTGCCGCTCACCAGGTCGCCCGTCTCCTTGAGTGCGTTGAGCATGGCAGGCACGTCCACCTCGACCTCGTGGCGTGCGGCCGGGGTGGTTTCGAGCTTCGAGAGCGTAAGCAGGTCTTCCACCAGGCGCGCCATGCGCTGTGCCTGGTCGTGCATGGTCTGGAAGTGCTTGCGCAGATCCGTGCTGGCCGGTTGGTCCATGTCCTTGAGGGTTTCGAGAAAACCGGTGAGCACGGTGAGTGGTGTGCGCAGTTCGTGCGAGATATTTGCCACGAAGTTGCTGCGCATGGTCTCGAGATGCGCAAGATGCGTGGTGTCGTGTGCAATCACCAGTTTCTGGTTGCTGCCGAACGGAATAATACGCACCGACAGCGAACGCAGGGATTGCGATGGTGAAACCATTTCCAGGGCCTCACTGTACTCGCCGCGTTCCAGATAGGTGTTGAACGCCGGATCACGCACCAGGTTGATGAGGCGCTGGCCGGTATCGCGCGGGGTGGTAATGCCGAACAGGCGTTCGCTCGCCACGTTCGCCCACTCGATCTCGTTATTGCGCGACACGATCAGCATCGCATCCGGTGTCGCGGTCGAGGCGCTCTGAAAACGCGTCAGCATTTCGGTGAGCCGGTCTTCGCGCCGCTCGGTGTCCTTCATCAGTGCGCGAATACGGTCGAGCACTTCGCCCCACAGGCCACCGGCGTCCGGCACGTCCTTGCGCTTGTTGACCAGCCAGCGATTGAGTTGCATCAGGTTGCGCAGGTTGGCGGCGATATACAGGCCGAAGCCGAGCGCGGCGAGCAGGAACGGGTAACCGGTGATCTCGGCCAGCAGCAGGCTGGCGAGTGCAATACCGATAAGTATCCAGACTTCGCGCCAGAGATTCCCGGACATGCGTCAGTCCTGGGCCGAGAGCCGGTAACCGGTGCCACGCACCGTCTGGATGAGGCCGTCGTGGCCGCTCGGGGTGAGCGCCTTGCGCAGGCGGCGGATGTGCACGTCCACGGTGCGCTCCTCCACGTACACATTGCTGCCCCAGACGCTGTCCAGGATGCGCTCGCGCGAATGCACGCGCTCCGGGTGGGTCATGAAGAAGTGCAGCAGGCGGAATTCCATCGGACCGAGCTCCAGTTTTATGTCACCGGCCTGCACGCGGTGTGTCACCGGATCGAGCGTCAGGCCGTGCACTTCGACCGGCTCGTCCGTGGACTGCGGCGCACTGCGGCGCAGCAGCGCTTTGATGCGCGCCAGGAGTTCACGCGTCGAAAACGGCTTGGTAATAAAGTCATCCGCACCGGTGTCGAGGCCGCGCACCTTGTCTTCCTCCTGGCTGCGGGCGGTGAGCATGATGACCGGCACTCCCTGGGTGAGATTGTCGCGCCGCAGCTTGCGCGCGTAGTCGATGCCGCTCATGCCCGGCAGCATCCAGTCGAGCAGGATCAGGTCCGGCAGGCCTTCGAGGATGCACCGTTGCGCCTCGTTCGTGTCACCCGCTTCCTGGCAGTCGTACCCGTCCTGGCTCAGGGCCAGGCACACCATTTCACGAATGGCCTGCTCGTCTTCAACAATCAGAACCCGTCCCGGCATGCTTGAATACCCTGAGGAAATAACGGTATAGCGTGAATGACCTGTTCATGACGCACCGTTATTTCATAGCATTCATATTACAATGGCGTGACAGGCCGCGCGAACAGCGCGGAAGCAGTATAATTTCCCCCAATCAGCTGCCAGGATATTGTGCCTCATGTCGAAGAACTCAGTGCGACCCACGGAGCTCAAGCTCCACCAGAAATCCCGCCTGCTCGAAGTCACCTTCAATGACGGTTCGCATTTCAAGCTGCCTTGCGAGTATCTGCGCGTGTATTCGCCATCTGCCGAGGTACGTGGTCATGGCCCCGGGCAGGAAGTGCTGCAACTCGGCAAGGAGAAGGTGAATGTCACCGACATTGAGCCTGTGGGCAGCTATGCGGTGTGCCTGCATTTCGACGATGGCCATGCCACCGGCATCTATTCCTGGGAGTACCTGCACGACCTCGGCATCAATCACGACGCGAACTGGAAACGGTATCTCGATCGACTGGCCGCCGCCGGCCACCAGCGCAAGCCGGTAGAGGCCTGACATGAGCGGCGCGCGCGACGACAAGACCACGCACTTCGGCTTCCGCGAGGTGCCGGAGTCGGCCAAGGCCGGCATGGTCGGCCAGGTCTTCAGTTCGGTCGCGAGCCGTTATGACGTCATGAATGACGTCATGTCGCTCGGGATCCACCGCCTGTGGAAGCGCTTCACCATCGGGCAGGCCGGCGTGCGTGCCGGACAGAAGGTACTGGACCTGGCGGGTGGTACCGGCGACTTGGCCGCGCAATTCGTGTCACAGGTCGGACCAACCGGTTCCGTGACCGTGGCGGATATCAATGCCGCCATGCTGGATGTCGGGCGCGCGCGCTTCGCCGATCGCGGACTGGCCGGCAATGTGGAGTTCGTGCAGGCCAATGCCGAATGCCTGCCGTTCCCGGACAATCATTTCGACTGCATCACCATCGCCTTCGGACTGCGCAACGTCACGCACATCGACGCGGCGCTCGCCTCCATGTTCCGGGTACTCAAGCCGGGCGGGCGCCTGCTGGTGCTGGAATTTTCCAAGCCGGTGCTGCCGGGCCTGAACGCCGTGTACGACGCGTATTCGTTCCACCTGCTGCCGAAGCTCGGCAAGCTCATCGCCAACGACGAAGACAGTTACCGCTACCTGGTCGAGTCGATCCGCAAACACCCCGACCAGGAGACGCTCAAGGGCATGATGGAGAAGGCCGGATTCGAGCGGGCACACTACTTTAATCTGAGCGGCGGCATTGTCGCGCTGCACAAGGGATACAAGTTCTAAATGCTCTTTGTTGAAATTTGAGCGGGTAATAGAAGCTTACCCGTAGCAATCCCCTGGTGAAAACGCAGAGCACGCAAAGGCGCAGAGGACGCAAAGAAATTTCAAGTTTAAACCCTAGAATGCTTCTCTGCGTTCTCTGCGCCTTTGCGACCTTTGCGCTGATTCCAGAGACCGTATCTTGGCAACCCAGAGAATACTCATATATGCAACTGCCGTTCATGCCATTCATCGAAGACGCCGGCAACCGTCTGCTGCGCCTCGACCCCGAAACCCTGCGTCGCCTCGGCGATCTGCAAGGCCGGGTGGTGTGCATCGAATTCCGCGAGCTCGGGCGCAGGATTTACCTGCATCCCTCCGAAGCCGGCTTTCGGCTCGCCACCGAATACGATCAAACGCCGGCCGTTACCCTGCGCGGCACACTGGCGACCTTTGCGCGTCTGGGTCTAGGCGCGGAAACCGAAACCCTCAAGGCCGGTGAACTCGAAATCGAAGGCGACGCCGCTCTCGGCCAGCGCCTGCAGCGCATCCTTGCCAATCTCGATCTCGACTGGGAAGAGCCGCTCGCTCGCCTGTTCGGCGATCCGCTTGGGCACGAGCTCGGGCGCGCGACGCGCGCCGCCTTTGCCTGGCATCGGCAGGCGCTCAAGACCTTTGGCCTGAACACTGCCGAGTACTTGCAGGAGGAGGCGCGCCTGTTGCCGGTGCGTTACGAAGTTGAAGCCTTTCTGAACGGCGTGGATGGCGTGCGCGCCGATGTCGACCGGCTCGCCGCGCGCGTCCAGCGCCTCAAGGATAAACTGTCCGCATGACTCCGCTTTCCCAGATCGGCCGGCTGCTGCGCATCACGCGCGTGTTCGTGCGCCACGATCTGGATGAATTTGTGCGCGCCCTGCATCTGTTCCGTCCGTACCGCCTGGCGCTGCGCGCCGTGACTTTGCGCTGGTTCACGTCTTCCGCGCGCCCGCGCGCCGTGCGCCTGCGCGAATCACTCGAAGAGCTCGGGCCGGTGTTCATCAAGTTCGGGCAGATGCTTTCCACGCGTCCCGACCTGTTGCCGGACGACATCGCGATGGAGCTCGCGCGCCTGCAGGATCAGGTGCCGCCATTCCCGGGCGAGGACGCGGAGAAAATTGTGGCGGACGCGCTCGGCGCGCCACTCGGGCAACTCTTTCGCCAGTTCGACACCCAGCCGGTCGCCTCGGCCTCGGTGGCGCAGGTGCATTATGCGGTACTGCTGGATGGCACCGAGGTCGCGGTCAAGGTGTTGCGCCCGGGCATTGAACACACCATCGAACGTGACCTGGCGCTGCTCGACACGCTCGCGCGCCTGGCCGAGCGCTATGCGCCGGAGATGCGCCGCCTGCGGCCGCGTGAGGTAGTGAACGAATACAACAAGACCATCCATGGCGAGCTCGACCTGATGCGCGAAGCGGCGAACGCCAGCCGGCTGCGCGCCAACTTCGAGAATTCCGCACTGCTGTATGTACCGAAGATCTATTGGGATTACACGCGTTCGAATGTGATGGTGATGGAGCGGGTCGCCGGTGTCCCGATCAGCAATATCGCGGCGCTGAAGGCCGCGGGCGTGGACATGAAGCAGCTCGCGCACAACGGTGTCGAGATCTTTTTCACCCAGGCATTCCGCGACGGCTTCTTTCACGCCGACATGCATCCCGGGAATATTTTCGTCTCGCCCGAGGGCCAGTACCGGGCGGTGGACTTCGGCATCATGGGCACGCTCTCGGAGCGCGACCAGCATTACCTGGCAGAGAATTTCCTGGCGTTCTTCAACCGCGATTACCGTGCCGTGGCCGAGGCGCATGTGCGCGCCGGCTGGGTGGACAGCGACATCCGCCTGGAGGAATTCGAGGCCGCGATTCGCGCCGTGTGCGAACCGATTTTCGCCAAGCCCCTGAAGGACATCTCTTTCGGGCGCCTGTTGCTGCGCCTGTTCCAGACCGCGCGCCGCTTCAACATGGAAGTGCAGCCGCAGCTCGTGCTGCTGCAGAAGACACTCTTTAATATAGAGGGCCTCGGCCGCCAGCTTTATCCGGATCTCGACCTGTGGGAAACGGCCAAACCCTTCCTCGAACAGTGGACGCGCGCGCAATTCGGCCCCGGCGCGTTTTTCAAGACGCTCAAGCGCGAGTTTCCGCGCTGGTGGCGCATGCTGCCCGAGACCCCGGCCGCGGCCTTCGATTTTCTGCGCAAGGCCGGCAATGGCGAGTTGTCGCTGCATTGGCGTTCGGCCGAACTCGAAAAACTGCGCCATGAGCTGCGCGCCCAGCACCGGCGCCTGCTGCTGGCCGTGACCGGCAGTGGCCTGCTGATTTCGGCGGCGGTACTGCTGGCGGTGGGCGGTGTGAGTGCTGCCTCATGGATCACACCGGTGTCCTGGCTGCTGGCGGGCGCAGGCCTGTTGCTGCTCCTGTCCGCCTGGCCGCGCCGCCAGCCATAAGGTCAATTCTGCCGGTCCGGCGGCGGCGCCGTTGTGCTAGGATTATCTGATCCGCAACCCCTTTGATTGTTGTCAGGAATTTATGGCGATGCGTCTCGCCCGTTGCCGTTGCCTCGTTCTCGCTGCCTTGTTGTGCGGCAGCGGGGTCGCTGTGGCCGGTGACGACGAGTCCGGCAGCCTGCTGCTGGATCCGGCGCTTGTCAGGGAACAGGGCGCCAAGTCGGCACTGCAACGCATCAGTCACACGGAAACAGACCTGTTACGCTCGTTTACCGGCGAGACGCTGGGTTGGGGCAATAACCGTTTCGCCGTGCCGCTGCAGCAGGAAACCTGGCGCCTCGACTCGCGGCGTTCCCTGCTCACCAAGGCGCTGGCCATTGAGTGGCAGCACAGCCTGAATGCGAGCAATTTCATGACCCTCAGCGCCCGTCGCGGCGACAGCCTGTACAGCGATGCAGAACTGCCAGGCAGCACCGGGACGGCCGCCACGCTCTCCTGGAATACGCTGTTTGGCGGCGAGTCGCGCGTCATTGGACGGCTGTACGCGGGTGACGAGGACACGAAGGAGCGCAGCAACGGCAACACCGACCGCCGTTTTTACGGATTACAGATTGAGGGGCGCTACGGTTTGTGGCGCGACCATGCGCCGTTCGCAAGTCTCAAGTGGCAGCGCAGTAACATCGAAATGCCGGGCAATACGGGAACGGCCAACTCGCTGTTGCGGCGCGAAAGTTCCTCGTATCTCGGTGCCGGATGGAATTGGCAGGTCAGCCCCAGCTGGGATGTGCGTGCCGAGGCCAATTACCGGGTGGCGGATGATAGTGCGGAGGCCGTCGAACTCGACCGCACCCAGTTTCACTTCAGTACGCGCTACGGTTTCCGTTGAGCGCGTGGCGATTTCCGCCTAGCCCCAGTCCAGGCGTTTCGTGAAATTCGCCGTGTGCGGCCGCTCCTCGTAACCGAGGGACGGGTAGAATCCGCGCTTGTAGGACTCGCGTTCGCGGCTGTTCAGCACGCTGATGCGGAAACATTTTTGCTGCACCGCTTCGGATTCAATCGCGCTCAGCAGTGCCTTGCCCACCCCGCTCCCGCGCACGCTCTCCATCACGAACAGTTCGCTGACCAGCATTTCGCGCCCGGCGAACAGCAGGTAAGTGACGATCTCGCCGTGGATGTAGCCCACGACCTTGCCCTTGAGCACCGCCACCAGCAGCAGGGCACTTTCCCCGGTAATCAGTGCCTCGAGACGCTGCTTGAGGGTGCTGCCGTCGGCCTTGAAGGCCGGATTCCAGCCGAGCTCGCGGTGCAGCTGCATGATGTCGGCGATGTCGCTGGGCTTGAGAGGACGGATGCTGATGTCGGTTTTGTTCATGCGCTGTCCATTTTGCAGTTAATGCGAAAGCAGGTGTGCCGCCGGGCGCGCCAGGCTGGACTCGACCCGATCGCGTGAGGCGCGGTCGCTGAGTACTTCAATCAGCGCCAAGGCGAAGTCCATGGCCGTGCCCGGACCGCGCGAGGTGAGAACCTGACCGTCGCGCACCACTGCCTTGGTTTCCAGGCGAATGGCCGGGAACTGTTGCGTATCCAGTGCACCCGGGTAACAGGTGGCGCGCTTGCCTTCGAGCAGTCCGGCGACCGCCAGCACCTTTGGTGCGGCACAGATGGCGGCGGTGAATTTTCCGGCAGCGGCCATTTTTTTCAGCAGCGCCAGAATGCGTGCATCGTTCTCGAGATTCGTGGCGCCCGGCTGGCCGCCTGGCAGCACGATCATGTCGTAATCCTGTTTCAGGGCCACATCGAGTGTGTTGTCCGGCAGCAATACGGTACCGCGACTGCCTATAACCGGACCGGGCGCCAAACCCGCCGCGACCACTTCAATTTGCGCGCGCCGCAACAGGTCGATGACCGTCACGGCCTCGAGCTCTTCACAGCCGGGAGCTAGCGGGACAAGGACGCGCGCCATGCCGTGGCCTCGGGTGCAATCTGGGCAAGACGGGTGGAGAGTGGAATCAGCTGGATGCCACGCTCGGCGAGTTGCGGCAGCCAGTGTTCGAGTGCGGTAAGCGTGACCGGGTGCGGATGACCGATCGCCAGGGCAAAGCCGTGCCGGCGTGCCAGTTGTTCGAGTCGCTCGAGCTGCATGGCCACGGCCGCAGGGGTGTGATCGTCATCCAGAAATACATGGCGTTCCAGCGTGGGCACGCCGAGGCGCCGCGCCGTGTCGGCAGCGACCGTCTGCGTATCGGTGCGCGAATCGACGAAGAACAGGCGACGCTGCGCGAGCTCATGCATCAGCCAGTCCATCGCCAGCGGCTGGGTGGTGAGCAGGCTGCCCATGTGGTTGTTGACGCCGATGACGTGTGGCACGGTGCTGAGGCTGTATTCGAGCGTGGCACGCATTTCGAGCGGCGGCATATCTGCCTCGAGCTGCCCCGGTCCCGGTTCCTGCGCATCGCGCGATGCCATCGGCAGGTGCAGCATCACTTCCTTGCCGGCAGCATGGGCCGCATTTGCTACGGCACTGGCGAATCGCGTGTGCGGCAGAACTGCGCAGGTGACAGCGCCCGGCAGACGCGTGGTGCGCTCGCCATTCACCAGATTGTTTCCGAGATCGTCGATGATTATGCCGATCGTCACCCCTTCCTCCGCCTCGCTCGCGGCCGGTGCGGCAGCGAGTATCAGCAGGAGGAGCGGGGTGACGCGGCTCATCAGTGCGCGCCGATCAAGGTTTTTGTGCCCGGAAGATGGAGATGCCCTTGAGCAGGTTGAGGGCCTCCTGCAACTGGTAGTCCTCGCCGGCCGTGTCGAGCTTCACTGATGGAACCTCGCTCTTCTTCGCGCCCGGCTTCACCTTGCCCTTGCCCTCGATATGTCCGGGCAGATCGGCCTCCTTGAGTGATTCCTCGCCGGCGGCCTTGTCGCGCTTCGTGACCTTTGCCTCTTCGGTGACCACGTCCGGCAGGATGCCGGTGGCCTGGATGGAGCGGCCATTCGGCGTGTAGTAGCGCGCGGTGGTGATCTTGAGCGCCGACCCGCCGCTCATCGGCAGGATAGTCTGCACCGAGCCCTTGCCGAAGGTTTTGGTGCCCATGATCACGGCGCGTTTGTGATCCTGCAGCGCGCCAGCCACGATCTCCGAGGCCGAGGCCGAACCGCCGTTCACCAGCACCACCATCGGCGCGCCGTTAATGAGGTCGGCCGGCGTGGCGCTGAACTTGAGTTCGGCATCTGCCACGCGTCCCTCGGTGTATACGATCAGGCCGCTGGTGAGGAACGCATCGCTGACCGCAACCGCCGCGTTCAGCACGCCACCCGGGTTGTTGCGCAGATCGAGCACCAGGCCGGTGAGATTATTCTTGTTCTGCAGCTTGAGCTTGGCGAGCGCGTCCTTCAGGCCGTCGCCGGTATTCGCCTGGAACTGGGTGATGCGCACGTACCCGAAACCGTTCTCCAGCATGCGATGCTTGACGCTCTGGATTTTGATCACGGCGCGTGTGAGCGTGAAGGTGAGTGGTTTGGGCTGGCCTTCGCGCACTACCGTGAGCACGATATCGCTGCCGGGCTTGCCGCGCATCTGTTTTACGGCGTCGTTGAGGGCCATGCCCTTCACCGCCTTGCTGTCGAGACGGATGATGAGGTCGCCGGTTTTGAGGCCGGCGCGTGCCGCCGGGGTGTCTTCGATTGGCGACACCACTTTGACAAAACCGTCTTCCATGGTGACTTCGATGCCGAGGCCGCCGAACTCGCCCTCGGTGCCGACACGGATTTCCTTGAAGCCTTCCGGGTCGAGGAAGCTTGAATGCGGATCGAGGCCGGCGAGCATGCCCTGGATGGCATCGCGCAGCAGCTTCTTGTCTTCCACCGGTTCGACGTAGTCGGCCTTGATGCGGCTGAACACCTCGGTGAATGTGCGCAGCTCATCGATGGGCAGCGGCTGATCCGCCTGTTTCGTAGCAGCGCGCTCCGCCTGTACTGCGCGTTCCAGCGTGATCCCGACGCCGACAAAGACGCCCAGAAGCAGGATCAGTGCATAGCGCGTGAACTGCCTGTTCTTGATGAGTTGTGCCAACTTCATTGTGAGTCTCCAGTGCTGTATGTGTGACGCCGGACTGTCAGGCCCGGGTGCATGACCACTATTTATAATCTACACCAATCGAGGGGATTGCGCGGCTCGCCGTGTTCGCGGATCTCGAAATACAGCCCCGGTTGTGCCGGGCCACCGGTATTGCCGCTGGCCGCAATGGCCTCACCAGCCTCCGCCATGTCACCGACCCCTTTGTACAGGCTCTGGTTATGGCCGTAAAGCGTCATCAGACCACCGCCATGATCCAGCACGACCAGCAGACCAAAGCCGCGCAACCAGTCGGCGTAAGCAACACGCCCGCGCGTGACGGCCTTCACCTCCTGGCCTTCGGACGCAGCCAGAAAAATGCCACGCCAGCGCAGGTCACCGATTTCCTTGGGGCTGCCGAAGCGGGCGATGAGCCGACCCTGCACCGGCAACCGCCAGTGCCCGCCCTTGCCGATCGCCGCCTTTCCGGCCGGCACCTCCGGTACTGGCGCACGGATTAACGCAGTGCGCAGTTCGCGCACCAGACGCGCTACGCGATCTTCATCCCGCTTTAGACGTTCGACCTCTTGAGACCCGTCGCGTACCCGTTCGTTCAATTGCGCGAGCAGGGCGCGGCGTTCGGCGCGCGTCGCCTCGAGCACGTTTCTCTGCTCGAGTTGTCGTGTGCGTAATTCAGCCAGCCCCTGCACACGCTCGGCAATCTGTTTCTCCAGGGCCTCCAGCCGGGTGAGCGTCGTTTCGATACCTTCGATGCGGGCCGTGCGCGCCTCGGTGAGATAGCGATAATACGTGAGTGTGCGACTCACGTGCGCCGGATCGTCCTGACTGAGCAGCAGTTTGAGATAATCCTGTTTGCCGAGTGCGTAAGCGGCACGCACAGCTTGTTCGAGTTCCTGGCGATGGGTGCCGAGTTCGGCGCGTTGGCGGGTGCGCGTCTGCTGCAGGGCGGTGAGACGCGCACTGTCGGAGCGCTGGCGCGCCTCCGTATCGCGCAGTGACTTGAACTGATGGCCAATGCGTCGCTCTGACTCGCGCAACTGTGCACGCACCTCATTGCGTTCGCCGCGTGTCTCGTTCAGTTCTGCCTGCAGGGACTCGATGCGCGTGCGCAACGCGCGCAATTGTTCCTCGTTCTGACTGGTGGCCGTTACGGCCGCGCTGTACGCGAAGACCAGCAGCGCCAGCCACTGTGCAGGCCGGCGCAGTCGCGGCAGGTTGTCAGGTGTTGAGGTCAACCAGCGCGTGCCCGCTCATTTCCGGAGGAATCGGCAGACCAAGTAGATACAGCATGGTTGGCGCAATGTCTTCGAGAGCGCCGTTTGCCGCAATCTTCGCCTTGCGGCCGACGTACACGAACGGCACCGGATTGATGGTGTGTGCGGTATGCGCCTGATGCGTGTCGTTGTCGAACATCTGTTCGGCGTTGCCGTGATCGGCGGTGATCAGCATCTCGCCACCGACCGCGCGCAACGCGTCGTACACGCGCTTCAGGCAGCCATCCAGAACTTCGATGGCCTTGACCGTGGCATCGAAGTCGCCGGTGTGTCCGACCATGTCGGGATTGGCGAAATTGCAGATGATGACGTCGTATACGCCGCCACGAATAGCCTCAATCAGCTTGTCGGCCACCAGTGGCGCGCTCATTTCCGGCTTCAAATTGTAGGTCGGCACATCCGTGGGCGAGGGCACGAGGATACGATCCTCAAATTTGAAAGGCGCTTCTTCGCCACCGTTGAAGAAGAACGTGACGTGCGCGTATTTTTCGGTTTCGGCGATACGCAGCTGGTGGATGCCGTGCGCGGCCAGGTGCGCGCCGAGCACGTTGCGCAGACGTTCCGGCGGGAACGCGCACGGGACGTGAAATTCCGACTGGTACTCGGTGAGGCTCACGAAGCGCCCGAGGCGTGGCCATACCTCGCGCTTGAAGCCGTCAAAGTTTTCCTCGATGAACGGGCGCGTAATCTGGCGCGCGCGATCCGAACGGAAGTTCATGAACACCACCACGTCGCCGTCCAGGATGCTGATCGGTGTGCCGCCCGGTCGCCGCCGCTCCTCTTCGCCCGGGGCCCGTAGCATCGTCGCTTCCCGGGGCGGCAAGATACTGGTGGCGGCAACGAATTCATCGCTCTCATCGCGAGCATAGGCCAGCTCCAACCCTTCGCTCGCGGTCTTGGCGGTGTACTTGGCCTTGC
>Ga0224495_10001018_pt1 | contig 20731 bp, 14 predicted proteins | sample SF_Jul11_sed_USG_FD_168128 | JGI IMG/M metagenome (GOLD analysis project Ga0224495, IMG submission 168128) | Sediment microbial communities from San Francisco Bay, California, United States - SF_Jul11_sed_USGS_4_1 | ecosystem: Environmental > Aquatic > Marine > Sediment | place: USA: California...
GTAAAATTCTAAATCTCACAGACGGCAACCTTGGAGCGCACCTGACTAAACTTGAAAACGCAGGGTACGTGAAAGTTGAAAAGACGTTTATTGCACGTAAGCCGCGTACCTTCATCAACACTACAGGTAAAGGCAGGGACGCTTTTGAGGAACATATCACGGCGCTGGAAGCAATAATCGGCGCCAAAAAAGAAACCGGCAAATAACGATTGAGGGAAGTAAAAAATGACCAATTCAATAAATCAGCAGGGAAAGCTGGAATGGATGACCCGACGGTGGTGGTTCTTTGGGCTGTTTTTTTTAATTCAGTTTTTTCCGCCGTATGCCTCGAAGGGTTACAAAATAGAGGATTGGGGAGAGGTAATACAGCACGCCCTCGGTAATGCCATCGTTTACAAACATTCCGAGATCTATCCGATTTTTCAAATAATCGCTATCCTGTTCCTGATCGGCATCCTGATTTTTCGCAACAAGCTCGCCCGCATATTCAGCATCTATGTTGCAATCTCGTATGTGCTCTTTACGATTGGTCAAAGCATAGCTTTCACGGACAAGTATGGAGTGTCGATCTGTACAATCAACTTCGTGATGTTCCTTATAGTTGCCGGCTTCTGGGCATGGGAGGCGGTAGTGCTGAAGAATGACTATACTTTCAGAAAGCTGCCCATCCGGCGATACTGGGTTGTGCCGCTGGCCGTTCTGGCGTTCTGGTACCCGGCAAGCAAAGGCAGGCCTGATTTTAACCCTGTTTTGTTGGTCACAAGTGGTTCGGGGCTGGCTTTTTGCCTGATGACACCGGTTTACGTCGGGCTGCTGAGCCTGTACTGGCCGAGAGTCAACATGCCGGCTATGCGAGTGACGAGTCTTGTCGGACTCATTATCGGCTTGTACAATATGTACGCCAATTTTGGCATCAACCCCGGCAGACACTGGTGGAATGGCATTCTGCACATTCCCTTACTCGTCATATCCCTCTACGGACTGATACTCTCACTAAAGCGCCCAAAGGTTAAAGAGCAAGCTGATGAGAATACCGAGCCGGGCGAAGGATGAGAAGCAGCGTTATGCTGCCGCCATCTACCACCACGTGGGTTTTTTTTCGAGGAATTCGATGACAGCCTGGTACTTCGGTGCTTCGGCGGTTGGCTGGCCGTGATATTCCATAATGCCCCAGCTTCCCCACTTGGAGTACCTGCCCGTCGAGGAGAAGATTGCCATCATAGTTCCCCCGTTTTCTTTCCAGCCGGCGAGGTATTCAAGGTAAAGCTGCTTCATCCGTGGATGCCGATTTGCCGCGTGAAATAGTTGTTCCATCGCCTTGCTGTTCTCGGCGCCGCCGTGGCCGACAAGGTGCTGTCCGCCTTCATAGGCGATTAGTCGAAGGCCTCGCTCTTTGGCAAGCTCGGCCTGTTTGGCGATGGTCTTATTGTTCATCTCTATATATCCTTTGCAGGCATCGAGGACCTCCTCCACGCTCATTTTCACAGTTTCACCCTGCGTCTTGGGATTGCCCAACGCGTGCCCGAAGTATGGAGCGATTCCGAGGACGTCGGCGTTTTTATAAGCTGCTTCGAAGTCCATAACCTGTTCGCTTGTCCACGGGTTGGCGCTCTGGGCGGCCAGCACCCTTACCAGTCGCTTTGTGCCACCGAAAACTTGTTCCCAGAGCTTGAAAATCTGGACCGACCTTTTTGAGTAGTAGCGAAGCTGCGCCTGATAGTCATTATCGCTTAGTCCCAGCTCCTTGCCCTTGTCCTTGCAGTACCGGGCCTGTCCGAACATGCTGTTCCAGCATTCGTTGGAATACTCCACGTACACTTTTAGGTTTGGCTTGAGCTGTTGCTTCACTATTTTCGCGAATTCACGGATGTAGTCGTCGGTGGCCAGATGCGGCATACAGAACCACGGGTCGGCGTCTAAAGTGTTTGCCAGTTGAATCATGTACTCCAGCGCGACTCCGTTACGGTCTCCCTGTGTCTGCATCGCGGGAGTGGGGCGGTCGGAGAAGTTGGTCTGGCTGGAATTGTTGGTTTTTTGAAAGTCCATAAAGCGGAGGACCTTGAATTTTTCCCATCGTTTGAGAAAGTCTGGATGAAAGGGCTGTTTGCTGTACGTATCTTCAAAGCCGGGCAAAACAAACCGGATGTTTCGCACCGGGTCTTTGGGGTCGGTTTTGGTAATGCCTAATGTGAGCAGATTCTGTTCGGGTTTTACCTGGACTCTTATACGGCCGGGCTTTTCGTCGACCACCGAGGTGCCGTAGGCAAACTTAAGTTCGCCTTGCCCGTCATAAAGGCACGTATAGACTCCGCCGGGATAGCGGCCATTGATACTGCTCAGTATAATGGAATCGGCAAACTGACCGTTATCGGCCAGCGTTTCGACCCAGCCGTCTTTGCTCAGTGCCAGCTCGCCGCCCTGGGCGTACTTTTTGCCCGGTGCCTGGCTTTTCCACGTCTGGGAATGTTTGAAGAGGTCGACAAAAACGATCTCTGTTGACCAGTACGTAACGCCGCCGAGGTTGATGCCAAACGCCGAATTCTCGTTTGGTTTCCCTGCTTTTTCACCGGCTGCCGCGATTCCCACAGACATGAGCAGGGCGAGGAATACAATCAGCAGCGCCAGAAAGCCCAGTTTTCTCATCCGCTGCATTTCTGTCCGAAATCTTATGTTCCTGTAAGCCATCGCCAACTCCTGACCATGCCATATTTGTCAATCAAGAACTCGTCCGACGTCTATTGAGATTAGGCCCACCTCCATGATTGACAGTAGGAAAAAAGTAAATGGTCAACTGTTTTTACTTGTTCCACCGTAGATAAAGCGCATCTGCCCAATATTTGGAATCCACCTTAACGTAGCGGCCCAGTACATTATCGCCGACAGTCGATTCTGATAGCTCTTCTTTTCAAGAAATGTTTTGAGGCTTTGTGGCCAGGGAAACTCATACCCGCTTGGCCAGTAGACGAAGACAGCTTTACCGACAAGGTAGTCGTGCGGCACAGTCCCGGGCCGATAGACCCGTTTGCCGTTTATTCCAACGCCCATGTTGGACCAGCGCCGACTGTCATGGCTTGCCGGACTGTTGTCGCCCAGAACGAAATACTCGTTAGGCTCAAGCTTAAACGGGCGGTCCTTAGACGCAAAGGAGGGTTCTCCGGTGTCCTGGGGCGGCGTCGTATAATAAATATCGCGGAAAATTGCTACGTGTGAAAGGGTCTTTTTACCTGACCCGAAAATCCTCACCTCCGGCTCAACGTTGTCATTCACCCGGCCTGCAGCTTCCGGTTCGAGACCTAAATCGTAAGTCAAATTTTCGTCGCCGCATTGAAATATCAGTTGATGGTCAACGATTACAAATTTCACAAGCGTCGGCTTATTTAATACAGTCCTCTGGCTCTTTTTTTCGGCCAGTTCCTCCCATTCCGCCCCATTATTGCTTTTGGCGATAGTCATGTTCCCCGCCGCGTCCACCTGTGCTTTGTAGTGTCTTTCGTATTTACTCAGATCTATACCGACAACTCCTTCTGATTTTCTAAAATTTGCATAAAACCGCACCATTAAGTCGCTGCAGTACGACGACCCTCTGTATGTTCCGCTCGGATTGTACGCGCAGTTCATGGCGCCGAAGTCGTTGCCCAGCGTAGTGTCATAATACATAACATGAATATCATAGGCATCGCTTTCCAGCTCGAATATTGTCGGATCGTTTGCGTTAATAACCCATTTGGAGCCTTCCGTATTTTGGAAGGGCTGCTTCCACTTCTGATCGTTGAAAAGCCCAAGTTCAGGGCGAATCGGTTGATAGTCATTGTCGTAAACGGGCAACCAAAGCTCCTGCTGGATTTTGGGAGGCTTTCGGGCTATTTGGCCGTTGATATAGATGTCCCCGTCAATTATCACAATCTCTTCTCCGGGCCTTGCTACGAGGCGTTTTATAAAATTCTGCCCGGGCTCATCGGGATTCTTAAAGACCACAACGTCCCATCGTTTCGGCTCGAAAAACTGATAAATACATTTGAGAACAAGTATCCTGTCACCGTTAGCAGCGAGCCTTATTGTACCGCGTGGGAGAAAATATCCGCAGCTCGGGCACCGTGAACCGGATTCGATACGGACATAGTGATTCGGGACCAGCTCGCTACCTAAATTACATGCGTATTCGTATCCGCATTGAGGGCAGGCAAGCTGAAAATGCGCACCTTTGAGCGTATCGGCCATACTGCCGGTAGGGATCCGGAATGCTTCCATTACAAATGCACGGAAGACAAAGGCCAGCATAAAGGCCGTTATCAGCCATTCGAAGGTATTGGCAATTTCAGCCGCTCGGTCTTTTCTTTTTTCTCCGGCCTTTTTGGGCCTGCTTTTATCGGTCGTTCCTGGTGTCATATAAGATTAAAACTATCTCATAACGCAACATCATTCCAGGCCCAGCGAACAATCGTTTATTTTCCCCTCTCCGGAAAACTTACCAAAGTTTATACTGAGCAGGGCGGCAATTTTGAGATAGTTTTTTGAAAATTAAACCTTGTTCCTTTTTACTTTTATCGTTTTATTTTTTCCTTTTGGTCTGATTATGCCGTTAAGTTCGGCCCCGGTCAATAAACTATTTGCAGTTAATGCTATTTTCCCGGCGGTCACTGAGCATTGTGGCCTGCTAAAAACCACGAAAAGCGTTTTTACTCAGCTCAGGAGCCGAACTATAAACATACTTTTCATCAGCCTCTTTATTTTCAGCGAAGACGCAGGCCCATGCCCCGCCATATTTTCATAAAGTCTTTTCTATAAAGACTTTACGTCTTTGGATTTTCGGGAAGTATTGCTTGTCAATACCTGTTCTTTCCAACATCTGTTGCTGAGTTCGCCCGATTTGAAGGCACTGTTATAATTTACAGCGTGTTAGCGGCTCTGCTTTTTTATCTGCACCTGGAGTTGAGTTTATTTTTTTTAGAAGTTGTAAATTTTTATTTGAAAATCGCTTGCAGCATAGAAGTCCCTGCTGTATAGTAACTTGCAGTTATTGAGAGGTTTTATTTTGCAGGCTTGTTTTGTAACGATTTTACAGAAGCTTGTCACACAAGCTATCGAAGAATCAGATTTGAGAGTGTAGACTCAGTGTTTTGTGGTTTTGAATAGGTGGGTGGTGGGATGGTGGAAAATCCAGAAAGGATAATAAGTTAGAGGATTCTGGACGGCGGATTTCATAAAAGTATGTAGTATTCAGTTTTCAATCCTTGTCTTCTTGAAATGAGGTGACTTATGGCAACTGTTACGAAGAAAGAGTTTATCGACCGGATTGCAGAACGAACGCAGGCAAAAAGGGTTATAGTCAAGAGTATAGTGCAGGCGTTTCTTCAAGAGGTAACCGCGGAATTGTGCAAGAATAATCGTTTGGAATTCCGCGATTTCGGAGTTTTCGAGACCAGGACAAGGGTCGCAAGAATCGCACAGAATCCCAAAACACTTGAACGCGTTGAGGTCCCTGCCAAGCGAACAGTTAAGTTTAAGATGGGACGATTGATGAGGCAAAATCTTGGTGCTGTACCGGCCACGGAATCGGCGGAAGCAAAGTAGTTGTCTTGAGCAAAAACCGCGCAGCTGTCAATCTCCTTTAAGGTATGAACTCGAATTTGTAATAGATTGTTGGCTGGGCGAGAATTAGTTTTCTTGACAAAGTTCGTAAAAAGGAGCGTTTTATGTCAGAGGGAACAGTTAAGTGGTTCAATCCACGGAAGGGATATGGATTTATCACTGCCGAGGACGGCAAGGATATTTTCGTACATTACGCAGACATTTCAGGTGAAGGATACAGAACTCTTGTTGAAGGCGACGCAGTAACTTTCGACATAGTTGAGGGTGAAAAGGGATTAAGGGCTGAGAATGTAGTCCACCAACCTGGCCAGGAAGATAAACCGGAAAGTGAGCCGGAAAGCGAAGAGGATGCGTAAGGCTGTTTTATGTTGGGCTTGAGGACAGGTGAGCCAGCTCTTGTTTTCCTCACTCCCTAACCACTTAATTTATATTTAAGGGCGCAACAGCAGCAATAGCAGTATCGGGAATTTATGTCGGCTGATGCGTTATGGTATGGGACGCGATGTATGGTTATTGACCAGTATCATTCCGGCCTGAGTTGTAATGTTCTTGTGCTGAACAAGCATTATATGCCTATCCGTATTATCGGCGCGAGACGTGCCTTCTCTTTGCTGTTTCGAGATCTTGCTGAGGTCGTTTCACTGGAGGAGGACAGATATTCCAACTATGATTTCGAGAGCTGGTGCGAGATAAGCCGGTTCATGCGTAACTTCGAGCCTGACGGTCACGATTGGGTGTCCACCGTAAATTTCTATATCGCCGTGCCGCGCATTATCCGCCTGTTGTTTTATGACCGTCTGCCGCGCCGCGAGGTGAAATTTAATCGTCGAAATATCTTCGCGCGGGACAAAAACAAATGCCAGTATTGCGGCAAACGTCAGCCGACCAGCGAATTGTCACTTGACCATATCATACCAAGGAGTATGGGCGGAAAGGCTGTTTGGGAAAATATTGTCTGTGCCTGTACTAAGTGCAATGTAAAAAAAGCCGGCCGAACGCCCAGACAGGCTTCCATGACACTTTGTCGAAAGCCCGCCAAGCCCAAGCACAATCCTCTTGTGCATATTTTCCTTGGCCATCAGCGCTACCGAAGCTGGAAGCAGTTCCTCGACCACGCCTATTGGTCCGTCGAGCTGAAATAGCATCACCGTTGTAAACAGGGAATGTTCTCAGCGGCAAACAAATATTTTCATTTCGGCGACCAGTCCACAAGGCCGGAAGCCACTGAACAGATTCTTGGCTGTGAATGATTATGGATTTCCGTCACAGATGGTCCCATCCCCTTCCGCATCTTCCAAGATGCCGTTGCCACAACAGAAGCGTTCCGAAGGAGGTCCTGTAGTAATACCTTCACAGTCAGCGGAACAGATTTCACAATCTTCATCGGGATCACAGCGTCCGTTCCCACAAGACCAACAGCCTGGGTCGTTTAGGCAATCAGTATCATTACAGTCAATCAATCCATCGCAGTCGTTATCGGCACCGTCAGAACACGTCTGGCCCGGTAATTCATTTAGAGGCGCGTTAAGTCCGTAGAATGAACCTAATTCAGCAAAATCTCGCAGGTTTGTCTCGCCGTTTTGTGTGAGGTCGGAGTAGAAACATTCCATCGTCTCCGGAGTACTCAAATAACACTGGGCCAAATAAGAGAGGTCCCCCAGATCAACATGTCCATCCCCATTCAAGTCACCACAACCGTAAGGGCAATCCGCGGTTAAGATCTGCGGTGAACCAACGGCGTTATCAAAATTAATGAAAAAGGTATTGATACTGCCGGAACTCAATGGTAGATTTCGGATAGGTGTTGACCTTGGTGTCAGGTCCGTATCAAATCCGATTATCTGTACATCTACAGTTCCCTCTCCCGTTCCAAAAATCGTAAGAATATGCACGCCGACCGTTGGTTTGCGAAGGAACAGCTCTTTCACCATGTCGTCGGTTCCTTTGATTACATGTGTATCGAGACCGTATTGAGTGTAATGCGACCATGGGATTTCAAGATAGCTCTGGCCCGATGCATCATCTTTTCCGGTTCGTCTGCCGGCGGGATCGGTCAGCAGCAATTCAGCGGTAGCCTCTTCCGGGATTTGTATGAACAGAGAAGCTTGTTCAACAGTGCCCGTTTGCTCTGCCAATTCCGCGCCTTCAGCGGCAAAATCCGGCCCCCAGAATATCTTAATCTTACAGAATGAGTTGCCGTTGCATAAGCCCTTGGCTGCGACCAATTCCTCTAAGGTGCTATAGCCCCAGCCGGGGTCACGAATGAGAAAGGTGCTTTCATCCGGGGTCATCCCATAAGCCACAACCCAGTGGGAATTTGGTATTGCCCGACTGCCTACTGTACCTATCATTTGTGGTCCGTATTTGCAGATGTAAGATCGCAAAAGGTCTTCATTGCCCTCCGTTGTACTTTCACCACGATACTCCATGTTCACGCCCTGGTCTCTGGCATACTTCATGGCGAGTGTTATATTGGCCTTGCCATTGCCAAATCCCCAGGACTTACTATTTAGATAGTTGTGCAACTGACCCGGATCTGTGGAAACACCATGATAGCTCATGATCATGGCCAGGGCCGATAAAAAGCAGCCCTTATTGCAAAATACATATTGGGACTCGTTTGGTCGACCGTCACATGTGTGCTGACTGTTCTTGATACATTCACCTTCATAATTGATATCACAGCACCAGGTGTCGTAATCCAGGTCGTCCCATGGCGGCTGACATTGGTTAAACTGGGGCGGGGCCTTCTGCGGGTCAACCTCAGGTAAAACTGTAAACTGCCCGGAATAGTAGACCACGTCGTCATTGTAGAACGTCATGGTCCAGTCACCTGTTTGCAGACAGTCATCGTCATAGTACCAGGTAAAGTATAATATCGTACTGCCGCAACTGGTCTTTCGAATCCCATGGTCGACCCATTCAAAGCAGTTAGTTTGCCCCTCATATTCAAAATAGAAAGTGACTATGGGCCAATGGGCCGTGCTTCCGCTCGGCAGGACTGCATCGGCAGTCCAGGTCTCGCCATTTGCGCTTGCTCTGAGTACTGTGTAGCCAGCCACCGCTTTGTCTCGAAAATACGCCGTGGCGTTATCCATTTTGATGTACCTCTGATCTTCGGAAGAATAACGATACCAGTCGAGAAACTGACTTGCCAGCTCCTGTTGGGTGACATTCGTAGAAACGGATACAATCGGCAGGCGTTCTGCTTTGTTTTGCCCTCCCTCTGACGTTTCTGTCAACGGGCCTGCCGCTCCAAATGGTGCGTGTAAAGGATCAGAGTTACCGAATCCCAGGGACGAAACTCCAATGAACAAAGCAGCAACAGCTCCTGCCACGGTTCTTTGAAATATTATATATCGCGAATGATGCATCACCTTTATTCCTGTCCTCATCAAATTCTTCTACAAGCTCGTTAACAACCAATGCTTAAACACTTTGGTGCAACGCCGGCCGAAGGAAATAGTCACTCAGATTGTATGCTTTTTGTGGCATACAGACAAACACTTCCTTATTAAGGTTAAGAAAAAGTGCATTCCACGATATCAAAAGCCGACAATAAGGCCGATTTCTACTCTCAATTTAACGGCCAGTCTGTGGGGCAGTAGCAGAGCCAGAAATCAACAAAGACTCTCAAATCAAGATAGTTGACCTGATTACTCAAGTCCTCGTACAGGTCGGCCGGTGATCCGGTTCCTTCTTCCAGCCAGAAATCAGCAAATTTTGCAAAGCTTTCAAAATTAACTACGCATAATGGCCCGCCGGGCCAGAAGCCTCCCAGCAATTCATAGCCACCGCCGGCTGAGTAGGCCGCATCCGGCTGACCAATCGTACCGACGAGTTCGTATGGCCCGCCGGTGCTTCGCCCGCCGCCGCCGTCAATGGTATACCAGCTTAGCTCGTATTGGCCCAAAGATGTGGAAGCAATTAATCCAAGGACAAAAAGTGTCATTACAATCACCTGCCTGTTTAATGTACTTTGGTTAAGCAACTTCATTGCTGCACCTCCTTATTTACGGCGGACTGACGGACTTTCAAGTTTTCTTCTAAAATCTCAAGCCTCTTTCTCAACAGCTCATTTTCAAGCTTAAGCTCCTTTATGGCCTCAATGGTCACAGCCTCAAGCCCCTCGAGAGTCACCTGCTTGCGTCCCTGATTATCCTCGCTCACCCACTGCGGAAACACCTCTTCAACTTCCTGTGCAACCAGGCCAATGTGAGTCCCCTCGCTGGCATTAAGATCCCCGGCATCCTTCCATGTGAAGGTTCTGCCTTTCAGCCGGGTCAGCCGGTCCAGCGCTCCCTCGAGCGGCTTGATATTTTTCTTGAGCCTCCGATCAGAAAGATTTGTCCAGTAAATCCCAGTGGTTTTGGCGGCGCTGCCAACTACATGCAGCGTGTAACTGGGAGTCGTCGTTTCGATACCGACGTTACCACCGAAGTACGATTTACTACCGACACCATCCGCATATATAGCGAAGTTCTCAGTTGCACCGCTTGCCTGAAAACGACCGGCATAATGGCTCGTGCCACCTGCACCGGTTGCTAATACGTTAATGCCATAGGCAGTACCTGAGCTACTACTGTTTCTGACATTTGCGGAGATCAGTTCCATACTGTTCTGTACATCGAGTTTTCCTCCCGGTACCGTTGTTCCGATGCCAAGTTTGCCGCTATTATCAAGCGTCATTTTTACAGAAGCACCCGTGATCCAGTCATAGTGACCGGAAGTTTTGTTATTTAAAAATCTCCATTTGCCGGGATAACTTGCATTGTTTGAACCCCATACAATCATTCCTGCATCAGTTCCGGTGCTCGTGCCAAAATACAGCCGTTCAGAACCAGTGTCATTGAGATTATGTATCTTCATGCTTACATCACCGGTTGTATTATCCTCTACATGAAGCTTAGAAGACGGAGCTGTTGTTCCGATGCCGACGTTGCCTGCACTGTAATGAATCGCTCCGGGTGTTGTTCCATCAGACCATTTGCCGGTGCTGATACCCGTCAGACCCGATCCGTCTCCAACAAATGCTGTAGCGTTTACTGTTCCAGCAACGTCAAGTTTTGTCGACGGTGTATACGTCCCGATACCGACATTGCCATCAAGATATGAATTGCCTTTAACACGCATATCACCGCTTTCATTTACGTACCACAGGCCGGTGCCACTGCCGTCAAAAAGCTCAAAGAACGCAAAAAGTGACTGATCATCTTCGGAGTCAATCGTAAACTCAATATCACCATCACTCTTGACATAAAGATGGGGATCACCTTTAAGGGTAACAGTCCTGATTTGCCCTTGTACGTCAAGCAGCGACTCCGGGCTTGTGTTGCCGATGCCGACATTGCCGGTGCTATCTACAAATATCCCTCGTGTTTGCAGGGCGTAGGGTGCAGAAGTTATTTGTTGCCTTGGATTTAGCGGGGTGTATGGACTGGGATCCTCAAACTGACCCGGCCGTACGCCAATTTCCAGCCAGCGGGCATCGCCGTTGAAAACATCGCTGCCGAAGTCTAATTCTACCGTGAAGTAGCCGTCGATTACATCAAGATCATTTACTTCAATCGTACCCGCCTGCAGCGTGCCTGTACAAGGATCGTCGAAGAGGCCGAACTGGAAGTCATACAGACCGTCCGCGGCGCTGTTTGCATCAATAAGCCTTCCCTGGTAGGTCCAGGCCGTACCCATCGGCGCTGCCTTAACAGGCCCAACCAGACAAACCATCAGGCCCAAAGCCAAAACCATAATTTCTAACTTTCTTGTTCTTTTCATTCTTTTGTCCTTTCAAATATGTTGTGTTTTAGGTTGCACTCTATGTGCGCTGATATCCGTACAAGTTTATTTGCAGGTGTGCCTCAAAGAGAAGTGTATTTCTACACAATCCTATCCAGATTCACAATGATGGATATGACATCACCCTGGAGCAGCTTATTGACTCTCTCAGACTAACGAAAATACTATGCGTTCCTTATTGGTGTGGCTGTGAAGTATAGACAAGTAAAATGGGTCTTTTCACCACACCTCTTTAATCATCCCAAAGACCGTGAGATGACACAGAGAAATTCTAACTTAAAAATGTCCCCATGTCAACCAAAATCTGACAATTGTTCCCTGAAAAAATGACAGCCTCTAATTTTTGAGAAATATATAAGGTGACATGAAACCTGGCTGGTAACCCAGGGGACGTGAGCGTCAGCCGTTAAAAAGGTTTACCTTATTTTCGTATTTTGATGAGTCGATGATATAACAGCACTTATAAGATGGTCATTTTATAAAAATTGCAGATATCGGCCTCTCTGATTGTAATTTGTTGGTAGGTGTGGCGAGCCCAAAAATCTGAGAAACAGGTTATATACACTGTGCCTGAATGATAGAGCTATAATGTGTCTACTCGGCGCGATAATTGATTGAAATATTGCTAAATCAATCCAAAAACGTTCTACACCTATTCCAAGCCGAGTCACAACATATTCGATTCAAGATAAAAACCGATATTTTGATTCATAGTATCATTTTAACGGCCAGTCGGTCGGGCAGTAGCAGAGCCACTGTTCAACAAATACCTTCAAATCAAGCTTGTTTACGATATTATACTCATCCTCGAACAGGTCGGCCGGCAGTCCGATTCCTGTTACCAGCCAGTAATCGGCGAATTTTGCAAAGCTCTCGAAGTCAACAAAACATAATGGCCCGCCAGGCCAGAAGCCACCGAGCAGCTCATAATCCCCGCCTGCAGAGTAGGCGGCATCCGGCTGACCAATCGTACCAACGAGTTCGTATGGCCCGCCGGTGCTTCGCCCGCCACCGCCGTCAATCGTGTACCAGTTAATTTCATATTCGCCGGTTACATTCGAGGCCGCCAGCATTGTCAACATCAATATGCAAAGGCAGGACCAGCATATAGTTGATATAATTTTTCTTTTCATGGTTATCTCCTAATTTTGTCTTTTGATACTTATCTTATATTCACCTTTCATAAACCTCTCTATCATTATTCAGAAATCTGTCATTACTTACTCACATCCAAGACCTCATTAGTATAGTTTCAAATTGCCGTTGTTGTAAAGGCTGATTCCGCCATTGTTAAGACGAATTCCTTTGGTGGTGTCTCCACGGGTAAAGAGCCGGTTCTCGCTGGTACTTGAGCCTTGAAATTTTATGGTCCCGATAGAGCGAACCACGATGTTGGGCAGAAACTGCAGCTTATGACCGGCCTGGAAAACCGCAGAGTTGGATGTACAGTCCCGGTCGAAATAGCGATACGGGAAAGAAGGCACGGCGTAAACACCTGAAGGAGAAGAACCCAGAGACGGTGCGGGGTATATGTTGATCATGATCACATCTGTTGTTTCCCCGCCTCCCGGAATCGCTTCCAAAAGGTGCCAGTCTGTGTTCGCTTCATTCATAAAGCCGTAACAGAGGTGAAGGTATCTATCCGGCCCGGGATAAACTTCCATCCAGCCGTCAGCAACAATCGCATGGCCCGGATATGAATACTGCACGGGGCGATTTATATTGAGCTGTCCCTTGATTAAATTAAACCATCCCTCATTTGTATAATTGACGCGGAACAGTTCGGGGCTGGCAGTGGCGTAGCGGAAATAAGACTCGATCGCGTTTTTAACTCTCGTGAAGTTAGAGCTTGTTGCACAGCCTCCAGCAATACAGTAGTCGGATAAAATCGCATCAGCTACTTCCGAACACAGCTCGGCGACGGCTACCTTTTCGGAAATGGGAGAATTCGAATAGGCCTTGTCCGGCATGTTCCACCATGCGTAAGGGGGATTATTATACGGCGCGACCGTTCCGTAAGGGGGCCAGTTCCAGTAGCGCATAATCTCGCAGGCCGACAATCCCACGCAGCCTACAGTACAATTAGTCTCTGTACAACCGCTGCCTTCAGGCGGCGTCGGACACCACATGTTATAGGGATAAAACTGGTGCCAGCGCGAGGTAAGCAGCTCCTGGCCTTGTTGGTAATTTGCCAGCGGCTCGATTGAACCGAGGCTCTCTTCAAAAGCCGCCGGCTCTACGGTCAAATTCTGCCAGCCTTCCATGTGTGGGATTGGAATAATAAGTAGCAGTTGTTCTGTCGTGGCTTTTTCAATCGGGCCGGTCTGCTTTTCAATCGCATTTAGGTTTCGCTCGATACAGCCTTTGATAAGGTCGACCATGCCCTCATCATTGTCGGGGTCAAGGTTGTTCTCATAGGAAAAGTCGGTCACCGGTGAAAGTTCCTTCAGCAGCGAGAGTACGATATAACCCTGCGGTGATACCTCACAGAAATACCCCAGGGTGCGGCTTCCCCGTTTCAACGGCTTGATTTCCTTGACAGCCGCACTTGACGAACCGCCCCAATCGCCTCTTTTATGTATGATAAGGTTAATCCAGTTGGTTGCTGCAACCCGGGCCTCCGAGGTAGTTGCTACCTCGGCCCGGCATGGTATCGGCAGGGACGGTCCCAATAGAAAGGCAACCAATATATAGAAAATCAATTTACGTAAAAATGGTATTTTCTCTTTCATAACTAACACCTCATTTCTTTTTTTCATTGTTCTCATAAATCACATATTCATGAATCTTTTTTTGTGTTTTAGAGTTAATCCTTTATATTTTCACAGGTCATTCTTTACTAATAAACTTTGAGACTACCTCCGGAGGTCAGAGTCATGGTACCGCTGTACAGGCGGATTCCGTTTCTCGGGTCACCTCCACTGAATATTCTGGTATTTTCTGTCACCGTACTTTCGATTCGTACGGACCCGGCGGCTTTTAACCGGATACCATTAAGGAATTGCAGGTAATTGCCGCTTGCAAATGTCGTCGCGAAATGGGCGGTCGCATCCTGATCAAAATACCAGTAGGGCAGAGCGTTCTTTGGATAGATTCCGCTCATCAGCCCGCTTCCGGTCGCTACTATCGGGAAATGATCGGCCAGCAGGTGCTCGACGGACGGATCTGCCAGCGAGTCCAGAGTATACCAAATGTCTCTGCTTGTGTCCGCCCATCCCCAGTTCATGTGATACTGCCTGACATAAAGAGGCGGATTATCAATTATCTGCCATCCGTCACAAACAATCGCGTGTCCCGGGATCCCATACGTCATCGGCCGGTTATTGTTGAGCTGTTCCTGAATGAGGCTAAACCACTCCGATGCGGAATAATCATTACGATATGCAACCCAGCACAAAACAGAATATCTGAAATGAGTTGTGTACCCTGGTCGCATAATTTCGATATGTGAACCTGTTCCGCAGCCCGATGCGCAATAGCTCGACTGCCCTGCGATTCCGACTTCGTAGTTCAACTCGGCTGTTGCATTGATTTGCTCAGCAGGTGAAGTGTCAACGACAGTATTGGGCATGTTCCACCATTCGTAAATATCCGTGTATGGGCTGCCACCTTCTCCATAGGGCGGCCAGCACCAGTGACGCAGGACCTGTGCGCCGGCAGTGGCATTGCAGCCAACAGTACAGTGGTCCCACTCGCAATCGCTGTCCGGAGGCGGTGCCGGACAGTACAGGTTATAGGGGGACCCCTGCCACCAGCTTGTATCCAGCAGGACATCGCCTTCCTGATAGTTGCCCCCCTCGACGTAATCAGAAGCGGCTGCAGCGCCGACGTCTGCTTTTTCTATCGGCGGAACTCCTTTTTCCAGCACTTCCCATGCCAGCTTATAGTCGACTTCAAACAAACTGCTTAAATCCTCTGATCGAGCCGTTGTTATGGAACCGAAACGCTCCTCAACTTTGTCGAGGATACGTTCCATCCTGTCTTTAAGCAGATCCGCCATCCCCTCATCCATATCAGGGTCAAGCTCGGTTCGTGCGGAATAGGCCTTCACCGGAGCGAATTCTTTACGCAGAGAGACAACAATATAACCTACAGGCTCCACGTTGCAGAAATATCCCAGGAGCCGGTCGCCGCGTTTGAACTGGCGGATACTGTCTACGTGGGCGCTGTCTGCATCACCCCAGCTTCCCTTTTTCTGAATAATAACGTCAATCCAGTTGTTCGCTACCACCAAAGCCTGATCGGTAGTTACAATTTGGGCCTGGGTTTCTGATATGAGCATTATCGCCGCAAAGGAGGCAATCAGGATTCTAAATATTATGTTTTTCATAATAATCCTCTCTTCCTCTCTATTGCAGGGTTACAAGCACTAATATCTGTCCCTTTTGGCCCTGTTCGAGTTTTTGCATTGCCTTTCCTAAAATCGCGCCGCGGGCTTGGTCATAATCCGTCGCTTTCATGGCATGGCCAGGTGTAACGGAAGTCGTAAGCAGGTCACCGGCCTGTACTGCTATCTCCGTAGCATCTACATTGCAGTAGACCCGACCGGCAAGCGCAACGTCGTAATCAAACTGACCGATTCCAAGACGCACACCGGAGCCCAGTCCCTTTGCGCCGGCCACGATACCTGCAACCTTGCTGTCGTAGGCCGACCGGCTTACTTTCAGCTTGCCGGGATTATCAGAATCTATCACAAGCACCGTACCTGCTTGGATATCTGCATCTTCGGTCACGTTAAAACCTTCAGCATAGTCAAGGCCCTCTCCGATTTCGGCCACACTTGCACCTGTACTTACACTCTGTACTAAAATATTTCCCCTGACAGTAAGTCTTTCCGGTGGATTGCCGGTAGTTCCGATACCTACATTACCGCCGCTTTCAATAAACATTCTTGTCGTTCCATCTGTCTGCAGGCTCATATCCGCCCATCCGCCACCGGCATTGGCATTGATAATCAATCCACCCGAGTAAGCATGTTTGAAGTCTCCAAAAACATTTGAATGCTGCCCGGTAGTTACACGTAATCCGGTCGTGCCTAAGACTTCCAAATCCGTACGTGGATTTGTAGTTCCAATACCGACGTTGCCTCCGAAGTAATTCTTCGCGCCGATGAAATATCCCCCATAGCCGTTGTCGCACTGGCCATATACGCCTGTGCCGCTGCCAACGTGATGGCCTCGCACGCCGACGCCGTTGCTTCCTTCCCCACTGTTGTAGCCGTAGACACCGGCCGACAAGGAACCCGGATTGGTGCTTAGGATTTTACCTCGTACCCCGGCAGCCCCGGTTGCCAGCGAGTTACAGTCACCTTCCACCGCAGGCCAGGTCCCCGTCGTGGCCGTGCGCAAGGCGTAGACGGGAATGTAGTTGGATGTGGCCCGAATTGCGTGCGTGTCGACGGGACTGATCACCTCGAGCGACGAGGCCGGAGTGGTTGTTCCGATCCCTATATTGCCGGATGGAATTGAATACATATCACTACCGGAGACCATCCAGTCATTGTCCGTGCTGGCATTTTGTGCATACAGCGCATAGGGTGTCGGGGTCACTTCCCGGCGCGGACTAAGGAGAGTATAGCGTTCCTCACTGTCCCACGGCCGGATGCCAATCTCAAGCCATCGGGCATCGCCTCCAAATGCCTTGTTTCCAAAGTCCAGTTCCACCGTAAAGTAACCGTCGATGATGTCGATGTCGTTTACCTCAATCGGTGATCCTATTTGACCGAGGTTAAGTACCGGGTCTGGGAAGAGGGAGAATTGTAGGTCATACGGCCCGTCCGCGGGCACGTTTGCATCCATCAGGCGTCCCTGGTAGGTCCAGGCCGTGCCCATCGGCACTGCTTTGCCGACTTGGGTTAAACAAACCATCAGGCCCAAAGCCAAAACCAACATTATTGAAATTCTTCTTCTTTTCATTTTAAGCTCCTTTCAAAAAATTGTTTCTATGTCGCAGCGCACACTATGTGCACCGATACTTTTGTGTGGAATTCATCAAAAATGACACAGTACAACCGTTCTTTTTACACCACACCTCTCGTAATAAGCTCATTAAGAATGATACAATTATATGTCTTAGTGACCCACCGTCAAGGAAAATCCGCTTTTAATCGCTTTTTTTTCGCCCAATACTTAGGAGGGATTTGAAATAACTCTTTATCCAGCCCCAGTGCAGAACGATATGCAACACCATCAAAGACACAAAAAGAAGTGCCAGACAGAAGTGGATGTATCCCCATTCGTGCCGGGTCATGGACCACAGCTCTTTTATCTGTCCGGTCTCACGGCCTCCCCGGAAACCGTGCCCTAATCCCCCCGAGCCCGGAGGAAGAATGTACCTGATTATAAAGCCCGTAACAGCCAGGCATACCATGTTGATAAAGCTGATCAAATCAATAATAAAATTCAACGTTCCGCGTTTCATCAAATCCACCAAGGCCGACCCGCAAAATCCTGCTGCGCTTCCATATTATCAGAAATCACATTTTCACATAACTTTCACTGCCGATAAAGCAAAAACGCAAAAAAACTTTATTTTGGCGCAATTAGTTACGAATTTAGAGTGTGGTTGACTTATTAGAAAATAACAACCGTAACTACAACTAATACTTGATTATCTATGACGGATTTTCTCAGAGAACGCTTGAAGGCTACTGCTGTGCTCTTTTGGTGTCGATGGGTATGCTTTTATCGACAGAGCGGATATGAATATCGCGCTGTGGAAAAGCAATCTCGACTCCCGCCTTCCGGAACTCTTGATCGATGGCGCAATTGATACCGTGCCATACCGGTACATAGTTCTCTATACCTGTGATGTAAACGCGCAGCTCGAACTCCAGGCTGTTGTCCCCAAAGGCCTTGAAAATAACCATCGGTTTCGGGTCCTCCAATACCAGGGGATTCGCTCTTGCAACCTCATAGAGAATTCTCTCAGCTTTGGCTGTGTCCGAGCCATAAGCGATACCCACGAGGAACTCCCGGCGCAGAACATTGTCGGACAAGGTCCAGTTTATCAGATGGCCTGTAATAAACTCCTTATTAGGCACAATAAGCTCACGCTGGTCCCATCTTCGAATGGTGGTTGCCCGGATTCTTATCTTGGTCACATTCCCCGTTACCTCGCCGATTGTAACTATGTCATCGACTCGGATGGGCTGCTCGAAGAGTATAATCAGGCCGCTAACGAAGTTGGCGAATATCTCCTGCAGCCCGAAACCCAGCCCGACAGTCATCGCGGCTACAAGCCACTGGACCTTCGACCAGCCTATTCCAATTTTACCGAAGGCCAGCACTGTTCCGATGACGGCAAGCATGTAACGGAAGAGAGTCGTTATCGCAAAGCGAACGCCGCGGTCGAGAGGCAGACGCCTCAATACGATAATCTCAAGCAGACCGGGAACGTTCCGTGTAACAATCACGGTCAATACCGCCAGAAACAACGCCATCGCCAGCGACCCGAGAGTTACGATTTCCTCGGCACTCATTTTCCAAAGCTCGATTCTCGTCAATTCGCCGAGAGCGGGCAGAACATCCTTCCAGACGTACCAGATTCCGCCGATAGGTAAAAATACCGTAATCACATCGATCAGTCGGCGGGTTTGCTGCGATATCTGAAAAATTGAGGTATCTTCTTGTGCCTTGCTCTGCTGAGATTCTTTTGCCGAAGCAGATTCCTCCTGGGTCTGTTTCTCTTGTTCGGCGGCCTCGCGTTTTTGGCGTTCCAGCAGAGCAAGCTTTCGTTGCGCTACCATTAACCAGCGTACAAACATGGCCCTGACCAGGATTGCCAGCAATATCAGGATGATTGTTATAACAAGCTTCTCGGAGAGCTGCCGTGCCGCGTAGAAATAACCCATGCCCGCCAGGACGGCAAAGACCATCGGAAGGACAAAGCACAGCGGATACCAGATGTATCGCAGACGTTCCATCCAGCCGCCGCGTCTCTGCTTAAGGTAGGGTTTCATCAGCGTGCCTGTCGGGTGCAGCAGGATGAGCAGAAACAATGCGAGTGCCAAAAGACCAAGCATAAAGAACAAACGACCCGCTGAGTTATACCATTGTTCGCCGGTTTGCTGGGTCTGCATGAATTCGACTAAAAATATGACAGGAATCGCCAGAATAAAGTACAAGCCGAGAAGCCGCCTAAGGAAAAACAGTGGTTCATGGCGCATGCGCAGGTGGGCCTGAGCCAGACCTTGCGGCATCGAGAAGTGGCGAAGAAAGCCCAGCATGAAAACAACCGGCACGAGCGCCCGTAAACCCCAGGCGAGCGCCTGCGAGAAGTCATCGTCGAAAGCGCTCGAAGACAGACGCCAGTGAAACAAAAGGATGATTATGGGCCACGTCGAAGCCAGAAAAATCGTAAGCCCGAGCGCCTTTAGCGTATGCAGGAAGCTGTCGGTTTGCACCTGATGGACCCGCTTTGAGATAATCTCAACTGCCCTATGCGCTTTTGGATGAAGCACGACTAACGAAATGACAATTAGCAAGACCGCCAGATAAGCCAAGACGTCATCCTTGAAATCTGTCCAAAGATTGATTGCGACCTGGTGCCAGTTAGTCGGAGAAAGAAGCCATCCCAAAGCAAACAAACTCGCATGAAGGTCGGAAAAACGAAATACCAGGCTGCTCTTGACCCACAGAATGTTCGCATCTATGAAATCTGCATACGCCAGAACAGTATCAACGTACTGCCGCTCTGTGGCGTCAAGGTTTGCCAGCTTTGTGGAGTAATCCCAGTGGAGGTCCGTTATCGCTCTTAGCGTTTTACGCTGGCTCTCGTAGTAGTTTGTCGCCTCCTTTTTGATGGCTTGGCGTTCCGCCTCGCCGACAGAAGGATCGAGCTGGGCCAGGACTGCTTCCAGCTCGTCTTTGAGATCGCTCAGGTCCGACCATTCCTTATCGCGCTCCATCCCATGGAACTGAGCCAACGAGATTTCCGACGGCCTGCTTCGCATCCGTTTTTGGTTTTCTCTTATATCAGGCAGCTTCTCGCGCTGGCCCAGCAGAGCCATCCCCATTACATCTGTTACTTTCCCGGCAGTATCGACTTTGGCACTTACTTCCTCAAAGCTCTTTTTCACGGACGCAAGCCTGGCGTTTATTGACTCAAAATATTTCGTGACTGCCTCAACCTTGGCCACAAGCTCGGTCTGCGTTTGTGCAAGCTCCGCGTTCTTTTGTGCGATTGCCTGGATGGCGGGATGGGCATACCTCGTTTCATCTCTGGCGCGGATGGCCTCCTGTTTGGCAGCCTCGGCTTCCTTCTGCCGTAAGTCGTTTACCTTTTGCTGCCAAAACTCCACCGTCTTCTCTGCCATAACCAACTGCCGAGCCGCCAGGTCTCTCCG
>Ga0224495_10001019_pt1 | contig 20719 bp, 17 predicted proteins | sample SF_Jul11_sed_USG_FD_168128 | JGI IMG/M metagenome (GOLD analysis project Ga0224495, IMG submission 168128) | Sediment microbial communities from San Francisco Bay, California, United States - SF_Jul11_sed_USGS_4_1 | ecosystem: Environmental > Aquatic > Marine > Sediment | place: USA: California...
CGCTGATGCGGGATAATCCACGAATATCAGACTGATTCATCGTCGAAGCCGCCTGCACCTGGAAGTGTTTTCAAGAAAATGTAAAAATAACAAAATGATAACTTGACAAAGGTCGTTCCATATCAGCTGCGCAGGACGAGGGGCTTTTCAATTACGATCATTTAAAAAAAGAACGGGACAGGTATCTGTATCCGCAGATAACTGTCCCGTCGAGCGTCCGTGCAAGGAAAAGACAGGAGAGGAGATTGTCCTGATAAGGTCCTTTTTAGTTTTTTGCTCTCATGTCTCAGTACTTCTCGTCTCCATTGAAAATATAGGAAATAAGTATTCGAAGGACAAATGAAGTGGAAACTTTTTTGTTGATTATTGAGATGATTTCAAAAATTGCGAGAATCATCAATTTGAAACGGTTAATTAAGGCCAAAAAAGAGTCGGAATTTGTTAATTAGGGGCACCGCAAGTCCTTTTTTATCATAAGCTTATGGTTTTTGTGTAATTTAACGCGATAAAATAGGCAAATTGTTTCATGGAAAACGGGCTCTTTTTTGCCATATTTCTTTACTTATTTTAACAAATTTAACAAAAAACTTAAAATTAAGGCCCCCAACCCTTGAATTTTGGGATTTAGATGATATAATTATAGGACGCGCTTGGAGGCGGGTGGAACTTCCCGGGTAGGGGGTTGTTTCCTCAACAAATAGATGCAAGGAATGGCTCTTTTAAAGTTACGGTATGCGCTTACCCTAGGAGGAGGGCGCGGGCATACAGTACTTATGGGCAGTGTCAATCGGAAAGATATGTTGCAAGAGAGTGCAAAGCAGGGTGAATCTGCAGGCAGGCGGACGGTCTTCGGCCGCATCGGTGCTGCGCAGGGTATCCAACCTCATAATCCGGTCCTGATCGGATCCTCCGACCTTTTCAGCGGTCTTTTGGAGACACTTCGGTCGATTGCGAATCGACATTGCTGTGTCATGATTACCGGCGAAACAGGCACCGGCAAGGAAATGGTGGCTCGTAAGATACACTCCTGCAGCGACCGGTCCGAAAAGCCCTTTATCCCTGTGGACTGCACGACGCTGACAGGGCAGCTTTTTGAAAGCCAGCTTTTCGGCCATGTCAAAGGGGCCTTTACCGGTGCCATTAGCGATACACTCGGTTTTTTCCGCGCGGCAGACGGCGGCACCGTTTTTCTGGATGAGATCAGCGAAATCCCCCTGGATCTGCAGGCCAAACTGCTCCGCGTATTGCAGGAACGAACCGTAACCCCGATCGGATCGACACGGAGCTACCCCATTAATGTCAGGGTGTTGTGTGCCGCCAACCGCGATTTACACGACATGGTCAGGAAGAACGAGTTTCGGGCCGACCTTTTTTACCGCATCAATGTGGTGAATCTTGAAATCCCGCCTTTGAGACAGCGTCTGGCCGACATTTTGCCGCTGGCGAATCACTTCCTGAATAATCAGGCCATGTTCTATGATGAGCCGGCAAAGAAACTGTCGGCCCGATCTGAACGGTTGCTGTTAAAATATCACTGGCCCGGAAATGTCCGTGAGATCGCCAATGCGATGGAGCGGGCCTATGTGCTGAGCAAGACAGAAGTGGTCGAGCCGTCTGCCCTGCCGAAAGAGATTGTGGCGGCGGCCTATGCCGCACAATCGGGCAGCCCGCTGCCGACATTGGACGACGCCCAGGGCAAATTGATTGCCGAAGCGCTGCATTTGACCGAAGGCAGGAAAGTGGCAACCGCCAAGATTCTCGGCATCGACCGCCGCCGCCTGAATCGCCTGATCGAAAAGCTCAATATCAAGGTCCCCAAATCCGGCGGATAATTCATCCTCTGCCGCAAGACACTTCTGAATCACCCACCTCACTGAAATCATAATCCAGAACCGCTGCGAATTGATGTACCATCTCTGCTTGCGCAGGGATGGACCATTATGGTCGGTGGCGTCATAATGGTACATTTTTTACTAACCCATTTATTGGGTAAGACATATCACAAATCGATGCAGCCGGGGGGGACCCTTTCAGTACAAATCACCTTTATTGGCACGTCGCGCTGCCGACTGAAAAACGGTTTTGTAACTACTGCTGATTAAAAGAGATAAAAAAATGTTACAGAAAGTTTTTCGTGCTGGCACACGGCTCGCTCAATAGTTCTTACGAAATGGCAACAATAAAAGTTGCGAACGATTAAAGCTCTTTCAAAACTGAACAATATGGCGGCGTTAAGAAACCGGGTGATTTTGTAATCAGTGCCCGATTTCGCAGTCATGACGCCGCAGACAGTATGGAAGAGCGAAGAGGAATACAAACAGAGGTTCTTAAAGTGATTACGATCTCGTTCCCAAACGAGTTAAACGATATCTTTCCTCCTCCTCCAAGCGTCGGGCACAAAGCCAATCTCCGGTTGAAGGCCCGGCTCCAATTACGATCTCGTTCCCAAACGAGTTAAACGATATCTTTCCTCCTCCTCCAAGTGTCGGGCACGAAGCCAATCTCCGGTCGAAGGCCCGACCCGATTACGATCTCGTCCCAAACGAGTTTAGTATAACGATCTTTTTTTCCTCCTCCAAGTTGGGCCAGAAACCTGACTCACAGGTTTCAGGCCCAGCATTTCTTGGTACGGAAAGTATGGGTGCGAGTTGCAATATTGAAAACTTGATAATGTGCAAATGACAGATGTTGAGTCGTTTGAGAATAGAACAAAATGAAGAATGGTGATGTGGTAGTGCCGGAACCGTTCCCGGGTGAAACCGGAAACCTTGACGGCGGCGAATAGCAAATTGCAAGATCCGGATGCCTGATAAAGGGGTCTGTACTCGGCAAAAGGTTGTATCCCGATAAAAATTAGATGTCTTGGGGTGCGCGCTGTTCAAGTCCGAACGGACCGTTGTTTGGAGACGGCGTTATCTTGAAAAGTGAATAGGGTGTATTTGTGATTTACGAATAAAAGCAACGATTTACTTTCAGTGAATCGATAACAGGAAATCGAGAAAACTGAATTTTTAATGGGAGAAAAAAATGAAAACGAAAAGAACAATTTGGTTAGCAGTAGTAGTCATGTTGGCAGTTGGAATCAATGCAAGCGCAAGTATAGTTACCTTTGAAATGGGTTATATTTTTGAAGGGCCGGGAATTCCATTTAGTCCGGGACCGTGGGTAATCGCCGAGTTTGACGATGGTGATACCGTGGGAACTGTGGATTTGACGATCGAAGCAACTAATCTGGGTGGGTTCAATGAGAAGATTGCAAAGGTATTCTTCAATCTTGATCCGATTCTTGACCCGGCCGATCTTAATTTTTCACTGTCGGGCAAGGTAGGTGATTTTGCAGATCCAACGGTTAGTTTAAGTGCCAATACGTATCAGGCTGATGGCGATGGAATCTATGACATTCTCATTGACTTTGATACTGATACGGCAGGCGCCTTCAATGGCGGTGAATCTGTTTTATTCAGCATTTCCTACGCGGGCATAACCGCAGGCTCTTTTGATTATATGAGCTTACCAGGCGGAGGTAAAGGCCCCTTCCCGGCTGCGGTTCATTTGCTGGGGCTCGGTGAAGATCAAAACAGTGCCTGGGCTACTGTTCCCGAACCGGCAACGATGCTTATTCTGGGCCTTGGCTCAGTTCTACTGCGGAAACGCAAATAATATCAGAAGGTGATGAAGAAGTGGGGCGGGGTGTGTGCTCTGCAAGCGGACACACACCCTGTTACCAATCTAAAGTGTTCTTTCAAAAGTGAACAGGCGGTTTGGGATTGATAGCTGAGATGGGATTTTCCATTATCAGCAAACATGATGGATCCACGCAGCACCCAGTTGCTTGAGTCCATTAAATGGTTTCAAAGATTTTGGAATCATGAAGTACCAGGGGAAATTAAAAACAGTGTGTTTTTAATCAATATAACGAGAAAGTGAATGGGAGAAAACCCACATTAGAAAGTATTTATAGAATGCAGAATGGGAGAAAATCAATGAAGAAAGCAACAATGGTTATTTTATGCGGAGCAACGGTTCTACTGTTATCTTCTAATGCGACAGCGGTCGTTGTTTTTGGTGATGGCGGCGCAGCACTTCAGGGGATGCTGCACTCGGTAACGGTCGATCCGGTTGGCAATAGCAGCATTGATGTCCTGACAGATGCAATGGATGATGCGGATGATTCCTATTGGGCGGTTAGCGCCTCGGGCAGCAGTATTGCGACATTGGTCATTGAACTGGCGGCGGTCCAGCAAAGCGGCAACATATTTGGTATCTTTGATTTGGGAAATTCATTTAACAGGATACCGCTATTTGATGGTTCCGGGTTTTTCGGCAGCAAGACAGTGACGATACTGGATGATTTTTCCGTTTGGGTTAACTACATGCCAGCTGGAAATTTCAGCTCAAATGGATTCGGATATTATCTGGATACACCTGCAGGTGTCGCATGGTATAGCGACACGGCTCTGAATGTGGACGGGATGGACCACATGATGGCCTATCAGGGCAATGACAGCGATCTCCTGAAATTGGGCATGTTCCCGGTGGGCCTCTTTCAGGCAAATGAGTATATTCTGGCATTCGAAGATCAACGTGCCGATTTGCCAAACTATGACGACTTTGTTGTTCTGGTTGAATCGGTGACACCGGTTCCCGAGCCGACGACGATTGTTCTGCTGGGACTGGGGGGATTGTTACTGCAAAAACGCAGAAAAATGAATCATTAAAAAACGAGAGGTTATCATGAAGACAAAACGACATTCATTCACAATGATACTCGCAGTTGTATCTTTCATGGTACCTGCAATGGCTGGCGTGTCGTTTTATACTGACAGAAGTACCTGGGAAGCCGAAGTTTCCGGAGAAATTGTTACAGAAACATATAACGAAGTTTCGCCTTATGTTCTAAATGAGGGGCTTAACGAAATGACTTCAATCGATATCGAGATCAACAACCTTACACTGGAAAGCGGGTTCATTTCGATTGACGATGGTTCATATTATCTGAATATTGATGGAACCCCGTTCTTTCGAGGGGTTTGTTATCCGTCTCCGTACAATACTACAATTAGTATTCACACTCAGTCTCCGGTAAGCGCTTGGGGAGCGGATTTTACTTCGACGTACAGTACGGACGGATTGACGTTGCAAATCAATGGTCAGCAGCACGACTTCAGTGGTTTAATGCTTGCTGGAAACGATATCGGCTTTTTGGGTATTATATCAACGGATCCTTTTGCAAGTGTAACATTACTGACTCTTGACGATGACGACACGCTTTTTGGTGAAAGCTTCGGTATGGACAACGTCAGTTTTGTTGCCGTTCCTGAACCGATGACGATGGCATTGCTGGGGTTGGGGGGACTGATGCTGCGAAAACGCAGAAAAGTATAGTAAAGTATAAATTAAAAGACGATGTTCTTTATGAGGTGTTGATTATGGTTATTATTGCTGAAATGAATGTGTTGGCGGTGGGGATGGAAGATCGTGCCGGTGAATTCAAGGGATTGCCGATCCGGCTGCTCAATATGGCTCAAGGCAGCGATGCGATACGTTCTTTTAAGACGGACCAGATTGACAGCGTGATCAGCCATTGGCATTTGGCGGATATGCGGGACGGACAGTTTCTCAGGAAGCTCAGGGCTGTCAGGCCGGATATGCCGACGGTGGCGGTTATTGAACCGGATAACCCCCAACAGGAAATTGAGGCCCGTATGCTGGGCGTCAGTGCGGTGATTCCTGAGGATTGCGACGAACGCTATTTCCGCCAGGTAATGACCTCGGTGCTCGGATTGCACAGTGTGCGGGAAATCGAGACTTTTTACGCGGTAAAAGATTTCTAAACGTCAAGGCAAAAAATCGCCATCCTGCCAAGGGTGGCGCACAATATCTTTCTCACTCCAATTGGGCCTGAGACGGGCTTCGCAAGTGTCAGGCCCAATATTAAAAAAGCAGGGGTATAGAGAAAGATTTGCCGAAAAACCCGGACCAAGGGTTTTTGGACAAATTTTTCTCCCCTCCGGGCCGGGACCGACAGTCAAATGGATGACTTTCGGTTCCGGCTTTTTTATTCCTGCGGTTGCTTATGACTTATATGTCTTTCGGGGCGATAGATCGGGACTTGCGCAGACGACTGTAACGTGCTCTGAAATAAAGACATAACCTTGCAGAATGCGCAATATTGGGTCCGGATTGGTATGAAGGGCGTTTTGAGCCAATTAATTCTGGTTTGTCAACAGTAATGGATTTAATTGGTCCTGTAAAAAAACATTTGGGGCATGAATAGTCATATATTGTTTTTAAAAATTTGGATTAAAACTTGACTTTGTCGTTCCAGATGGGTATGATCTTTCCCGGTTTCATTAATTGCAACCGGGGAGAAAACAAATGCTGTTGGCGTTTTGGCCAAATGTTGCTGTTGGAAAGCAAGTCATGTCGCCGGCTATCGTTTTTGGGCGATGTGCAGCAGGTATTTCTATCTTTGTTACCCCAGCATCAGCTTTTTCCCCCCACATTAACTTTCTGAAATTTCAACCCCTAAACCTTCGGACAATAATTTCGGATATGCTCACATTCCAGTACATGGAAAGGGTTCTATCTTTAATCAAATATCCGACATCCAAAGAAAGCGCATCCTGGCAAACTGACATGCATTGACATCGATAGCTATAACATGATGAATTAAATCATACAGGCTTGTTGCACCTGACAGGGACGGAGTTTATGTGGGACGTTGGATTGTCAGAGGTTTAGCGTTTTTGCCGGATGGGAATCGATGTTTTATGAGAGATGTAATTTATTAAGTTCGGAGGAGTAAACAAAGATGCAACATAAACAACCAGTAAAAAAAATGTTGTTCTATATTGCGTTCTGTGTTGTTGCTTTGACGGGCTGTGAGTCCGCGGAGCAAAACCGTACCGCTGAAGATTTGAATCAGCCGCCGTATAAATTTGAAGCTGTTTCAGTTAACGCTCAAAATGGGAACTCTGCGTCAGCGCCGAAGGCCTATACTCTTTCTCCGAGCGATATCATCGATATCAAATTCTTTTATACACCGGAACTCAACGAAACTCAGGCGGTACGGCCGGATGGTCAAATCGCTCTGCAGATTATCGGTGAGGTTACGGCCGAGGGGAAAACCCCGGCAGAACTGCGCGGACTCCTCAAACGACTTTACGCGTCTCACCTGAAAGATCCCGAAATCTCGATCATTGTCCGGTCCTTTTCCAATAACCGGATCTTTGTGGGCGGCCAGGTTCTGCTCCCGGGTCCGATTGATATGACCGGAAAAATGACGGCACTGGAAGCGATTCTCCAGGCCGGCGGTATCGACCATAAAGAGGCCGAAGTTAAGAACATCGTCGTGATTCGTTATCACAACGGTACCCGCTATGGCTATCTGCTGAATCTGGAACCCATGCTCGAAGGCAAAGAGACGCACCCCTTCTTCCTGGAGCCCAAAGATATTGTTTATGTACCGCAAACGGAAATTGCCAAGGTCAATCAGTGGATCGACCAGCATATTAACAAGATTATTCCTCAAACCGGCTTCATTTTCAGTCACCGGCGGGGCGATACGACCATTGGCATCGATACCTCTTCACGGTATTAACAGAACAGGGTCATTCTATTAATATGGCAGAACAACCCATGGATATGAGAGACGAAAGATCGACAAGATCACTGACGATTCGTGATTTTGTGCATGTTCTTTTCAGGCATAAGTGGAAGATGCTGTTCTTCTTTACTTCTGTCGTTTGTCTGGTTGCGGCCGTGACGATCCTGAGCCCGAAAATCTATCGCTCTGATGCGAAGTTGCTTCTGAAGATCGGGCGTGAAAGTGTGTCACTGGATCCGACTGCTTCAACGGGCCCTGTGATGCATGTCACTCAATCGCGCCTCAGTGAAATAAACTCCGAAATTGAGATTCTCAGGGGCCGTGACCTTATCGAACAAGTCGTTGATTCTATTGGCTGTGACCAACTGATGATGCAATCAGAGGCCGCAGGCGGAAATTCCTCGCTCAAGCAGCAAATCAAGTCTTTTCTGAGAGGACCCAAAAACATTTTGAAAAAACTTCTCGTGGTCGAGCCGCTGTCCGAGCGGGAACAGGTTCTGCTTAAAGTGTATGGCAATTTGTATGTGGGTTCTGACAAGGACAGCAACGTTATCAAGATTTCTTATACAGCGAAAAACCCGGAAATGGCGCAACGAGTTGTTTCTGAACTCATCGATCTGTCGTTGGAAAAGCATATTGCCGCACATCGCACCCCAGGATCCTATGCATTTTTTGTTGAGCAGACCGAGCATCTCAAAAAGAAGCTCAAGACATCCGAGGAACAACTTAAGGCCCTGAAGAATAAGGTGGGCATCACTTCGGTTGAACAGCAGCAAAAAAATCTTCTTGATCGAATCAGTCTACTGGAAGAGGAAAAAGATGCAACTGAATCGGCGCTGGCTTCCTCGACGGCGAAAGTGAAATCGCTTGAAGAGGCCATTGCCCAAATTCCTCAGACAACTGTTCTCGAGGAAACAACAGGATACCCCAGTTCCGGCGCCGATGCGATGCGGGAGGAACTGTTCCGGCTTCAGATCCAAGAACAGAAGTTGCTGAAAAGCTTTTCCGAAGACAGCCGGAGCATTGAATCCATCCGGAAAGAGATTGCCCGAGCTGAAGAACTGCTCAAGCAGGAACAGGATCGCACCCAGGTCACGAAAGGACTCAGCCGATCTCATGAAGAACTTAGTTTGGCTCTGATGACCGAGAAAGCCAATCGGCTTGCACTTCAAGAGAAGCTGAATTCCCTGGACCAACAACTCCAAGCCGCTCAACAGAGGCTTGCGCCCATGAATGAGGCCGCCATGGAAATGGCGGCTCTCATGCGGGATATCAGGATGCAGGAAGCCAATCTGCTCAAGTATTCGGAAAATCTCGAGCAGGCCCGTATTGACAACGCCATGGAAAATCAGCGGATCTCAAATATCAGCGTCGTTCAGGAGGCAACCCTTCCGATCAAGTCGATTCGTCCGCGCAAACTGTTGAACCTGGGACTGGGTTTATTTTTGGGGGCATTTGGGGCGCTCCTGCTGGCCGTTGTCTCGGAATTGATGGATCACACGGTCAAAACCCCTCAGGATATTGAGGAAAAGCTGCACTTGCCCACACTGGGCTATATCCCTCGATTCCACTCGTTCCACCTTAACGGCAAGACCAACGGAACCGCAAAGGCAGACTCATCACGGGGGCTTTCGGCCAGGAAAAGGAACAAGGGCCTCTCGCTTGCCGGAAGATCGATTCATTCGCCGAATAATTATATGGAAATAAAAGAACGGTTGTTCCAGAGCCTTAACGGCTCGGCGGCAAACGGCTATGTTATTGGCGTAACCAGTTATAACAGGCGTGAGGGGGTCAGTACCGTCACGGCCAACTTGGCCAAGGCCATCGGCAATCGCTATCCCGGCAAGGTGCTGGTCATTGACGCCAATACCCTGAATCCGTCTTTGCATAGAATACTGGGGGTCGGTTTGACACCCGGCTTGGATGACGTGGTGAAAACGTGTTCCGCAAAAGACGCTTTGAGACAGGCTCATAATCTCCGGCTGATTCCCGCCGGAGATGAGCCGCACTGCCTGGTGGACGATTTGATATGGGAGCGATTCAAAAAGTTGCTTACAGAGTCCAAAAAACGATATGATTTTACAATTATTGATATCCCCGCACTGAAGCAGGAAGCGTTGGCGTCACAAATAACGACTGCATGCGACGGTGTGATAATGGTCATCGAAGCTGAACGCCTTCGATGGGAGGCCGCACAGGATTGGTGTAAACAGTTGGCAAACCGTAATGTGAAAACGATTGGGGCGGTGCTTAACAAGAGACGTTTTTATATACCAAAATGGATCTATAACTCCCTTTAATCTTTTTCATGGAAAAAATCGCAGGGAGGTGTCATCATGAATTCATCGACATCCCACGCCGCTGAAAAAGAATTCATCGCCAAACAGTCAGAAACGCATACCGTGGTTTTTGAATCGATACTAAAAAGGCAAATCCCTCTGGAGGATGTTGCTCTTTCCAACAAAAACAAGCACCCACTGAAGCGACTGTTCGATATTGTCGCCGCGGTGACAGCATTGGTGATTGCCGGCCCGGTAATGCTCCTGACTGCGGTGCTGATCAAGCTGACATCGCCGGGACCGATTCTCTTTAAGCAGCAGCGGGTGGGTTTCATGGGGAGAATTTTCACCATGTACAAATTTCGCACGATGGAAGCGGAAACGAAGTCCGGAGTTCACCGGGACTACGTGATAGAGCTGGTCGAAAACGGCCATCCGATGGTTAAAATCGACAACCGCCAACGGTTGATCCCGTTTGGCAAAATCATCCGGCGGCTGTTTATTGATGAGCTGCCGCAGTTGTTCAATGTGATACGCGGCGAAATGAGCTTAGTGGGGCCGCGGCCGGCCATTCCCTATGAAGTTCAGGCCTATCACGACTGGCACATGAAGCGCCTTTTGGCAATTCCGGGGATGACCGGATTGTGGCAGGTTTCGGGAAAAAACCGGCTGACCTTTGACGAGATGGTGCGACTGGATATCCGGTATGCTCAGGAATATTCTTTCCGGATGGATTTGAGAATAATGCTGATGACGCCGCTGGCGATCATCTCTGAGGTCCAGAATAAACAGAATCATTAATGTCGATAAATATTTTCGGGATTGATGAGAATGTGTTGTTGGAGGGAAAAAGAACTATTTAATTTCACATGCGGATTGTGTGAAGAGGGGAGAGCGAGCGATGATTAATATTGCTGTTGTTGGATGCGGCTACTGGGGTCCGAACTTGATACGGAACTTTGAGACCTTGGAAGAATCCAGAGTTAAAATGGTTTGCGATCTGGATGCCGGCCGTCTGGTGAATATGAAACGGTTATATCCGAACGCAGAAACAACCTCTGATTTCGAACAAGTCCTCAATGATGACCAAATCAAGGCCGTCGTGATCGCATTACCCACAAAATTCCATTATGAGGCGGGAAAACGCTGTCTGTTGGCCGGCAAGCATGCCTTTATCGAAAAACCCTTGGCAAGCTCCGTGGACCAGTGTGAAGAGTTGGTGAGTCTTGCCAAGCGCCAGAACCTGACTTTGATGGTTGGGCATACGTTTATTTATTCAAGCCCGGTCCGAAAGATCAAAGAGATTATCGATTCCGGTGAACTGGGAGAATTACAGTATATCAACTCTCGCCGGCTGAATCTGGGCCTTTTCCAGAAAGACATCAATGTAACATGGGACCTGGCGCCGCATGACCTCTCGATCATTCTGTATATTCTCAATGAGCTGCCTCGCCGGGTCGGCTGTCACGGCAAGGCCCATGTGACCCCGGGGATCGAGGATGTGACGCACATGTCCCTGAATTTCAGCAACGGCGGTTTTGCGCTGGTGCATAACAGTTGGCTGGATCCGAACAAGGTTCGCGAGATGACGTTTGTTGGCACGAAAAAGATGCTTGTTTACGATGATATCGAGCCCATGGAGAAGATCAAGATTTTTGACAAACGCGTCCAAAAACCGCCGCATTATGAAACGTTCGGGGAATTCCAGTATTCCTATCATTATGGGGATATGTATATTCCGCATCTCAAGCAGGTTGAGCCGCTGAAGGTGGAATGCCAGCATTTTCTCGACTGTATCAAGACCGGGGCCAAATCGGAATCCTGCGGCCTCGAAGGGACGAAAGTGATACGGGTTCTTGAAGCCGCTTCGAAGTCCCTCTCGGATGGGGGCGGCGAGGTTGATGTTCTTTAAATCCGCGAAGGATCGAATGATTGATGAAGCTCGGGTTTCTTGGTAAAGCGACGGTACTCTACGCGATTGGAAATATCTGTCTGCGGGCGGCTTCGTTTCTGTTGATCCCGATCTACGCCCATTTTCTTTCGGTAGAAGACTATGGGCTGTTGATGACGCTGCTGCTGTCCATTCAATTCATGCTGGTGGTGATGAACTGCGGCACTGAGCACAGTGTCGTACGTTTTGCCAAGCATTATGAAGAGAACGGGCAACTCAACTGCCTGATGGGAACGACCTTTGTTGTAAGTCTAATTTCTTCGTTGATCGTTTTCTGTGTCTGTCTAACCCTCCTGATTCCTTTTTTTCGACTTGTTCTGCATCATCAGGATGTTTACCTGCTAATCGTTTTTACCTTGTCTTCGGCTTTATTCCAGTCATGGTGTGACCTGCTGGCGGGCTATTACCGATCGCAGCATCAGCCGATCAAGTATACGGTTGTCGGCATCTGTACCGCGCTGATGCTGACACTACTCAGTTTTGTGTTCTTGTATATACTGGAGATGGGTGTCAAGGGAGCCTTGCTGGCAAGGTTTATTACGTTAGGGTGGATTTTCAGTATTATTGCCTGGCAAATATACTCGAAAACAGGATTTCGTATTTCATTTAAGCTGGTCCCGAAACTGCTGCATTTTGGGGTGCCATTGACGATTTCAAGTTTCGGGCTATTTGCCATTACGGGTGTGAGCATTTATTTTCTCAGTTTCCTGACAGGGCTTGAGTCCGTTGCCGTCTTTTCCCTGGGGCAAAAACTGGCGGCTGTTTTATTAATGGTTCTGGTGCTACCGTTTCAGATGTCCTTTCAGCCTTTTGTTTTCTCGCAGTTGGATAGTCCCGATATCAAAAAGCAGATGTCCCGACTGCTAAGCTACCTGGCATGGTCGGTCATGGCCGGCTCTTATTGTGTTCTGTTTGGTGCACGGTTGCTACTTCCGCTGATTGCACCGCCGGAATATGCCGATGCTTATCTGGTGACCTTGTTGATGATGCCGGGGATGGCCTTCTTGGGCATCTTCTACTATGGTGAGACGCTTTTGAAAACAATCCAGAAAAGTTATATTATCGGCCTGATTGTCATCGTCTCCGCGGTCTTTTCGATCATTGCTAACTTTATCCTTGTCAATTACTTCTCCTGGTATGGGGCGCTGTTGGCCTCAAACGCAACGCTTTTTATTTTGGGTGGCTCCTTGTTTATGATTGGGCTGAAAGAATACCCGCTTCCGATCGAGTGGCCGCGGCTGGGAATCGGAGCGGTTCTGTTTGTAGGTGTATTGGTGATGAACCTGCTCTTATTGAAATCAAATCTTTATCTATACTGCACGGCGCAGCTTATAGTCGCCACTGTTATCCTTTTTGTCGCCTTTCGAAGTTCGCTGTTGGATGAGAGAGAAAAACAATTTACAAGGCAGACGCTTTCTCGATTAGTGGTGCTGCTCAAACGGACTCCTCGGGAGGAATCAGGAGAAATATCTCGCCCCGAATTCTCAGATGAGAATCGTGAGCCTGTAAAAACATACTAACGTTGGGGACAAGATGAGCGAAATCCAATTTCATATTTATAGTCGCGATCATTTTCATGAAAAAGTGGCCCCGTTTTGCGATGACTTAGAAAAAAACTCGATCTATAAATCACCCGCTTTTTCCAGAGCATGGCTTGAGTCCCATATTTCCGAGGCCAAAAAAGGACGGGAGATTCTTTTTTTGTCTTTATGGCACAACCAAAGCATGATCGGATTATTCCCGTTATGCATCTATCGCTTTGGAACACTTCGAATCGGCATGCCTCTGGGACGAGATCCGGTCAGTTGTCATGGCGTTATTCAGAATAAAGATTACACAGAAGCTGTCGCATTGCTGGCAGAGGAGATCACAAAACAAAAGCTGTTTAATCTATTGTATATCAATGACCTTTCGGATCATGACACCGTAACCTGTACATTGTATGAGTGCTTAAAAGATCAGGCATGGAGCGTTCACAGTATCTACAGAAATTGCTGTTACGGCGTCGAGGTGCACAATTCCCTGGATCAACTGAAGGAATCGTATGGCCAGCGGAAATCGTTTCAGAAATTGTTACGAAAAGAAAAGAAGTTACATAAAGATTACGATGTCCAGATCGAGTGTATTTCCGGGCAAAAGGAGTCCCCTGATGTTATTGACCGAATCATCGGCATTCAGCAGGAAAGCTGGCTGCGGCGCCGCGGCAATTTTATGCTGAAACAAAATCCTCACCACAAAACGTTAATTCTCAAGGGTCTTCAAATGAATCATGGGTATGTGTATTTTTTAAAGCTGGACCAGGAAGATGCGGCGTTTGCTTTCGGTATCCGTTCGGGAGACAAATTATGCTTGTTATGGACCGCCTTCAAGGAAAAATATGCGTCAAGTTATTCAATTGGCGTCATGCTGATGATGCAGATCATTAAACAGGCATATGCCGAACACATAACGTCATGTTATTTTTGTCATGGTGACTCTGAATGGAAACGAAGATTGGCCAATCAATCGTTGAATCTCACACGTACGATTGCTGCATACGGAACCATACCGAAAATCGCTGCCCGGTGTTATTATCAAGTATGCCTGCTGCATCGAAATAAGACGATAAATTCTGTGTGGGAAAAAGTCAAAAAAGCCAAATGTTCTTTAAGCAGGAAGAAAGATGTATAATGGAATTGCAGAAAAAGCATGTTGCGGACAGGAACAGGATTTGATTCTTCTGTCAAAAAAAAGGTTGGGAAACAAAATCGTTAAGCTGATGTATCGTACCCAAAAAAAAGGTTTCTGGGAAACTTTAAAATTTGTTTTCTCAAAATTGAAGTTTCTTATTCATGGGAAAGAAGAACACTCAGGCAGTGAGATTGTGACTGAAAAAAAATATTCCACGAGAAGTCATGAATCGCTCAACCTCCAACCGGGAGAAACTATCGAAGTTCGATCTCTTGAGGAGGTATTGTCTACGCTTGACGAAACGGGCAAATGCAAAGGATTACGGTGGATGCCCGCACAGCGACAATATTGCGGCAGGAGACTCAAAGTTTTTAAGCGTTTGGAAACGATGATATTAGAATCCACGCGTGAAATTCGAAAAGCAAAAAATACCGTGCTTTTAGAAGGCGCTATCTGTGATGGTGAAGATTGGTACGGATGCGACAGGTCCTGTTTTTTCTTTTGGCGTGAAGCATGGCTCAAACGGATTGGAGACAAAACAGAAAGTGAGAAATCAAAATAGTACTGCCTTTAAAGGCAAAGACAAGATCATTCAGAAGTTGATTTATGAAGGTTCAATCCATTAGCCACAGCAATGAAATAGAGCACACATGTGAGCCCTTTCAATTGGTAAGGGCAAACAGTGATTCTGATGACAGCTGTTGGGGTGTTTGCACTTTTCATACCCTTGAGCAGATCAGGACACTTCAGGCCATCTGGCAAACCCTAAAAAACGAATCCGGCCATAGAACAGACATTGAGGCCGAATTTAACAGATATGTATCGCTTGCTGAGTCCTTGCCGGACCATGAACCCTATGCCCTGCTCCTTTTAAAAGAAGGCAAGCCCCACGCGATGCTCGTCGGAATACTGGGCTTTGTTGAAATCCCCTGCAAGTTTGGATACCTCGAAGTCCTGAAACCCTCTTTGAAAGGTATAACGGTTACTTACGGAGGATATCTGGGGGATCTCGGTGAAGAAACGTGCCGAAAACTCGTGGGCCATTTGTATGCTTCGACCTGCAGAAAGCAGGCGGATGTTGTCATTTTCCGGCAGTTACCTTTAGACAGCCCCTTGTATTCCGTATTCAGAAAACAGATTCCGGCACTCTGCCGCAACCATTTTTTAAAGATCGACGGCCACTGGCAAATGAGCATTCCCGATCAGACAGACGCTTTTTATGCATACCACTCCTCCAAAACCCGGCAAACGCTGAGACGCCAAGTCCGGCAGATTAAGAGTAAATTTCAGGTAAGGTTGGCGGAATGCACGGATGCGGGCAGCATGCCTGAAATCCTGTCTCACGCCGCGGCAATTTCTTCACGAACCTATCAGCACGGGTTAGGATGCGGGTTGATCGATGATGCACCGACGCGCAAGCAATTGACGACCGCCGCCGAGAACGGATGGCTCCAACTGCATGTGCTGTACCTGAATAATGAGCCCTGTGCCTTTCAATTCGGGCTACGATATGAGGGACGGTACTTCCTTCAGCAAATGGGGTTTAATCCGGACCTGAAACAATGGCACGCGGGAACCGTTTTGTTCCTGAAAGTATTAGAGCGGCTTTGTGAGGATCCCGAGGTGAATTGTTTTGACTTCGGATTCGGGGACGCTGAATACAAAAAGCGTTTTGGTACGAATTATTGGGAAGAGTCAACACTTTATTTGTATGCGCCGCGGGTGTATCCGGTATTCGTGAATATGCTGCATGCCACGGTGTCCGGTCTGTCTGAGGGAATGCGCTTTCTGGCTCAAAAAACCGGTATCGAAGGAAAGATAAAACGAAAATGGCGAAATTTACTTCAGAAATAACGCCCCTTTGGATTTCAACATAGGAAACGTAGGTGCTGGATAACTATGACAACCTGACATTGATTTTGATGGCTGGAATCGCAGCGGTCGGGATCGTAGCGTTGTTGCTTAGCTGTTGGCGCCGTTACGAATTGGCAATCATTCTGATCCTCCTGTCGCCATGCGTCAGTTGGCTTTTATACTCAAACATCCCCAAGACGGTCGAAGAACAAGGGACGGTCGATACTGCCAGCTACATCAGGATTTTGTTGGTTTTTTTAGTCGGTTGCTGCGGAATCTTACAGTTTATAAGATCTTGGTTTACCGGAAAGGTTAAATGTTTTCCGAAATACCTGGTATTTTTCGGGATGTTTATCCTATATGCGATCTTGTCGACAGGATATTCACTGGATCAAAAATTCACCTTGATCCGTTCATGTGAGTTCTTGATCTTTTTTATGTTTCTGCTCGGTTTACACACCTGGCTTGACAAACGAAAAAAAATGGACAAAGCTCTCAATATCTTCTTCTGGTTCATTGCGGTTGGGATCCTTCTAAATGTTGCAGCTCTAATCTTTTTTCCCGGTCGAGTGTGGTATTGGCGGGCACCTGACCGTTTTGTTGGGCTTGCGGATCGACCGAATATGTTCGGGTCATTCTGTATGACAGCGTATCCAATACTGGTTTGGAAGTTTGTGACAACGCGACGACCCGGCAAGCCAGTGATTGCTGTTCTGTTGTGTTTGGCAGCGGGACTGCATGTTCTGTCCGGTTCCCGTTCATCCCTGCTGGCCGCCATTCTTGGAGGGGTTGTATGGCTGTCCCTTTCGATAAAAAGCATGACCCTCAAGCATTTAGTTGTATGTCTCGTGTTTACATTGGCCCTGACCCTCGGTGTGTCCGTTTTGTTACAGACAAAGCCGGCCAGTCTGACGCGGGGTGATGCAACGATTACCACACTCACCGGTCGGACAGAATTTTGGGAAGGGTGCTTGTTGCTGATTAAAGAGCAACCCATTCAGGGGTATGGCTATGAAGTTTCTGGAAAGGTCTGGGAAGATCCCCGTTTTTACCGGGAAGGCCGAGCCCTCTGGGTCGGCAGCGCCAAATCCTCCCTGCATAATGGCTATTTATCGCTGGCAATCGGACTGGGAGTGGTTGGGCTGTTATTATGGCTGGGGTTTATTGCCGTTCCAATCTATCAGACCCTTTCCCTAAGCTCCGGTCCCTATAAGGCTTTTATCCTAACAATGATATTTCAATTTTTGGTCTTGAATTTCTTTGAGAGTGCGTTGTCGTCTGGAAGTCAGATATATAGTTCGCTGGTATTCTGGTTCTTTTTGATTATCGCTGCAAAAATGCCGCAGTTGCTTGGACAACCGTCACGCTCGAAATCATTGAAACTAACATATAGGGAAGCAGATTTTGAACGTTTCAACTCAGAAAAAATACCATCCACTCTATGTACTGGTTACGCCGGCGCGTGACGAGGCCGATCATATCGAACAGACGATCCGTTCGGTGGCTGCGCAGACGATTTTACCCGATCAGTGGGTGATTGTCAGTGACGGCTCAAAGGACGGAACTGATGCGGTCGTCGCTCAATATGCTCAACAGTATGACTTTATCAAACTTGTTCGATTTAGCGGAAACGCACAGCGAGACTTTGCATCGAAAGTATATGCCCAGCAGGAAGGGGTCCGGCAGATCAATGGAGCCGGGTATGACTTTTTCGGATTTGTGGACGCGGATGTGTCATTTGAGCCGGATTCTTTCGAACGGCTTTTTTCACAGTTCCAATTGACCCCGGAACTGGGGATCGCTGGGGGCTACGTTTATGAACGGCTTAACGGTTCTTTTAAGAGCATTCCTGGAAATCGAGAGCGAAGCGTTGGCGGGGCGTTCCAAATCTTCCGGCGTGAATGTTTTGAAGAGATCGAATTGATACCCCTTCGCTTTGGCGGCGAAGATAGCATCATTGAGGTCACCGCTGCGATGAAGGGATGGCAGGTTCGGTCATTCCCTCAACTGCAAATCCGTCACCACGGGAGCCCGGAAACGGTCAAACAAAAATTGCAAACCAGCTTTATGTATGGCCATCGTGATTATGCCTGCAGGGTACATCCTGTTTACCTGATGGGGAAATATGTTCGCCGGGTATTGCATAAGCCCTATGTCCTGAATTCACTTGCAGGGATGGCTGGATATATCTGGGCCTTTTTACACCGATACCCCCAGGAAATTCCAGATGATATTGCCCGCTACATAAAGCAGGAACAGCTTAAGCGGATGGGGTGCATCATTCCGGGGAAACCGCGAGCCGGTGAAACAAAAACCCACCGGGTATGCATTATGGCGAAATATCATTATCCGATGTATTCACGCCTTAAGCAGCAGGCCCGAGCCCTGGCTGAGGCCGGGATAGATGTTGATATTGTCTGCTTTCAGAGTAAAGATCAGCCCAAGGTCGAACACCGGGGTCGTATAACGGTGTATCGGATTTGCAGGGAAATGGATCGTGATGGATTTCTGAAATATCTATGGTCCACCTTTTGTTTTATGACGGCTTCGTTCATTAAGCTGCAGCGGTTAATGATAAACCGTCCTCCCGATGTGCTCGTAGTCCATACCCTGCCGGAGTATATGGTACTGACCGGGATATTACATAAAATGCTTGGGAAAGTGGTTGTCCTTGATGTTGTCGATCTGTCGGTCGAACTTTTTGAATCAAAATGGGGAAAGGGGAAATTGGCGCTGATTAAACCTTTTGTTAAATTTGCTGAAAAGGTTTCTTGTTGGTTTTCAGACCACATCGTCACTGCCAGTCCCGGTTTCAAAGAACGATTGATACAGCGCGGCGTAAAGCCTGACAAGATAACGGTGATGATGAATGCGTCCGATACAAAAGTATTCACCTTTGATGAACACCGTCGAGTTGAGACGATTACGGAAGGTGCTAAAATTATCTATCATGGTACGGTTGCAGAACGTTTTGGCCTGGTCGAGGCGATCCAGGCGATCGGTCGTATCCAAGGCCGTATTCCCGGTACAACATTGCAAATCAACGGACGGTATGATGCTGAATATCGGACACGATTGGAAAAGCTCATTTCAGACCTAAATCTTGAGGCCCGGGTGACCCTGGGAGGCCTTCAATCGCACGAGCAGTTACGTGAGTTGATCCGTTCCCATGATATCGGGATCGTACCTTATAGGAGTGACGATTTTATGAATATTGCCTTGTCTACGAAGATGTTTGAATATGCTGCCAGCGGGATCCCCATTGTGGCTTCACGTTTGCGTTCAGCTGAAAGTGTTTTCAATGATGACTGTGTCAGTTTTGCAAAGCCCGCTGATCCGGATGATTTGGCCGATAAGATCGCCGATCTGTGCTCTGATCCGGAGTTGAGAAAAAATAGGCTTCAGGCAGCTTATCAGGCCAATGAGAAAGTAGCCGGTCCTGTGATGGCAAAGCGATTTATTGACATGATTGAAAGTCTGCTTGAACAAGTCAATCCATAGCAATGACAGCGATCTACATTGTATTGAGTTTAGGGGTTTTAGTGGGCTTATATTTCATTTTGCCTTATTGGCCGCGCAATTACCTTAGACGAAAATTCTTGCGCGCGATAAAAGAAAGCGGCTTCGTTTGCCTGACATTTGATGACGGCCCTAATCCTGAGTCGACACCAGAGATACTGGACTTGCTCGAAGAGTTGGACGTTAAAGCGACCTTTTTTCTGACCGGTCGGAATATACAAAAACATCCCGAATTATATCAAGACATTATCAAGCATGACCATGAGGTGGGCGAACACGGATATCGACATGTTCATCCTTGGGGGTGCTTGCCGTTCTCTGCAGTGAAGGACTTAATACGCGGCAGTACTGCAATAAAAGAGGAAAACCGTGGCAAGAATTCTTTTTGGCTTCGACTTCCCTATGGAAAACTGAACCTGATTACACTGTGTTATGTGTTGCTGTATAGGAGGAAACTTGCTTTCTGGAACGTGGATCCCCGAGATTACCTGCCCCAAACTCCGGAACAGTTGTCGGCGTCGGTTTTAACACACTTTAAGGGCGGATCCGTCATCCTGCTGCATGAAACATCGCTTCATACGAATGAGTCGACGAAGGGGAATCTGGTCGCGATCAAAATGATAGTGCAGGAAATACAAAAACGCGGCTACACTTTCGCGACCGTTAGCCAGGCGATTCGGGAATAGACTCATAGAAACAGGTTGGTATGGCTAATTTTACTGTCCAATTTCATTTTCGTTCTTTAACCCTTAGTGGAGCCAATAGCTTATGTCGCTTGTAATGATAAAACCGAGCAAGCTCTCTGCGTTTGCTTTTTCGTTTGATACAGCGTCTGGC